>Ga0335084_10006551_pt1 | contig 11580 bp, 13 predicted proteins | sample Lox_Sample_44_FD_206721 | JGI IMG/M metagenome (GOLD analysis project Ga0335084, IMG submission 206721) | Soil microbial communities from Loxahatchee National Wildlife Refuge, Florida, United States - Lox_Sample_4.4 | ecosystem: Environmental > Terrestrial > Soil > Wetlands | place: USA...
CCATGCTGCGACGGAGCCTGAGCAGGGCGCAGTCCACGCGGAGCTGGCCCAACTAGCCGGGCGGTCCGCGCACGCGCGAACGGTTCCCCCACGGATCCTCGGCCCATCCTCAGCCGGCTCCCAGGTTCGGACGGTTCGATACCGTGCACGAACGCGGCTCGCTGAGGGAACGGAGGGCGTCGGATGGCATGGAGTCGAAGGCGACGGATCGGGGTCGGGGTCGCGGCGGCCGTGGTCGTGCTGCTCGCGATCGGCGGATCCCTCCTCTGGCAGGTCTTCGGCGGGAGCACGCCGGAGGCGGCGAGCCTCTCCAGCCCGAGCCTGTCGCCCGCGGGCTCGGCCAGCGGCGCCGCGCCCGCGAGCCTGGACGGCACCTGGATCATCGACGACTCGACGGGATCGCTCGCCGAGGGCACCTCGACGTTCGCGGGCTATCGCGTCCAGGAGCAGCTGTCCGGGATCGGAGCGAACACGGCGGTCGGGCGGACGCAGAAGGTCACCGGCTCGATGACGATCGCCGGCACGACCATCACCGATCTGTCGGTGAGCGTCGACATGACGAGCCTCCAGAGCGACGACGACCGCCGGGATAACCAGCTCCGCAGCCGCGGCCTCGAGACCGATCGGTTCCCGACCGCGACCTTCAAGCTGACGCAGCCGATCGAGGTCGGGACGAAGCCGACCCAGGGTCAACAGATCCACGTCACCGCCACCGGCGACCTGACGCTGCACGGCGTGACGAAGGGTGTCCAGGTCCCGATCACGGCCCAGTGGTCGGGCGACCGGATCGAGGCGATCGCCAGTCTCGACGTGGCGCTCGCGGACTATCAGATCACTCCGCCGACCGGTTTCCTCGTGCTGTCCATCGCGGACACCGGAACGGTGGAGATGCATCTCCTGTTCACGAAGGGTTGATGCTGACCGAACGCAGAGAGGGTTCTCAGCCGGCTCCCAGGTTGCCGTGTTGCACTTGCGGCACTGATCGGATCGGCTTGGACGAAGGAGGTAGCGCGCGATGGGTCACTACGGTCCGGGCTTCCCGCCCGCGCAGCACATGCACCACGGGTGGTCGGTCTTCTACTTCGCCGTCCCGTTGTTGCTGTTCCTGATCGTGATCGGTGTCGTCGTCTGGGCGGTCCTGTACCTCACGTCTCATCGTGGGACGCCGGTCGCGGCCGTGGCGGGACCACCGGCTCGTGATCCGGCGATGGAGGAGCTCCGGATCCGCTACGCGCGCGGCGAGCTCGAGCGCGAGGAGTTCGTCCGGCGCTCGACCGACCTCGGAGGCGCGCCGCCCGTTGTCGCACCCGAGCCGCCGGTGGCGGCGGCCGAGCCGCCCGCCTCGACGCCGCCGGACGAAGGCTGAGGACGGACCGATGTCGCCGCCCGCCGCTCCGACCGAGCCGGCACCGCCCATGAGCGGTCCGCGCGTCCTGGTCGTGGACGACGAGCCGGCGATCGCCGACCTCGTGAGTACCGCGCTCCGGTACGAAGGCTTCGAGGTCGCCACCGCCGGCACCGGCCACGACGTCGCTCCGCTGGTGGAGTCGTTCCGGCCGGAGCTGATCGTGCTGGACGTGATGCTCCCCGACGTCGATGGCTTCGAGGTGCAACGCCGGCTCCGGGACGGCGGGCGACGCGTTCCCGTGCTCTTCCTGACCGCGCGCGACGCCACCGAGGACAAGGTCCGCGGGCTGTCGATCGGCGGGGACGACTACGTCACGAAGCCGTTCAGCCTGGAGGAGCTGATCGCGCGGATCCGGGCGATCCTGCGCCGGGCGCAGGTGGGTGAAGCCGGCGGTGGGCGGCTGCGCTTCGAGGATCTGGAGATGGACGAGGACGCGCACGAGGTCTGGCGCGCCGAGGATCGGATCGAGCTCACGCCCACCGAGTTCAACCTGCTGCGGTTCCTGCTGCTGAACCCGCGTCGCGTGCTCTCGAAGGACCAGATCCTCGATCACGTGTGGCACTACGACTTCGGGGGCGACGCGTCGATCGTCGAGACGTACATCAGCTACCTCCGGCGGAAGGTCGACGCGAACGAGCCGCACCTGATCCACACCGTGCGCGGTGTGGGGTACACGCTCCGGCTGCCGCGAGGCTGACGATGTCCCTCCGCGCTCGCCTGTTGATCGTGACCGTCGCCCTCGTGGGCGCGGGGCTGTTCGTCGCCAACGTCGCCGTCTATCACGAGCTCCGCGACTTCCTCCTCCAGCGGGTCGATCAGCAACTGGCCGCCGCCGTGCGGTTCGCGCCTGGGGACGGCGGCGGACCAGGTCCCGGCGAGCTCCCGCTGTCCACCTACATCGGCTTCTGTGACGACCACGGGGGGAACGTCGCGGGCCGCTTCCTGGGCGGCAGCGGCTATTCGCCGCCGGCGCTCCCCGACGGCCTCCCGAACTCCTCGTCGCCGGGAACGACGACGATCTTCACGGCGCCCTCGACCGACGGCGCCACGACGTACCGCGTGCTGGCACGCGGCACGGCGCGTGAGCCCGGGACGCTCGTCATCGCGATCCCGGTCGGCGAGACGTTCGCGACGCTGCACCGGCTGTTGGGCGTCCAGCTGCTGGTCAGCCTCGTCGTGCTGCTCACCGTCGCCGCGCTGGCGTCGTGGCTGGTCCGCATCGGCCTGCGGCCGCTCGAGGGGATCGGCGTGACCGCCGGCGCCATCGCGGCGGGCGACCTGTCACGCCGGGTCGAGCCTGCCGACCAGCGGACGGAGGTCGGACGGCTCGGCCTGGCGTTGAACGCGATGCTCGCGCAGATCGAGGCGGCCTTCGATCAACGACGTCGGTCCGAGGAGCGGCTCCGGACGTTCATCGCGGATGCGTCGCACGAGCTCCGCACACCGCTCACGTCGATCCGCGGCTACGCGGAGCTCTTCCGTCGCGGAGCGGACTCACGACCGGAAGATCTGGAGATGTCGATGGCCCGCATCGAGGCCGAGGCGGCACGGATGGGAGTGCTGGTCGACGACCTCCTCCTGCTCGCGCGACTGGACGAGGGCCGGCCGCTCGAGCGCGACCCGGTCGATCTGACCCGGGTCGTCGGCGAGGCGGTGGACGCGGCGCGAGCGATCGATCCGGACCGGCCGGTGGAGCTGCAGGCCGACGGCGAGGTCGAGGTCCGCGGGGACGACCTCCGTATCCGGCAGATCATCGACAACCTGCTGGAGAACGCGCGCGTCCACACGCCGCCGACGACGCCCATCCAGGTCCGCGTGCGGGCAGACGGTCCCGATGGGGTGCTCTCCGTGCACGACGAGGGCGAGGGGCTCGATCCCGAGGTCGCGAGCCAGGTCTTCGAGCGGTTCTTCCGAGGCGATCCATCCCGGTCGAGTTCGACGGGCGGCGCCGGACTCGGTCTGTCGATCGTCGCCGCGATCGTGCGGGCGCACGGCGGCACGGTCCGCATCGTGGCGCCCGAGCCGGACGCGACCGGCACGACCTTCGAGGTCCGGCTCCCGCTCGAGGCCGACGCCGGCGAGCGCACCGACGTTGAACCGACCGAGGTCGAGCTGCCCGCACCGCCCGGCTAAGCGTGGGCCTTCGCGACGTCGCCGATGATCCCGGCGAGCTCGCGAGGACGCGACCACATCGGCCAGTGGCTGGTCGGCAGGTCGATCCACGTGATGTCGTGCAGCTCGGCCAGACCGGCGAGCCATTCCTGGCCCTCCTCGACCGCCTCCTTGTACTGCTGAGACGTGTATCCGGTGCAGATGACGGTGCTCGGCAGGTCGAGGCGGGCGTCGTTGGTCAGCTCCAGCCCCTCACGCAGCACGCCACCCGGCTCGGGCACGGCGTGACGCCGGAAGGTTTCGAGCTGCTCATCCGTGAGACCGTCGAGGTTCTCGTTCTCCCTGAGCTCCTCCGGTGAGGGCATGGGCACCTCCACGGAATCCAGCTCGGCATCCATCGCGCCCTTGCCCGGGCCGGTGTCGACGTAGACCATCGCCGCGATCGACCCGGGGACGCGATCGCTCGCCGCGTAGCCGGAGTACCCCGCAGCGCTGTGCACGGCGAGCACGACGGGGGTCCCCGCGGCCATGACCGCGTCGCAGATCGCATCGACATGGTTCGATAACGTGACGCTCGACCGGTCGGCGTCGACCGACTCGAGGCCGGGCAACGTCACGGCCGTGACGACGTGTCCATCGGCGCGCAAGGCGGCGGCGACGTCGTCCCACGCCCACGCGCCGAGCCAGAACCCGGGAACCAGGACGATCGGTGCGCCGGTCACACCTTGACCCTAGAGATGGGCGACGACGTCGCGCAAGACGACGCGCTCGCCGTCCGTCAGTCCACGGAGGGGCGGGCGCACATCGGGCACCCCGAGCACGCCGGCGTCGACCAGGACCCGCTTCAACGCGGCGTGGAAGGGGATGTCCGTCAGGCCGCTACGGAGGGCGGCCACCCGCCGTCCCGCCTCCGCGCTGCGGTCGTGCACGAGCGACGCGACGATCTGCGGCCATGCGGTCGCGAGGCCGGAGACGGCGCCGACGGCGCCGGCTTCGAGGCCTTCCAGCACGAGCGGCTCTGACCCGATGAACAGGTCGAGTCCCTCGAGCAGGTACGGGCGCACCGCGTCGAACGGCGTGTCGGAGACCTTCAGCCCGGCGAGGTTGTCGGCGGCGTCGTGCAGCCGTTCGATGACCGGGACGGGGATCGCGTAGCCGCTGCGGCCGGCGAACTCGTAGACGTAGAACGGCAGCGGTCGCGCGGCTCGCGCCGCGGCGAGGAGGTGGGCGAACAACTCGTCCGGGTCGAGCGGGAAGTACGGGGGAGCGATGACGGCGACGGCGTCGGCGCTGGCGTCGCGGGCGTGTGCCGCCAGCGCGACGGTGTCCTGGGTGCTTTGCGCCCCGGCGTGCACGGCGATCGCGAAGCCCGGAGGTCGCGCGGCGAGGGAACGGTCGGCGAGGCGACGGCGTTCGTCGAGGTGGAGCAGGACGCCCTCGCCGGTGGTGCCGCCGATCAGCGCGCCCTCGAGGCCGCCGGCCGCCAGGAAACCCACCAGACGTTCGATCGCCGGCTCGTCGATGGATCGGCCCTCGTCGCGCAGCGGCGTGACCGCGGCCGCGATGGCGCCCTGCAACCTCCCCGACATGCCGGGGAGCCTACGTCAGAACTGCGCGGCCTCCGTCGAGCCCTCGAGCGCGAGCGTGGCCGAGCCTCCGACGGCCCGCGACACCAGGTCGAACCAGCCGGTGCCGACCTCCCGCTGGTGCTTCACCGCGGTGTAGCCGTCGCCTTCCAGCGCGAACTCGCGCTCCTGGAGCTTCACGTATGCGGGCATGCCCTCATCGGCGTAGCCCTTCGCGAGGTCGAACATGCCGGCGTTCAACGCGTGGAACCCGGCCAGCGTGATGAACTGGAAGCGATAGCCCATCGCGCCCAGCTCCTTCTGGAACGTCGCGATCGCGCCGTCGTCGAGGTGCCGCCTCCAGTTGAACGACGGCGAGCAGTTGTAGGCGAGCGGTTTGTCGGGGAAGGCCGCGTGCACGGCGTCGGCGAACGCACGCGCGTCGTCCAGGTCCGGCGTCGAGGTCTCGCACCACAGCAGATCGCAGTACGGCGCGTACGCCATCGCACGCGCGACGGCCGCGTCCAAGCCGCCGCTGACGCGGAAGAACCCCTCGTCGGTGCGTTCCCCGTCGACGAACGCATGGTCGCGCGGATCGACGTCCGATGTGAGGAGCGTCGCACCCAGCGCGTCCGTGCGCGCGATGAGCACGGTCGGCACGTCCAGGACGTCGGCCGCCAGGCGCGCCGCGACGAGGGTCCGGACGAATTGCTGGGTGGGGACCAGGACCTTCCCGCCCAGGTGCCCGCACTTCTTCTCGGACGACAGCTGGTCCTCGAAGTGCACGCCCGCGGCGCCGGCCTCGATCATCGCGGTCATGAGCTCGAAGGCATTGAGCGGACCGCCGAACCCGGCTTCGGCGTCGGCGACGACCGGTAGCAGGTAATCCGCGTCCTGATCTTCCGACCAGGCGATCTGGTCGGCGCGCCGCAGTGCGTTGTTCACCCGGCGGACGACCGCCGGCACGGAGCTCACCGGGTACAGGGACTGATCCGGATACGTGTGCTGGGCGATGTTCGCGTCGGCGGCCACCTGCCATCCCGAGAGGTAGACCGCGCGCAGGCCGGCCTTCGCGCACTCGACAGCCTGGCCGCCGGTCATGCACCCCAGGGCGGCCACGAAGTCCTCGGTCGTGACGAGAGACCACAGCCGCTCGGCGGCCGCCCGGGCGAACCCGCGGTCTTCGCGGATCCGGCCGCGGAGCCGAACGACGTCCTCGGGCCCGTACGGACGGTGCACGCCGCGCCACCGCGCATCGGATTCCCAGCGGCGCGCCAGCGCCGTCGCCTCGCTCCGGATCTCCTGGATCGTCATCATTCCTCCCGTTCCTTGCCTGTCCGTTGCCCCGTTCCTGGAGAGAGAAAAACCTCCCGGCAAGCCGGGAGGTCGGGGGCGCGCCAGCGGCCGGGCTCGGCCGCGGCACGCGCCGCTAGGGACCTACGCCTTTGAACGGCCGTTCAAACATGGCTCATCTTCGCAGGTCAGGCCGCTCCGGGTCAAGGAGCCGCCGGCTCAGGTGCCGAGCAGGCGGGCGATCAGGAAGCGAGGGACGCCACCACGCCGGCCCTCGCCCGCGATCACGATCCGGCCGTTCGGTTGGAGGGCGACCGCGCGCGCGACGTCCGTCGATCCCGCGAGGTCGACGCGCACCACCCCTCCGGAGCCGAAGGTGGGGTCGAGGTGGCCGTCAACGCCCAGCCTGATCACCCCCGCATCGTCGCCCGAGGCGGCCGTGTGGATCCGACCGACGATCACGAGGCGTGTGCCCGTGGGAACGACCGCGAGGGCCTCGTCGAACGCCGCCGTGAACGGCACCACGGCGACGCCCCCCGCGCCGAACGTGGGGTCGAGATGCCCCCCCGCGCCGTAGCGGGCGACACCCCAGTCGTTCCTTCCGCCGTTGCCGGCGAGGCCCGCGACGACGAGATGGCGATCGGCGGTCATCGCGAGCGCGTTCGCCGCGTCGGGTCCCGGGCCGAGGTCCGTCCTCGTCACGCCGCCCGAGGCTCCGAAGCTGGTGTCGAGCGATCCGTCGGCGTTGAGCCGGAACAGCGCCACCTGCGGCTGGAGCCCGACGTCGGCGGATCCCGCCGCCACGATGCGGCCGCCGGGCAGGACGAGGAGATCGTTCACCTGGTCGCCGGCGGCGGACAGGTTCAGCGTGACGCGCCCGTCGCCGCCGAAGCCCGGATCGAGCGTCCCGTCGGGCAGCAGCCGCGCCACCGCCGAGCGGATCGCCGAGCCGTTCGACGTGTAGCCGCCGAGCACGAGTCGTCCCTTCCGGGCGAACGCGACGGCGTTGGCGCCCTGGAGGCTCCAGCCGAACCCGACGAAGGCGACGCCGTTCGTGCCGAACGTCGGGACCGGCGCGCCGGACGCGTTCAGTCGCAGCACGAACATGCGAGCTCCCGCGGTCGAGGAGGTCCGCCCGGCGATCGCGATCCCGTCGCCGGGCCCGATCGCCAGGTCGAACGCGTCATCCGCGCCGCCGAGATCGACCCGGACCTTCCCCGCCTGGCCGAACGTGGGATCGAACGTGCCGTTGGGTCGCAGCCGCGCGACCGCGACGTCGACGCCGGCGTCCGTCGTGGAGCCGGCGACGACGATCCGTCCCTCGTGGTCGATGCCCACGGCGGTCGCCACGGCGCCGCCGGTGAACGCGGTGACGATGCCGTCGCCGCCGAACCGGCGATCCAGCGACCCGGGAGCGGCGCTCGCGGCCAGCGCGAGCACGAGCGCCGGCACGAGGACGGCCACGACGACGGCGACGCGGCGCATCGCTACGGCACGATCTTCGAGATCGGGAGTTCCAGGATGTCGGTCGCGCCGGCCGCCTTCAGCTGCGGGATCAGGCGGTTCACCCCCCGCTTGTCGGCGACGGCCTCGACCGCGAATCCGCCGTCGGAGAGCTGCGACACCGTCGGCGCCTTCATCGACGGGACCATCGCGATCACGGCGTCCAGACGCTCGGCGGCCACGTTCAGCTTGATCAGCACCCGGCCCTCGGCCTCCAGCGACCCGCGGAGCAGCGTGATGAGATCGTCGATCGCCGCGCGCTTGACGGGGTCCGCCGCGACGGCGTGGTTCGCGATCAGGACCGGCTCCGAGGTCAGCAGCGTCTCCAGGATCTTCATCCCGTGCGCCCGCAACGTGGAGCCCGTCTCGGTCACGTCCACGATCGCGTCGACGATCTGCGGCACCTTCGCCTCGGTGGCGCCGTAGGACCAGCTGACCTTCACGTCGATCCCGAGTTCCGCGAAGTACCGCTTCGTCAGCTCGACGAACTCCGTCGAGATCCGGGTCCCGGGTGGGATCTCCGCCGCGGTGTTCGCCGGATGGTCGTTCGGCACCGCGAGCACGATCCGCGTCCCGTGGCCGGTCCCGGACCGTGCATACGGCAGCGCGGTCAGGACCTCGACGTCGGCGCCCGTCTCCGCGATCCAGTCCTGGCCCGTGATCCCGATGTCGAACAGCCCGTCCTGCACGTAGAGCGGGATCTCCTGCGGCCGAAGGATCGACACCTGCTCGACGCGGTCGTCGTCGATCGAGCCGTGGTAGTCGCGCTCCGAGCTCCGGCGAACGCGGAGGTCGGCATCGTCGAACAGCCGGAGCGTCTGTGCCTCGAGCGATCCCTTGGGAAGGACGAGCTTCAGCATGGAGGCGGCGAGTCTATCGTCGCTCCGGCGCAGGCTCGGTGAGGCGCCGGTGGAAGCACGACCGTTCGCCGGTGTGGCAGGCGGCGCCCACTTGATGGACACGCGCGAGCACGGCGTCGCCATCGCAGTCCATGCTGAGCGCCTCGAGGTGCTGGACGTGGCCGGACGTGTCGCCCTTGCGCCAGAGCTCCTGTCGCGACCGCGACCAGTAGACCATGCGGCCCTCCGCGAGCGTGCGTTCGAGCGCCTCCCGGTTCGCCCACGCCAGCATCAGGACCTCGCCGCTGTCGGCGTCCTGCGCGACGACCGGGATCAGACCGCGATCGTCGAAGGCGAGGTCGTCGAGGTTCATCGCCGCACCGCGATCCCGGCGTCGGCGAGCGCGTCCTTCACCTGCGCGATCGAGAGATCGCCGTCGTGGAACCGGCTCGCCGCCAGCACCGCGTCGGCGACGCGCAGGCCGTCGGCGAAGTGGCGCACTTCCCCGGCGCCGCCGCTCGCGATCAGCGGCACGTTCGTGGCCGCGGCGACGGCGCGGAGCAGGTCCAGGTCGAAGCCCTCGCCGGTCCCGTCGCGATCCATCGAGGTCAGCAGGATCTCGCCCGCGCCGCGCTCCCTCGTCGCCTCCGCCGCCCACTCGACGACGTCGCGGTCGGCGGGTGTGCGGCCGGCGTCGACGAACACCCGCCAGCCGCCGGCGCCGTCCGCCTTCGCGTCGATCGCGATCACGACGCACTGGGCGCCGAAACGGTCCGCGCACCGCGAGAGCAGTCGGGGATCGCGAACCGCGGCGCTGTTCAGCGAGACCTTGTCGGCGCCCGCCCGGAGCAGCGTCCGGACGTCGTCTTCGGTACGGACGCCGCCGCCGACCGTGAGCGGGATGAAGACCTGCTCCGCAGTGCGGGAGATGACGTCGAGCGTCGCACCCCGGCCTTCGACGGTCGCCGTGATGTCCAGGAACACGAGCTCGTCTGCCCCGTCGGCGTCGTAGCGCGCCGCGAGCTCCACCGGGTCGCCGGCGTCGCGCAGGTCCTGGAACCGGACACCCTTCACCACGCGGCCGGCGTCGACGTCCAGGCACGGGATCACGCGCTTGGCCAGCATCGCTATCCTCGGATCACCTGCGACAGCTTCAGCGTCTTCTCGTAGAGCGCCTTGCCGGTCACCGCGGCCTCGAGTCCGAGATCGCGGAGCTCCCAGATGTCGTCCGCGGTCCGCACGCCGCCGGCGGAGATCACCGGCCGGTCGGTGAGCGTGAGGACGTGGCGGTACAGACGGAGGTCCGGCCCGTCCAGCGTTCCGTCGCGCGCGATCGCGGTGACGAGGTAGCGCGGCGTGCCGGCCTCGTTCAGCGAGGGGAAGACCTCCTCGAGGGCCGGTCCCTCCTCGGTCCAGCCCTTCACCATCGCGTGGCCGCCACGGACGTCCACGGCCACGAGGATCCGTTCGGCGAATTCCTCCACGGCGCGCGCGACGAACGCCGGATCCAGCGCCGCGGTCGTCCCCAGGATCGCGCGACCCGCTCCCAGCTCCAGCACCGCCGCGATGTCCTCGAGCGTGCGGAGGCCGCCGCCGACCTGAACGGGCAGCACGACCGAGTAGCAGATCTGGCGGATCACCTCGCGGTTGTCGCCGCCGGCGTCGAGCGCGGCGTCCAGATCCACCACGTGCAGGCGCCGGGCGCCCTCCTCCTGGAAGCGGACCGCGACCGCGACCGGGTCGTCGTCGTAGGACGTCTCTTCGTGCGGGTCGCCGCGGAGCAGGCGCACGGCCCTGCCGCCGCGCAGGTCGATCGCGGGGATCACGATCACGCCGCGTTCACCGCCTTCACGAAGTTCTCGTAGAGCTGGAGCCCCGCCTCGCCCGACTTCTCCGGGTGGAACTGGGTCGCGAAGACGCCGCCCTCGCTCACGGCCGCCGCGAAGACGCGGCCGTGTTCGCTCACGCCGACGGTCCGATCGTCGACGCCCGGCGCGAACGAGTGCACGAAGTAGAAGGCGGTGCCGTCGGGGATCCCGGCCGCGTACGGGTGGCGCCTTCCGGTCCACGCGACCGTGTTCCATCCCGTGTGGGGAACCCTGACCGTCGGCGGGAGCCGTCGCACGCGGCCGGGCAGCACGCCGAGCCCCGCCTCTGCGTCCTCGTCGCTCCCTTCGAACAGGACCTGCATCCCGACGCAGACGCCGAAGACCGGCCTGCCGGCGGCGATGAATCCCCGGGCGCCGTCCTCGAGCCCGGCGGCCCGCAGCGCCCGCACGCATGCCCCGAACTGCCCGACCCCCGGGATCACCAGGGCGTCCGCGTCCGCGACCTCCGTCGCTCGCGCCGTGACCACGACGTCGGCGCCCACCCGGTCGAGCGCGCGGGCGACGGAATGGAGGTTGCCCATCCCGTAGTCGAGGACGGCGATCCGCGCGCTCACAGCGTTCCTTTCGTGCTGGGGACCCCGGCCTGCCCGGTCAGCGAGCAGGCGTCGCGCAGGGCCTTCGCGAGCGCCTTGAACTCCGCCTCGACGACGTGGTGGGGCGACCGGCCGCCGCGCAGGTGGACGTGGACGGTCAGCTCCGCGGCCTGAGCGAACGCCCGCACGAAGTCCTCGACCAGCCCCGTGTCGAAGGTGCCGATCATCTCGGCCGGGACCGGCACGTCGTGGACGACGAAGGTCCGCCCGCTGAGATCCAGCGCGACCTCCACGGCCGCCTCGTCCAGCGGGACCACGATGGAGGCGAACCGTCGCACGCCCGCCTTGTCGCCGAGCGCGTCCTTCAGCGCCTGTCCCACGGCCAGCCCGCAGTCCTCCACCGTGTGATGCCCGTCCACCGCGAGGTCGCCGTCGCAC
>Ga0335084_10006553_pt1 | contig 11579 bp, 9 predicted proteins | sample Lox_Sample_44_FD_206721 | JGI IMG/M metagenome (GOLD analysis project Ga0335084, IMG submission 206721) | Soil microbial communities from Loxahatchee National Wildlife Refuge, Florida, United States - Lox_Sample_4.4 | ecosystem: Environmental > Terrestrial > Soil > Wetlands | place: USA: Florida...
CTCGGCCGCTCGATCGACCCGCAGAACGGCCTCTACGGTGGTGGCGGCGGCGCAGCCCCGGCACCGGCGCCAGCGCCCGCCGCGGCGGCGGCCGCGGCCGCGGCCGCGCCGACGCTCGACTTCGATCTCGGTGGCGCCACGACGCCCGGCTCGACGGATATCTCGCTCGACGCCGGCGCACCCAGACAGGAGGCGGGCGGCTCGATCGACTTCGATCTCGGCGCCGCGGCCTCCGCGACCACGCCGGGTACACCCGCGAGCGACTTCACGCCCGAAGGCACGCTGATCATGGACCAGAAAGCCGACTCGACCGGCGGCCTGGACTTCGATCTCGGCCTGGGCGGCGGCGCCAAGCCCGCGGCGCCGGCCGCGCCCGCGCGGGCGGCGGCCGACTCGACCGGCGGCCTCGACTTCGACCTGAACCTGGATGGCGACAAGTCGGCGGACAAGGCCACGCAGCCCGCGCCGTCGATGGACCTTTCGTCGATCAGCCTCGACCTCGGCGAGACGACGCCGGGTGCGAGCGCCGGTGGCGGCGGCGATCCGAAGTGGCAGGAGGTCGCGACCAAGCTCGACCTCGCGAAGGCGTACGAGGAGATGGGCGACAAGGATGGCGCACGCGAGCTGCTGAACGAAGTGATGAAGGACGGCGACGCGGCGCAGAAGGGCCAGGCGCAGCAGTTGCTCGCGAAGATCGGCTGACCGGCGCCCGCCCGCCGCAGAAAAGCCGCGGGCGACCGCGGCTTTTTCGTTTATGAGAATCGCACTGGGCATCGAATACGACGGCAGCCGCTTCCTCGGCTGGCAGACGCAGCCGGGCGGCGGCACGGTGCAGGACGCGCTGGAGGCCGCCCTGTCGGGCATCGCGGCGCAAACCGTGGCCGTCACCTGCGCGGGACGCACCGATCGCGGCGTGCATGCGCTCGCGCAGGTGGTGCACTTCGACACCGGCGCGGAGCGGCCCGATTCCGCCTGGGTGCGGGGCGTGAACGCGCTGCTGCCAGAGTCGATGGCGGTGCTGTGGTCGCGCACGGTGCCGGAGGACTTCCACGCCCGTTACAGCGCGCGCGCACGCACGTACCGCTACGTTCTGCTGAACCGCGCCGTGAGGCCGGCGCTCGCGGCGCGCCATGCCGGCTGGTTCCATGCGCCGCTCGACGTCGAGGCGATGCGCGAGGCGGCCGCGGCGCTGTGCGGCGAGCACGACTTCTCGGCGTTCCGCTCCGCCGAGTGCCAGGCAAAGTCGCCGGTGCGCACGCTGCAGTCGCTGTCGATCGAACGCAGCGGCGAGCGCATCGACTTCGTGTTCAGCGCCAACGCGTTCCTGCATCACATGGTGCGCAACCTCGTCGGTACACTGGTGTACGTCGGCAAAGGCAAGCATCCGCCGCGCTGGGCGAAAGAAGTGCTCGAGTCGCGCGACCGCGGCCTCGCGGCGCCGACTTTCGCCCCCGAGGGGCTTTACCTGGAATCGGTCGAATACGACCAGCATTGGGGACTACCGCTTGAGAACCCGGGTCAAAATCTGCGGCATTACACGACCGTCTGACGCGCGCGCGGCGGCCGGGGCCGGCGCGGACGCGATCGGCCTCGTGTTCTATCCGATGAGCCCGCGCTTTCTCAGCGTCGAGCGCGCGCTCGAGATCCGCGATGCGCTGCCGCCGTTCGTCCAGACGGTGGCGCTGTTCGTGAATCCCGACGCCGCGCAGGTCGCGCAGGTCATCGGCCGGGTCAAGCCGTCCATGCTGCAGTTCCACGGCGAGGAAACGCCGCAGTTCTGCAATGAGTTCGGAGTGCCGTACATCAAGGCCTGCAGAGTGAAAAGCGGGGTGTCTGCGCTAGAATACCTGCGCCCATTTTCACAGGCCGCCGCCTGGCTGTTCGACAGCCACGTGCCCGAGTACGGCGGCGTCGGAGAGAGCTTCGACTGGTCGCTCGTGCCGAAGACCGATAAAGCCGTCGTCCTGTCGGGCGGCCTGTCCGCCGCGAACGTGGCCGAAGCGATCCGCCGCGTGAAGCCCTGGGGCGTGGACGTGTCGAGCGGCGTGGAATCGGCGAAAGGCATCAAGGACGCCGCCAGGATCGCCGCCTTTGTCGCAGAGGTCAGAAATGCAGATGTATGACTTGCCGGACGCGCGCGGTCACTTCGGCCCCTACGGCGGCGTGTTCGTTGCCGAGACGCTGACCGCGGCGCTCGAGGAGTTGCGCGTTGCCTATGAGCGCGCCCGCAAGGATCCCAAGTTCCAGGCCGAGTTCAAGTACGAGCTCAAGCACTATGTCGGACGGCCAAGTCCGATCTACTTCGCAAAGAGATTGACGGAAAAGTGCGGCGGCGCCCGCATCTACATCAAGCGCGAAGATCTGAACCACACCGGCGCGCACAAGATCAACAACACCATCGGTCAGGCACTGCTCGCGCGCAACATGAAGAAGCCGCGCGTTATCGCCGAGACCGGCGCCGGGATGCACGGCGTCGCTACCGCGACGGTGGCTGCGCGCTACGGCATGGAATGCGTTGTCTACATGGGATCGGAGGACGTGAAGCGCCAGGCGGCGAACGTGCACCGCATGGGCGTGCTGGGCGCGAAGGTCGTGCCGGTCGAGTCGGGCTCCAAGACGCTGAAGGACGCGCTAAACGAGGCGATGCGCGACTGGGTCACGAACGTCGACACGACGTTCTACATCATCGGCACCGTCGCCGGCCCGCATCCGTACCCGATGATGGTGCGCGACTTCCAGCGTGTGATCGGCGACGAGTGCATCAAGCAGATGAAAGAGCTTGCCGGCCGGCAGCCCGACGCGGTGATCGCCTGCGTCGGCGGCGGCTCCAACGCGATGGGCATCTTCTACCCGTACATCAAGCACAAGAAAACGCGCCTGATCGGCGTGGAGGCGGCGGGCGAGGGCCTCGAGACCGGAAAGCACGCGGCCTCGCTGTGCGCCGGGACGCCCGGCGTGCTCCACGGCAACCGTACCTACCTGCTGCAGGACGCGAACGGCCAGATCACCGAGACGCATTCGGTTTCCGCCGGCCTCGACTACCCCGGCGTGGGACCGGAGCACGCCTGGCTCAAGGACAGCAGGCGCGCCGAGTACGTCGCGGTCACCGATGAGGAGGCGCTCGCAGCGTTCCACGAGCTTTGCCGCAGCGAAGGCATCATCCCGGCGCTCGAGTCGGCCCACGCGGTGGCGCAGGCGATGAAGATGGCGCCGAAGATGAAGAAGAGCGCCGTCCTGCTCGTCAACCTCTCCGGCCGGGGCGACAAGGACATGCACACCGTCGCCGAACGCGCGGGGAAGAAGCTTTGATGTCGCGCATCCAGAGACGCTTCGAGGCGCTCGCCGGCGCGAAGCGCAAGGCGCTCATTCCTTACATCACTGCGGGCGACCCGCATCCCTCGCTCACCGTGCCGCTGATGCACGGGCTGGTCGAGGCCGGCGCGGACATCCTCGAGCTTGGCGTGCCGTTCTCCGATCCGATGGCCGACGGCCCGGTAGTCCAGCGCTCCGGAGAGCGCGCACTGAAGTTCGGGGTCGGCCTGAAAGACGTTCTCCAGCTCGTGAGACAGTTCAGGGAAAGGGACAAGACCACGCCGATCGTGCTGATGGGTTACGCCAATCCCATCGAGGCAATGGGGGTCGAGAACTTCATCGGCGCGGCGAAGATCGCCGGCGTCGATGGCGTGATCGTCGTCGACTACCCGCCGGAGGAGTGCGAGGACTTCGCTGCCCTGGCGAAGAAGAACGACATCGACCCGATTTTCCTGCTCGCGCCGACTTCGACCAAGAAGCGCATCGACGATGTAGCGCGGAGCGGCAGCGGCTACCTGTACTACGTTTCGCTGCGCGGGGTTACGGGCGCCGCCCACATCGATCTTTCCGATGTCGCCTCGCACATTCCACAGATTCGAAAAGCCACCAAGCTGCCGATCGGCGTCGGCTTCGGGATTCGCGATGCAGAATCGGCGAAGCGCATCGCGCAGACCGCCGACGCGGTGGTGATCGGCAGCCGCATCATTCAGGAAATCGAAGGCGGCAAGCCGGAGGAGGCGGTCATGCGCGTGAAGAAATTCCTGAAACCGATCCGGCAGGCGCTCGACGCCTCGTTTTCCAAATGAGCTGGCTGCAGAAGCTGTTGCCGCCGAAGATCCAGAGGACCGGCGCCGGGCGCAAGACCGTGCCGGAAGGCCTGTGGACCAAATGCGCGGCGTGCGACGCGGTGCTCTACAGCACCGACCTCGAGAAGAACCTCAATGTCTGCCCCAAGTGCGGCCACCACGAGCGGCTCGGCGCGCGCCCGCGCCTCGACGCATTGCTCGATGCGGACGGCCGCTTCGAGATCGGCGCCGAGGTGCTGCCGGTGGACACGCTCAAGTTCAAGGACTCGCGCCGCTACCCGGAGCGCCTCGCCGAGGCTCAGGAGCAGACCGCCGAGTCCGACGCGCTGGTGGTGATGCAGGGCTCGATCAAGTCGCTCGGCGTGGTGTGCGCGGCGTTCGAGTTCGATTTCATGGGCGGCTCGATGGGCTCGGTGGTCGGCGAGCGCTTCGTGCGCGGCGTGCGCGTCGCCATCGAGCAGAAGCTGCCGTTCGTGTGCGTGACCGCCTCGGGCGGGGCGCGCATGCAGGAGGGGCTGCTGTCGCTGGTGCAGATGGCGAAGACCACCGCGGCGCTCACCGACCTCGCCGAGCGCAAGCTGCCGTTCATCACCGTGCTCACCGATCCGACGATGGGCGGCGTGTCGGCGAGCTTCGCCATGATCGGCGACATCGTGCTCGCCGAGCCGAAGGCGCTGATCGGCTTCGCCGGTCCGCGCGTCATCGAGCAGACGGTGCGCCAGAAGCTGCCGGAGGGCTTCCAGCGCGCGGAGTTCCTGCTCGAGAAAGGCGCGATCGACATGATCGTCGACCGGCGCCAGCTGCGCGACAAGCTGCACGCGCTCCTCGCGATGCTCGAAGGGGTTCCCGCCGACGCGGTGTCGTGACGCGGCTGGCCGACGTGGCGCGCGCCTCGGCGCGCGTGGCGGAGAACCCGGCCCGGCTTGCGAAGATCCGTGAGCTCGCCGACCTGCTGAAGCGGCTCGAGGCGGAAGAGATCGAAATCGTGATCCCGTTCCTGAGCGGCGACATGCGGCAAGGCAAGCTGTCGATCGGCTATGGCGTCTTGCAGGCGGCGCGGACTGCGGGTTCCGAATCCGCGACGCTGACCGTGCGGGATGTCGATTCGGTGTTCGATCAGCTGAGGGCCACGAAAGGCAAAGGCTCCGCGGAGCGGCGCCAGGCCCTGCTGAGGTCCCTGTTCGGGCGGGCGACCGACGAGGAGCAGGATTTCCTGGCGCGCCTGATCGTCGGTGAGCTGCGCCAGGGCGCCGTGGAAGGCGTGATGCTCGAGGCGGTGGCCGCCGCCACGGGGCTGCCGGCGGCAGAGCTGCGGCGCGCGGCGACTTTTGCCGGCGGCATTCCGCAGGTCGCGCGCGCGGCTCTTTATGGCGGCGGGCTTGAACAGTTCTCCATCCGCCTGATGCAGCCCGTGCTTCCCATGCTCGCGCAGCCGGCCGAGGACGTGGCCTCCGCGCTCGCCGCCCTCGGCAGCGCGCTTTTCGAGTGGAAGCTCGACGGCGCGCGGATCCAGGTGCACAAGGCGGGGAACGAGGTTCGCGTCTTCACCCGCAACCTGAACGACGTCACGGCGCGGGTGCCGGAGGTGGTTTCCGTCCTGCAGGGCGTCGATGCGGATCTGATTCTCGATGGCGAAGCGATTGCGTTGCGCGCAGACGGCCGCCCGCACCCGTTCCAGGTCACGATGCGCCGCTTCGGCCGCAAGACTGACGACGAGCAGCAGCGGCGCGCACTTCCCCTTTCGGTGTTCTTCTTCGACTGCCTGCTGCGCAACGGCGAGGCGATCGTCGACCGCGGCGCGCGCGAGCGCCACGATATCCTGCGGCAGATTCTCCCGGCATCGGTCGTCACGCCGTCGTTGATCACCGGCGATGCGGCAAAGGCGGACGCGTTCTACGAGGATGCACTCGAGCGCGGCCACGAGGGACTGATGGCCAAGGCGCTCGACGCGCCCTACGAAGCGGGGCGGCGCGGCGCCGGCTGGCTGAAGCTCAAGCGCGCCAAGACGCTCGACCTGGTGGTGATCGGGGTGGAGTGGGGCAGCGGCCGGCGCAAGGGGTGGCTCTCCAACCTGCACCTGGGCGCGCGCGACCCGCGCACCGGCGGCTTCGTCATGCTCGGCAAGACCTTCAAGGGACTGACCGACGAGACGCTCGAGTGGCAGACGCGCGAGCTGCTGGCGCGCGAGGTCAAGCGCGACGAATGGACGGTATGCGTGCGGCCCGAGCTCGTGGTCGAGATCGCGTTCAACGACGTGCAGCAGAGCTCGCAGTACCCCGGCGGCATGGCGCTGCGCTTCGCGCGCGTCAAGGGCTACCGCCCCGACAAGCGCGCCGACGAAGCCGATACCATCGATTCGGTGCGGCAGATCTTCGAGGCGCAGTCGCGATGACAACGCTGGCCCGTTCGTTACCTGAGTGGCTCGAGTTCATCGAGCGCCAGCATCCCAAGAGCATTGCGCTCGGTCTCGAGCGGGTACGCGATGTTTTCCAAAGAATGAGTATCCGTTTGGCTTGCCCGGTCATCACCGTGGGCGGCACCAACGGCAAGGGCTCGACCTGCGCCGTGCTGGAAGCGATCCTCGGCGCCGCAGGCTACCGTACGGCCCTGTACACGTCTCCTCATTTGGTGCGCTACAACGAGCGAGTGCGCGTTCGAGGCCGCGAAGCGGAAGATGCGTCGCTTTGCGACGCGTTCGAAGCCGTCGAAGCGGCGAGGGGAAGCACGCCGCTCACCTATTTCGAATACGGGACGCTCGCCGCGCTCTGGCTGTTCTCGCGCGAGAAGGTGGAGGCGGCGATCCTTGAGGTCGGCCTGGGCGGACGGCTGGACGCGGTGAACGTGGTGGACGCCGACTGCGCGGTGCTGACGAGCGTCGGCATCGACCACGTCGACTACCTCGGGCCGACACGCGAGGGTATCGGCCGCGAGAAAGCCGGGATCTTCCGCGAAGGACGGCCCGCCGTCGTGGCCGACCCCGACCCGCCGCGGTCGGTGCTTTCTGCTGTCGGAGAAAAATTGCTTTTTCAGAAAGACTTCGGCTTTGTGGTCGAAGGTGCCCAATGGTCATATTGGGGGCCGCGCGGCAGGCGTTCCGGCCTCGCCCATCCGTCGCTGCGCGGCGCAATCCAGCTGCGCAACGCCGCCGCGGCGCTGTGCGCGCTCGATGCCCTTGCCGGGCGTCTGCCCGTGGCGATGCAGGACGTGCGGCGCGGCCTGGCCGAGGCGATTCTGCCGGGCCGCTTCCAGGTGCTGCCGGGACGGCCGCAGATCGTCCTGGACGTCGCGCATAACGTGCAGGCGGCGAAGGTGCTGGCGGAAAATCTCGCCGCCTCCGGCTTCGCGCGCGAGACCGTCGCGGTGTGCGGCATGCTGCGCGACAAGGACATCGCCGGCGTGCTCGGGACGCTGGCGCCGCGCATCGATCGCTGGCATGTCGCGTCGCTCGGCGGCGCCCGCGGCGCATCCTCTTCCGAGCTGGCGGCGCCGTTGCGCGGGCGCGCCGAGGTTCACGAGCATGCAAACGTCGGCGAGGCACTCGCCGCCGCGCGGAGCGCCGCGCGCGAGGATGATAAGATCGTCGTGTTCGGTTCCTTCCTCACCGTCGGCGAAGCGATCGCATGGCTGAACAACAACAAGACGTCGACACGCTGAAGCGCCGCGGGCGCAGGCGCCTGGTCGGCGCGGTGGCGCTCGTGCTGCTCGCGGTCATCGTGCTGCCGATGGTGTTCGACCCCGAGCCGCGCCGCACGCCGCCGCCGGTGAGCGTGCGCATCCCCGGCGAGGACGACAGCACGTTCACGCCCAAGCTTCCCGCCAGGCCTGCCCCCGCGCCGAGGGCCGAGGAGAAGAAGGAGATTCCGGCCAAGCCGGAGGAGAAGGCGCCGGCGCCTGCGCCCGTGGCGAAGAAGCCGGAGGCCAGGAAGCCGCAGCCCAAGGCCGAAGCGAAGGCCGCCGACCAGGCGCGCGCCGAAGCGGCGCTCGCCGGATCGGAGTACATGGTCCCCGTGGGGGCATTCGCGAACGTCGAGCCCGTCATTGCCAAGCTCGCCGCGGCCAAGATTCCGTACTACACGCAGCCGGTCGCCACCGCGAGCGGCACGGTGACGCGCGTGCGCGCCGGCCCGTTTGCCACCCAAGGCGAGGCGGAGAAGGCGGTGCAAGCGCTCAAAGGCCTCGGCTTCAAGCCGGGCAGCGTCGGGACCAAGTCCGGATGACTTGGCTCGACTACGCGTTGCTGGCCGTGTTGGCGCTTTCCGTCGCCTGGGGCGCCTGGCGCGGGTTGGTGCACGAGATGATCTCCCTTGGCGGCTGGATCATCGCCTTCCTGGCGGCCAACTTGTTCGGCGCGGCGGCAAGCGAGGCCATCACCGACGCGATCCCGCCGGAAGGGCGCGTGATGCTCGGCTGGCTGAGCGTCTTCGTCATCGTGCTGCTGGTCGCCAGCCTGGCCGGCATGCTGCTGCGCAAGTTCATCAAGTCGGTCGGGCTCGCGGCGAGCGATCGCACGCTCGGGGCGCTGTTCGGCCTGGCGCGCGGCGTTCTCATCTGGCTCGCGTTCGCGCTGCTCGCGGGCCTGACGCGCCTGCCCAGCCAGCCGGTCTGGAAAGATTCGTTCCTCGGCTTGCCGCTCGCCAACACGGTGATCCAGCTCAAGCCCTGGCTGCCGTCCGCGCTCGGCGGTCGCTTGCGCTATCATTGATCCTTACACACACCGGGAGAACGGCCTCCCATGTGCGGCATCGTCGGAATCGTCGCTCGGTCGCCCGTCAACCAGCTGCTCTATGACGGGCTCCTGCTCCTCCAGCATCGCGGGCAAGACGCCGCGGGCATCGTTACGGGCGAGCACGCCCATATCCACATGCACAAGTCGCCGGGCATGGTCCGCGACGTGTTCCGCACGCGCAACATGCGCAGCCTTGCCGGCAACATGGGTATCGCCCATTGCCGCTACCCGACCGCCGGCTCGGCGTTCAACGCGGCCGAAGCGCAGCCCTTCTACGTCAATTCGCCTTTCGGCATCGTCCTCGGCCACAACGGCAACCTGACGAACTCGGACGCGCTGAAGGAGGAGATGTTCCGCACCGACCGGCGGCACATCAACACCGGCTCGGATTCCGAGGTGCTGGTCAACGTGCTCGCCCACGAGCTGGAGGGCGCCTCGGTCAAGCTCAGGCTCGAGCCGCAGACCATCTTCGCCGCAGTCGCCGCGGTGCACCGCCGCGTGCGCGGGGCGTACGCGGTGGTGGCCATGATCGCGGGCTACGGGGTGCTCGCTTTCCGCGATCCCTTCGGCATCCGGCCGCTGGTCATCGGCTACAACGAGACCGAGGGCGGCACCGAGTACATGGTCGCTTCCGAGTCGGTCGCGCTCGACGCGCTCGGCTTCAGGCTGCTGCGCGACGTCGCGCCGGGCGAAGCGGTATTCATCGACGAGGACGGCAATTTCCACAGCCAGCAGTGCGCGGCCAAGTCGAGCCTCAACCCCTGCATCTTCGAGTACGTGTACCTGGCGCGCCCCGACTCGCTGATCGACGGCGCCTCGGTGTACGAGACGCGGCTCAATATGGGGGAGAAGCTGGCGGAGAAGATCCGCCGCCAGTACCGGCACCTGCAGATCGACGTGGTCATCCCGATTCCGGATTCGAGCCGGCCCTCCGCCCTGCAGCTCGCGCTCGGCCTGGGCGTGCCCTACCGCGAAGGCTTCGTGAAGAACCGCTACATCGGCCGCACCTTCATCATGCCCGGGCAGGCGGTGCGCTCGCGCTCGGTGCGCCAGAAGCTCAACCCGATCTCGATGGAGTTCAAGGGCAAGAACGTGATGCTGGTCGACGACTCGATCGTGCGCGGCACGACCAGCCGCGAGATCGTGTCGATGGCGCGGGAGGCGGGGGCGCGCAAGGTGTTCTTCGCCTCCGCCGCGCCGCCGGTGCGCTACCCCAACGTCTACGGCATCGACATGCCGACGCGCGCCGAGCTGATCGCGGCGCATCGCAGCGAGGACGAAGTGGCGCGCGAGATCGGCGCCGACGCGCTCATCTACCAGGACCTCGAGGCCCTCAAGGATGCGGTGCGGCGCGCCAACCCCAAGCTGACGAGCTTCGAGACCTCGTGCTTCGACGGCATCTACATCACCGGGGATGTCACCAGCGACTACCTGCGCGCCATCGAGACCCGGCGCGACGCCGCCCGCGACTCCTCCGACGACGAGGGGGCGCAACTCGACCTCAATCTGGCCACCGCCCAATAGATTTGATATAGTTTCTTTTTTCGCGCCGATTTGAGACACAGCTTGCGGGCGCGTAACAAATTCCGCTAAAGCGTGGCCGAGAGAACCCGGTCCGCTTGACGAAAGGATCGGGTTTTTTTATGGACGAAAAGCTTCAAGTTTCCACTCTTGGCGTGCGGGCAGGTCAGGTTCGCACCGAGTTCAACGAGCACTCCGAAGCGCTGTTCCTCACCTCGAGCTTCGTGTTCGAAAGCGCCGCGCAGGCGGCGGCGCGCTTCGCCGGCGGCGAAGAGGGGATGGTGTATTCGCGCTTCACCAATCCCACCATCTCCATGTTCCAGGACCGCCTCGCCGCGCTCGAGGGCGCGCAGAGCTGCGTCGCCACCGCCTCGGGGATGGCAGCGATCATGGCGACCGTCATGGTGCACCTCAGGAGCGGCGACCACGTGGTGTGCTCCAACGCGGTGTTCGGCGCCACGGTGCAGCTGTTCTCGAACGTCTTTTCTCGCTTCGGCATCGAGACCAGCTTCGTCTCGCCCACCCGCGTCGAGGACTGGCACAAGGCGCTGCGCAAGAACACGCGCCTGCTGTTTCTCGAGACGCCGTCCAATCCGCTGACCGAGGTTTCCGACATCGGCGCGATCGCTGCGGTGGCGAAGCGCGCCGGCGCGCTGCTGGCGGTCGACAACGTATTCTGCACCCCGGCGCTGCAGCGGCCGCTCGAACTCGGCGCCGACCTGGTGATCCATTCCGCCACCAAGTACCTGGACGGGCAGGGCCGCGTGATCGGCGGGGCGGTCGCCGGCTCGAAGGCGCTGGTCGCCGACGCGCTGATTCCCTTCTTGCGCACCGCGGGGCCGTCGCTCTCGCCGTTCAACGCCTGGGTGCTGCTCAAGGGCCTGGAGACGCTCGACCTGCGGGTGCGCGCGCAATCCGCCGCCGCGCTCGAGCTCGCGCAATGGCTGGAGCGCCATCCGCGCGTCGCGCGCGTGTTCTATCCGGGTCTGAAGTCGCACCCGCAGCACGCGCTCGCCGCGCGCCAGCAGAAGGCGGGCGGCGCGGTATTGTCGTTCGAGGTGAAGGGCGGGCGCGAAGCCGCCTGGAAAGTCATGGACGCGACCCGCGTCATGTCGATCACCGCCAACCTCGGCGACGTGAAGTCGACGATCACGCACCCCGCGAGCACCACCCATGGCCGCATCTCGAGCGAGGCGCGTGCCGCGGCGGGAATT
>Ga0335084_10006554_pt1 | contig 11576 bp, 7 predicted proteins | sample Lox_Sample_44_FD_206721 | JGI IMG/M metagenome (GOLD analysis project Ga0335084, IMG submission 206721) | Soil microbial communities from Loxahatchee National Wildlife Refuge, Florida, United States - Lox_Sample_4.4 | ecosystem: Environmental > Terrestrial > Soil > Wetlands | place: USA: Florida...
GACAGGTCGCCAATCGCACGGACGTCGGCGTCGCGAAAGGCCTTCGCCGCCTCGAGCACCCGGGCGTCCTCGGCGATGAAGTGCCTCAGCCGGATCTGCAGGTCCTTCGCCGTGAAGTCGCCGAAGCCGGTCGCGCGCGTCAGCTCGCGCAGGGCGTTCAGGGCGCCGGGGCCGCTCGCGAGCGCAGCCGCGAGCGTGGGCCACGACGTGCCGACGGTGTGGTTCCAGACGTCGAGCAGCGCGCGGGTGCCGAGCGACGCGCGGTTGTAGCGATCCTTCGCGCTGCCCGCCTTGTCGGCCTGGATGCCGCTGCCGGCCACCACGAACCGCCACGATGCCGGCATCAACTCGTCGCCGAGATGCCGGACCGGCACGTACGCGTAGGCGCTGACATGGTCGGCGCGGCCGGTGAGGATCGCCGTGTGATCTTCGCTGCCTCCATGCGTGCCGACGCCGCTCGTGCCCGCCAGCGAACCGAACGTCAGCCCGTTCTCGACCGCGCCAAGGTAGCCGGCGAGGTCCAGCGTCGTCGTGATCGCCGCCTGCCATTCCGGGCGGCTGTCGAGGCCCGCGCGGCGGATCAGCGCGGTGGCCACGGCGACGACGAGCGCGCTCGAGCTGCTGAGGCCGGCCGCGCGCGGCAGGTCGCTCAGCACGGCGATGTCGGCGCCGAGGGCCGCACCGGGAAAATTCTGATTGAGCCGCCGGGCGACGACCGCAACGTAGTTGGACCAGCCGGTGAACCGCGCGGCGGGGTCGTCCAGATGAACTTCGGTCGCATCGCGCCAGCGCGCGTCGAGCACGCGGACGGTGCGGTCGGCGCGCGGGCCGGCGACGACGACGAAGCCTCGAGGAACGGCCGCGACGAGCGAGCGGCCGCCGGCATAGTCCGTGTGCTTGCCGAACACCTCGATGCGGCCCGGCACGAACCAGCCCCACTGCGGCGGCGCGGCCACGGCCTGGCGGAACGCCGAGACCGTCTCGGCGACCAGCCCGGCCCGGCTCTCGGCCTCCGCGGGCGCGAACCCGGCTCCGAGCAATCGCTCAATCACCCGATCGCCCAATGCAATCGCCAATCCTCGATGACGCGATGCAATCGCCAATCCTCGATGACGCGATGCAATCGCCAATCGTCCATCACGCGATGCAATCGCCAATCGTCCATGACGCGATGCAATCGCCAATCGTCCATCACGCGATGCAATCGCCAATCGTCCATCACGCGATCGTCAATAGTCGTACACGCCTCGGCCAACCTTCTTTCCAAGGCGGCCGGCCTTGACGTACTGCACGAGCAGCGGGCAGGGCCGGTACTTCTCGCCCATGCTCTTGTGGAGGTACTCGAGGATGCTGAGCCGCGTATCGAGCCCGACGAGATCGACGAGCTCGAACGGGCCCATGGGATGATTCAGCCCGAGCCTGAGCGCCTTGTCGATGTCGCGCGCCGACGCCACGCCCTCCATGAGCATGTAGAAGGCCTCGTTGCCGATCGAGGCGTTGACGCGCGTCGTGATGAAGCCCGGCGCCTCGCGCACGAGCACGGTCTCCTTGCCCATCTGCCGCGCGACCGCTTCGACCGTGGCGAGCGCCTCATCGCTCGACTCGAGCGCCCGGACGACCTCGATGAGCTTCATCTTGTGGACGGGATTGAAGAAATGCATGCCCGCCACGCGCGCCGGCCGTGAGAGCGATCCGGCCATCTCCGTGATGCTGAGCGCGGACGTGTTGGTGGCGACGATCGCCGCCGGGGGCGCCGCGCGTTCGATCTCGGCGAAGAGCCTCAGCTTGAGATCCATGCGCTCGGGCGCGGCCTCGATCACGAGATCCGCGCCCGCGAGGGCCGCGCCGACATCGCTCGTGGTCGTCACCCGCGCGAGCGCCCGGTCAGCCTCGGCGCTCGTGGCCTTCCCGAGCTCGACCGACCTCTGAAAGATCTCATGGATCAGATGGCGCGCGCGCGAGAGCTGCGGCTCGGCGACGTCGAAGAGGCGCGTCTCGTAGCCCGCGGCCGCCGCGGCGTGCGCGATGCCGTGCCCCATGGTGCCGGCGCCCAGAACGGTGACGGTGCGAACAGTCATGACATCACGGCGTGAGTCGGGCCGCGAGACACGCGTCGATGGTCTCGACGGCGCGATCGATCTCGGCCTCGGTGTTGTAGAAATGCGGGGCCATGCGGATGCCGGCCTTCGGCCGGTGGTCGACGATGACGCCTCGCGCCAGCAGCGCGTCGGCGACGCGCGCGCCGTCGGGCACGTCGACGACGACCGACCCGCCGCGCTCCCGGTCGTCGGTCGGCGTGTTGAGGCGCCACCCGCGCCGCTCTGCCGCATCCATCAGGCGCCGCGTCAGGCGGAGCGACTTCTCGCGGATTGCCGGTACGCCGATCGACGCGACGATCTCGTACCCGGCGCGCGCCGAATAGAGCGCCGGCACGTTGGGCGTGCCGCTCTGCAGGCGCTCGATGCCCTCCGCGTAGCGGATCGGCCCCGTCTCGAACGCGAACGGGGCGGCGTGGCCGGCCCAGCCAACCACCGAGGGCTGCAGATCGCGCACCAGATCCGGACGCACGTAGAGGTAGCCGGCGCCGGGCCCGCCGCACAGATACTTCACGGACCCGCCCACGGCGAAATCCACGCCCCACCCCGCGAGGTCAATCGGCACCGCGCCCGCGCCCTGGTAGACGTCGAGGACGACCCGCGCGCCGACGCGATGCGCCTTCTCCACGACCGGCCCGATGTTCTGCAAACACGCGCTGCGGAACAGGACGAGCGAGATCGGCACCAGCACCGTGCGCTCGTCGATGGCATCGACGAGCCGATCGATCGGCGCGCGAATCGTGTCGTCGGACGGCACGATGACGACCTCGGCGCCGTACCGGCGGAACCCCTCGAACAGGTAGTGGTTCGTCGGAAAATCGAGGTCCTGGAGCACGATCCTGTTGCGCCGGCCGTCGAACGAGAACGCGGACGCAATGATCGACTGGGCGACGGTCGCGTTCTGGTGCATCGTGATGGTGTCGCGCGCCGCGCCGAGAATCGGCGCCAGGAGGTTGCCCGTCTCCTTGCCGATCTCCCACCAGCCCTCGTGCCAGGCCCGCACGCCGCGGCGGCTCCACTCGTCGGCGAACTGCTGCAGGTACGCGCTCGCGCGCCTCGGCATCGCGCCCAGCGAGTGGCTCACCAGGTACGTGCAGGTCTCGACGATGGGGAACTCTCGACGCCAGGCTAAGAGTGAATCCATGTCATCGGCAATCGGTAATCGATAATCGGGTGATCGAAGGGCATCGATGATCGATGATCAGCATCGACGATCGATGATCGACATCGACGATCGATGATCGGCATCGATGATCGACGATCGATGACCGACATCGACGATCGATGATCGGCATCGATGATCGACGATCGATGATCGATGACCGACATCGATGATCGATCATCGGTATCGATCATCGCCGGTCGATCATCGCACCCAGCACCCAGCACTCAGCACCCAGCACTTCGCATTACGTCAGATCGACCCAGACCGTCTTGACCTGGGTGTAGGACTCGAGCGCGTGCACGCTCATCTCGCGGCCGAATCCGCTCTGCTTGTAACCGCCGAAGGCGGCCGCCGTGTCGTACACATTGTAGGTGTTGATCCAGACCGTCCCGGCCTGGAGCTTCGACGCCACGTAGTGGGCTTTCTTGATGTCCCTCGTCCAGATGCCGGCCGCCAGACCGTAGATCGAGTCGTTGGCGCGGGCGATCGCCTCGTCCACGTCGCCGAATTCGATCGCCGCGAGCACCGGGCCGAAAATCTCCTCGCGCGCGATCGTCATCGCCGGCTGGACGTCTGCGAACACCGTCGGCTGCATGAAGTAGCCCTTGCCCGTGCCAATGTCGGCGCGCTGGCCGCCGGCCACGAGCGTGGCGCCCTCGCGCTTGCCCGTCTCGACGTAGTGGAGGACGCGCTCGAGCTGACTTTTCGACGAGACCGCGCCCAGCCGCGTCTTCGGATCGAGCGGATCGCCGGCGACCATCTTCTTCGTCCGCTCGGCGACCTTGGCGATGAACTGGTCCTTGATCGACCGGTCAACGAGCAGGCGCGATCCCGCGGCACACACCTCACCCTTGCCGTAGAAAATGCCCGTCGTGGCGCCGCGGATCGCGGCGTCGAGATCGGCGTCGGGGAAGACGATATTCGGGGACTTGCCGCCGAGCTCGAGCGTCAGATGCTTGACCGTGTCGGCCGCGCCGCGCATGATCCCGCGCCCGGTGCTCGTGTCGCCGGTGAACGCGATCTTGTCGACGCCGGGATGCCGGACGATCGCGTCGCCGACCTCCGACCCGCGGCCCGTGATGACGTTCAGCACGCCGGGCGGAAAGCCGACGTCAATCGCGAGCTGTCCCAGTGCGAGCGCCGTCAGCGGCGTCTGGCTCGCCGGCTTCAGGATCACGGTATTCCCGGTCGCCAGCGCCGGCGCCACCTTCCACATCGCGAGCAGCAGCGGGAAGTTCCAGGGCACGATGCACGCGACGACGCCCAGCGGCTCGCGCAGCGTGTAGACGAGCGCCTGGCCCTTGACCGGCACGGTCTCGCCGTGCACTTTGTCCGCCCATCCCGCGAAGTACTGCAGGCATTCGACCGCCATCGGCACTTCGATGTGGCGCGACTCGGTAATCGGCTTGCCGTTGTGGAGCGTCTCGAGCCGCGAGATCTCGTCGATCTGCTCGGTGATCCGATCGCCCAGCTTCCAGAGCAGCCGGCCGCGCTCACGCGCGGACAGCTTGCCCCACCGTCCCGCCAGGGCCGCGCGGGCCGCGGCCACGGCCGCGTCCACGTCCGCCGCGGTGGCCGAGGCCACGTGCGCGATCACGTCCTCGGTCGCCGGATTCACGACCGGCATGGTCTTGCCGCCGGACGCGTCCTGCCATGCGCCGTTGATCAGCAGTTGTTTGGTTCCGAGCATCGTCACCTGTCTGCCTCTGAATCGTCGGATCGCTTCGACCGCACCACCGGTCAGGCCCGGCTGACGCCAATCGGGGCCAGACCCGCGCTCAATCGCCCATGAATTTCGGCGTACGCTTCTCCAGATTGGCCGCGATGCCCTCTTTCGCGTCGCGGCTCTCGAACAGAAGCTGCTGCAGCTCGCGTTCGAGCGCGAGTCCCTCGCCGAAACCAGCTTCCAGCCCCGACTGCACCGCGCGCTTGATCCGTCCGACCGCCCGGCTCGCCTTGTGCGGCGGCGTGAACGTCGTCGCGTAGTCCATGACGGCGTCGATGAACGAGCGCCCGGCCAGCGTCGCGTCGTCCCAGACGGCCGTCACGAGCCCAAGGCTCGCCGCCTCCTCCATCGTCATCAGGCGTCCGGTGGTCATGAGTTCGATCGCGCGCGCTTTTCCGATGGTGCGCGCCAGGCGCTGCGTGCCGCCGGTTCCGGGCAGCACGCCGAGCGCGACCTCGGGCAGGCCGATCTTGCCGGCAGCGGCGCGCGCGATGCGCAGATCGGCGGCGAGCGCGACTTCGAGGCCGCCCCCGACCGTGTGCCCGTTCAGCGCCGCGATGACGAGCTTCGGCGTCTGCTCGAGGCGGTTGAGCGTCTCGTTCGCGTGCAGGCAGAAGTAGTACTTGAACTCGGGCGTCGCGTCCCGGAGCATGCCGATCGTCGCGCCCGCACAGAAGAACTTCTCGCCCGCGCCGGTGAGGACGATCACGTGCACGGCCGGATCCATGCGTGCCGCGAGGATTGCCTCGTCCAGCTCGCGCATCATTTCGTAGCTGTACGTGTTGGCCGGCGGCTCGTTCAGCGTCAGGAGCGACACCCCGGCGCGGACAGAACTGAGGACCCTCACATTTCCGTCCGGACGTAGTCGAAGGCGATGGGCTTGCCTTTGATGCCGCGCGCCGGGGGCGCGATGTAGTTCGCGAACCGCCCGGGCTCGTAGATCGGCGCGTTCATGATGCTCAGCAGGAACGCCTTGTCCTCCGCGCTGGGCAGCCACTCGCCCTTCCGGCGCGCCCACTCCTCGTCCGACAGCATGCGGCCGTGCGGGTCGAAGTGGAAGCCGGCGAACTGGCCGATGCCGCGGTTGAACTTGCGGTCCGGCAGCCGGAGGCGATCGGACATCCCGTAGCGCTCGAAGATCTTGTTCCAGCGATCGACGCCGGCCTGGCAGTCCTCGACGTACCAATCGCGGAGGACCTCGTTCATGGCGTTGCGCATGGGAATCTCGGCCGTGACGACTGCCCCGTCGCGCACCGTCTCGAGCTCGTAGTTCCGCTCGACGACCTTGTGGTCGTCCCACTTCGCCTCTTCGGCCCGGCCCTTGAGGCCGTTGGCGAAATAGGCAGCGGCGTTGGTCGAGATCTCGTTGCCGTGCAGGTCCAGACTGAGCGAGAACCAGAGGTTGACGTGCTTCTGAATCGTCGGCAGGTCGATGCCGCCGAGCGGCCGAATGTCCTCGGAGAAGCCGGCCTCCTTCATCAGCTGGCACGTGCGCTCGACGATGCGCGCGATGCCGGTCTCGCCGACGAACATGTGGTGCGCTTCCTCGGTCAGCATGAATCGCGTCGTCCGCGAGAGCGGGTCGAGCGAGCTCTCCGAGAGCGACAGCAGCTGGGATTTGCCGTCGCGGTCCGTGAACATCGTGAACATGAAGAAATCGAGCCACGTGTCGATCGGCTCGTTGAACGCCTCGAGGATGCGCGGCTTGTCCCGATTGCCGCTCTGCCGCGCCAGCAGCTCCTCCGCCTCATCGCGGCCGTCGCGGCCGAAGTACGAGTGCAGCAGGTACACCATGGCCCAGAGATGGCGGCCTTCCTCGACGTTCACCTGAAAGAGGTTGCGCAGATCGTACAGGCTCGGGCACCGGTGGCCGAGCCAGCGCTGCTGCTCGACGCTCGCCGGCTCGGTGTCGCCCTGCGTGACGATCAGCCGGCGCAGCTGGTTGCGGAACTCGCCGGGCACCTCGTGCCAGACCGGCTGGCCGAAGAAATCGCCGAAGCCGATGGTGCGATCGACCACCGGATCCGCGAGAAAAATGCCCCAGCGGTATTCAGGCAGCCGGACGTACTCGAAGTGCGCCCAGCCCGCCGGATCGACGCTCACGGCGGTGCGCACGTACACCTGGTGGTAATGCTGGAACCCCTGCGGGCCCATGTCGTGCCACCACTGGATGTAGTGCGGCTGCCAATGCTCGAGCGCCCGCTGCAGGCGCTTGTTCATGTGCAGGTCGACGTTGTTGGGGATCTTCTCGGCTGAGATCATCGCGGCTCCACTTCCCGGCGTCCCGACTTCCCGACGTCCCGACTTCTTGACTTTCCGGTTCAGGTCCTTCCGAAATCGAACTCGGCCCGGTCCGCCGACCCGTAGGACGTGAGCGCGCCCTTCGGTCCGACCGCGTTCGGCCGCTGGAAGATCCAGTTCTGCCACGCCGACAACCGGCCGAAGATCTTCGTCTCGAGCGTCTCGGGGCCGACGAACCGGAGATTCGCCTCCATGCCGGTGAGGGCGTCTGGCGACAACGCGGCGCGGCTTTCGACGGCGAGGCGGACCTCGTCGGACCAGTCGATGTCATCCGGCGCGAACGTGACGAGGCCGGCATCGAGCGCGTCGCCGGGACCGTACGGCCCGGCGTGCTCGAGCGCCTCGGCCACACGATTCGGCGCGCCGTAGAACCGCGTCGCCAGCCGTGTCAGGCCGTTGCTCATCGGCAGCGGCCCGGCGTTCATGCCCGAGAGCTCAATCGACGTCGGCTGCTCCGGGTCGTCGAGCATGTACGACCGATCGGCAGCCAGCGCCAGCTCGAACAGCGTGCCTGCGAAGGCACTGCCCGGCTCGACTAACGCAAAGAACGTCCGCGCGGACAAGTCCATTCGTTTGAGCGTGCGCTTGATGAAGTGGATGACCTCGCGCACCAGCCAATGATCGTGATGCGCCAGCAGCACCTGGTCCGCCTGCAGCACGAGCTGCGGATCGCCCGCCGTCTTCACGACGACCGTGCCAATCTCCGGCTCGTTGACGCGCAGCCGCAACAGCGCATCGTCGAGCTCGCGGAAGGCACGAAGCGGCCAGAATCGATCGCCCGCGGCGAGAATCGCCGCTGGTGTGTCTTCAACCGGCGCCGACGGTCCCTTCACGACGAGCGTGGCCACGCGCTTGGCCCGATCGAACGCCATCGACACGGTCGAGTAGACCACGGCGTCGGCCGATTCCTGGGCTCCGAGAGGCCCGAGCGCGATCCCTGGACCGGCCGCGGGTCGATCGGATTTCGCGGCGAGCTCCCGGGCGCGCTTCGCGACCGCGTCCTTGAACCGGCTGGCCGGCGCAATCGCGTCAACCAGCCCCCAGTCCACCGCGCGCTGGCCTTTGACGCCCTCGGCCAGCGTGCCGAAGACGTCGGCGAGATCGCGGCGCACTTTCCGCTTGTCGACGACGCGCGTCAAACCGCCCGTGCCGGGCAGGACGCCCAGGAGCGGCGTTTCCGGCAGGCTGACCGCGGAATTCGAGTCATCGACCAGCAGGATCTCGTCGCACGCGAGCGCCAGTTCGTAGCCGCCTCCCGCGCAAATTCCGTTCAGCGCCGCGAGAAACCTGATCCCCGAGTGCGCGCTCGCGTCCTCGATCGCCAGGCGCGTCTCGTTCGTGAACTTGCAGAAGTTGACTTTCCACGCGTGCGTGGACCCGCGCAGCATGAAGATGTTCGCACCGGCGCAGAAAATGCGCTCCTTCAGACTCGTCACGACGACGCTGTGCACCTCGGGATGCTCGAAGCGCAGCCGCTGAATCGCATCGGCGAGCTCGATGTCGACGCCCAGGTCGTACGAGTTCAGCTTCAAGCGATAGTCCGTCGAGAGGCCGGCATCCTCCTGTACGTCCATCGACAGCGTCGCGACGGCGCCGTCGAACGACAGCTTCCAGTGGCGGTAGCGCAAGGGATGCGTTTCGAACGAAATGGGGCCCAAAGTGGTCCGACTTGCCATCACAGCCATAGGGTACTGACAGCCTACCGGTGGCTTCCAGATCTGTCAAGGCACTATAATGCGAAGAGTGGAGATTGACATGCGATATAATGCCACAGCCGCCGCCACCCCGCCCGCTCCCGTCCTCGTCGCCCTCAGTCAACGTTCTCGCGCCCTCCGCCAGCAGCAAGGCTTGACGCTGCGGCGCCTGGCCGATCGCTCCGGCCTGTCGCTGCGCTTCCTCATGGACGTCGAGGCAGGCCGCGGCAACATCTCCGTCCGGCGGCTTGCCGACCTGGCGACCGCGCTCCAGACGACGGCCGCCGATCTCGTCACGGCCCACACCGAGGATCCCGCCCCGCGCGTGATCGCGCTGCTTGGGCTGCGCGGCGCGGGCAAGACGACGATCGGGCGCCGCCTGGCGCGGCGTCTGAAGATGCGCTTCGTCGAGCTCGACCGCCAGATCGAGACGCGCGCCGGCCTGACCCTGGCCGAGATCTTCTCGCTCCACGGCGAGGAGTACTACCGGCGCCTCGAACGCGAAGCCCTGGTCGATCTCCTCGCGCTTCAGCAGAGGCTTGTCATCACGGTCGGCGGCGGCCTGGTCACCGCTCCCGACACCTATGCCCTGCTGCTCAGGCAAACGACCACGGTCTGGCTCAAAGCCCGTCCCGAGGACTATTGGAACCGGGTCATCCGCCAGGGAGATCGGCGGCCCGTCGAGCAGCATCCTCAGGCACGGGAGGCCCTTCGCCAGCTCGTCGCGCGCCGTGAGCCGCTGTACGCAAAGGCGGAATTGACCATAGACACCTCCAGTCTGGCACCCGCCCAGGCCGTCGACCGGCTCGTGAAGCAGCTCGAGGTGCCGCAACCCATGCCGACGGCCGTGGCGGCACGCGCCTAGCCGAACGCCCGTCGCTCTCCTATTTGTTGTAGGATTTAGCCCGCTTCCGGTGGGCGGATTGCCCGAATCCGTCCGCCCTCGTTCCCGTTCCTCAGGAGACGACGTATGCGCAAGCTGTCTTCCCGGTTTTCCATCTGGGCGGTTCTCGGCGGCCTCGCGGCCCTTTCATCACTCATCGTCGTTGACCTCGCCGCTCAAGGTCGGGGTGGTGGCCCGCCGCCGCGGCCGGCGTTCAATCAGCCGGACGATCCGATGCTGCGCGGCTTCCACTGGCGTTCGATCGGTCCGGTCGGCCAGGGCGCGCGCATCGACGACTTCGCCGTCGATGAGAAGAACCCGTCCACGTTCTACATCGGCTACGCCGTGAGCGGCGTGTGGAAGACGGTCAACAACGGCACGACGTTCGAGCCGATCTTCGAGACGTATGGCGTGGCGTCGATTGGCGACCTCGCGCTGGCGCCCTCCGATCCGAACGTCCTGTATGTCGGCACGGGCGAATCGAACAACCGACAGACGACGACGTTCGGCAACGGGCTGTGGAAGAGCACGGACGCGGGCAAGACGTTCACGAACATCGGGCTCACGGATTCGCAGGCGATCTCCCGGATCATCGTCCACCCGAAGAACCCGGACATCGTCTGGGTCGCCGTTGGCGGACACCTGTTCGGCCCGAACCCCGAGCGCGGCGTGTTCATGACGACGGACGGCGGCAAGACGTGGAACAAGACGCTGTTCCTCAACGACGACACGGGCGCGACGGAGCTGATCATCGATCCGGCCAACCCGATGATCCTCTGGGCGGCGATGTACGAGCGGCGCCGCGCCGCGTGGGGCTTCGTCGGCGGCGGCCCGGGCAGCGGGATCTATCAGAGCGTGGACGGCGGCAAGACGTGGAAGAAGCAGACGGGCAACGGCCTGCCGAGCGGCACGATGGGCCGCGTCGCGCTCGACATCTGCAAGACGAATCCGAACGTGATCTACGCGCAGATTGAAGTCGCGCAGGACAAGGAAGCCGCGGGCGCGACGCCGGCCCCGGCGGCGGCGCCAGCCGGTGGCGGCGGTGGACGCGGGGGACGCGGCGGCGGACGCGCGGGTGGCGCGGCCGGCGGCGCAGCGGCCGGCGGCGCAGCGGCCGGCGGCGCGCCAGCGGGCGCCCAGGGCGGCGCGGCGGGCGGAGGCGGAGGTGGCGGCGGCCGCGGTCAGGCCGGTCCGCCCAATCCGCAGAGCGACGGCGTGTGGAAATCGATCGACCACGGCAAGACGTGGCAGTTCATGTCGAACCAGAACGCCCGGCCGATGTACTTCAGCCAGATCCGCGTCGATCCGAACGATGCGAACATCGTCTACACCGGCGGCGTGTCGGCGTACAAGTCGATCGACGGCGGCAAGACCTGGGCCGACCTCAACGGCAAGGGCCACGTCGACAATCATGCGATCTGGATCGATCCCCTGAACAGCAAGCACGTGATGTACGGCGACGACGGCGGCCTCGACGTCTCGTGGGACGGCGGCGAGACGTGGGAATCTCCGCGCCTGACCGGCACCGGCCTCGCCTATCACGCGTCGGCGAGCCTCGGGCATCCGTACATGGTGTGCGTCGGCCTGCAGGACAACGGATCGTGGTGCGGCCCGAGCTCCACGCGCACGGGCGGGATCCACATGTGGGATTGGATGAGCGTCGGCGGCGGCGACGGCTTCCAGAATCAGATCGACCAGAGCGACGGCCGTA
>Ga0335084_10006555_pt1 | contig 11576 bp, 11 predicted proteins | sample Lox_Sample_44_FD_206721 | JGI IMG/M metagenome (GOLD analysis project Ga0335084, IMG submission 206721) | Soil microbial communities from Loxahatchee National Wildlife Refuge, Florida, United States - Lox_Sample_4.4 | ecosystem: Environmental > Terrestrial > Soil > Wetlands | place: USA...
CTTTTCGCCAATCCGGACCGTCCGCCTCATGCCAGGTATAATAAATTCTTCCTCCGCTCACCTGGAATTGAGGATTGTGTTTGTCAAAAAGTGTGTTTGTCCGCTTCAAATCTTCCCAGCCGGCGCTGTCGCGTCTGATCACAGCAGTCCAGATCTGAAAGTGAGATCCATCAAACTCCCTCCAGACAGAATGGATTTTTTCACCTACAACCTGTAGCTGTGGCTCAAACTTATCAAAGGGCCTTGTGGTTCGTTTCGCGGAATTCCAGTTTTTCCCATCCCCGTTCATTTCCGCCGTCCAAATCTGACGGTGTTTCCCGTCAGATTCGTTCCAAGTGTAGTAGATTCTGTTTTCCACCGCCTGAAGCTGGGGGAATTGCTTATCAAACGGAGTATGGGTCCTCTGAACCTCTTTCCAGCCTGTCCCATCGATGTTCATCTCCATTGTCCAAATTTGACGATTTTTCGATGCATCCGGTTGCTGCCGGACAAAGTAAATTTTATTTTCGACAACATGGAGTTGAGGAAAGACTTTATCAAACTGTCCGGAGGTCCTTTTGACGGCCTTCCATCCTGTCCCATCCGTGTTCATTTCCGCTGTGAAAATTTGACGGTAAGGGCCATCGTACTCATGCCAGACATAATAGATTTTGCTTCCTGACACTTGAAACTGGGGTTGATAGCCGGTGGATGGGGTTCGAATGGGGAAGATACCCGAAGCAAAGGAGATTTCTAAAATAAAGAGGATTAAAATGATTTGAAGGAAAATTTTGAAGGACCATCTCACCCTTGTGCTAGTTTTGCACTCCATCTTCTTAACCTCTTTGCCTAAGTATCCCTTAAGTTAATCTCGGGCTCCGCCGGAGGGCGCCTACTTTACCCCGGCAGCAGAAGGCCACGGCCTTTGGCCGTGGATGAATCCGCCAAATTTTGGCCGGGATGTCGCCCCATTTGGGCGTTAGTCAGGTGCCACAGGCTATGCCCGTGGGGCTCCACCACCCGTTGCGCCCGGGTGGTTTAACCTTTCACGCTATTTTTTCGAAATGAACGGGCTCCCTTTAATGTAAAATCGAAGGAGCCTCCTTCGCCAATGTTTGGCATAGTCCACACCGACCCGCGGCCGATTGACAATGACCAGAGGTTCCTCATTCGGTGGAGCGGCGATATAGAAATCATCGCTGACCAGGTCGTGTCCGTTGAGGCGTCTGTCAATGTTCATCCCTTTGCAAAGCAACCCCGGGCCCTGGGTCCGGCCATCGATATTTTTCACCGGTTCGACGGCCCGCAACAATACGGCGGACGCGTGCCCTTCATGCTCGGTCACGACGTTCATGCAGTAGTACATGCCGTAAATCAAATAGACGTACGCATGTCCGGGCGGACCGAACATGACTTCGGTTCGTTTGGTCAGTCCTTTGGCGGAATGGGCGGCGAGATCGTGGGGGCCGAGGTATGCTTCATCTTCCACGATCCTGCCGATGCGCTTCACGCCATTTGATCGATGAACAAGATATTTACCGAGCAGCTCCCTGGCGACGATAATCGTATTCCGATCATAAAATGCGCGGTCCAGTCTTTGATAATGTGGTCCCATCAATTTCGTTGATCTATCCAAAAAATAGGCACAAAGCGATTTAGCTTGAACCTGAGCCGATAGTATCAGATACGGGCGGAAGAATCAATCATGAACAAGGTTAAACAAGGCTACGCTTGCACGGGAATGGAGGATGTTTTCTCTCATTCGGGGGACGAAAAAAAGACAGGCTCCGAAGAGGGGGATTAGTGGATGTGCTTTGAAACTAATTCAATGATGTTGTAGGTGTCAAATCCCAGATTGAAGGCACCGATATAAATTGCTGGATAGTCAATAATTAAAGCAACGATGTCGGCGACAACCGCCACGATCAATACCAATTTCAATTTTTTGATTCGCATCGTTTTCATTCCTCGTTTTTTCATTTTGACTTTAATCCAACTGACCTATTCAAGCAATTCTTTCCCCCTGGGGTTTCATCGGCAAGGTTGTTCGCGGGCTTTATCGGTACAGGTGATGAAACATTTTTTGTCAGTATTCGAGAAAGAATAGTGCAATCCGAATGCCAAAGGGAAGTGTTTTGCAACTAACGAATTCTCGAAGGGTTATTCAAGGTGTGATTTTTTGGAGGGTGAAATTTTAACGTTTTTGGACATCCGGGAGTAACATTTATGTTCCCGGATGACCGGTCCATTGAGTCAGGATAACTTTGTTTTATCCGCCTACGCAGAAGACCGCGGGCTCTGCCCGTGGATGAATGCGGACTCTGTTGGTAAGCCATTGCTGTACCCCTCGGTCAATGCTACGGCGGATTCCGCTACGGACGGATAACCCGCCGAAGCCCTGGCACTTACACACCGAAGTGATTCAGCGCCCATGGGCGCAGGCGGGTATCTTACAACGGTACCACGGGCTTTGCCCGTGGGGCTCCATAAATGTGAATTACAGGAGGTGATTTTAGAAGATTGTTTGATTTTGTTCCCATAAAAAGTGGAAAGCGGGAGCGGTCTCTGACCGCTCCCGCCGGTAGTTCTCACGCGACGGCTTTTGCCAGCGCGGCTTTTCCCTTCGCTTTTTCAGCCAGTGGCTTCGGGAAGAAGAGATCGTAGACAGTGACCAGAAGCCCGATCAGGAATCCAACTCCGCAGAAGAAGGCAACGACAAACCAAAGCCTCATCTGATCCTGAGCAGGCATAAACCCCAAGCGCAGGACGCGTTCGAGGTAAGACTGGAGCACTCCGGCGACGCCGAAGGCCAGCCCCAGGCAGAACATGGCGGAGACCATTGTCCAGAACCCGAATTTCCCTCGACCTTCTGCTTGCTCCTCGATTCCCCTGAGCCGGGGCATGGCATAATAGAAGACCATCAGGTTCAACATTGCGTAAGCGCCGAAGAAGGCGAGATGACCGTGAGACACCGTGACCTGGCTTCCATGGGTATAGTAGTTGACCTGAGGCAGAGTATGGGCAAACCCCCAGAGTCCCGCCCCCAGGAGATGAAAGAACGCCCCTCCCACGGCATAGGTCCAGACGATATGTCCCTTCATTTCAAGCTTCCGGTCCTTAACGTGCCTCATGGTGTCAATCACCATGAGGAGGATGGGAAGGGGTTCGAGGGCGCTGAAGATACCTCCGATCCAGAGCCAATAGCGCGGGGCTCCAAGCCAGTAGTAGTGATGGCCGGTTCCGGCAATACCGGTGAAGAGAAAAAGGCCGATCTCAACATACAGCCACTTTTCGACGACTCCTCTTTCCACTCCCGTCAACTTCATTAGCACCCACGCGAAGATGGCGGCGGTGACCAGCTCCCATGCTCCCTCCACCCAGAGGTGGACCACCCACCACCAGTAGTACCAGTCGATGGTCAGGTTTCGATAAAAGGGAATACCGAACAGGTAGAGGACCGCCAGGAAGACGAGCCCGCCAAGGAGAGTAGCCTGGATCGCCGTCCAGCGTTTCGCCTTGATCATTGTCATGCCCACATTGTACAGGAACAGCAAGACGCCGATCACGACAACGATGTCAAGGGCCGTGGGAATTTCCAGGAGAGGTCTCCCCTGGTTCCATCCGAAGAGAAAGCCTACAAGGGCGACCACCCCCGTCAGGGCAAAGATCACAAACAGCAGATAGGCGAGCTTCGGGCTGTGAAGTTCGCTCTTTGTTTCCTCGGGGAGAAGGTAATAAGTCCCTCCCATAAAGCCGAGAAGCAACCACAGGACCAGAAGATTCGTGTGCATGGCCCTGGCCGTGGCGAAGGGAAAAACGTCGATCAGACCCTGCGGAAGCGCGGCGAAATAATTGACCGCCAGCCAGAGTCCCATGAGCACCTGAAGCACGAAGAGCAACAGGGCGAGCGCAAAATAGGGATAAGCAACTTTTTGGGATGAATATTGCATCTTTTGTCACCTCCTTATCGAAGATCTGCCAAGAATTGGGCGATCTGCTGGGCCTGATCAGGCGCCACGTCCTGTTTCGGCATCTTAGACTTTGCATCGACACTCACCGGGTCCATGATGTACTGGGCCAGCTTCTTCAAATCATATTTCTTTCCAACCCCCTCCATCGCGGGTCCTGCCGCGCCTCCTACGCCGCCAAGTTTATGACAGTTGAAGCACCCTTTCTCCTTGAAAAGGGCTGCTCCCGGGCTTACGCCTGCCGCGGCGACCATTCGGATCGCGGCGCGGGAAGCGACTTTTTTGCTGTCCTGCGGAGGCCAATCGTGGGTGTCGATTTCGCTGACCCATTTAAGGAAGGCGACGAGATTCTCCACCTCCTGGTCCTGGACATTTTGCTGGGGCATCTTTCTCCATCCATTCGCAAAAGCGACTTCGGGTTTCTTGACGGCCTGCTGGATGCCTTCTTTCCCGATCCGTTGATAGACTTTCGTCATATCGGGCGCATAGTACCCGCCGAAACCCAGGATGGTATGGCAATCATTGCAGTTGTATTTTTGCCAGACGTGCTTTCCCTGGACGACCTGATCCGAAAGGTTTTCCGCATGGGTGAGAACTTTCACTTGCCGATGCGTATCCACAGTCAAGATAAGAAAGAGAATCAAAGAACTCAAGGTTCCCAAGAAAAAAATCAGTTTTGCCGTACCTCTACTCAAAGCCATAAATTTCCCCTCCTTTCTCGAATGTTTTGGGATTAAGAAATCTCTTCCGATTCACCCCCCTTCAGACTTTGAATTTCACACTTCCCCCATCTTCCAAGCATGAGGATTCACTCTCATTCATATTACTCCAATTCAAACTTGGAAGGAACATTATTATTTTAGGGGCTGTTATCTACAGGACGGTTACGTCACCCATTGGTCCGAAAGGACCTCTCCCTGGAGACTGACCACGATCTCTTTGACGGGAACTTTTCTCTTCGAAGCTGCAAGAGCTTGCTGAGCCAGGCTCACGATCCCTTTGCAGCACGGGACCTGCATAATCAGAACCGTGAGCGTATTGATCTTGGCATCTTCAAACCAGGATCGTATCTTTTCCACGTAGATCTGCTGTCCCTGGTCCAGTTTGGGACAGGCGATCGCAAGAGACTTCCCCTTCAGATAATCTGTGTGGTAGTTTCCCAGGGCATAGGCGACGCAATCGGCGGTCAACAAAACATCTGCATTCTGGTAATAGGGAGCAGTCGGAGAAATAAGATGGAGCTGAATCGGCCATTGTCTCAACTGGGATTTCACCTGAGTGGTTGTCGCATCCTTCGCGTCTTCTCTGGAGCTGAAATCCATCATCCTCGAACCCGGACATCCTGCAAATTCTTTCATCATTATACCTCCTTTCTCGGTTTTTGAAGTCTTCTTTTTAGGTCCGTAACGAAATTCAGACACCTCTGGATGACCCCTTTGTCCATCCCTTCGTCTGCCACGCCGAATTTTGAAAACAGATCACCCACCTGCCGGATTGAGAGCTTTCCATCCATCCATGGATAGAGGACCTCATCCTCCTTCCGAATGTGTTCCGTCAAAAGCTCCCGATAGGCAATCAGGTGCTCCGCAACAGTCTGTCTGTCCTTTCTTCCCACCGCCTCTTCGATGGCCCGCGCATGTCCCCGCGCGTTCTCATGGTCCTCATGCATCACTTTAATGATGTCCAAATTCTGGTCGAAGGACTTGAAGAGAATCTCCTCTTCCTTTGCGTGGTGAAACTTGTCGGCGTAGTTGCGGATGAAATAGACACCTTCAAGGGTAAGCTGGCAATCCTGAGGCGAATCCAGATCCAGGTCTTTCAAAAACTCAGGGATCAGGCCGACCCACTCTTTGATCAGCTTGTGTTCATCCACCAGCTGCTTCATTGGCGGGGAGTAGGTGATCTGCCTGGGTAGGCCGCCCGGCTGCCTGCGCGCAGTGGGTTCAGGCAGCTCAATCTCTCGGTCAGGGTAGATTACTTTGGCCAGGCGGGCCAGCATTTCCTGGCCCTCCTCTCTCGGCAGTTGGTGGATCTCGATGATATCTTTCAGAAGGCATGTCCCCACGGCGCAAGGGACGCAACCGATGTGATACTCTTCGAGAATTTTCCCAACTGCAGGGAAAGCTGTTATCACTTCTTTGATGGGGGAGTTCATATATTTTTCCATCGTCTCATCCTTTTCCTCGGTCATCTGATCAGACCTCGTAACATTTTCTAAAGTCTAAACCACCCTTTTTTCTCGGGCGATCCTTTCTAAAATTTCGCTTGCGCCGCTGAAGTATCTCATCTGTCGTGCCTCATGCTACCAAAATAAAATATTGTCAAAGAGGCTGCATTGACTTAAGTCAAGAGCCCCGACAATTTAGAAGGAATTTGATAAAAAAGATTTTTATGGATTTACCGGCCGAAATTTTTGTAAACTTGACTTAAGTCAATTCTTTTCGTTGGAGGGCGTTCTACCATTTGTTTCAGGCCTGCATCGGAAGCAGGGGAGGGAATTGAGAAAAGAATCGCACAGAAGAGGAGTGGTTTTTAGATGAGCAATTCTATCAAAAGAGGGGGGAGATATGAAACGATCATTTTTGCAAACGGGCCTCGGCATTTCATGGAGCGTAATCTTCATTTCGGCCGCTTGGGCCCAACCGTGTGTCGACTGTCACAGGAAAGTAACGCCCAACATCGTTTCGGATTGGCAGTTGAGCAAGCATAGCAAGAATAAAGTTGACTGCTCGGAATGTCATGGCAATGAGCATAAGTCCGTCCAGGACGTGGCAAAAGCGAAAATTCCTACGCCCGAGACTTGTGGAAACTGTCACGAAGCACGGGTGAAGCAGTTCAAATCCGGGAAGCATGCTGCTGCGTGGGCAGCCATGAAAGCGATGCCGTCTATCCATTGGCAACCGATGGCCATGACCGAAGGGATGAAGGGCTGCGGGGGATGCCACAAAATTGGATTAAAGACCGAGGCGGACATTAAAGAACTCAAGAAGGAAAGCCCGGGCTTCGGCCTGGCTTCATGCGATGCCTGCCACACCCGACATACTTTCTCCGTTGAGGAGGCAAAGCAGCCCCAAGCTTGCCAGACATGCCACATGGGGTTTGATCACCCCCAGTGGGAGATGTACTCGGGTTCAAAACATGGGGTTCGCTACATGCTCAAACAGAGCAAAGTGGTTCCCCCAACCTCTGCCGCTCCGACCTGCCAGACTTGTCACATGCAGGGTGGAGATCACGGGGTATTGACGGGCTGGGGATTTCTCGCCGTCAGGCTTCCGATGCCGGAAGACAAGCAGTGGGCTGCGGACCGCGTCGCCATTCTCCAGGGTCTTGGAGTCCTCGACCCCGAAGGGAAACCAACGGGGCGGCTGGATGTGGTTAAGGCGGCCAATGTGGCCCGGTTAACGCAGGAAGACTGGCAAAAAGAACGGGATAAAATGGTAAAAACCTGCAATAAATGCCATTCGGCCAATTTTGCCAAAGGGGAACTGGCTAAAGGCGACATGATGATCAAAGACGCCGATCATTTGATGGCTGAGGGGATTCGGATTGTCGCCGATCTGTACAAAGATGGAATCCTGCCCAAACCTAAGACTTATTCCTACGCGTTTCCGGACCTTCTGACTTTCCACGACGCTCCGACAGTCATTGAACAGAAGCTCTTCGTGATGTTCTTGGAACACCGGATGAGAACATTTCAGGGGACTTTTCATGCCAACCCGGATTATGCGCTCTGGTACGGCTGGAGTGAAATGCAGAGGGATTTGACTGAAATTAAGGCTCTTGCAACGGAATTAAGGGATAAATCTAAAGAGAAGAAGTAGGCTCAAAGGAGGCTCGAACGACAATGGCCCACCAAGACGCTGGAAAGTACGCTTTGAAGCATCCACCAGGCGCAAGGCCGAACGAACAGATTGCAGAGGCGATCCGGGAGAAATCTCCCGGCGACGATCTCGCCTGTGCAGTGGCCGAAAAGATTTCGAAGGAACTCAAGGTCGATCTCTCAGAAGTGGGTGTCGCCGCCGACCTATTGGAGATGAAGATCAAGAAATGCCAGCTCGGCTTATTTGGGTGGGGGAAGAAACCGAACCATGGAAAGGATATCCGCGCGGCCGATTCGGTGTCGGCCGAGATGAAAAGCGCCCTTGAGAAGGCAGCCGAAAACGGCGCGGTGACATGCGCCGCGGCTTGGGCGATTGCGGATCGACTTGGCACAGAGCGAAAGGCCGTCTCTGCGGCCTGCGACGCCCTGAGGCTCAAGATTCGAGCATGCCAGCTCGGCGCTTTCTAAGTCACGGAAAAAAGAACAAGGGTAGTTTTCATTTTGAGTGATGCCCGGCCTCTCTATCAGACTTAGTTAATGAGCTTCGCAAAAGTAATGAAACCTTTTTCTTGGGCCTTCGTTTCGGGTAGGGGAGGCTTTAGCCTCCCAAGATAAGGGCGACTGAAGTCGCCCTACCCATGAGAAGAAGGCAAACTATTCCTTTATTTATGCGAAGTTTAATAGTATCCCCAGTCCGACGACCGGAGCTCTATCCGCCCTCCCACGTAAAATGGCTCCAGGTGCTTCCGGCGCAAGGTTATCCTCACTTCCCAAAAGGTTAAGGAAGGTGTATATTAGAAGGCACTGAAAACAGGGGATGTTCTATATAAGGTCTGTACCTCCGACTAAGAACTAAGAGACACGTATTATAGGAGATAAATATGGAACCTGAGGTCAAGCCGAAGAACGTTGGGAAGGCAGAGGCCATTTTACGCTACATCATAGGAGTGGTTTTAATAATCTTTGCTTATTTTAACGAAGGGATTTCACGTTGGGTATTTGGGTTGATTGGGGTGGCGTTTATCCTTACTGCGCTATTTGGATACTGACCCTGAAAGGGATTTATGCTGAAGGTCTTCAGCAAAGAACTTGAAAAAAAGTAGGCATTCGCAGGTGCCTGAAATCATGGAGCCCACGGACCCCTTGAAAATGTTACAATAAAATGAATCGTATTGTATACGAAGGGACACGGAAAACAATGAAATTTTATTTCGCCTATGGGTCAAATTTGTGGCGCGGACAGATGCGACGCCGCTGCCCTGAGCATCGAATCTTAGGCGGTGGTTCGCTGAAGGGATATCGATGGATCATCTCGACGCGGGGGTACGCAAACATTGTCAAATCGGAGGGAGATGAGGTTCATGGAGTGATTTACGAGATATCGGAATCAGATGAGTGCAGTTTGGATCGATTTGAAGGTGTCCATTGCGGCGCCTACAAGAAAGCAAGGATGCGGGTGGAGTCTCAAGGTCGACACCAGGAATGTCTCGTTTACGTCGATCCTGTCGAACGGGAGGGCAAGCCCAACCAGGAATATACAGAGAGGTTGAACAAAGGGATTTCTGATTCAGATTTACCGCCCCGGTATGTAGATCGCTATGTGCGCAAATTCATCTCTGACAACTCTGAGAAGCTGTGAGGAAGCTCAACCGACTTGCTCAAATCTTCATTATATCTTTTGAGCACGGTAAGCAGAAAATACACGATCTTGGATATTTCTGCCAAACATCTCAAATCGACATTCCAAACCACCGATGCGCCAGGCAAATCAGAGGATCTAATCTTCAGACCCTTTTCACAACCCCTGCTGGGGGTAGAGGTTGAGTTGCAGATCCTGGACAGAGATACTCACGATCTGTCTCCGGGAGCCGTTCGGATCCTCAAAGTATGCGAAGAGGATTCTGTGGAGGGAACGTCCGCTGAGCTGATGCAGTCGATGATCGAGGTGAAGACGGGCGTGTGCGAGAACATCGAGCAGGTGAGGGACCAGCTCTTTAGCCGAATCAAGCGGGTACGCAACATTGCGAGTTCGCTGGGTTATGAGTTGGCCATCGCCGGTACCCATCCATTTCACCGAACAATCGGCAGCACATTATTTCCAGTTGAACGGTACGAGCGCATTCTCGACCGCCTGGCATGGTTGACCTATCAACGGGTCATGTTTGGTCTTCACGTTCACATCGCGATGCCGAATGGTGACAAGGCCATCGGGGTCATCAACCTTCTCGTGAAGTACTTGCCCCATCTGATCGCTTTGTCTGCCAGTTCCCCCTTCTGGCAGGGGATTGATACGGGTTTAGCCTCCACCCGGATTGCCCTCTATCGGTTGCTGACCCATGCAGGACTACCCTTGTACTTCAGCAATTGGAAAGAATTTCGCCGCTACTATAAGGTGATGAAAGACTGTCAGTCGATATCCTCCCTCAAAGACATCTATTGGGATATTCGTCCAAGACCGGACTTCGGGACGATTGAGATCCGTGTCTGCGATATACCAATGACGATCAGTGAAACGGTGCGTCTAGTGGCATTGATCCACTGTCTAACCGTCTCGTGCCTGCATCTTCTCGAAGAACGCCCCCGGGTGAGCCGAGGTGATATTCGGCACCGATGGATCGCCATCGAGAATAAGTGGCTGGCAACCCGTTACGGCCTCCAGGCTGCTTACATTCGTAGCCCCGGCGGCAAGCGCACGGCACTTGCCTATGACTTGGCTCAGCTCATCGAACGACTCCTGCCGATTGCGAGCAATTTGGGTGAGGAGCGGTATCTGGAAAGCTTCAAGCCGGTGGAGAAACTCGAAACGGGTGCCGACAAACTGCGACGACGATACCGGGAGACGGGGAACTGGAAATCGGTGATGGAGGACCTGGTGGGGCTTCTTCGCCAGGATCTGGAAAACACCGGTTCACTGCCGTAATGAGCGAAAGTTTTGGGAACGTATCGCTTCTGCTTCGACGACGAATCCTTCCTCTAAGATCCTTTCGCCGGGGAAGTGCATTTTGACACAGTCTACGAGATCAACTCCCGACTTTCACTCGTGATTGGGACTGGAACAGGCCAAGTGTGGATGAGGTAAGTTAACGACGGAGCGGGAAGGCAATCTACTTCTTAAGGTTTTCCTTGATTATTTCTCGGAGTAGTATTTCAGCTAACGGTACCGGGTCAGAGCTAGGAGAAATTATCTGAGTTGTTTTAGTTCCGTATGTGGAACTTACTGTGAGCAGGCCTCTGTCAACGCGATAGCGCCCAGAGTACTCTTTTCCATCACGACTAATCTTAAGAGTGCCTTCAATTTTGGGGTTCATTTTATTCGCTTAAAAGGTTGATTTGAATCTACTGTACACCCTCCTAACCATGTTTTTTGGGAGAACTGGTGGGGGGTTTCCCTAATCCATCCCCCGAAGGTGCTTTGAAGGGAAGTGCATGACGATGGGCGGAATTAACCGCCTGCCTTGGATCGAAACTACAGAAAATCAAATGACGTTGGAGCGGAGTCAGGGGACTGCCCCCTGCCTTTCCTCTGGTGGAGGATGTATCTCTATTGATACTTACTCCGCTTGTTGTTCGGATAACAACATAATAAGAAAGCAATTCTTATACCAAATTTCCTCTACCAAGATAAGTCCTTATAATCGCGTTCTTTTTTCAAAACTCCGATATTTTAATAAAGAGGGAAGATGGAAGGGGTTTTCACAGAAATTCCTAATTACTTCTATAGAATTCGTCCCCCCATATCGTGAAGAATGAGGACTCCCCCGTAAACGGCTGCTATCTTTTCGCTGTCTCTATTTCGGCAAGTGACACCG
>Ga0335084_10006556_pt1 | contig 11575 bp, 12 predicted proteins | sample Lox_Sample_44_FD_206721 | JGI IMG/M metagenome (GOLD analysis project Ga0335084, IMG submission 206721) | Soil microbial communities from Loxahatchee National Wildlife Refuge, Florida, United States - Lox_Sample_4.4 | ecosystem: Environmental > Terrestrial > Soil > Wetlands | place: USA...
CGCGCGAAGGAGGCGCCCGGCCGGGGCTTCCACTGGGGAATGGCGACATTTCACCCGACGCTCCCCCGAGGCGCGCGCGTCGCAGTCGAGCAGAACGCGACGCTCGAGGAGATCGTGATCGGCCCCGCCCACGAGAACGACGGCACGCTCAACCTGATGGGCGCGCTGCGCACGTCGATGGCCACCTGCGGCTACGAGTCGATCCACGACTTCCAGAAGGCCGAGGTGATGCTCGCGCCGTCGATCAAGACCGAGGGCAAGTCGCTCCAGAAGGCGCAACAGATCGGGATGGGGTGATGGGCGAGGTCGTCCCTCTTCCGGCAGCCGAGCCCGGCCCGGAGGAGCGGCCGGTCCTGGTCCTCGACCTCGGCGGCCAGTACGCGCAGCTGATCGCGCGGCGCGTGCGCGAGTGCCGCGTCTACTCCGAGCTCGTCCCGTTCACGATCACCCCGGCCGAGGCGCGCGCCCGTAACCCGCGCGCGCTCGTGCTCTCGGGCGGGCCCGCGTCGGTCTACGCGGAGGGCGCGCCGCACGTCGATCCCGGGCTCTTCGACCTGGGCGTGCCGACGCTCGGCATCTGCTACGGGATGCAGCTGATGGCGCAGGACCTCGGCGGACGGGTCGAGCGGACGGGAGTCTCCGAGTTCGGCAAGACGAGCGTCGTGGCCGAGCAGAGCGAGCTCTTCGAGGGCCTGCCGCGCGAGCAGACCGGCTGGATGAGCCACCGCGACTCGGTCACCGCGCCACCGCCGGGTGCACGGGTGACCGCCGGCTCCCCTGCCGCGCCGATCGCGGCGTTCGAGGACCCAAAGCGGAAGCTCTACGCGCTCCAGTTCCATCCCGAGGTCGTGCACACGCCGCACGGCACCGACCTGCTGAAGAACTTCCTCTACGAGGTCGCCGATGCGCCGCCCTCCTGGACCGCGGCTGCCGTGATCGAGGAGCAGGTCGAGAGGATCCGCGCGCAGGTCGGAGGCGCGCGCGTCCTCTGCGCGCTGTCCGGCGGGGTCGACTCCGCGGTCGCGGCGCTGCTCGTGCACAAGGCGGTCGGCGAGCAGCTCGTCTGCGTCTTCGTGGATCACGGGCTGCTGCGGCGCGAGGAGGCGACGCAGGTCGTGCAGACGTTCGAGGGCCATTTCCACATCCCGCTCGTCCACGTCGAGGCGCAGGACCGCTTCCTAGCGCGCCTGGACGGCGTGGCCGACCCGGAGGCGAAGCGCAAGGCGGTCGGCGAGGAGTTCATCCGCGTCTTCGAGGAGGAGTCGCGGCGGATGCAAACGGACGCGCGGGCAAAGCCCGTGCGTCCTCCAAGCGGCGCCGCCCAGTCGGCGCCTCAGGGGAAGATCCGCTACCTCGTCCAGGGAACGCTCTACTCGGACGTGATCGAGTCGGGCGGGGACGACGCCGTCGCAGCGAAGATCAAGTCGCACCACAACGTGGGCGGGCTCCCGGCCGAGATGGAGATGGAGCTGGTCGAGCCGCTGCGCCTGCTGTTCAAGGACGAGGTGCGGCGCGTCGGCGAGGAGCTCGGGTTGCCCGAGCAGATGGTGTGGCGCCAGCCGTTCCCGGGGCCGGGGCTCGCGATCCGCATCATCGGTGAGGTCACTCGCGAACGGCTCGAGATCCTGCGCGAGGCGGACGCGATCCTGCTCGAGGAGATCCGCCGCGCGGGCCTCTACCGCGAGCTCTGGCAGTCGTTCGCGGTGCTGCCGGCGATCCGCTCTGTCGGCGTCCAGGGCGACGAGCGCACGTACGGCTACCCGGTGGTGATCCGCGCGGTCACGAGCGACGACGCGATGACGGCCGACTGGGCGCGCCTGCCCTACGACCTGCTCGAGACGATCTCGTCGCGGATCGTGAACGAGGTGCCGGCGGTGAACCGCGTCGTGCTCGACATCACCTCGAAGCCGCCGTCGACGATCGAGTGGGAGTAGCTAGCGCCGCCGGGCGGCCCTGACCAGCGCCCCGGCGAGTCCCAGCGCGCCGATGATCACGAACGGGCGGAGGTCGACGATCGGGCGGAAGCGCGTCTCGGCTCCGCGAATCTCGATGTAGCCGACCGGCCAGGCGAGCGCCCCGCCTCCGCCGCCCTCGCCGCCTCCCGCCGAGGCGTTTCCCGAGCCGCCCCCGAAGCCCCACCCGGCACGTGCCACGGGGATCACCGTGACCTCGTCTCGCTCGACCGGCTCCCCGAACACGGTCGCGGCGCCGCCTCTCGCGCCGATCCGGTCGGCGAGGCTCTCTACGAACGACCTCTCGGTTTCCACGGAAGCACCTCCAGCTCGCTGTCTCCCGAAGCCTTGCGGACCCGGCCTCAGCCCGGCGTGATCACCGCCTGCGGGTAGAGCGCTCGGATGCGATCGGCGTAGGCGGCGAGCTGCTCGGCGAGCTCTGGGCTCGCGAGCTCCACGACGTTCTCGGCGTTCTTCTCGCCCGAGTGCGACAGGTTGAAGGAGCCGACGAAGACGACGTCGTCTGCGACGACGAGCTTCGCGTGCATGAAGTCGTGGACGCTCCCGACCGGATCCCACGGCTCCGACCGCTTGCCGGAGAACTGCCCGCCGAGCACGCGCTGCAGCAGCGGCAGCTTCCAGGCGGCGTTCGGCTCCTGGCGCCACTGGCGGACGACGTCGTCGACCTGCGTCGCGTCCACGCAGCCCGCGATGTCGCCTCGCCCGTCCGCGATCCGCTGCGCCAGGGTCGCCAGGATCGGCGCGGACGTGATCACCGGAGAGCAGATCCGGATGCGCTCGGCGTGCCCGATCTTCTTCGCGATCCGGTGCGTCAGCGCGTCGGCGAAGCCCGGAGTGAACCACGGCCTGGCCCGTGTACCGTCGACCTCGACCGGCCGCGGCTCGGCAAACCCGCTGCGCTCGACCTCGCCGGTCGTCCAGAGCTCCTCGAAGTCGAGCGTGAACGCCTTCGCCAGCTCGGCCGAGTCGATCGTGAGGACGACGTTCTCCTGCCGCGACCAGGAGTCGTCGGTCCAGTTCATCGAGCCGGTCCAGACCGACTCGCCGTCCCGGACGACGTACTTGTGGTGCATGAGATCGGGTATCCCGGCGATTGCCTTCTCGGGGACGCCGAGCGAGGCGATCAGCTGGACGTCCGGCTCCGGCGGAGGCGGAACCGGGATCGGGTTCCCGTGGTCGACGTTGTAGATGATCCGAACAGCGACGCCGCGCTTCGCCGCCGCCTGGATCGCCCCCGCCACGATCTCGCGGGTCTCGGGCCCGAGGTTGAAGTCGTACTGCGCGAGGTCGAGCGAGCGCTCCGCTGCGTCGAGGAACTCCGCGACTGCGTGCGCGATCTCGGGCGGCTTCTGGCCGCCGTCCGTCAGAGTTCGGAGCTGGATGGATGGGCTCATCGCGCGGCTCGCCGGGGCGACGATCGGCGAGACCTTCAACTTCTATCGTGACGGCGCAGGCGCCGCGATGCGCCGGGAACGGTTGGCCGCGTACCTCGGCTCCCGCGCCGAGGCGCCGCTGCTGCTGGTCGGCGAGGCGGCCGGGTACCGTGGCGCGCGCGTCTCCGGGGTCCCGTTCACGTCCGAGCGGCAGCTGACCGGCACGGGGCCGGCGGAGGCGACCGCGACGATCGTCCGCCGCGTGCTCGCCGAGCTCGACCTGGAGGAGGAGACGCTCTGCTGGAACGTCGTGCCGACCCATCCGCACATCCCGGACCGGCCGGAGACGAACCGCCGCCCGACCCGTGCGGAGATCGACGCGTCGGCGCCGTTCCTGCGCGAGCTCGCCCACGGGCGGCGGGTGCTCGCGGTCGGCCGCGTCGCACAGGCTGTTCTCGGCGCTCCGTACGTCCGGCACCCCAGCCATGGCGGCGCCACGGATTTTCGGCTCGGGCTGCTACGATTCGCCGTCGGCGGACGGCCTGTCCGCCGCTTTTCTGTCACGACATGAAGACCTGGACTGCAAAGCCGGGCGAGGTCGAGCGCCGCTGGTACCTCGTCGACGCTGAGGGCAAGACCCTCGGGCGTCTCGCTACGCAGATCGCGGACACGCTCCGCGGCAAGGGCAAGCCCGAGTACACGCCGCACGTCGACACGGGCGACTTCGTCGTCGTCGTGAACGCCGAGAAGATCGCGGTCACCGGCACGAAGCTCGACGACAAGATGTACCACCGCCACTCCGGCTATCCCGGCGGCCTGCGCAGCCGCCCGCTCCGTGAGGAGCTCGAGCGCCGGCCCACCGAGGTGCTGCGCAAGGCGGTCAAGGGCATGCTTCCGCGCAACCGCCTTGCCCGCGCGCAGATCAAGAAGCTGAAGATCTACGCCGGCCCCGAGCACCCGCACGACGCCCAGGCGCCGGCCGAGCTGGAGCTGAAGACGTGAGCGAAGTCGCGCAGTACCGAGGAACCGGGAAGCGCAAGACGTCGGTCGCACGCGTGATCCTGCGGCCCGGCGGCGGCGCGACCTGGTTCAACGGCCGTGTGATCGAGGAGTACTTCCCGCGGGCCGCCCACCGCGACCTGGCGCTCGCCCCCCTGAAGGCGGCCGGCGTCGAGGGCACGTTCGACATCCGCGTCCGCGTCCAGGGCGGCGGGCCGAGCGGACAGGCGGGTGCGGTCCGTCACGGCATCGCGCGCGCACTCGTCGAGGCCGATCCCGAGCTGCGGGTGCCGCTCAAGCGCGCCGGCTTCCTCACGCGTGACGCGCGGATCGTCGAGCGCAAGAAGGCCGGGCTGCACAAGGCGCGCAAGGCGCCGCAGTTTAGTAAGCGCTAAAGCTGCGCTTTAGCGCTTGAATTGGCTTCACGCGCGCGGAACGCGCGGATGGAACGCACCCGAAGAGCGCGGTCTCCGGGTGCTCTATTCCTGCGAAGCCTTCGATCTCTGGATCTTGGCTGCCCGCGATTCCGAGTGCCGGACCCATCAGCCTCACGTCGAGACCGTTCGCCTGGATCGACGGGCGGTTGAGCGTCGAGGTGACGTGGTGCATGCGGCGCAACTCGATCCGCAGGGTAGTCTCCGCCGCCGTGCCTAGACGCTATTTCGGAACCGACGGGGTCCGCGGCGTCGTCGGCGAGGACCTGACGACCGCGCTCGTCGAGCGGCTCGGGAAGGCGGCGACGCTCTGGTCAAAGGGCGGTCGGGTTTTCGTCGGGCGCGACACGCGCGGCTCCGGGCCCGAGCTCGAGGAGGCGTTTGCGCGAGGAGTCGTCTCGGGCGGGGGCAACGCCGTCCTCGCGGGCGTTCTCCCGACTCCGGCCGTCGCGCTGCTGGCCCTGGATCTCGGGGCGGTGATCTCGGCCTCGCACAACCCGCCCGAGTACAACGGCGTCAAGCTCTTCGATCGCGAGGGCCAGAAGCTGACCGACGAGGCGGAGGAGGAGATCGAGGCGCTCTTCGACGCTCCGGCCGTGGGCACGAGCGGCACCGTCGACCACGTCGGGGTCGCGACGGACAGCTACCTCGAGCACATCGTCGAGCGCTTCGGGTCGGATCTTTCCGGCCTGCGCGTCGTCGTCGACTGCGCGAACGGCGCCTACTCGGGCATCGCGCCGAAGGCGTTCGAGCAGCTCGGCGCCGAGGTGACCGCGATCGGCACTGACCCGGACGGCACGAACATCAACGTGGGCTACGGCGCGACCGACCTCGCGGCCTTGCAACAGACTGTTACAAGCTCCGGGGCAGACCTCGGGATCGCGTTCGACGGGGACGGCGACCGGATGCTCGCGGTCGATGCGCGCGGGGAGGTCGTCGACGGCGACCAGATCCTGGCGATCCTGATGCTGCACCTCGGCGTCGAGCTCGTCGCGGTCACGTCGATGACGAACCTCGGCTTCCACCGGCTCGCCGGGGAGCACGGGATCCGCGTCGTGACCACGGACGTCGGCGACCGCTACGTGCTGGAGGCGCTTCGCCGCGAGGGGGGGCTCCTAGGCGGCGAGCAGTCGGGGCACATCATCTACCTGCGCGACCACGTGACCGGGGACGGCCTCGCCGCGGGGCTCCTGCTGTGCGACGCCCTCGAGGGCCGGACGCTCGAAGAAGCGGCGGCCGTGCTGACGCGTTTTCCACAGGCGATCGCGAACGTGCGAGTTGCCACAAGAAAGCTCCCGGAGAGCCTCGCCGGCGAGATCGAGCGCCTGAACGCCGAGCTCGAGGGAAAAGGCCGAATTCTCGTGCGCCCGTCGGGCACGGAGCCCGTGATTCGCGTGCTCGTGGAGGCAGAATCGCGAGAGGACGCCGAAAAAAGCTGTGCTACTATCCGATCTCTCGTGACACGAGAGCTCGGCTGACCGTCCCAGCGCCGGGACGGGGGGTAGCAGCCGAGCATTTCGCGTTCTTTAGGGAGGTTTCGCGTGTGCGGAATCATCGGCTACGTCGGGCAAAGGCCCTGTAAGGAGCTTCTTCTCCAGGGCCTCGAGCGGCTCGAGTATCGCGGCTACGACTCCGCCGGGCTGGCGCTTCACGAGGACGACGGCCTCGACTACGTGCGCGCGGTCGGCAACCTCCAGGTCCTGAAGGAGGCCGCCGGCCCGAACGGCTCGACCTCGACGACGGGGCTCGGTCACACACGCTGGGCGACCCACGGCGCCGTCAACGAGCAGAACGCGCATCCGCTGACCGGCTGCGACGACGGCCGGCTCGCGATCGTCCTGAACGGGATCGTCGAGAACTACCGCGAGCTCAAGGAGTCGCTCAAGGGCGAAAGGCACACGTTCAGGACGGAGACGGACGCCGAGGTCGTCGTCCATCTCATCGAGCGTCACTATGCGGGAGATCTGGTCGAAGCCGTGCGCGCCGCCTACAGGCAGCTCGAGGGCCACTTTGCCTTCGTCGCGGTCCATCACGACCATCCGGGCGAGCTCGTCGGCGCCCGCCATCAGTGCCCGCTGCTCGTCGGAGTCGGGCGAGGCGAGATGTTTCTCGCCTCGATGGCGGCGGCGTTCATCTCGGAGACGCGCGAGATCCAGCTGATCGAGGACGGCGAGGTCGTTGCCATCACCGAGGAGGGTGCGCGCTTCGTCGACGTCGAGAACGGCGAAGTCGAGCGCGAGACGATCGAGGTCGACTGGGACCTCGACGCCGCCGAGAAGGGCGGCTACGAGACGTTCATGCTCAAGGAGATCTACGAGCAGCCCGAGGCCGTCGCCGAGACGCTGGGCGACCGCATCCGGCACGGCGAGCTCGTGCTCGAGAGCCTCGGGATGACCGAGACCGAGCTCCGCAACCTCCGCCGGATCGTGGTCGTGGCGGCCGGGACGTCCTACCACGCGGGCGTCGTGGGCCGGTACATGGTCGAGGAATGGGCTCGCGTTCCGGTCGAGCCCGACATCGCGAGCGAGTGGATCTACCGGAACCCGGTCCTCTCGAAGGACACGCTCGTGATCGGCATCTCGCAGTCGGGCGAGTCCCGCGACACGATCAACGCGATCAAGCTGGCCCGCGAGCTCGGCGCGCGCACGCTCGCGATCACGAACCTGATGGGGTCGCAGATCACGCGTGAGGCCGAGTCGGTTCTCTACACGCGCTGCGGCCTCGAGATCGGGGTCGCTGCCTCGAAGACCTTCACCGCCCAGGTCGCGCTGCTGGCCCTGATCGGGCTCAAGCTGGCGCAGGTGCGCAAGACGCTGCCGCCCGAGGAAGTCGAGTTCATCCTCGACCGGCTGTACCAGCTGCCGGACAAGATCCTCCAGTTCCTCGACGGCGGCCACCCGATCGAAGAGATCGCACAGAGGTTCTACGACAGGCCGTTCTTCCTGTACCTCGGCCGGCACATCGGCCTTCCGGTCGCCCTGGAGGGCGCGCTGAAGCTGAAGGAGATCTCGTACATCCCGACCGACGCCTACTCGGCCGGCGAGATGAAGCACGGGCCGATCGCGCTGCTCGAGGAGGGCACGCCGGTCGTCTGCGTCGCGACCGACCAGAAGGTCATCTACGACAAGGTCGTCTCGAACATCCAGGAGACGAGGGCCCGCGGCGCGCACGTGATCGCGATCGCCACCCACGGCAACGAGGACATCCAGCACCACGCCGACGACGTGATCTACGTCCCGAAGACGCCCGCCTTCCTGCAGGCGGTGCTGGCCGTGGTGCCGCTGCAGCTGCTTGCCTACCGCATCGCCCGGCTGCGCGGCCTGAACGTCGACCAGCCGCGCAACCTGGCCAAGACGGTCACCGTCGAATAGCCCCCAGAGCACGCGGTTATCGTGCCGCGGTGGGCTTCTTCGACGAGATCGGGCAGGGCCTCTGGAACGCGTTCCAGATGGCGTGGGAGGTCTGGTGGGCGCTCGTGCTCGGGTTCCTGCTCTCGGGGATCGTGCAGGCCTGGGTGCCGCGGCAGCGGCTCGAGCGCGCGCTCGGCGGGCAGGGCGTGAAGGCCCTCGGGCTCTCGACCGGTCTCGGCGCGGCGTCGTCCTCGTGCAGCTACGCGGCGGTCGCGATCGCGAAGTCGCTCTTCCAGAAGGGCGCGAGCCTCGCGGCCGCGATGGCGTTCCAGTTCGCGTCCACGAACCTCGTCTTCGAGATCGGGATCGTGATCTGGGTCTTCATCGGCTGGCAGTTCACGCTGGCCGAGTTCGTCGGCGGCCTGATCCTGATCGTGCTGATGTGGATCGCGATCCGCGTGCTCGTCTCGCGGCAGGCCGAGGAACGGGCGCGCGAGCACGCCCGCGCCGCCGACACCGGGCACGCGCACCACTCGGCGGGCGGCTCGAAGCTGTTCTCGCTCGCAGCCTGGAGCGACGTCGCGCACAACTTCCGCCACGACTGGAAGATGCTCTGGAAGGAGATCATCGCCGGCTTCCTGATCGCCGGCTTCGTCGCGCTGCTGCCGATGGACTTCTTCAACAGCCTCTTCCTGACCGACCAGGGCGGTGCCGTGCAATTGATCGAGAACGTGCTGGTCGGGCCGCTGGTCGCGATCCTCTCGTTCGTCTGCTCGGTGGGGAACGTGCCGCTCGCGGCGGTGCTGTGGGCGGGCGGGATCTCGTTCTCGGGCGTGATCGCGTTCATCTACGCCGACCTGATCATCGTCCCGCTCGTGGTCATCTATCAGCGCTACTACGGCCGGAAGATGGCCGCCCTGCTCGTCGGGATCATGTTCGGAGCGATCGTTGTCGCCGCGCTCGTGGTGGACGGGATCTTCAGCTGGGCCGGGCTGATCCCGGAGACTCGGCCCTCGATCGACTCCGTGACGAGCCGCGGGATCTCGTGGAACTACACGACCGCGCTAAACATCGTCTTCACGCTGATCGCGGCCGCGCTCTTCTGGCTAACCGTGCGCGGGCGCGCGCACGCGGCCGGCCACGGGCACGAGCACGCCGCGCACGAGGCATGAGATGCCGAGAGAGGCCGCTCCGACAGGCGGCCTCTCTCGTGTGGAGGAAGGAGAGACGGTCTAGGTGCCGGGCTCGTGGTCGCCCACGTGCTTCGCCGGTACCTGTTCGACCTGGGCGAGGGAGAGCATTCGCGGCGCCCGGATCCGCACCGCGACCTTGTCGCCGACCTGCAGCTGGCTCGGGGAGACGACCTCCGGAACCTTGCCGTGCCAGAGCACGAACACGGTCCGGTTGCCGTAGCTGAACGTCTGGTCGAGCGGCTGGCCGAGCATCGCCCGCAGGGCGCGCAGGTTGCCGTTCGAGATGTGCAGCGAGACCTGGCCGCCGGAGACCGGGCTGTTGAGCTTGCCGACGAACAGCCACAGCGGCTGCAGCGGGACGTGCTTGTTCGGACCGCGGTCGGCGGCTCGCCAGGCCGGAGTGGCCTCGATGTCGGCGAGCGACGCCGGGCGCGGAGCCTTGATCTGGATCGTGACCTTGTCGCCCTCGACGAGGTTCGACTCGGAGACGACCGTCGGGACGCCGTGCGCCCAGCGGAGGTACTGCGTGTTCGAGTCGACCGCGAACATCTGGTCGCGGCTCTGGCCGATCAGCTTCTTGATGGCGGGCTTGTTGCCTCCGTTCACGTGGACGGCGAGCGTCGACGAGCTGCCGGCGTCGGCCAGGAGTCGGCCGTTGAACACGTAGTTGAAGTTGTTGCCGCCCGCTGCGAGCGTGCTCGACGCCCCTACGACGAGCACCACCAATGCGAGCAGTGCGACTGGGAGGATCTGCCTTCTCATTGCGGCTCCTTTTCTGCGTGGCGAGGAGATCGAGCGGATCGTCGCCCCGTGATGTCAAGCCGCTGTTACTCGCTCGTAAGGGAGTCGTTAGGCAGCCGTAAGACTTTTCGGCGCCGGCGTTATTCCAGCCCGCGCCGGCGGCGCTTGGCCTCGCTGCGGCGCCGCTTCTGCTCCAGCCTGCGCTCGACCGAGGCCCTGGTCGGCCTCGTCGGCTGCCTCGTTCGAGGGACGCGGAGCGCCTCCCGCAGCGACTCGACCAGCCGCTCGATCGCCAGCTCCCGGTTGCGCGTCTGGCTACGCTCGTCCTGGGCCACCGCACGCAGCACCGGGCCCGCCTTCTCGATCACGCGGCGCTTCTGCGCGTCCGACAGCGCCTCCGACGCCTCCACGTCGAAGAGCGCCTCGACGCGGGTCTCGCTCGTCTGCGCGTGCTGGCCGCCCGGCCCGCTCGAGCGCGAGAAGCGCAGCTCGATCTCCGAGCGCGGAATGGAGACCGACCGCGTCACCCGAATAGACTCGCTCCTGGCCATGAGCGGGATTCTGCTAGACGTCGACGGCGTCCTCCACGTCTCGGGCCATCCGATCCTCGGCGGCGCGAAGGCGATCTCGCGGCTGCGCCAGGCGGGCCACCGGCTCCGCTTCGTCACCAACAACACCACGCACTCCCGCCGCGCGCTCGCGGACGAGATCCGCTCCTTCGGGGTCGAGCTCGAGGACGAGGAGTTGCAGACGACGCCGATCGCGGCTGCACATGCGCTCACCGGCAAGCGCGTCCTCGCGCTGACGATGCCCGCGATCGTCGAGGACCTCGCGGGGCTCGAGCTCGTCGGAGAGGGCGCCGACGCCGTTCTGCTCGGCGGCGCCGACGAGAGCTTCGAGACCAATCGCGTCTTCAGCTACTACAACCTGGCGCGCGCTTTCGCCGAGCTGCAGGACGGCGCCGAGCTCTACTGCCTGCACAAGAACCGCTGGTGGCAGACCACGCGGGGCGCGCTGCTCGACGCCGGAGCGTTCGTCGCCGGGCTCGAGTACGCGGCGGAGATGGACGCGACCGTGCTCGGCAAGCCGAGCGCCGCGTACTTCGCCGCCGCGCTCGACGTCCTCGACTACGAGCCGCAGCAGACGTGGATGGTCGGCGACGACGTGGAGGCCGACATCGCCGGCGCGGCGGCCTTCGGGCTCAGGACGGTGCTCGTCCGGACGGGCAAGTTCCGGGAGGACGCGCTCGAGGAGTCGACCGTCAAGCCGGACGGGGTGATCGACTCGATCGCCGCGCTCCCGGACTGGCTCGAGTCGGCGTCCCAGGCCTGACGGCCGAGCGGCCGCCGGGAGGGCAGCTCTCGCCACCCTCCCGACGTGTCGTGTCTAGAAGTGACAGTTGCCCGGATCCGGCTCGTCGATCTTGCGATCGGCGCCGGTCGGGAGGAACTGCACGGCGATCGTCTCCGCCGGGACGCTCCCCTCGTTGCGGAGCATGTGGATGCTGTCTCC
>Ga0335084_10006558_pt1 | contig 11574 bp, 13 predicted proteins | sample Lox_Sample_44_FD_206721 | JGI IMG/M metagenome (GOLD analysis project Ga0335084, IMG submission 206721) | Soil microbial communities from Loxahatchee National Wildlife Refuge, Florida, United States - Lox_Sample_4.4 | ecosystem: Environmental > Terrestrial > Soil > Wetlands | place: USA...
CCACGGCATGCCGGTGGGCCTGCAGCTGATCGGCAACTACTTCGACGAGGCGCGGCTGCTGCAGGTGGCGCACGCGCTGCAGCAGGCGACCGACTGGCACCAGGCCGCACCCGCCGGAGCCTGAAGAGCATGCCGAGTTCGCCCCTGGTGCGCGGCTACGAGGTCGTGATCGGCCTGGAGACGCACGCGCAGTTGCACACGCGCAGCAAGGCGTTCTCGGGATCGTCGACGGCGTTCGGGGCCGCGCCCAACACGCAGGCGAGCGCGGTCGACCTCGCGCTGCCCGGGACGCTGCCGGTGCTCAATCGCGCGGCGGTGGAGTGCGCGATCCGTTTCGGGCTGGCGGTGGGCGCGCGCATCGCGCCGCAGTCGATCTTCGCGCGCAAGAACTACTTCTATCCCGACCTGCCGAAGGGCTACCAGATCAGCCAGTACGAGACGCCGGTGGTGCAGGGCGGCCGCGTCCCGTTCATGCTCGGTGAACAACGCCGTGCGGTGACGCTCACCCGCGCCCACCTCGAGGAGGACGCCGGCAAGTCGCTGCACGAGGGCGTCGGCCGCCCCGGCGCGCACGAGGTCTCGGGCATCGACCTGAACCGCGCCGGCACGCCGCTGCTGGAGATCGTCACCGAGCCTGACATGCGCTCGGCCGCCGAGGCGGTGGAATACGCGCGCGCGCTGCACACGCTGGTGGTGTGGCTCGGCATCTGCGACGGCAACATGCAGGAGGGCAGCTTTCGTTGCGACGCCAACGTGTCGGTGCGCAAGCCGGGCGCCCCATTCGGCACGCGCCGCGAGATCAAGAATCTCAATTCCTTCCGCTTCATGCAGCAGGCGATCGAGTTCGAGGTCCACTGGCAGATCGACCGCCTGGAAGATGGCTTGGCGATCGAGCAGGCCACCGTGCTGTTCGACCCGGACAACGGCGAGACGCGCGCGATGCGCACCAAGGAAGACGCGCACGACTATCGCTACTTCCCCGACCCCGATCTGCCGCCGCTGGTGATCGCGCCGGAATGGATCGAGCAGCTCAAGGCCGCCATGCCCGAGTTGCCCGGCGCGATGGCCGAGCGTTTCGTGCGCGATGACGGCCTACCGCCCTACGACGCGGCGATGATGACGCAGAGCCTGGCCTTCGCGCGCTACTACGAGGCCGTGCGCGATCGCAGCCGCCAGCCCAAGCTGGCTGCCAACTGGATGATGGGCGAGGTGTCCAAGAGGCTGAATGCCGCTCAGCAGACGATCGAGCAATGCACGGTCAGCGCGTTGGCGTTGGGAGATCTGATCGTGCGCGTGGCCGACGGCACGATCTCCAACAACGCCGCGCGCCAGGTCTTCGACGCGCTGTGGTCGGGCGACGATCAGCCGGTCGATGCGCTGATCACCGCCAAGGGCCTGAAGCAGATGAGCGACACCGCTGCCCTCGAAGCGATCGTTGACCAGGTCCTGGCGGCCAGCCCGAGGTCGATCGAGGAGTACCGGTCCGGCAAGGACAAGGCGTTCAACGCGCTGGTCGGCCAGGTGATGAAGGCCAGCCAGGGCAAGGCCAACCCGAATCAGGTCCATGAGTTGCTGAAGAAGAAACTCGCGCGCTGAGCGCGGCAATCAGCGCGGCGCGCGCCTCACGGCGTGATCTTCAGCTTGCACTGCAGTTCGTTCTTGCCCTCGCGCAGGCGCAGGTCGCTCTTGTTGGCGACCAGCTCGACGCCCTTCTTGCCGTTGACGTAGTGCCCGTCCTTGGCGGACTTCACGCGCTGCAGCGTGTAGTCCTGGTCGCGCAGGTGCAGCTGTGCGGTGCGCGGCGTGAAGTCGATCCTGACTTCGAGATCCTCGCCACACTGGTAGGTCGCCGGGCGTGCCATCGCGATGCCCGTGGCCAGCAGCACGGCGAGTCCGGCAACGCCGGCGGGCAGGCTTGCGCGCGGTCGCATGGATCCGGTCAACGCGACTCGGACTGCGGCATCGGCGCCGACACCAGGCTGATCGAGCCCGGTGCCGCGCCGTTCCACAGCTTGCGCAGGTGCTGCAGTTCGAGGTCGTAGATGCGATTGATGCGCACCAGCTCGGCTTCCTGCGTCTGAATCAGGTCGCGTTGCGCCGCCTGCGACGTTTCGTTGGCTTCGAGTTGCTGTCTCAGTCGCGACGGCAGCGCGCGACCGCGATAGAACTCGGCCTCCTCGAGCAGCGGCTTGCGCTCGACTTCGAGCTCTTTCATGCGCTGCTGCGACGCGCGCATCGCCACCCGCACCGACTCGAGCGCCGATTCACGGGCCTTGTTGTGCGCGGCCTCGTTGGGGAAGCGGTTCTTCAGGTTGCGGTCACGACGCACGGCATCGTTGTAGGCCGCCCGCTCCTCGGCGTCCTTGCGCTCCTTGGCCTCGCGGTCCGCGCGCTCGTCGGCGGTCAGCGTGGCCTGACGGATGCTCCTGAGCGAACCGTCCTTGTTGAGCACCCGCTGCTCGCGGTCGTTGCACTCGGCGATCGGGCGGTCCGAGCGCAATTGCTTGCCGTGGTCGTCGACGCAGGTGTAGATGCCGCCGCCGTTCGTCTGCGCCTGCTGGGCCCGCAGGGGCGGGTGGGCGCACCAGAGCACCGCCCCGACGATCAACCCGCTGGCCCACGCCGCTTGCCTGCCCGCAGGCCATGCCGCGATGCGTGAGGGTTGCCGACGGTGCAGGGCCAAGGACTCAGACTCCGTATCGATCGCGATAGGCCGCCACTGCGGCGGCATGGGTCGCGAGCGTGCCGGCGCCCGCGGCAGAAAGATACCCCAACAGATCAGCCAGTGTTGCAACCGCCACCACGTGCATCCCCAGTTCGGCCATGACGTACTGCACGGCCGAGCGCGGCTTGTCCACACCGGCCTCCACGGCGCGCTCCTGGCGGTCGAGCGCGATCGCCAGCGCCGCCGCCTGCGCGCCGGCGCCGCGAATCCAGCCGACCGACTCGCGCACCGAGGTGCCAGCCGAGATCACGTCGTCGATCACCACAACGCGGCCGGCCAGCGGTGCGCCGACCAGGGATCCCCCCTCACCGTGGTCCTTGGCCTCCTTGCGGTTGTAGGCGAACGGCACGTTGCGCCCGAGCCGCGCGAGCGCGACCGCCACCGCGCCCGCCAGCACGATGCCCTTGTAGGCAGGACCGAACAGCATGTCGAACCGCACGCCGGAGTCGATCAGGCGCCGTGCATAGAATTCGGCAAGCCGCCCGAGCTTGGCGCCGTCGTCGAAGCCGCCCGCGTTGAAGAAGTACGGCGACAGCCGCCCGGCCTTGGTCTTGAATTCGCCGAAGCGCAGCGCGCCGACCTCGACCGCGAAGCGGACGAACTCCTGCGCCAACGCGTCGGCCGCAGACGATGGGTGGGGCTGGATCGTCATCGGGAGTCGCCGTGGGGTTTCGCCTCGTCACGCTGAATCTGAACGGCATCCGTTCAGCGGCCAGCAAGGGTTTCCTGCAGTGGGCCGCAAAGGCGGGCGCCGATTGTATGTGCGTGCAGGAGCTCAAGGCCCAGCACGCCGACGTGAGCGGGCGTTTCGAACGCATCGGCGCGTTGCAGGGGCACTTCCACTTCGCGCAGAAGAAAGGCTATTCCGGGGTCGGGGTCTACGCGCGCCGACAGCCGAGCGACGTGCTCGTCGGGCTTTGCAACCGCGAGTTCGACGCCGAAGGCCGCTACGTTGAAGCCCGTTTCGACACCGCGCGGCGCCGCTTCAGCGTCATCAGTTGCTACTTCCCCAGTGGCAGCGCCGGGGAGCACCGCCAACAGGCGAAGTACCGCTTCCTCGACGCGATCTATCCGCACCTGGTGCGCCTGAAGCGGCAGCGCGAGTTCATCCTGGTGGGCGACATCAACATCGCACACCGGGAGATCGACCTCAAGAACTGGCGGAGCAACCAGAAGAACTCCGGCTTCCTGCCCGAGGAACGCGCGTGGCTGACCAAGCTGTTCGACCGGGCCGGCCTGGTCGACGTGTTCCGCAGCCTCAACGACAGGCCCGAGCAATACACCTGGTGGAGCAACCGCGGCCAGGCGCGCGCCCACAACGTGGGATGGCGGCTCGACTATCACCTCGCTACCCCGGGCGTTGCGGCGAAGGCGCGGCGCGAGGCGATCTACCTCGCCCGACGCTTCTCCGACCACGCGCCGGTCACCATCGACTACGACTTCGCGCTCTGAGATGTGACAGCGCGGCGTGGCGTGATCGGCGCGCGTGAATCGATCACTCGCCGCGCGATCGTTACCGTGTAACCGCGGCCACGATGACCGGCGACGCGCGAGACTGCGGTCGAGCGCGAGGCCAAGCACTTCGCGCAACGTACGCCGGAGCACTGTCATGTTCGCGCGCCCGACCTTGCCAATGCTTGCTGCCATCGTCTCGCTGGCCTGCGGCTCCAGCGCCGGCGCCGAGGCCTTCGACCCGCTGCTGGCGCAGCCCCCGGCGCCGCTGCGCCTCAGCAAACCACTGGCGACCAGCGACCTGCTCCTGGGCCTCGGGCGTGATGCGATCGCGCCGTGGCCAAGCAGTGCGCTGCGCGCCGAGTTGTCGGCCTGGCCCGACGGCGCATCGCGCACGAGCAGCTGGCTCAGCATCAGCCGCACACCGGACGACGAGCGCGCCGGCAGCAGCAGCGCGTCGATCTCGCTCGGACGACTCAACCTGAACGAATCGCGCGGCGGCCCGCTGCTGGGCGCCGCATCGCAGGCCGACCTCGACCGCGAGCTCGCTCAGCTGCGCGAGAACATCAATCGCATGCGCCTGGTACCGCAGGTGTCGCTCGGCATGCGCGTCAAGTTCTAGCGACCGACGGCGCGTCGCCCGCCGGGCGATGCAGGCGGCGCTTGAGTTGCGGCAGCAATCCGCCGGCGCGAACCATCGCCAGCAGGAACGGCGGAATGGGATCGCAGCTGAACTGCGGCCCCCTGAGCTGCTGGCCCGCGGCGTCGGCGACGCAGCGCACGATGCCGCGCTCCAGATCGAACGACACGGTCTCGCCATCGGCGATCGCCTCCGCGTCGCGACAGATGAGCAACGGCAGTCCGACGCTGAACGCGTTGCGGTAGAACAGACCTCCGTACGACGGTGCCACCACCGCGACGATGCCCAGGTGCACCAGCGCCGAGGCTGCCTGCTCGCGCGACGACCCGATGCCGAAGTTGGCGCCAGCGACGATCACGTCACCCGGCCGTGCCTGCAATGCGAACTGCGGCCGCAGCGACTCGAGGCAGTGCCGGGCGATCACTTCGGCGCCGTACTTCATCCAGCGACCGGGCGCCAGCGCCTCGGTATCGACGTCGGCCGGCAAGCGCCACACGCGGTGGCCAGCGACGCCGCCCAGCGCCGCGCGGCGCCCGCGCTGCAACAGGCCGGAGCCGACCACCGGCTTGTCCATCAGTGCACGACCTCCGCGTCGCCGTCCCACAGCACCTCGCGCGGGTCGGTGATGCGGCCGCGCAGCGCCGAGGCCGCCACCGTGTACGGCGAGGCGAGGAACACGCGGGCGCTGTCAGGGCCGAGCCGCCCCCTGCCGTTGCGTGCGATCGAGCTGATCACGGTGCTGTCTTCGGGGATGCCATCGCCATGGCCCGCGCACAGGCCGCACGACGTCGCCAGGATCTGCGCGCCGGCTTCCTGCAGGTGGCGCAGGATGCCTTCGCGTTCCGCCACGTCGCGCTCGTGCGCGCTCGCCGGCGCCACCAGCAAGCGGACGCGCGGATCGACGCGGTAGCCCGCCAGCACGCGCGCGGCCGCACGCAGGTCGTCGAGCTTGGCGCCGGTGCAGCCGCCGATGTGCGCCACCTGAATCGCGGTGGGCTCGATGTCGGCCACGTCGCGCGCCAGCGCCGGGCTGTGCGGCAGCGCGATCTGCGGCGGTAGCGTCGAGGCGTCGAAGTTGTGGCGCACGCCCGGTGCGTCCTCGTCGCTGCGCCAGCCGTCGAGCTCGATGTCGCGCTCGCCGGCTTGCCACAACCAGGTGCGCGTTTCGTCGTCGGGCGCGATCAGCCCGACCTGCGCGCCGAGCTCGGCGCTCATGTTGGTCAGCGTCATGCGCTCGTTCATCGACAGCGCCGACACCGCCTCGCCGCAATACTCGATCGCCTGCTGGTGACCGACGTTGACGCCAAAACGGCCGATCATCGCCAGCATCATGTCCTTGGCCGAGACGCCCAGCGCGAGCCGACCGCTCCAGCGCATGAACACGGTCTGCGGCACCTGCACCCAGACCTCGCCGCTGACCAGCACGCCGAGCATCTCGGTGCTGCCGACACCGAGCATGTAGGCACCGAACGCACCAGCGGTCGAGGCGTGGGAGTCGCCGCCGACGCACAGCATGCCGGGCCGGATGTGGCCGCACTGCGGCAGCACCACGTGCGAGATGCCGACGCCGTCGTAGACGTGCGGCAACGCCTGCTCGCGCGCCCAGTCGCGCGCGATGCGCACGATGCGCCGCGCGTCCTCGTCCTCCGCCGGTACGTAGTGGTCGATCACCAGCACGACACGGTTGCGATCCCAGATCGGTGCGCCCAGCTCCGCCAGCATCGGCTTGAGCCGGCGCGGGCCGCCGGAGTCGTGGCACATCGCGAGGTCGACGCGGCAGGTGACGAATTCGCCCGGGCTCGCATGCCCGCGTCCGCTGGCGCGCGCGATCAACTTCTGGGCCAGCGTCTGCGGCGCGGAGGCGACAGGCTCGTTCATCGTGAACTGCGCGCCGCGCGCTCTCACTGCAGGTGCGCCGGCGATTTGCCGACCCACACCTTGGCCTCGACGCCGCCGACCCGTGCCAGGTCGACGCGCATCTCGTAGCGATCGGGCCGATAGAGCCCGAGCAGCCACTGCACCGGCTCGCCGCGGCGATCGAACACCAGGCGCTGCACCGCGAGCAACGCCGAGCCCACCGCCACGTCGAGCTGGTGCGCGACCTCGGCATCGGCCAGCCGGGCCGACATGCTCTGCGTCGCGCGCCCGATCTGCACGCCGGCCTGCTCCATCAACACCAGGATCGGTGTGCGCGCCAGCTGCCGGCGACCGAACGGAGCCAGCGCCTGAGGCACATAGGTGGTGATGTGCGACTGCGGTCCTTCGCGCAGCATGCGCACGCGTTGCGCCTTCTGCACCGGCGCGCCGGGTGCCAGGCCGAGGGCCACCGCCACGTCGGGCGGGCACGGCATCGTGCGCACCGACAGCACCTTGACGCCTGCGCCCGATGCGCCGCTCAGGTTTTCGAACCAGGCGCCGACCCGCTCGCCGTCGGCGGCTTCATTGTCGAACGGTGCCGGCGACCGCGGTGGCTGCGGCAGCGGCACGGTGCCGCGCCCGGGGGTGCGCCGGATCAGCCGCTCGGCGGCCAGCCGTTCGAGTGCCTTGCGAACAGTGACACGAGCGACGCCGAATTGCTGCATCAGCGCGATCTCGCCCGGCATGCCGGCCGCGAAACGCCCCTCGTGCAATTGCTCACGCAGCACCAGGTAGATCTGGTGGTACTTGGGCACCGGCAAGGCGGATGTCACGGTGCGGCACCGTACAAATCTCTGTTTGTTCTGTCAATAGGACAATTAAAGCGCTGTCGCGCGCAGCCGATGTGATGTCTGTTGCCTGCATTGTTCCGCCGATCGTGTCGGCGCCGAGGCCCTTACGCTACCTTCCATCATGAATCGCACACCCCAATTCCACCGTCGCGCTGCCGTGCAGCGCCCCGCGCGCCAGTTCGCCGCCGACTCGATCGAGTGGGAGGAGTTGCCGTCCCTCGCCGGCGCGCTGCGACGCAATGACTTCACCACCCCGTCCGGTCATGTGTGGCTGAGCACCGAACCGATGGATCTGCAGCCGCCGGCCACCGGTCTGCCGGCGCCGTTCGCCGAACCGATCGACGGCATGCACGTGCGCGAGATCGAAGGCGAAAGCCTGTTCGGCCACCTCTTCAGCGACGCTCTCAACCACTGACCCGGGCGCCGGCGGTCGCAGCCGGGTGATCGCCCCCGCTCGGCGACCAGTACGGCGTCAGGCAAACGGCCGCACGCCGATCAGCCAGCCGTGCAGCCAGTATCCGAAGACGAACCACAGCACGGTTCCCGCGACGATGGCGGTCAGCGTCGCCCCTGCCTGGCCGGCTGCGGCCTCGCGCCCGGCGGCGCGATCGCGCGCGCGCAGCGAGCGGAAGCACCACACCGCCCACACCAGGAAGCCGCCGAACAGCACCAGGTCCGCGAGCGTGCCCGTGGCCAGCAGGTGCGCCAACGCCCACACCTTGGTGCCGGCGACCATCGGGTGGCCGATCCAGGCCTTGAAGTGATTGCTCGGCACGTACGCCGCGGTGATCAGGATGATGCCCACCAGCGTCAGCACCGACGCCAGCGGTCGTGTCCACGGCGGCGGCGACCAGAGCACCAGCGGCGCCTGCCGTGCCTGCGCGAAGCCCCAGATGATCAACACGAAGCCGACCGCCGAGATGATCGCGTAGAGCCCGCGCCATGCCGCGAGGCCGCGCTGCTCGATGAAGCGCGTGCGCGCCGCGTCGGCCACCATGCGCGTGGAATGAAGCCCGAGGAATAACACGAGTCCGATCACGAGTGCAGTCATGCGGTGCTCCTCCCGTCGTCGACCGGGCGCATCATGCCAAGCGCGGGCGACTGCGGCATGAAGGGCGCCGAGAGCCTCACACCTTGCCCGCAGGGCTGCGCACGAACGCCGACCACACCCGGGCCAATGCCGCCGAGCCGTCGCTGCCTTGTACCGCCGCCAGGGCCTTGACCGCGTCGTCCTTGCGTCCGGCCTGCCACAGCGCCTGACCGAGGTGCAGCCGGGCCTCGTCGGCACGCTTCAGATTGCCCTTGAGCAGACCCTGCTCCATCAGCGCGATGCCCTTGCCGGCCTGCCCGGCGCTGACGTAGGCGTAGCCGACATTGACCAGCGCGTCGCCTTCGCGTGCGCTCTTGGCCGACGCTTCGGCACGGCCGAGGTCGGCGATGTCCTTCTCGGCAGCCTTGCTGGCGCGCTCGCGCAAGGCGCTGTGGGCGGCTGCGTCCTTGCCGTTGCCCAGCAGTGACAGCGACAGCCCGCGGTCGATCACCGTCAGCGCCTCGGCCGGATAGCCGGCCTGCAGCGCCAGCTGCGCCAGCTCGACGTACTCGTCGGCGCCACGCATCAGGTTGGCCGCCAGCCGCAGGCGGTAGACGTCGATCCACAGGCGCTCGGCGAATCCCGGCTGCTTGGTCACCCGCGACAGCAGGTCGCTCCAGTACTCGGGCTTCGGGTTCATCTGCGCCATGCGCTCGAGCGTGCGCACGTAGCCGGCGTCGTCCTTCGTCTGCACGTAGCAGCTGATCAGCAGCTTCAGCGTCGCCTCGGGTGTCGCGCGCCCGGCCGCCTCGTCGGTGGCCACGCGGGCCTCGAGCTCGTCGGCAGCCGCCTTGAACTCATTGGCCAGGTAAAGCGCCTGCGGCAGCAACTCGCGCACCGCGGGATCGCTGCCGCCTTCGGCCGCGTAGCGGCGCAGCCACGACACCGAACGCAGATAGTCCTTCTCCTGGTAGGTGATCTTGGCCAGCAATTCGATCATCTGCAGCTGCTCGGTGCCGCCGAACTGATTGCTGTTGACCACCACCTCGAGCGAACGGATCGCCTGCGGCCAATCGCTCAGGCCAATCGATACGCCGGCCCGCCCGCGTTCGATCACGGCCTGCTCGAACATCGACAGGTTCGGCACCGCTGCCGCCTCGCGAAGCTTGGCCTCAGCCGCCTCCTTCTGCCCTGCGCGCGCAGCGTCCTGCGCCGCGTTGACCGGGTTGGCCACCTCGGCGCGCAAGGTCTTGGCCGCCGCGTCGGCGGCGGGCGGCGTCGCCGTCTGCGCCAATACGCCGGCGGCCGCGAACCACGCGGCGGCACACCCGGTGCGAAGGGCGGAAGACAGGCGGCGGTGTCGGCTCATGCTCGGTTCCGGGTGTCGGCGTCGTGCGGGCCGTGATTGTCACTCGCCCGCCGGCAAGCCTCTACCATGCCGCCATGGAACCACTCATCGAAATTGAAACCGGCGCTCATCCGCAGGCCAGCGTCATCGTGCTGCACGGCCTGGGCGCCAGCGGCGACGACTTCGTCCCGGTGTGCGAGCAGCTCGATCTCACGAGCGTCGGCGCGGTGCGCCACGTGTTGCCGCACGCACCGATGCGGCCGGTGACGATCAACGGCGGCTACGTGATGCCGGCCTGGTACGACATCCTCGGCCTCGGCGGCATGGCCGGCGAAGACGAGGCCGGGCTGCGCGCGTCTCAGCTGCTCATCGAAGGTCTGATCGCACGCGAGGTGGCACGCGGGGTCAGCCCGGCGCGCATCGTGGTGGCCGGCTTCTCGCAGGGTTGTGCGATGGCGCTGCTCACCGGCCTGCGCCATCGCGAGCGACTGGCCGGCATTGTGGGGTTGTCTGGCTACCTGCCGCTGGCCGACACAACCGCGGCCGAACGCTCGGCGGCCAACCAGGGCACGCCGATCTTCCTGGCCCACGGCCGCTTCGATCCGATGATCGCCTTGCCGCGGGCGCAAGCCTCGCGCGATGCGCTGCGCGCGCTCGGCTACGACGTGCAGTGGCACGAGTACCCGATGGAGCACTCGGTGTGCCTGCCCGAGATCGCCGACCTGCAGCGTTTCCTGCTGCAGGTGCTCTCGCCTTGAGCGCAGCTCAGCGGTAGTCGATCTCGCGCGCGCGCTCGGTAGCGCGCACGCGGCGACCGTCGGCATGGGTGACGTACACCACCTGGCGCACCCAGTTGCCGCGTTCGTCGACCTCGATCTCGGCATCGATGTCGGGGCTGTCGGCACAACGCGCGTCGCCGTCGCGGCTGCGTGTGGACAGCAGCAAGCCGCTCGCGTGGTACTGCCAATCGGTGACACAGCGCACGCGCTCGTCGACGAGCTGGCGCTGTCGCATCGGTCGCCCGGCCTCGTCGAACTCGGTCTGGGTTTCCAACGCCGTGCCGTCGCGCACCTCGCGCCGGCTCAATGGCCGTTCGGGCTCGCCGGCATTCGTCAGTTCCTCGGCCCGCCGCACCTTGAACGTCACCACTCGGGTGTACTTGCGCAAGCCCTTGCCGCTCATGATCGCGGCACTGTCGTCGTAGACCGCGGTCACCGACGTCGGGTAGCGGATCTGCGTGACGCGCAGGGCCTGTGCCTCGCGCGAGCTGATCTTGACCGGTCGGCCCAGCGGATCGAAGGCGAGCGAGCGCATCGGTCCGCCTTTGGTGTCGCTGTCGATCGACTTCAGGGCGCCGTTGGGGTGATAGGCGCGCCGCTCACGGGTGCGGTTGCTGCCCTTGCCGAGCTCGATCACCCGTTCGCGCTCGCGCCCGGCAGCGTCGTATTGAAACGTCGTGCGCTCGAGCGCGTCGCCCCGGCGCTCGCTCTGCACCGCGATGCGCCCCTGCGCATCGAACTGCCGTTGCAGCTGCGGCTGCGCCACCCCGGCCTCGTCGATGCGCAGCAACCCGCCCGGTGTCACCCACTGGTAGCGCCATTGGTGACGCTCGTCGCGCTCGCCGCGACGGGCGCGCTCGCTGTCGAACGCGGCCAGCCGTCCGTCGTCGGC
>Ga0335084_10006559_pt1 | contig 11574 bp, 12 predicted proteins | sample Lox_Sample_44_FD_206721 | JGI IMG/M metagenome (GOLD analysis project Ga0335084, IMG submission 206721) | Soil microbial communities from Loxahatchee National Wildlife Refuge, Florida, United States - Lox_Sample_4.4 | ecosystem: Environmental > Terrestrial > Soil > Wetlands | place: USA...
CTCGGCCTCGAGCGCGTGCGCTGCGAGCTGCCGGCGGCGCGCGGCGACGTGCTGGCGTGGCTGCGCGCCTCGGGGCGCATCCTGGAGGAGTACTATCGCGACGGGTGCGTCACCGTCACCGCCCTCGTGCCGCCGAAGGTCGCGGGGCAGCTCCGGAAGCGCCTGTGCTGACGATCCTGAACCTCCCGAACTTCCTGACGCTGCTCCGGCTCCTCGCGATCCCGTGCTTCCTCATCCTGCTCGAGGACGGGAGCTTCCGGGAGGCGCTCGCGGTCTTCTTCGCGGCCGGCGTGACCGACGGGCTCGACGGCGCCATCGCACGTCTCACGCACACCAAGACCGCGCTCGGCGCGATGCTGGACCCGCTCGCCGACAAGCTCCTCCTGGTGTCGTCGTTCATCGCGCTCGGGTTCATGCACGAGGTGCCGCGCTGGCTCACGGTGATCGTGCTGTCGCGCGACGTGATGCTGGTGCTGGGCTACGGCTTCCTCTTCATGTTCACCAGCCAGATGATGGAGATCCGGCCGACCGCGAGCGGCAAGCTGGGGACGTTTCTCCAGTTGATGTCCGTGGGGCTGGTGCTGATCCGCCTGGCCTACGGGCGCGTCGGGGGGCCCCTGCTCGAGCCCGCCGTGTTCGCGTTCACCGGCGCCGTCACCGCGAGCGCGGGCCTCCAGTACATGTACCGCGGGCTCCTGTGGCTCCAGCACCACGACACGAGTGAGGGCGGGCCCAGGCCCAGTCCGTAGGAGGTGTCCCCTTTGGACACCTCGGAGCCCCGCCTGCTATGGGGCCTCGCATGACGCTGCACTCGGCGCTCGCGACCGTGCTCGCGGTGCTGGCTCTCGCCGGCACGGGACGGGCCGACCCGGCGCGGGAGATCCTCGACCGGCGCAAGACGCTCGACGACACCACCCGCCACTGGGACGACCGCCACGTCCGGATGACGTTCAAGATCACCGACCGGCGCGGTAGCGATCGCAACCGGGAGCTGGAGCTGTACGAGCGCCGCGAGGCCGGCGACGAACGCAAGACGATCGTGTTCTTCCTCGCCCCGGCGGAGGTGAAGGGGACCGGCTTCCTCGCGTACACGCATCCCGGGAAGCCGGCCGAGCAGTGGCTGTATCTGCCGGAGCTGAAGCGCGTGCGACAGATCACCGCCCACAGCCGTAACGAGAGCTTCGTCGGGACGGATCTCACCTACCACGACCTGGATCTCCTGAACGAGATGGGCTCGTGGACGGAGAGCGACGCCGGCGCCACGCTCAAAGGGGAAGAGGTGGTGGGCGGCACGCCCTGCCACCAGATCGAGTACGCGCCGCACCGGGAGGACATCGGGTACAAGCGCGTGCTCCTCTGGCTCGGCAAGGAGGACCTCATGCCGCGGCGGGTGGAGTTCTGGGAGGACGCGGCCGAGCCCAAGAAGCGCATCGTGCAGAGCGACATCCGTCCCGTCGGCACGGTGCCGGTGGCCTACCGGGTGGAGGTGGAGACGCCCGCCACGGGCTCGAAGACCGCCATCGACTCCAGCGACGTCCAGTTCGACCTGAAGCTGGAGCCCGAGCTGTTCGAGCAGCGGTACCTGGAACGCGGAGGTCGGTGACGTAGGTGCGGGCGACGCTCTGGAGCATCGCCTTCCTGACCGTGTTCGCCGTCGGCTCGCTGCTGACGGCGCTGGTCCGCAACAATCCCCCCTGGGGCCAGCCGCCCGGCTTCGGCGCGCGGCTGCTCACGTATCTGAACTCGCACGTCGCGGAGACCAGCGCGGCGTCGGCGTTCCCGGAGCTGCGGCCGCGAAGGTACCCGGGCCTGCTCCCCGACCACCTCTTCGGCGTGGTCGATCAGGCGGCGACCAGGCTCGGCTGGGAGGTGCTGGAGCGCAACGTCCAGCGGCACACGCTGCGTGCCGTCGCCACGACCGCGATCATGCGCTTCCAGGACGACGTCGGCATCACGGTCGTGCCGACCGACGACCAGCGCGGCGCGGTGCTGTTCGTGCGCGCCGCGTCGCGGATGGGCCGCGGCGACCTGGGCGCCAACACGCGCCACGTGCTCGACCTCTACGCGCAGCTCGACAGGGTCATTCCGCCCCCCGAGGGCGCCTGGCGTCCCTGACGCGGGCGGCCCCGAGCCGTCGGTTTGACCGCGCCGGAAGGCCGGTGCTACTGGTCCACCGTCCGTGGCGTCTTCGGACGCAGCGTTTGGACCGCGACGTCTCTCTCTCGCGGGTGGGACGGGGCCGGGGCGGCGGGAACCCGTCGCCTCGGCCCGTGCGGGTGCTGTCGACCCGCTACCGCGCGTGGCATCATGAGCGCCATGCGGTTGCCGTCGCGCGCGGAGCTGGAGGCGATCGCCGCCGACGCCGGGCAGATCGCGCTCGCCCAGTTCCGCGTCGTCCGCGCCGAGCGCAAGGCGGATCGGACGCTGGTCACCGCGGCGGATCGGGCGGTGGAGGCCCGGCTCGCCGCCGCGCTGACGGCGGCGTTCCCCGACGTCGGGCTGCTGGGCGAGGAGGGCGCGCTCCGCGACGGCGCCGGCCCCTACCGCTTCGTGATCGATCCGATCGACGGGACCTCCGCGTTCGTCGCCGGCCTGCCGACCTGGTGCGTGTGCGTCGGGCTCATGCGCGGCGACGAGCCGGTGGCGGGCGTGGTGCACCTGCCGTGCTCGGGCGAGACCTACGCCGCCGAGAGCGGCAGCGCCTGGTGGAATGGCCAGCCCCTCCCGTCGCTGGGGGCGGAGCCCACCGGCGGCGACCCGTTCGTGCTCGTCGATGCCGGGGCGCACCGCCGGCTCCAGCTCCGCTACCGCGGCAAGGTGCGGTCGCTCGGCTCCACGGCCTACCACATGCTGCTGGTGGCGCGCGGCGTCGCGGAAGGGGCGCTGCTCGGCCCCGCGCACCTCTGGGACCTCGCCGCCCCGGGCGCGGTGCTGGCCGCCGTCGGCGGGACGATGGAGTACCTCTCGGGCGCCCCCGTCGACCTCCACGTGCTCGCCGACGGCCGGCGGGCGGCGGAGCACATCCTGGTGGCGGCGCCGGACCGGATGGCGGCGCTCCGTCCCTGTTTCGTCCGCGCGTAGCATCCCCACACCCCATCGGCTATCCTCGCGCGCCATGGAGCTGCGGGGCCGCTGGGCCCTGGTCACAGGGGCGGCGAAGCGGGTGGGGCGGGTGATCGCGCTGACGCTCGCCGACCGGGGTGCCAACGTGGTCGTGCACTACGGCACCTCCGCGGGCGAGGCGGCGGGGACCGTGCGGGCGCTCGAGTCCCGCGGCGTGTCGGCGCTGGCGCTGCGGGCCGACCTGGCGAAGCCGTCGGAGGTCACCGCGCTCGCGACCGAGGCCGAGCGCCGCACCGGTGGCGTCGCGGTGCTGGTCAACAGCGCGTCGAACTACCTCCGGGCGCCGTTCGACGAGCTGACCGAGAAGATCTGGGACGAGAGCCTCGACGTCAACCTGAAGGCGCCGTACCTGCTGTCCTGGCACCTCGGGCGGAAGATGCGGGATCGCGGGGAGGGGAGCATCGTCAACGTCGCCGACTGGGCCGGGGAGCGGCCGTACGACGACTACCTGCCGTACTGCGTCTCCAAGGCCGGCGTCATCTGCCTCACCAAGGCGCTCGCGAAGGCGCTGGCGCCCGTGGTGCGGGTGAACGCGGTCGCGCCCGGGCCGGTGCTGCTCCCCGAGGACTTCACCGCGGCGCAGCGCACCGCCGTCGAGCGGGCGACGCCGCTCAAGCGCGTCGGGCGGCCCGAGGACGTCGCCAACTGCGTCCGCTTCCTGGTCGAGGAGGCGGACTTCTCGACCGGCGCGGTCTTCCACGTCGACGGCGGCCGTCTGATTGCCTGAGCCGGTCCGCAGGGCGCAGCGCGGGGCCTGATGGCGGGATATCTCCTCCGTCGCGTGCTGCGGGCGCTGTCGACGCTCCTCGGGACGACGCTGATCGTGTTCCTGCTGGTGCGGGTGGTGCCGGCGGATCCCGCGGTGTCGATCGCGGGACCCAAGGCCGACCCGGAGACGCTCGCCGCCATCCGAAAGGATCTGGGCCTCGACCAGCCCGTGATCGTGCAGTACGCGCGCTACCTGACCGCGCTCGCGCACGGCGACCTCGGGAAGTCCTACGTCACCGGCCGTCGCGTGGTCGACGTGATCGCACAGCGCCTGCCGGCGACGGCGTTGCTCGGCGTGACCAGCCTGGCATTCGGCTTCCTGCTCGGCCTCGGGACGGGCATGTTCACGGCGGCGCGTCGCGGGGGCTCGTGGGATCTCGGGGTGCTTCTCGTCACGTTGGTCGGGCTGTCGCTCCCGACGTTCTGGATCGGCAACGTGCTGCTGTACGTGTTCGCGCACCGGTTCCACCTGCTGCCGCTCGGGGGATACGGCACGGCCCGGCACCTGATCCTGCCCGCGCTGACACTCGGGCTGGCGGAGTTCTACTTCTACGCGCGCTTCGTCCACACGAACATGGGGGAGGCGCTGTCGGCCGACTACGTGCGGACCGCGCGGGCGAAGGGAGTGTCCCCGGTCCGCATCTACGTGCGGCACGCGCTCCGCAACGCGCTCATCCCGATCGTCACCTTGCTCGGCCTCGACATTGCCGGGCTCATGAGCGGCGTCGTCCTGACGGAGACCGTGTTCAACTGGCCGGGGCTCGGGCGCCTGGCGGTCCAGGCGGTGTTCAGCCTGGACATTCCCCTGGTTGCCGGGACGGTGCTGTTCTCGGCCACGTTGGTCCTGGCGAGCAATCTGATCGTGGACCTGCTCTACGGGGTCATCGATCCGCGCGTGCAACGTGGCTGAGGCCCGGGCCGGGATGACGCGTCGGAGTCGCTGGCTGTCCGCGTGCGGGGGCCTGCTCGTGGGGCTGCTCGTGGCAGTTGCGGCGCTGGCGCCGTGGCTCACGCCGTACGATCCCGCGGCGATCGTCGTCGAGCACTATCACGGGCCGGAGCGGCCGAGCGCCGGGCATCCGCTCGGCACCGACACGCTCGGCCGTGACGTCTGGGCGCGCGTCGCCTACGGCTCCCGGACGTCGCTGTTCGTCGGCGTGCTGGCGATGGGACTGAGCCTCGTGATCGGTGTCAGCGTCGGGCTGGTGAGCGGCTACTTCGGAGGCGCGGTGGACGCGACGTTGATGTGGGTCGTGGATCTCGTGCTGACGATGCCGACCCTGCTGCTGCTCATCGTCCTGTCGGCCGTGCTGCCGCCGTCTCTCTTCACCGTGCCCCTCGTGATCGGGCTGGTCGGATGGACGACGTTCGCCCGCACGGTGCGCGGCGAGGTGCTGTCCCTCCGGGAACGCGACTACGTGGTGGCCGCGCGTGCGCTCGGAGCGTCGCACGGGCGCATCATCCGGCGGCATCTGCTGCCGGGCGTCCTGCCGGGGGTGGTCGTGCTGGCAGCGCTCGGCATGTCGGGGGCGATCGCGATCGACGCAGGGCTCTCGTACATCGGACTTGGCGTCCCCCATCCGACGCCGTCCTGGGGGCGCATGGTGAGCGACTTCCAGACGTATCTCGGCGTGGCCCCCTGGCTGGTCATGGTCCCCGGACTCGCGATCGCGCTGGGCGTCGTCGGCTTCAACCTGCTCGGCTACGGGCTCACCGATCTCCTGGGGACACGGCGTTCGTGAAGGGGCTCCGTGCATTGGCGATGGCGCTCGTGCTGGCAACGGGGTGCGCCGTCCCACTCGACGCTCCCCCCGAGGGGCCGGCCGAGGGCGGCGGCCCGCCGAAGGCGGGAGGGACGTTTCGCGTGGCGTTCCCCGAGGATCCCCATCACCTCGACCCCGCGCTCGGATACGACACGGTGTCATGGTGGGCGGAGCAGCTGCTCTTCAACACGCTCGTCACCTACGACGAGGGAACGCGGATCGTCCCGGATCTCGCGACGAGCTGGGAGACCAGCACCGACGGACGTCAGGTCACCTTCCGCCTGCGCCCCGACGTGGTGTTCAGTACCGGCCGCGCGATGACCGGAGCCGACGTCAAGTACTCCCTCGAGCGGCTGCTCAAGCCGGCCCTCCATTCTCCGGGCGTGGAGTTCTTCACCGACATCGAGGGGGTCGACGACTACGTGCAGGGGAGGGCGACGGAGGTGCGGGGGATCCGCGTCCCGGCACCCGACCAGGTCGTGTTCGCCCTGACCCAGGTGGACCCGCTGTTCCTGCACAAGCTGACGATGCCGTTCGCGGCCGTCGTCGACCGGGAGGCGATCGAGCGCGGGGGGGACGGGGAGTTCGACCGGCGCCGCCCGATCGGCACCGGGGCGTTCCTGCTGGCGGAATGGACGTACGGGCAGACGCTGCGGTTCGAGCGCAACCCGAGTTACTTTCGTACCGGGACGCCGTACCTGGACGCGATCCAGGTGACCATCGGAGCGAACGAGCAACTCGGCTGGCTGCAGTACCTGCGTGGCGAGCTGGACGTCGCGGGAATTCCGTCTGCGGAGTTCGCCCGCGTGGTCGCCGACCCGCGCTATCAATCGCTGCTGGTGAGTCGGACCACGCTCCGCACGTCGTATCTCGGGCTCAACTGCGGGATGGCCCCCTTCGACCGCGTCGCCGTGCGCCAGGCGGTCAACATGGCCGTCGACAAACAGCGCATCGTCGAGCTGGCCGACGGCCGCGGAGTCGTCGCGCGGGGGATACTCCCGCCCGACATGCCGGGATACGACGCGGGGCTCGAAGGGTTGCGGCACGACCCTGCGGCGGCGCGTGCGCTGCTCGCCGACGCCGGCTTCGGTTCCGGTATCGCAACCACCTTCTGGGTCTCCCGTGACGACCTGGCGCTCCGCATCGCGCAATCGGTGCAGGAGGACCTGCGCGCGATCGGCATGGACCTGCGCCTGAAGCCGGTCGACTTTCCGGCGCTCATCGAGGGCGTGCGCCGCCCCGGCATCGTCCCGATGTTCATGTTCGGCTGGGAGGCCGACTTCCCCGATCCTTCGAACTTCCTGGACGTGCTCTTCAACAGCCGGAACCAGGAGACGAACAACAACACCTTCTACGGCAATCCCGACGTCGACCGGCTGCTCGGCCAGGCGCAGACCCTGCTCGACCCCGCGGCCCGGCTGCGGCTCTTCCACGAGGCCGAGGTCCGCATCGTCCGCGATGCGCCCTGGGTGCCGCTGATGCACCCGTCGAGCGTGAACGTGCGGAACCCCCGCGTGCGGAACTACGTGCTCCACCCCCTGCGCCCGACCCGGTTCGAGCGGGTGTGGGTGGCCTCCTGAGGGGTAGCTGTGTGCGACGCCCGGGGTTCATTGTTTCGCTAAAACCCGTGTGTTAGCGTCCCGCGCCGAAGGGAAACCTGCATGTTTTCGTCGATCGACGAGGTCATCGAGCGGTTCGGGAAGCTCGACTACATCACGAGCCGCACCATCGGCACGGTCGTCTACCTGGCGACCAGCATCCAGAAGCCGATCCTCGTCGAGGGGCCGGCCGGGGTGGGCAAGACGGAGCTCGCGAAGGTCATCGCCAAGGCCCTCGGACACGAGCTGATCCGCCTCCAGTGCTACGAGGGGCTCGACGAGGCCAAGGCGCTCTACGAGTGGGAGTACGCCAAGCAGCTCCTCTACACGCAGATCCTGAAGGACAAGATCGGCGAGACGCTGCGCGACGCCCCCACCATGCGGGAAGCCGTCGACCGGATCGCGAGCGAGGACGGGGTCTTCTTCAGCGACCGATTCATCCTGCCGCGGCCGCTGCTGCGGGCGATCACCTCCGAGAAGCCCGTGGTCCTCCTGATCGACGAGATCGACAAGTCGGACACGGAGTTCGAGGCCTTCCTCCTGGAGGTCCTCTCCGACTTCCAGGTGAGCGTGCCGGAGCTGGGCACGCTGCGCGCCAAGCACGTGCCGATCGTCGTCCTCACCAGCAACAACGCCCGCGAGATGTCGGACGCGCTGAAGCGCCGGTGCCTCCACCTCTACATCGACTTCCCGGACCGGTCGCAGGAGCTCGCCATCATCAAGCTCAAGGTGCCCGGGATCTCGGAGCGGCTGGGCGAGGAGGTCGTCGGGCTGGTCCAGCGCATCCGGAAGCTCGATCTCAAGAAGGTGCCGAGCATCAGCGAGACGCTGGATTGGGCGAAGGCGCTCATGCTGCTCAACGTGCACTCGCTCGACGAGGAGCTGGTCACGTCGACGCTCTCGGTGATCCTCAAGTACGAGGGGGACATCCGGAAGGCGCAGCAGGAGCTCAAGGACTACGTCGAGCTGCAGCGGGCCAAGCAGAAGGCGCCGGTGCGCGCGACGAGCGACAAGGACCTGCTCCAGTAGAGCAGGCCAGGTCCACGCCCAATGGACGATCGGCTCGTCGAGTTCGCGCATCTGCTCCGCCAGAACGGCGTGCGGGTGTCGCCGGCCGAGAGCCTCGACGGCTTCCGGGCGCTCCAGGTCGTCGGCCTCGGGGACCGGGAAGCGGTCCGCGCCGCGCTCCGGGCGACGTTCGTCAAGCGCGGCGTCGATCTGCCGACCTACGAGCAGCTCTTCGAGCTGTTCTTCTCGGGCGTCGGCGACGCCATCAAGGAGATCACCCAGAAGACGCAGGCCTCGCTCGGCCTCGAGGACGCCGACTTCCAGCAGTTCCTGGAAGACCTCCAGCGCATGCTGGACGAGAACGGCATCGAGCTGAGCGAGCTGGCGCGCGCGCTGCTCGCGGCCGACGCCGGTCGTCTGGAGCAGCTCCTGCGCGAGGCGGCGCAGCAGGGCCGGCTCGGCGACATCCAGCACGGGTTCCAGGAAGGGCGCTTCTCGCACGACATGGCGAGCGCGCTCGGCATGGGGGACCTGACCCGGGAGCTCCAGCAGCTCGGGGCCCAGCTCCAGCAGATCGACTCCAACATGGCCGAGCGCTTCCGGGGCTTCCTCGACCGGCGCCTCGAGGACCTGGCCGACATGATCAAGGCCATGGTGCGGGGCGAGCTCGATCAGCAGGACGTCAGCCGGCGCGAGAAGCAGCGCATCGAGGCGCTCTCCGAGAAGAGCTTCTTCTACCTGACCGAGGAAGAGATCCGGAAGATGCAGGAGGCGGTCGCGCGGCTGGCGCAGCGCCTGCGGAACGTCATCTCCATCCGCCGGCGGAAGGCGCGGCGCGGCCGCTTCGACGCCAGCGCGACGCTGCGGAAGAACCTCCAGTTCGGCGGGGTGCCGTTCAAGGTCATCTTCGACCGGAAGAAGAAGGACAAGCCGCAGGTCATGATCCTGTGCGATGTGTCCGACTCGGTCCGCAACGTGTCACGCTTCATGCTCCAGTTCGTCTACTCGCTCCAGGACCTGTACTCGAAGGTGCGGAGCTTCATCTTCGTGGCCGACCTGGGGGAGATCACCCAGCTGTTCGGCGACCTGGACATCAACGAGGCGATCGACTCGGCCCTCCACGGCACGATCATCAACGTCTACGCCCACTCGGACTTCGGCCGCGCCTTCAAGAGCTTCCACCGCGACTTCATCTCGGCGGTGAACAAGCGCACGACGGTCATCGTGCTGGGCGACGCCCGCAACAACTACAACCTGCCGCACGAGTGGGTGCTGCGCGAGGTCCAGCAGCGCGCCAAGCAGGTCATCTGGCTCAACCCCGAGAACCGCATGACCTGGGGCTTCGGCGACAGCGAGATGGACAAGTACGCGCCGTACTGCACGGCGGTCGAAGAGTGCCGGAACCTGAACCAGCTCTACCGGGTCATCGACCACCTGGTCGTGCCGTGAGACGGACGCCGGCATTGACGACCTGGGACGCGTTCTTCACAATGCCCGGGCGATCATGAACCGCGACGACTTCATTCTGATGACGGTGGGTGGGCTCACGCTCGACCCCGTCACCAAGACGCCGATCGTCATCCTGCGCGACCCCGACAACAAGCTGAACCTGCCGATCTGGATCGGGCTGCTGGAGGCCACCGCGATGGCCACCGAGCTCGAGGGCATCAAGATGGCGCGCCCGATGACGCATGACCTGCTGCGCACGGTCATCGCGGAGCTGGGGGCGGTCGTCGAGTGGGTCGAGGTGACGGACCTGAAGGACAACACCTACTTCGCACAGGTGTTCCTGCGCTCGGGCGAGCAGCAGCTCGCCATCGATGCGCGGCCGTCGGACGCCGTGAGCCTGGCGCTCCGGACGAAGAGCCCGATCTACGTCGCCAAGAAGGTGCTGGAGGCGTCGAGCGTGCTGCAGCAGATGGAGGAGGGGAAGGAGCAGGACCTCTCCAACGTCTCGCGTGACAAGTGGGCCGAGATCCTCGAGAAGATGTCGCCCGACGACTTCAAGTACAAGATGTAGCGGCGCCGTCGCCTCCCTCGCATGCCCCAGCACGTCAAGCGCATCAAGATCGACCGGAAGGCGCTCCGCCAGCCGGACGAATTCCACACGCTCAGCACCCAGGCCGCCGAGTGGGTGCGCACGCACCAGCCGGTCGCGTACGGGGTCCTGGCCGCGGTGGTCGCGATCATGCTGGTCGTGGTGCTCGTCGGCCGGATCCGCACGTCGCACACGCAGGCGGCGGCCCTCGACTTCCGCGCCGCCCACAGCCTCTTCGAGGCCGGCAAGTACGCCGACGCCGCCCGATCCTTCGCCGGCCTCGCGGACACGTACGCCGGCACGCCGTTCGGCCGCCTTGCCGCCCTCTACCGCGGGCACGCGCTGATCCGGCAGGGCGACGCCGCGGGCGCCGTCACCGCCTACCAGGGCTTTCTGGCCGGGGGCGTGGCGTCGGGCGACCTCCGACAGGAAGGGCTGATGGGGCTCGCGTACGCCCGCGAGAAGAGTGGGGACGTCGCCGGCGCCCTCGAGACCTACACCCAGGCGGGAGAGCTGGCCGGTCCGTTCCGCACCCAGGCGCAGCTCGCCGCGGCGCGGATCGACGAGGCTCAGGGTCGCACCGATCAGGCGCGCAGCATCTACGAGCAGCTCCTGAAGACCGACCCCGACCCGGACCTGCGCGCCCTCCTGGTGACGAAGCTCCCGGCGGGTACCGTTGCGGCCGAGCAGCCCTGACGGCGGATGCTCATATGCAGTTCCGCCCGGGGTGCGAGGAACATCCTCAACGTCCGATAAGAATGGTTATGTAAAGTAACGGGGTACTGGTTCAGTTTGAACCACGCCGGCTATGTTCTGCGACCGACGCTTTGGAGGTTCCGATAGGTGGTACGTCGAGCCGCCGCCCGTTGATGCGCCAATGCGGATTCCAGATGACATGCGCGCGTGCGTGGCATTCATTGGCCTCTACGGCGATGACCGATATCGCGGTACGGGTTTCTTCGTCACGATGCAGTGTGAGTTCCAGCCCGGCCATAGCTTCTCCTACTTTGTTACGGCGAAGCACGTGGCGGACATGCTCGGTACCAGTCCGTCCGTTATTCGCCTAAACCGGAGGGACGGCGACGCTCTATCCGTGAGATTAGAGCCTACGACTCGCTGGTACTTTCACCCGCTCAATCCAGATGTGGTCGACATAGCGGTGCTTCCGTTTGCGCCACCGCAAGACGTGTTCGCCTACAAGACCGTTCCTACAGAGATGTTCGTGACTCCCGAGATCACGGCGCAGCGGGGTATCGGGATCGGTGATGAGGTGGTG
>Ga0335084_10006561_pt1 | contig 11572 bp, 10 predicted proteins | sample Lox_Sample_44_FD_206721 | JGI IMG/M metagenome (GOLD analysis project Ga0335084, IMG submission 206721) | Soil microbial communities from Loxahatchee National Wildlife Refuge, Florida, United States - Lox_Sample_4.4 | ecosystem: Environmental > Terrestrial > Soil > Wetlands | place: USA...
GACGTACGTCGTGGGCGCAGACGGCGGCGCGACCGCGGCGGAGCAGCTTGGCCTCGCGCTCGACCTCGTGGTCGGGGACATGGACTCCCTCGGCGCGGCGGACCGGGCGCGTCTCGAGGCGGCGGGCGTGCCGCTGCAGGCCTGGCCGACCGAGAAGGACGCTTCCGACCTCGAGCTGGCGGTGCAGGCGGCGATCCTGCGCGATCCGCAGCGGATCACCCTGCTCGGCGTGTTCGGCGGGCTTCGCCTCGATCACGCGCTGGCCGGGGTCGTGCTGCTGTCCCTGCCCGAGCTCATCGGGAGGGACGTCGTGTGCGTCGACGCTCGCCAGCGCCTGCGCCTGCTGCGAGGGCCTGCGGAGGCCCTCCTGCAGGGCCCCAGCGGTGACCTGGTGACGCTGCTGCCCTTCGGGGTCGATGCGCAGGGCGTCCGCACCACCGAGCTCGCGTACCCGCTACACGGGGAGCGGCTCCGGCTGGGCTCCAGCCGCGGCCTCTCCAACGTTCGTATCACTGCCCGCGCCAGGGTCTCCGTGCGGGCGGGCCTGCTCCTGGTGATCGAGACCCATCACCCCCCGGGAGGTCTTCCATGAGCGGCGCCGTGTCCGAAACCGCCACAACGACGGCCAGCCCGACGCGCTGGCGCACCCTCGACATCGTCGTCTGCGCCGTGATCGGCGTGGCGTTTGGCGTGGTCTTCTGGGCCTGGGACGCGATCTGGGGCGCCACGGCCCCGGTCTTCGACGCTGTCAAGCCCCTGCAGTACCTGGGCAGCGGCGTGTGGCTCATGCCGGCCGTGCTGGCGCCCCTCATCGTGCGTAAGCCGGGCGCGGCCATCTTCGCCGAGCTGGTGGCCGCCATCGTTTCGGCCCTCATGGGCAACATCTGGGGGCTGGACGTGCTGCTCTCGGGGTTCGTCCAGGGCGCCGGCGCGGAGCTCGTCTTCGCCTTCGGCCTGTACCGGGCATGGGGTCTGCCGACGGCCCTCCTGGCCGGCGCGGGCGCCGCGGTGGGCGAGGTCCTGCACGACTTGCCCATCTACTACCCCAGCGAGCAGTTCGGCCTCGACTTCCAGCTGGCGATCGTCCTCGTTGCCATCGCCTCGGGCGTGGTCATCGCCGGCTGGGGGAGCTGGCTGCTCGTGCGCGCCCTGCGCCGTGCCGGCGTCCTGGAGTCGTTCGCATCCGCGACATGATCGAGGCACCGCCGCCGATCCTGGCGGAGGGCTTGCGATGGACGTATCGCGGCGCGACGAGGCCGGCTCTGGACGGGCTCCACTTCCGTCTCGACGGCGGACAGGTGCTGCTGGTGCTCGGACCCTCGGGCTCGGGCAAGAGCACCCTCGCCCGCGCGCTGGCGGGGATCGTCCCGCACGCGCTGCCCGGAGCATGGACGGGCCGTCTCTCGATCGGGGCGGATGACGTACCCGCCACGCCACCCGCTCGGCTGGGCCAGCGGGTCGGCCTGGTCTTCCAGGACCCCGAGAGCCAGCTGGTGATGCCCCGCGTCGAGGACGAGGTCGCGTTCGGACTCGAGAACCGTGGCTGGCCGCGCCCGGAGATGCTGAGGCGAGTGCCCCAGGCCCTTGCCCTGGCGGGGCTGTCCGGCTTCGAGCAGCGCGCCAGCCGCGGCCTCTCCGGCGGAGAGCAGCAGCGCCTGGCCCTGGCGGGAGTCCTCGCGCCGCTGCCACGGTTGCTCGTCTTCGATGAGCCGACGGCCAACCTGGATCCGCCCGGCATGCAGGCCTTCTTCGCCCGTTTGGGCGAGTTGGCGACCCGTCGGGAGCACACCATCGTGGTCGTGGAGCACCGGCTCGAGGCGGTGCTGCCGCTGGCGGACCGGGCACTCCTGCTGGACGAGGCCGGCCGCCAACTGGCCTACGGGCCACCCGCCGAGATCGGACCCGTCCATGCCGGTGCACTCGAGCGGAGCGGCGGATGGGTTCCCGCCGCGTGGCGGCGCCCGGGCGCGCTGCCGACCGGCGGGTTCGCGGCGAGGGGCCCATCGCAGCCGGTGACCCCATCGCCTGTCCCGGCGGTGGACATCGTGGCCGAGCTGGAGGGGGTGGCCGTACGGTACGGGGCCGATCGCGACTTGCGCACGGCACTGGTCGGCGTCGACCTGGTGCTGCGGGCCGGTGAGCGCGTGGGACTGGTGGGCCCCAACGGTTCGGGCAAGTCGTCGCTCCTCTTCGTGCTGGCCGGTGCCCGTCGGCCGTCGTCCGGAGCCGTGGTGGTGCGCGATGCGTCCGGTGCGCCCCACGACCCCCGGCGCCTGCCCTCCACGGTCCTGCCGGGCATGGTCGGCCTGGCGTTCCAGGATCCGGAGATCGGCTTCGTCGGGCGGACGGTGGGTGAGGAGCTGGGTCCCGGTGCCGGCCCGGCGCTCGTGGCCCGCTTCGGCCTCGACGGGCTGGAGGGGCGCGATCCGTATCGGCTGAGCCAGGGCCAGCAGCGGCGCCTGAGCCTGGCCGCACTGGCTGCCCGGAATCCGCGCCTGCTGTTGCTCGACGAACCGACGTACGGCCTCGATCGGCTCGGCAGCCAGCAGGTGGTGGCCTTCCTCGACGAGGGCCGGGTGGCGGGCCAGGCACAGCTCCTCGCCACGCATGACCCGCGGCTGCTGCCGGACTGCGACCGGGTCGTGGCACTGGAGGCGGGACGGGTGGTCTTCGAGGGCTCGAGCGCCGCCTTCCTGGCGGCTCCTCCCTTCGACCCGCCCGGGCCTTGGCAGGTCTCGCCGTGAGCTTCCTGCCGACGCCGCTCGGCGGCCGTCCCGATGCGCTCCTGGCGCGTGCCGGTGGGCTCACCCGCCTCGTCGCCGGGCTGTGCTGGCTGCTCGCCGTGGTGCTCACGACGCAGCCGCTCGTGCCGGCCGTCGTCTGCCTCGCGGGGCTGGCAGCCCTGCTGGGCTGGTCCGGCCTCGACGCCCGGCTGGTGGCGGGCCGCTTCGGGCCCGTCTTCGTGGCCGCAGTGGGCCTCGCCGTGGTGGCCGCCGTATTCAGCCCCCTCAACGGCGATCCCGCCGCGACCGCGGCCGTCGAGCTGGGGCCGCTGCGGATCACCGTGCCCGCACTGAGCGGGGCCATGGCGCTTGGCCTGCGCCTGGTGGCGATCGCACTGACCTCGGTGCTGGTCTTCGGGCCGGGCGAGGTGACCGGTCTGGCCGACTCGCTCGTCCAGCAGGCGCGGGTGCCCGATCGCTTCGCCTACGGCAGCGTGGCTGCCCTGGGCCTGGTGCCCCTCCTGGCCGCGGACTGGGAGTCGACCCGCGTGGCGCGACGCCTGCGCGGGCTCGAGGCGGCCCACCTGCCGGGGCGCCTCGGCGGCCTCGGCGGCCGGCTGCTGACGCTGCTCGTCTCGGCCATCCGGCGCGCCGACCGGATGGCGCTGGCGATGGACGCGCGCGGCTTTGACAGCGGCCGGCGGCGGAGCCGCTACCGGCCGGTGCGCTTCGGCGTCCCCGACGTGCTGGTGCTCGCGGGAGCCGTCGGCGTGGCGGCCTTCGCCCTGGCGGCCGCGACATGGGTGAGGGTCTAGACTCCGTCCCATGAGCGATCCCGCCGCGTCCGTGCCTCGCCTGCCGCAGGTCGGCGAGCCGGCCCCCGATTTCGCCCTCCCCGACGAGACCGGCACGCTGCACCGCCTGAGCGAGCAGCGCGGTCGCTGGACGGTCGTGTACTTCTACCCCAAGGACGACACGCCGGGCTGCACCGTGGAAGCCTGCCAGTTCCGCGACGCCATCCCCCGCCTGCTCGAGCGCGGCGCATCGGTCTGGGGGATCAGCCCGCAGGGCGCTCGCAGCAAGGCGGCCTTCCGCGCCAAGTACGAGCTCGATTTCCCGCTGCTGGTCGATGAGGACCACGCCGTCGCGGAACGCTATGGATGCTGGGTGGAGAAGCAGCAGTACGGCCGGGCGTACATGGGCGTCGCCCGCCGGACCTTCCTGGTCGATCCTGAGGGTCGCCTGGCGCGGGTCTGGGAGCGGGTCACGCCGGACGGACACGCGGCCGAGGTCCTGGCCGCCCTCGATGCGGCCCAGGCGAGCCCGAGCGCCACAGCCGGGCCCGCTTGAGGGGCGAGCGCGAGCGCGGATGAGCGACGAACCGCCGACCCTCCACACGGAACGGCCGGCGCGGGCCATGGTCATCGTGGCCCACCCGGACGACGCGGACTTCGGCCCGGCCGGGACCATGGCCGCCTGGATCGACGCCGGCACGGTGGGCCACCTGGTCTGCTGCACGAGCGGCGACGCCGGCTCGGAGGACCCGGAAGCCGACCCGCTCGCCCTGGCCGCGACCCGCGAGGCCGAGCAGCGTGACGCCGCCCGGGTGGTGGGCTATGAGGCGGTCACGTTCCTGCATCGTCCCGACGGTGCGCTCGAGAACGACCTGGCGCTGCGCGAGCAGCTGGTGGAGCTCTTGCGCAGCTTCCGACCCGACGCGGTTCTGACCATGGATCCCACCGTGCTCTTCAACCGTTCCGGCTGGATCCAGCACACCGACCATCGTGCGGCGGGCATGGCCGCCATCGATGCCGTCTATCCGGCCGCCCGTAACCCGATGGCCTTCCCGCACCTCGCCCGGCGCGGCCTCGCGCCCCACACCGTGAACTGGCTGTACCTCTTCTGGACGGACCAGCCCAACGCCTGGGTCGACACGAGCCGCACCGTCGGACGGAAGATCGACGCGCTCCGGGCGCACGCGAGCCAGGTGCGCGAGCCCGCCGAGCTCGAGGCGCGCATCCGCGAATGGGCCAGCGAGAGCGGTGCGGCGGTCGGGATCGACGCGGCCGAGACGTTCCGCGTCCTCGAGGTCGGCTAGACGGGGGCCAGCAGCAGCGGTCGCACGCGGCCCCACTGGTTCCACAGCTCCGCAAGGCCCTCCGAGCGTCGGCCGAGCAGCGCCACCATCTCGCCGAGGGACAGGTCGGCTGCGTTCGACGCGAGGTACTCGTCGGCAGCCACGCTCACCTCGCGGAACAGCTCGGCGGCCTGGGCCTCGGTCGGCCAGCGCCGGATGCGGCGCGGATCGAGGCCGGCGTAGCCCACCGCGAGGGACAGGTCGCGCTGGCTGGGGGCGCGGCCATTGGCGAAGCCGCCCAGGCCGTCGAAGCGGTAACCCAGACTGGCCAGGGCGACCGCGACGTCGCGGCACTGGGTCCGCGAGAAGTCGCCCCAGAAGGGGTGCGCGGCGGGGAAGTCGAACACGGCCTGCTCGATCGCGCCAGCCACGATGGCGTCGACCAGCTGGCTGAGCAGCAGCTGCAGGCGCCGCTGGTCGTCGGGCGTGGTCGCGACGGCGGCCACGATGCGGGTCAGCGTGGCGCGGTCGCCCTGCAACAGGCGGTAGATGGCCGGCAGGCCCTCGGCGGCGCGGAGCGCCGCTGACGCGTCGTCCCCGCCGCCCTCGTCGACCGTCGCGCGGGGCGCCACGACCGCGACGCCCGGCCCCGCCCCCAGGTGCGCCTCCTCGCACGCGGCCAGCGCCTGGCGAGCCTCGAAGCAGGCATTGGTCGCCGCCTCACCGGTGATGCGCGCGGCGTCGGCGGCGACGGTGAGGCGCTCGATCACGCTCAGGAGGTCGTCGGCCAGCTGCCGCTCCTTCGCCGCGCGCTCTTCGGCCTCGTGGCGGGCATGGTTGATGCGGTTGATCTCGGTCAGCCAGACGGTCGCCGCGGCCTCCAGGTCCCGCCTCGCGCGCGCCTGCGCGGTCGCCTCGCGGAAGGCGCGCCGGGCGGCCTCCTTCCGCTCGGCGACGAGGCGAGGGTCGCTCTCATGGCGCAGCGACTCGGCGAGCGTGGCGGCGTCGTCGTAGCGTCGATGGACGTCACGGAGCTCCTGCGCGGCCGCCTCCGCCCGCTCGCGCGCCTGGACGGCGATGAGGCACCGTTCCTCGGCCAGCTGCCGTTCGGCGGCGCACTCACCGCGATCGAGCGGCAGGTCCGCCTCGTTCGTCGCGGCGCCGTCCGCCTGGCGCTCCTCCGCGAGGGCGACGACCACCATCGCCTCGGCTGATGGACCGGCTCGTTCGAGCACGGCCACGGCACCCCGGGCGGGCTCGCGGGCCGGGGGCGCCGCGACCTCGCGTCGAGGCCCGCCCGCATCAGTGGACGAGGCTCCGCGCTCGATCGGGATGGCGACGCGGTCTCGTTGCGGCCGCGCCATGGCGTAGCCCATCGTCGCCACGCCCATGGGGCCCAGCAGCGCCGCGCTCGGCGCGGGTCGCAGGGCTGCCACCTCGACCGTGGACGGTGCACGGCGCGGGGGCAGCGCGTTGTGGGTCACCGTCAGGCGGATCTCGTGGCGCGGCGGCTGAGCTCGGAGCAGGTCGAGGAGCGCGGCGCCGACGGCGATGCCGAGGCTCAGGCCGAGGAGCAGGAAGAACAGCTCCGGGACCGTCACGCTGGCGGTCGCACGGGGCGAGCGGTCGGGCAGGCCATCGCTAACGCGAGCGTAGCTGCGCCTCTGCGGCGCGTCAAATCGGGCCAGCCCAACCCGTGAGCCGTGCTGCGTCGCGCCCCGCCGCGCTTTGCCGTGGTCCCGCTGCGGGTGCTAGATTCTCGGCCGGACGTCACGTCGCTCCCCCCGGCGCTTCGAGAGGCAGTTTCCGTCCCTTGGCCATCGATCCCAACCAGGAGTTCCTGGTCCAGCCAGTCAACGCCTCCTGGTTGCAGTGCAACATCGAGTGCCAGGAAGCGTGCCCCGTGGGGACCAACTGTCGCGGCTACCTGAACCTGGCAGCCGAGGGACGCTTCGAAGAGGGCTACATCCTCTCCCGGGAACCGAACCCCGTGGCCGCCATGTGCGCCTATGTCTGCTCGGCCCCCTGCGAGCGTGCCTGCCGGCGCGGCGACATCGATCGGCCACTGGCCATCCGGGCCATGAAGCGCTTCCTCGTGGAGTGGCACGAGGCGGCGGGCATCCCCGACGAGATGCCCGCCATCACGCCGCGTGACACGAGCGTGGCGGTGGTGGGGGCCGGCCCAGCCGGTCTGGCCGTGGCGCGCGAGCTGGCCATCGCGGGCCACCAGGTGACCGTCTTCGACGAGCTGCCGTATGCCGGCGGCACGATGCTCATCGGCGTGCCCGCCTTCCGCCTGCCGCGGGAGGCCATCGAGATGGACGTGCGCCTCATCGAGCGACTGGGGGTCACGTTCCGCTACAACACGCGCGTGGGCCGCGACATCACGTTCGATCAGCTGCGCGAGCGCTTCGACGCCGTGGCCATCACCGCCGGCGCCATGGACCCCGTGCCCCTCGACGTGCCGGGCAACGACCTGGCCGGCATCCAGTATGGCGTCGAGTTCATGCGCAAGGCGAACCTCGGCGAGCCGCTCGAGGTCGGCGCCGACGTCGTGGTCATCGGCGGCGGCTACACGGCCATGGACTGCTCGCGCACCAGCCTGCGGCACGGCGCGGCGAACGTCACCATCGCCTACCGGCGCACCCGCTCCGAGCTGGTGGTCGACGAGGAGGAGCTCGGCGAGACCGAGCGCGAGGGCGTGCGCATGGAGTTCCTCGCCAGCCCTGTCGAGCTCATCGGCGAGGACGGCCGCCTGAGCGGTGTCCGCTTCGTGCGCAACAAGCTCGGCGAGCCTGACGCCACGGGTCGCCGGGCCCCCGTGCCGATCCCTGGCTCCGAGTTCGTGGTCAAGGCCGACACGGTGATCCCCGCCGTGAGCCAGGCCGCCGACAACACCTTCCTGCCGGTCGAGTCGAGCTTCGACATCAACCGCGGCCGGGTGAAGGTCGATCCGGGCACCTACGCGACCAACGTCAAGGGCGTCTTCGCCTGCGGCGACTTCGTGACCGGACCCACCACCCTCATCGAGGCTGCCGGGCACGGCAAGAAGTGTGCCTACGCCATCGATCGGTACCTCTCCGGTCGCTCCACGGTGGAAGTCGCCGCCAACGTCCGCATCGTCAGCTCGTGGCGGCACGAGATGCCCGAGCTGTACGACGTGCTGCCGCGCCAGCACGTGCCGATGGTGCCGCTGCAGGCGCGCATGCCCTCGACCGACCCGCACGTCAACTTCACCACCCCGGTCGAGCGCGGCTACGGCGCCACCGACGCGGTGGCCGAGTCCACACGCTGCCTGATGTGCAACTACAACATCTGGTTCGACGGCTTCCGCTGCGTGCTGTGCGGCGCCTGCGCCGACGTGTGCCCCGAAGGCGTCATTCACATGATCGACATCAACCAGATGAAGGCGGAGGGGGCCCTGCCGGAGCTGGTCGACGCCTACGGCTGGGACCAGGGCGCCGCGATGGTGCTGGACGAGGAGCGCTGCATCCGCTGCGCTCTGTGCGTCAAACGATGCCCCTATGACGCGATTACCATGGAGCGGTTCGAGCTCCAGGAAGTGAGCGATGACGGTCGGCTCTACAAGGAGAGCTACCGCGATGCGCAGCTGGGGCTCCACGGCCTCGGCAACGCCCCCGTCACCGGAGGAGTCGCTCGGTGAGCTTCCTGGAGCGGGTCGACCAGTCGATCCGCCGCAGCGCGGTCTGGCGCTCGATCTTCCGCCAGCCCTACCCCGCCGACGAGCGCTCGCGCGCGATGGCGGTGATGAACAACGTCTTCCTGCACCTGCACCCGGTGCGCGTGCGGCAGCACGCCGTCAAGTTCGCCTACACCTTCTGCCTGGGCGGGTTGTCCTTCTTCCTCTTCCTGGTGCTGGTGGTGACGGGCGTCTACCTGATGTTCTTCTACGTCCCCTCGGCGACGCAGGCGTACTCGGACATCCTGGCCATCCAGTCGCAGGTGATCTTCGGGTTGCTCACGCGCAACATCCACCGCTGGGCGGCGCACCTGATGGTCTTCTTCGTCTTCCTGCACATGATGCGGGTCTTCTACCACGGCGCCTACAAGCCGCCGCGTGAGTTCAACTGGGTCGTCGGGGTGGTGCTGCTGCTGCTCACCCTGCTGCTCAGCTTCACCGGCTACCTGCTGCCGTGGGACCAGATCGCCTACTGGGCCGTGACCATCGGTTCCACGATGGCCACCTACGTGCCGGTCTTCAACCGGCCAAGCCAGCTGCTGCTCCTGGGCGGCGTGGAGGTGGGCCAGAACACGCTGCTGCGCTTCTACGTCCTGCACGTCATCGCGCTGCCGCTCATCGGGGCGATCTTCCTGGCCATCCACTTCTGGCGCATCCGCAAGGATGGCGGGATCTCAGGGCCGCTGTGAGCGACGAGCAGGGCACCCCGAAGCCTGCCGCCGAGCCTGCCGCGGGGCCGCCCGCCAAGGCGCCGGCGGCGGAGCCCCCGGTCCGGCGCACGACGATCCCGGCCGCGCCCCCGGAGCGGCGCACCACCGAGATCGACAAACAGCGCGTGCCGATGGCCGCCAAGCCCTACCGTCTGCTGGCCCTGGTCAAGCAGGACGCCGTGGTGCGCGTCCAGAAGGAGCCGGACGACACGGTCCTGACCTGGCCCCACCTGCTGGCCATCGAGTTCTTCGCCGCCGCGGTGGTGAGCGTCTTCCTGCTGCTGATGGGCATCCTCATCAATGCCCCCCTGGAGGATCTGGCCAACCCCAACGTGACCCCCGAGGTGGCCAAGGCGCCCTGGTACTTCGTGGGCCTGCAGGAGCTGCTGGCCTACTTCCACCCCACGGTGGCGGGTGTCCTCACGCCCACGTTCGTGTTGCTGGGCGCCGCGCTGATGCCGTACATCGACCGCGGGCCCAAGGGCGACGGCGGGTCGTCGCGCCCGCGCGACCGCAAGCTCGGCATCATGCTCTTCACGCTGGTCTGCATCGCCGGGCTGACCATCACCTTCATCGGGGCCTTCTTCCGCGGACCGGGTTACTCCTGGGTCCTGCCCTGGGTCTCCGGCCTGCACTTCGCGCTGTGACGGACCGATGGGCAACTGGAAGCTGACGACCACCGACCAGCCTCGTGCCCTGAGGCAGGAGGCGCTGCGCGCCCTCCGCCACGGCAGGGCGGGCGGCATCTCCCGGCGCACGCTCCTGCGCCGCTCCGTCGGGGCCGCGGTGCTGCTGTGGATCGCCGAGGTGACCGGCGGCACCCTCGGGTTCCTCTGGCCGAACCTCGCCGGGGGGTTCGGCGCAAAGGTCACCCTGGGCACCCTCGACGAGATCAACAACTCGCCGGCGGTGGCCGGCACCTCGCTCCATGACGGCGCGCCGTCCTACTTCCAGTCGGCGCGCACGTACGTGCAGCTGATCGACCCCAGCCGCGGCTTCACCCCGGGCGACAGTCCCGACGGCGACGGCACGAACCTCAACGTCCGCGCCCTCTACCAGCGCTGCCCGCACCTCGGCTGCAAGCCGAACTTCTGCACGATCAACTACTGGTTCGAATGCCCCTGCCATGGCTCACGCTACGACCGGTTGGGCACCAAGGTGCTCGGCCTCGGGCCTGCCCCGCGAGGCCTCGATCGCTTCGCCGCCAGCGTCAGCAGTGACGGCGTGCTCACGGTCGACACCTCGAAGATCAACTTCGGCCCGCTGCCGGTCGCGCTCGGCCAGCCCGGCCTCATCCCGCCCAAGTCGCCGACCGGCTGCATATGAGCGACGAGCGATCGGGCCGGGAGCTGACGCCCGCGCCCGACGACGGCACGCTGCGACCGCGCGAGGGCAGCGCCAGCGTCGAGCGCTTCGCCGCGGGCGAACGTGCCCATCGCGTCGAGCTGACCGAGGAGCGCGCGGCGGAGATCGTCACGCAGAGTGGCCACGCACGACGGGTCGCCTTCGTCGTGACGCTGCTGGTGATCTTCTTCATTCCCGTCTACTGGATCTGGGAGCAAGGCGTCTCCCTGCCCTTCCTGTCCGTCCAGGGCGGGCTGGCGCGCGAATCCGATCAGCAGTACATCACCAGCGTCGCCAACGGCTACGCCCTGTTCCTGGCCAACTGCGCGCAGTGCCACGGCTCGAACGGCCAGGGGGGCGTGGGGCCGCCGCTCAACGACCAGGCCAAGCTGTACAACGCGCTGACCGCGACGGGCCTGCCCGGCAGCGGCCACCTCAACCCGAACTACCTCATGAACGTGCTCACCGTTGGCGGGCGATACGTCTGCGGCGACGCCAACAGCGTGATGCCCGTCTGGTCGCAGGCGAACGGCGGGCCGCTCAACTACCAGCAGATCGAGGACCTCATCGCCTTCATCACCGCCAGCAAGGACACCACCTGGACCTACCAGCCACCCAAGGCCGCGGACGCGGCCACCGCCCCACCGGCCGAGGTCCACCAGGGCTGGACCGACCCCAACTACACGCCGCCGGCTGGCCAGGCCACGCCACCGGCGTGCTGGCGTAACCCGAGCGGCCAGATCGGTGGAGGCGGCGGCAGCACCGCCAGTTCCTCGCCGGGCACGGTGGAGAACCCCGGGACGGCCGCCAGCCCGCGCGTCATCAAGCTCGACGAGACGGCTTCTCTGCAGATCACCGACGAGGCGGGCAAGCAGGTGACGGTCATCCCGGTCAAGGCTGGCGAGACGGTCACCTTCGAGGTGACCAACACCGCCGGCTTCGACCACAACTTCTACATCGGCCCCCAGGACGCGCTGCAGGCCGGCAACACGACCGGCCTGCAAGGCATTCCCACCTT
>Ga0335084_10006563_pt1 | contig 11571 bp, 9 predicted proteins | sample Lox_Sample_44_FD_206721 | JGI IMG/M metagenome (GOLD analysis project Ga0335084, IMG submission 206721) | Soil microbial communities from Loxahatchee National Wildlife Refuge, Florida, United States - Lox_Sample_4.4 | ecosystem: Environmental > Terrestrial > Soil > Wetlands | place: USA: Florida...
AGTACCCGCGCTGGATCGAGTTCGTAGCGGCGCTTCCCAAGACCGCGACCGGGAAGATCCAGCGCTTCAAGCTGAGGTGAAGAGCGCGTAGAGAGCGTGAGCGTAGGAGTGGAGCGTAGACGACATAACACCCGTGCTTGGACATGGCCGCTGGCAGCGTTCGGCATCGACGTGTTGGCGTGTGCCCATTGCGGAGGGCGCCTACGCCTGATCGCCGCGCTGCACGATCCCGCGGTCATCCGGAAGATCCTCGCGCACCTCGCTCTCTGTCACTCGGGGCCGAGTCCCGGCCCCGGCCCACCCGAGTCCGGCGCCGCCGCGTCCTGATCGGATCGGGTCACGGGCGCGGCGGACGCTGTCGTGTCTGCGCCGCGAGGGCATGCTTTATGCCGATTCGGCCGGTCCGTCGGCCGATTGACGGCGGTGGTGCGTCTGGCCTAGCATGCCGCTCACCCGGGCCGGCTGCTACGCTCCGAGAAGCGCGGCTGGAAGTTGTACGAGAGCTTCACCATCGCGGCGGAGCGCTAGGAGAGAGAGCTGTGAAGTTTACGAGGCGGAGCTGAAGGAGGTCATGGCGATGACAGTGAATCAGAGCATCCAGCTCGGTTTGCTGGTGTTGCTCCTGGGCACGACGGCCACGTCCGCATCCGCGCAGCCGAAGCTCAACGTCGTGTTCATTCTGGCCGACAACGTTGGCTACGGCGACCTGGGGCCGTACGGTGGCGGCGAGCTGCGCGGGGCGCCGACTCCGCGCATCGATCAGCTCGCCCGTGAGGGGCTCCGACTCACCCAGTACCTGGTCGAGCCAGGCTGCACGCCGTCGCGGGCGGCGCTGATGACGGGCCAATACTCCATACGCAACGGCCTCTCGCTGGTCATTGTTCCCGGCACCCCCTATACGTTGTCTGCGCGCGCCTTCACCATGGGTGAGCTGTTCAAGAGTGTGGGTTATGCCACGGCCATCTTCGGCAAGTGGCATCTGGGCATCGACCCGCAAAGCTTGCCGACGGCGCACGGCTTCGACGAGTTCTATGGCATTTCGCCGGACATTTCCTGGGACTCCGCGACCTACGTCGACACCATCCAGCTCACGCACTCCATTCCCGCGCCCCTCGACGTCCTGCTGGCGAAGGGACCACAGATCTACGAGGCGGTCGCGGGCGGCCCACTGCGGAAGGTCAAGCCATACACCCGCGAAGTGCGAGCCGAGATCGACACCGAGCTGGTGGCAAAGTCAATTGACTTCATGAAGCGGCAGAAAGCAGCGGGCAAGCCGTTTTTTCTCTACCTCCCATTTTCGATGGGGCATTTCCCGAATCTTCCATCGAAGCAGTTCGCCGGCAAGTCCCGCATCGGCCAATTCGGCGACAAGCTGATGGAAGGCGATCACCACGTCGGGCAAATCCTCGATGCGCTCAAGGAACTCGGCGTCGATGACAACACGCTTCTCGTCTTCGCGTCGGACAACGGACCGCAAGGTGAAACCGCGCGCGAGATGGGCAACCAGGGAACGCCGGATATGGGCAACTCCGGGCCGTTTCGCGGCGAGCTCGGCGAAGCCACCGAGGGATCGATCAGAACGTTTTGCCTCATGCGCTGGCCCGGCAAGGTCAAGCCGGGCACGAGCTCCTACGCGATGTTCTCGATCATGGACTTCATGCCGACGTTCGCCAGGCTCATTGGCGCGAAGATGCCTGCCGACCGCCCGATCGACGGGGTCGATCAGACCGACGTGCTCTTCGGTACGAGCGAAGCCGGCAGTCGCGACAGCCTGCTGACCTTCATCGGGCCCGACCTGGTCGCCGTGCGCTGGAAGCAATGGCGCGTGTACTTCACCGACGTGCATCCGACCGGCATCGGGCCGCAGCGCCAGCCCGGCATGTTCTCCGCGAGCGCGCCCATGGCCGGTTACCCGAAGGTCTACAACATCGAGATGGATCCTCACGAGGATCTTCAAGTCGGCGCTCTCTTCGGGTGGACCGCCGGGCCCGCCCTCGAGGTCGTCGAAAAGTACCTGGACTCGGTCAAGAAGTATCCGAATCCTCCTGCGCCCAACATCACTCAGTTCCGGAGTGGCGGCGGCTGATCTGCTCGTGCGTGCGCATCCGAAAAGGCGTTTCCTGTCGTCTACGATCGCTGAGGGAGACACACATGCAGACTCCAATAGCAACTGGAAAGTTGACGCTGAGGGTGATTTGTCTTGTCGCGGCATCTCTTGCGACAGGTGCGATCGCGGAAGGCAGTATAAAAGGCCAGGTGCTGGGCGGAGGCAAGCCGATCGCCAACTCTACGGTCACGTTGTGGGAGGCGAGTGCTGGCGCGCCCAAACAACTTGAACAAGCGAAGACGACGAGTGACGGGCGCTTCGAGCTAGGCGGGCGAAGCGCTGGCCGCGACAGCCTTCTGTATGTCATTGCCGCCGGGGGTCAAGCCAAGGCCAAGCAGGGCAGCGGCAACAACCCCGCCATCGTACTGCTGAGCGTCCTGGGGAGCCATCCTCCGGACAAGGTCGTCGTGAACGAGCTCACGACCGTGGCTTCGGCATTCACCGCGGCTCGATTCATCAACGGAACGTCGATCTCCGGCAACCCGCTCGGCCTGCGGATCGCCGCCGGAAACGCTCCGAACCTTGTCGACCCCGTGACGGGTACGTGGGGCAAGGTCCTGCTCGATCCCATCAACAGCACGCAGACTGCGACACTGGCCACGCTGAACACGCTCGGCTCACTCGCCACAGCTTCATTTACGGTCGCGGATGATGCCTGGCGCGCGGCCTTCTACAAGGCAGCGACCCCGAGTGGCGGAGCAACTCCCAAGAACACGCTCGAAGCGGTGGCCGGCATCGCCCGCCAGCCATGGGCCGCGCCGAAAGAACTCTTCGAACTCTTTGACCAGGCCTACCCGCAGCCCAAAGATGGCGCGCGGCGAACCGCGCCGTTTGCGCCGTATCTCGCGTGGGCACCTCCCGATTTCGCCCTGAGTCTCTGCTTTGCTGGCGGGGGCATGTATGCGAATGGGCGCTTCATGTTCGACAAGGACGGCAATCTCTGGAGCGGACAGAACTGGATGCCCGGATCGCAGTCCGGAACGGTCGTGAGCATCGGAGGCGGCGTGCTGAAGATGGCTCCCAACGGCACCGCCCTGTCACCGCCGGTCACCGGCTTCACGGGAATGGGCATTGACGGAGTGGGATGGGGCACCGCGGTCACTCGTGACAGAGTGTGGATCAGCAGCTTCGACGGGAAAATCCTCGTGATGGATCTCAACGGCCGTCCTGCGGCGAGCGAGAGTGACTTCCCATTCAAGGAGAGGTTGTTCGGGCTCATGGGCATCGGGGTGTCGGCGCGCGGCGACGTCTGGATTGCCGATGGATCAGGTAATCAGTTGCTGTACTTCCCCGGCGGAAGGATCAAGGATGGCCGCGTGGTGAAAGTCGCCGGGCTCAAGTCTCCGTTCGATGTCGCGATCGACGATCAGAATCGCGTTTCGGTGAGCAACTCGCAATCGGACACGGTCGTGCGGTTCCCGGCCGATGATCCGAGCAAGGTCGAAACCTTCAAAGCCGGGCTGGCCGTTCGTGCACTGGCGCTGGATGCGAAAGGTAATCTCTGGGTCGCCAGCAATGCCTCACGCGATTTCCCCATGCCACCTGTTCCTGACGGGGCCTCGATCATGGAGCAGTTCAAGATCATGGGGCGCGCGGTCCTGACGTATCCGAAACACACCGGCATCATCACCCTGATTCGTCCAGACGGTACCCAACCAGACCCCAGTGGATATACCGCGGGGGGAGCGATCAACGTCCCGTGGGGCTTGAACGTTGACGGGAACGGAAACGTCTGGGTCGGCAACTTCAAAGGCCGCTCGGTGGTGCTCCTGGCCGGTGATGATCCGAATGGTCGCCCTGCCGGAAGCAAGACCGGCGACCTCATACATGTATTCAGCGGCGGGAGCATTCAGATGCTCACGGACGTGTCGATCGATCCCGCGGGCAATGTCTGGGCCGCGAACAACTGGAACGTACCGGAAGCAGCGGTGGTGGACAATCCACCGTATCCCACGTCCACCTGGGCGGGAGGATCGGGCTTGACCGTGATCTATGGTGTGGCAGGCCCAGTGAAGCCACCGCGCATGGGACCGATGAAAGCGTATTAGCGAGCGTAGACGACATAACACCCGTGCTCGGACATGGCCGGCCCAGGTTGCCTTGCCACAGGGTGAAGTCTGCGTAGAGCAAAGGGGTTAGCGGCTCCTGCGTCCGCTCACCCCTCGTGGTTCATGGTTGCGGGGGCCCGCAACCACCTGCAGGCGAACAGATCCCTGGGCTTCTGCTTCGAGATCCTGATCTAAATCCGTGTTGGAACGCCGACGCACCGCCGGCAGCGGTCGGGCCGCCACCGTCCCCACCCTGTTCGGTGTATCACTCTCTCGGCATTGTCCCAGTCGGCGCCTTGACCCCACCTGGGGGCCATGGCCCTCCAGCGAGCGGTCTACCGGCCCCGCGACGCCGCGCACACCGTGCTCCACCAGGCCATCGCCGAGCACCTGGTGCCGTTTTCGTGTAAAGGGCGGGCGTGGTGTCCCAGTTGCGGTGGTCGCCGCATGACGAAGCGCGCCGCCCACCTGGTGGACGCGGTGCTGCCGTGGGTGCCGGTGCGGCAGTGGGTCCTGACGGTGCCGTATCGGCTCCGGTACCAGCTGGCGTGGTATCACGGGCTGAGCCGCGCGGTGCTACGAGTGTACACGCGGGTGCTGCCCGACGTGTACACGCGCGGCGCCCGCGCGCACGGCATGCCAGGTGGGCGCACTGGCAGCGTCACCGTCGTGCAGCGTGCAGGCAACGGTTGAACGTGAATCGGCACGTTCACACCCTCGTGCTGGACGGGGTGTTCACCGAAGCGCCGCGGGGGGCGCTGGCGTTTCATCCGGCGCCGGCGCCGACCGACGCCGAGGTCGCGGCAGCGCTCGCGACGATCCGCCAAGGGGTGCAGCGGCTACTGGTGCGCCGGGGCCTGGAGCCGGCCGACGCCGCGACGGGCCCGGCGGATCGGCTCGCGGCCGAGTCCGCCGTGCTGGCGGGGATCGTCGGGGCCTCGGTGCAGGGGCGGAGGGCGCTGGGCTGGCGGGCGGGGGCGCGGGTGCGGCGGCTCGGCGATGCGCGCGCCACGGCGACCGTGACGTCTCGCGGGCCGCGGCAGGCGCACCTGGAAGGGTTCGATCTGCACGCCAACGTGTGGGTGTCGGCGAACGATCGGGCGGGGGTGGAGTGTTCGACATCAACATCGAGGCCTCGAGCGACCGCATCGACATTCTCCACAATCGGAACCCGAGCGCGGCAGCCTTCAATGGCTTCGAGTTCTCTGACTTGGACTTTGCTCCGGCCAGCGTGGTGACCGGATTCACGCTCACGACGACGGTGGCCGGCTATGGGACCAGTCGAGTGACCTTCGGGCCCGATTCGCTTCTCATCGATCTGGGCGACACGTCGCTGGTGGCCGGTAACTACATCCTGGTGGACTTGGTGACGACCGCCGTGCCCGAGCCGACTACAATGCCCTCTGGGGCACAACGGCCATCGGCCTCGCCACCGTCGCCCGCTGGAGGCGGTACCGCCGTCTGGCGTAACGGTTCTGACACTGGAAGTGAGCATGAAGAACCGTTGCCCCTAGATTTTGAAGACGAGGAGCAGCTTCAAAGAGCTCAACGCTCACCGGGTGGTTTGAATTTAGCGTAGCCGTACAAACGCTCCGGCTCCTTGGTCTGCTCTCAGATCGTCCTTCCCGCAGGGGACAATCCGAACGGACGAGGTCGAACGACGCTCATCACCGCGAGCGTCCGGCAGCCGCGATGCTTGCTCCGGAGCGCGAATCCGACTACCGTGCTTCTGCGATGGCCGGGGCGAGTGAAGATGCAGGGGTGCTGAGGCGTGAGACGTTCGTCGCGGGCGGCGAGCCCTGGTCTCGCGTGGCCTGGCTCGCGCCGCTCCTGACGGTACTCCTGGGCGCCCTCTACTGGCAGACCATGCGGGACTTGGCGCGCCAGTGGTGGGACGATCCCAACTACACCCATGGCTTCATAGTGCCCGTCTTCTCCGCCTACCTCGTCTGGCGGCAGCGCACGCGGCTGGCGGCGCTGGTACCTCAGGGGAACCTTCTAGGCCTGCCGGTGCTGCTGGCGGGGATCGCCGCGTTCCTCCTGGGCGATCTGGGAGCGGAGCTTTTCCTCACGCGCTCGTCGCTGATTGTCGTGCTGGCGGGGCTCGTCCTCTTTCACCTGGGCACGGCCGTTTTCCGCGTGGTGTGCTTCCCGCTGGCCTTTCTCTTCTTCATGGTGCCGCTGCCCGCGATCATCTTCTACGCGATCACCTTCCCGCTCCAGTCGCTGGCGGCCCGGCAGGCGGCCTGGGCGCTCGATCTCCTGGGCGTGCCCGTCATCCTGGACGGCAATGTCATCCACCTGAGCCAGCTCAGCTTGGGCGTCACGGAGGCGTGCAGCGGCATCCGCTCGCTGGTCTCCCTGCTTGGGGGCGCCGTGGGCTGGGCCTACCTGGCGCTGCCGGGGGGCTGGGTGACGCTGGTATTCGTGGCCTCCACCGTGCCCATCACCATTCTCGCCAACGCCGGGCGCGTGGTCTCCACGGGGCTCATCGGGCGGTGGTTCGGCGTGGAATATGCCTCGGGTTTCTTCCACACCTTCTCGGGGTGGGCGGTGTTCGTCTTCGCCTTCGTTTGCCTCTTCGCTGTCTCCGGCCTGCTGCGGTGGCTCCAGGGACGCTTCGCGAAGGAGCGAGCGTGAGGACGCCGGCCCGCGCCGTCGTGTCGTGTGCCCTGCTGCTCGCCGCGCTCGGGCTCGTTCACGTGCGCTCCGGGGGCGAGGCCGTGCCCATGCGCAAGTCCTTCGACAAGTTCCCCGAGGCCATTGGCCCATGGGAAGAGCGCGAGGCTGCCCTCTTCGAGCTCGACGTGCTGAACATCCTCAAGGTCAGCGACTACCTGATGCGACGCTACACCGACCCGACGGGGCGGAGCCTCTGGCTCTACATCGGCTACTGGGACTCGCAGCGCAAGGGGGCGCAGATCCACTCACCGCGGAACTGCCTGCCCGGCGCCGGCTGGGAGCCCGTGGAGGCTTCCTTCCTCACGATTCCTCTGCCCGCGCCCTACGCGCCGATCACCGTGAACCGTTACCTGATCCAGAAGGATCGGGACATGCAGGTGGTCCTCTACTGGTATCAGTCGCAGGGCAAGGCGGTGGCTCGCGAGACAACGGCGAAGGTGGAGATGGTGCGGAGCGCCGTGCTGCGCAACCGCACGGACGGCGCGCTGGTGCGCGTGACGAGCCCGGTCTACGGGAGCGCTGCCGAGACGACGGAGCGACTGGTCAAGTACGTACAGGCCCTGTACCCGCGGCTGGGCGAGCACCTGCCGGGATGAGCGCATGAGCCGGGCCCTTCGCGGCGGCACGCTCTTGCTCCTCGTGCTTCTCTCACTGGCAGCCGGCTGCTCGCGCTCGCCCGAAGCGCAGAAGGCGCGCCACCTGGAGCGGGGTGAGCGCTATTTCAAGGAGGAGAAGTACCGCGACGCCATCATCGAGTACCGCAACGTGCTCCGCATCGAGGCCGCCAATGCCACGGCCATCCGCCAGCTCGGGCTGGCCCACTTCCAGCTGGGCGAGATGGGGCAGGCCTTCCGCTACCTGCTGCGCGCCCTGGAGCTCGAGCCCGACAATACCGAGGTGCGGCTCAAGTTGGGGAGCATCTATCTCCTGGGCGGCAAGCCGGACGAGGCGAGAGCCCAGGCGGAAGCGGTGCTGGAGAAGCAGCCGAAGAGCCTGGAAGCGCTCGTGCTCGCGGCGGGGGCGGCGAACACACCCGAGGGCGTGGCCGCGGCCATCCAGCGCCTCGAGGCGGCGCGGGCGGACTTCGGTGGCCAGGCGAGGCTGCACCTGGCCCTCGGCACGCTCTATCTGCGGCAGCGCGACGTGGCGTCCGCCGAGCGCGCCTTCCAGGAGGCCGTGGCGCTCGAGCCCAAATCGGTCGAGGCGCACCTGGCCCTCGGCAACTTTTTCGTGGGCAAGCGCGATGCCGCCGCGGCCGAGCGCGAGTTCAAGACGGCGGCCGAGCTGGCCCCCGTGGGGTCGGCCGCGCGCGTGAGGCTGGCGGACTTCTACCTCCTGCTGGGACGCCCCGACGAGGCGAAGCACACGCTCACCGAGATCACGCAGAAGGCGCCGGACTTCCTGCCTGCCTGGCGGCGGCTGGCCGAGATCGCGTTCAACGAGCGGAAGTGGGACGAGGCGGTGAAGGCTCTCGACGTGGTGCTGAAGAAAAGCCCGGCGGATGTCGATGGGCACATGTTGCGTGGCCGTGTGCACCTAGCCAAGCGCGAGACCGGCGAGGCCATCCAGGAATTCCAGACGGTGCTCAAGGCCGAGCCGCGGCTGGCGCCCGTGCGCTACCAGCTCGCGCTGGCGCATCTGCAGGCCGGCAGCCCGCAGCAGGCGAAGACGGCACTCAAGGAGGCCCTGAGCATCGCGCCCAACTTCACCGAGGCGGTGCTGCTGCTCGCCGAGCTGAACATCCAGTCGGGCGCGGTCCAGCCGGCCATCGAGGAACTGGACAAGCTGCTGGCGCGCCAGCCGAAGTCCGCGCCGGCTCTCATGTTGCTGGGCTCGGCCTATCTCGCCAAGCGCGAGCCGGCCAAGGCAACGGAGGTCTACCGCCGGCTGGCCGACCTGGCGCCCAAGGATGCGCGCGGGCCCTACCTCGTCGGGCTCGGCCTCCTCGCCCAGGGCAAGCGCGCCGAGGCACGGAAGGAATTCGAAGCCGCGCTCACCCTGGCGCCGGGCTTCGTGGAGCCCCTGACCCAGCTCGCGGCGCTCTCCTTCGCCGACAAGCAGCCGGATGCGGCGCTCGAGCGCGTGAAGAAGCAGGCGGCGCTCCTGCCGAAATCGGGCATGCACCAGTTCCTCCTGGGCGAGACCTACCTGGCGCGGCGGGAGCGTCCGGCGGCCGAGGCAGCATACCTCAAGGCCATCGAGCTCGATCCACGCCTGCCCGGGCCCTATCTCCAGCTCGGTAACCTTTATGCGGGCTCGGGGCAATTCGATCAGGCGCTCGCCAAGATGGGCGAGGCGCTCAAGGTCAACCCGAACAACGTGGGCGCGCTGATGCTTTCGGGTGTCATCCACGAGCAGCGCGGGGAATTCCTGAAGGCGCGCGAGTACTACGAGAAGGTGCTGGCCATCAATCCGCGCTTCGCCGGGGCGGCCAATAACCTGGCCTGGGTGCTGTCCGAGCACGGTGGCGACAAGGACAAGGCCCTCGCCCTCGCTCAGACCGCCAAGGAGCTGGCGCCGGACGACCCGCACGTGTCGGACACGCTCGGCTGGATCCTCTACCGACGCGGCGTCCATCAGCGCGCCTTGGCGCTGCTCAAGGAGAGCGCCACCAAGCTGCCCGGCAACCCGCAGATCCAGTACCACCTGGGCATGGTCTCCGCCCAGCTCGGCGACAAGGAGGCGGCGCGCACGGCGCTGGCCTTCGCCGCCGCGGCGCCCACACCGTTCCCGGGCCAGGACGAGGCGAGGAAGGCGCTGGCCGGACTGAAATAGGGCATGTAGTCGCCAGCAGATGCAGGAATCCGACATACACAAGTGCGCATGAGTTTGCACATCCTGCGGAGAACGCAGCACGCAACCTCTTGAAACTGCGGGTCTGACTGGGTCCTGTCGCGTGGCACGGGAGGTGCACTCCACGCCAGCGTGAACAACCACACCAGTCTGCCCGATCCGCGCTCATCTGGGAGACGTGTCGCTCGAGGAGCGGCGGGTCTGGGTTTGGCGGCGCTGGCAAGCATGGCTCTGCTACTGAGCTCGGCACCGGAAGCGCAGGCCGTCTCCGTCACGGATCTCTACCTCTTCTCGACCTTCAGCACGAGCCCCGGCGCCTCCGGGAGTCCCCCGGGCGTTGTCGCCCCATTCACGCTCTCGGGCTCGGGAGGCGTGAAGCTCACACTCTCCTCCGGCGTCGCGACCGGCCAGACCGGGCTCTCCGGGCCGCCGGTCACCGCCTTCATTGCCGCCCCGGTAACCTACGAGAGCCACACGGGTACCATCGACTCAGGCGAGGGAGGCACCACCAGCACGCGGGTCAATTCCGAGGTGAGCCGGCTCGACGACGTAGGGCTCGTGACTGAAGGCACAGACGCCAAGCTAAATATCGACTTCAGTGATCACGCCAAGGTCATCTTCAAGATTCCCACGGGCGGCTTCACAAAGCTCGCCATCGGCGAGGACGCCGGGCTTGATCCCTTCAAGCTCGAGTGGTGCGATCAGGCGGACTGCAGCGGGACGCGGCAGCTCCTCTTCGACGGCTTCGACGCGTCCACGAAGACCGCCGTCCTCGCGCGACCGGACTTCGGCAGCGGCGACTCCTCGCAGATCGACCAGATGTACCTCTTCCTGTTCAGCGCGCCTCTGACCGGTTGGCTCCGCATCTCGGAGACCACCAACCTCGGCGGCACTCTGCTCGAGCTGGACTTCGTGGGCGGCACGGGCGACAGCGTGGTGGGACCAGCCGCGGTGCCCGAGCCCACCACGCTCCTCCTCTGGGGCACCATGATTGCCGGGCTTGGTCTTATTGGCTGGAAGCGGCGCAGTGGTGGACGACGGTTGGATGGTATCGTGGGCGCCACGCAAGCATAGTTCTCCACTGACTCTCGTCACAAGCGCCGGAGGCCCCATGCGAAGCATCCTGGTTGCGATCGCTGGCCTGATCCTTGCGACACCGCCCGCGTGGGGCGCCACGGTCGTGTATTCCGACTACGCCACCTGGGCCGCGGCGGTTGGCGCTCCGATCAGCACCATCACCTTTAGCAGCGCTTCGGGCGGACCGTTCCCTGCCGGCTACACCGAGGGTGGAGTGCTGTTCCAAGGCCTCAGCGCAGGTGTAGGGAACGGCTATCTCTATGCCATAGCCGCCGGCTACTGCTCCGCGAGCCATTGCCTCGTAGGCCCCCCCACTGAGGCGGGGGCGCTAGGCTCCACCGACGGGCGACTCCGTTCCACCTTGCCCAGTGCGGTCACATCGGTGGCCATGGAAGTGGGAGCCTACACCTCTGCCGGCGACATCCCCGTGTGGACGTTCTCCAACGGGGACAGCTACACCGGCGGAGCGCAGGGCGGCGGGGCGACCTTCATCGGGTTCATCTCGGATACGCCGTTCACCTACGTCGACTACCACATCTCCGTCGGCAGCTCGGGCGGCGATTTCACGGTGATGGACACGTTCTATCTGCCCGAGAGCGCGACCGCGGTACCCGAGCCCACTACCCTGCTGCTCTGGGGCACCATGGCGAGCGGAGTGGCCCTGGTGCTGTGGCGCCGGGGTAAGCGGAGGGCCGGGGGCTCCCGCCGCCGACCCCGCGCGGCAGTGTAGAAGCCGTGCTTGCGATACTGGTCCTGTTCGTAAGCTTCCCCATCAAGTAGACACGGCCAAAGTAGACTCCGCGGGCCCGTCTGGCCTCGACAGAAACGTCAGGGGCGGCACCTGGCCGAGGCTGTCATGGGGCT
>Ga0335084_10006565_pt1 | contig 11570 bp, 9 predicted proteins | sample Lox_Sample_44_FD_206721 | JGI IMG/M metagenome (GOLD analysis project Ga0335084, IMG submission 206721) | Soil microbial communities from Loxahatchee National Wildlife Refuge, Florida, United States - Lox_Sample_4.4 | ecosystem: Environmental > Terrestrial > Soil > Wetlands | place: USA: Florida...
GCCAGCCGATAGCGGCGGTCGGTGATCGCGAGCACACCACCCAGCGCCATCAGGAACGCGCCGCCCCAGATCCAGTCCACGAACGGCTTGTGATAGACGCGCACGACCCACGCACCCCCGGGCAGCGGCTCGCCGAGTGAAACATAGAGATCGCGCGTGAGACCGGTGTCGATGGCAGCCTCGGTCATCGGCATCTGCTGCACGTTGTAGAAGCGCTTCTCGGGATACAGCGTAGCGACCTGGCTCTCCTTGCGCGTCACGCTGATAGTGCCGCGCGTGGCCTCGTAGTTCGGCCCCTGCACCGGCTTGAGACCATCGAGACGGAAGCGATAGCCGCCCGCCTCTACCGTGTCGCCGATGTTCATGCGCACGTCTTTCTCGACCTCATAGGCGCGCACCAGCGTCACGCCGATGATGAATACGCCTACACCGAAGTGCGCGAGAAGCATGCCCCAATAGCCGCGCGGCAGTTGCCGCAGGACCGTGCCAGTCGGTGTGCCGCTGCGCGAGCGGAGCTGCTTTACGCGCTGCTGGAGATTCACGAAGCCCGACGCGATCACCCAGATCGCCATCAGAATCCCGAGCGCCAGCAGCGGTGACCAGCGGCCCAGCGTGATTGGCAGCAGGACGGCCGTCGCCACCGCAACCGCAGCGGCCCACTTCAAGCGCACCAGCAGCGATGGAAACGCATCGCGCTTCCAGCGGCTCAGCGGTCCGATACCCATGAGGAACAATGCAGGGGTCATCAGCGGGACGAACACAGCGTCGAAGTACGGTGGACCGACGGAAATCTTGCCTAAGCCGAGCGCATCGAGAAACAGCGGGTAGAGCGTCCCGAGCAGCACGGCGGCAGCCGCTACCAGGAGCAGCACGTTGTTTACGAGCAGTGCAGATTCACGCGAGACGAGGCCGAACGCCCCGCCCAATCCAACCTTCGGTGCGCGCCACGCGAACAACGTGAGCGATGCGCCGATCACCAGCGCAAGAAAGCTGAGGATGAAGATGCCACGCGCGGGATCGGTCGCAAATGCATGCACTGAGGTGAGCACGCCCGAGCGCACCAGAAACGTGCCGAGCAGACTCAGGCTGAACGCGATGATCGCCAGGAGCACGGTCCAGATCTTGAAGCCGCCGCGCTTCTCGGTAACGGCAAGCGAATGCAGCAGTGCGGTGCCGACCAGCCACGGCATGAAGGAAGCGTTCTCAACTGGATCCCAGAACCACCAGCCGCCCCACCCCAGCTCGTAGTACGCCCAGCCGCTGCCCAGAGCGATGCCGACGGTGAGGAACGCCCACGCCATCGTCGTCCACGGTCGCGACCAGCGCGCCCATGTCGCATCCAGACGTCCGCCTATCAGCGCAGCGATGGCAAATGCGAAGGCCACCGAGAAGCCCACGTAACCCATGTAGAGCATCGGCGGATGAATCACCATCCCCGGGTCCTGCAGCAGCGGATTCAAGTCACGGCCATCGACCGCCGCTGGCAGCAGCCGTTGAAACGGATTGGACGTAAACAGCATGAACAGCAGGAAGCCGATGCTGATCATGGCCATCACCGAAAGAATGCGCGCCACCATCTCGCGCGGCAGGTGCCGACTGAAGGCGCTCACCGCCGACATCCACACTGTGAGCATCAGCACCCAGAGCAGAAGCGAGCCTTCATGACTGCCCCACGTCGCCGCAAAGCGATAATGTGCTGGCAGATGCGAGTTGGAATTGCTGGCGACGTTGAGCACGGAGAAGTCATTCGACACGAACGACCAGGCGAGGCAACCGAAGGCCAGTGCCACGAAGACGAACTGACCCGCGGCGGCAGGGCGCGCCAGCTCCATCCAGGACACCTCGCCGCGAAATGAGCCGACGAGCGGTAACAGCGCCTGGACCGTGGCGATGCACAGTGCAACGATGAGAGCGAAGTGTCCGAGTTCGGGAATCATTTATGTACGTGAAGGGTGAAGAGTGAAGAGGAGCAAGCTTACACCGGCTGTCGCGATACTGCTGCGCTGGTGCGTTCATTTGCCGGCTGCCTTGGGCTCCACCAACGTTTTCTTCGACTCCTGCATCGCCTTGCGCGCCTTCTCTACCGCGTCGGCAGCCTGCGGCGGCATGTAGTTCTCGTCGTGCTTGGCGAGCACCTCTTTGGCATGGAACACGCCATCGGCGGCGAGTGTGCCTTGTGCCACCACACCCTTGCCCTCCTTGAACAGGTCCGGAAGGATGCCGGTGTACAGCACCGGAATGCTGTGCGCAGTGTCGGTCACCACGAAACGCACGGTGACGCCGTCCGGCTGACGCTGCAAGCTGCCCTGCTCCACCAGTCCACCGATGCGAAAGCTGCGGTTGGCCGGCGCCTCATGCGCGGCCACCTGGCTCGGGCTGAAAAAGAACACCAGGTTACTCTGGAAGGCACTCAGGATCAGCGCGGCGGCGGCACCCAGTGCCGCAAGGCCGGCGGCGATCAGCGCCAGGCGCTTGTGTCTGGTTTTCATGGCTGCCGCACGGATTGCTGAGCGTTCAGACCCGGGCGAGCCTGCAGAGTTCGAGCGCGGCGCACGAGCCACCACGCCTCGCCGGCGATGCACACGGCCGCCACTGCGTACGAACCCCACACGTAAAACGCGTAGCCACCCATGGCGAAGAACTCCGCTGCGCTGTTCCAGCTCATGACAGCGCTCCCGCCGCGAGCCCATCGGCGTACTGCTCACGCTCAGCGATGATGATGCGCACACGCAGCAGGCTTGCACCAATTGCGTACATCCATGCAGCGAGCGACATGACCAGCATGCCGATCAGCATGATCGACGCCATCGACGGCGAGCGCGTCATGCTCACCGATGCACCCTGGTGCAGTGTGTTCCACCACTGGACGGAAAAATAGATGATCGGAACGTTGATCGCCCCCACCAGGGCCAGCAGCGCAGCCGCGCGATCGGCTCGTCGCACGTCTTCGATCGCCGCGTGCAGCGCCATGAAGCCGATGTAGAGGAACAGCAGGATCAGCTCGGAGGTGAGGCGCGCATCCCAGACCCACCACGTGCCCCAGGTCGGTTTGCCCCACAACGATCCGGTCCACAATGCGATAAAAGTGAACAGCGCGCCGGTGGGTGCCAGCGCCAGCGCCATCATGAATGACAACCGCGTATTCATCGCGAATCCGACTGCGCACCAGAATGCCATCACCAGGTAGACGAACATCGACATCCACGCCGCCGGTACGTGAATGAAGATGATCCGATAGGCATTGCCCTGCTGGAAATCACTCGGCGCCAGCAACAGCCCGATGTACAGCCCCAGCAGGGCGAGCACGCCAGCGAGGCCGAGGAACCACGGTGCAAGTTTCCCAGCCAGCGGATAGAACGTCTGCGGCGAGGCGTATTTCCAGATGTTGATCGCCATGCGGTTGTGCGTCTTTCGAAGATCCAGTGTCTAAAGCTTCGCTACTCCAACGCTATGCGGACTGCGGCGGCCGAGGCCAAGGGTCCGAGCACCAGCGCAATCAGCAGACAGGCTCCCAGCAACGACAAATGCGCCGCCGACGGCATCCCCTCGGCAGTCGCGGTCACTGCGCCCGCACCGAATATCAGCACCGGGATGTAGAGCGGCAGCACCAGCAGCGCCAGCAACGCGCCGCCGCCGCGCACACCCAGCGTAAGCGCTGCACCGATCGAGCCGATCAGGCTAAGACACGGGGTGCCCAGCAGCAACGAGACGACCATCACGCCCAAGGCACTGGCCGGCACGTCGAACTGCAAGCATAGCAGCGGCGCAATCAGCACCAGCGGCAGGCCCGTCACCAGCCAATGCGCCAGCACTTTGGCGCCGATCAGCACTACCAGCGGCTGCGGGCTCAACACGAGCTGCTCCAGGGTTCCATCGGCATGGTCCCAGACGTACAAGCGCGTGAGCGCCAGCATCGACGCCAGCAGCGCCGCGACCCAGACCACGCCTGGCGCAATGGTGCGCAATGTCTCGGGTTGCGCGCCGATTCCCAGCGGAAACAGGCTCACTACGATCACGAAGAAAAAGAACGTGGTCAGCACGTCGGCGCGGCGGCGGAGCGCCAGCAGCAGATCGCGCTGTACCAGCGTGCCGAACAGGCCCGCCAGCGTGAGCTCCCTCATGCGTCGAGCCGCAAGCGCGTGACCTGCGCCGCGCCAAAGTCCACCTCCTGATGGGTCGTGATCACCACGCACGCGCCGCGGCGCAGGTGTTCAGCGAGGTGTCTCTGCACCAGCTGTGTTGCTTCAGGGTCGAGCGCAGTGAACGGTTCATCCAGGATCCACAGCGGCTTCGCGGACGAGAGCGCCAGCCGGGCTAGCGCGACACGGCGCCGCTGGCCTTGCGACAACGCGCGCGCCATAACGTCGATCCGTTCGCGCAGTCCGAATTCGGTCAGTACGCCGCGCGCCTGTTCCACGCCCACGCCGATGCCTGCCTGGGCGAGAGCGAAGCGCAGATTTTCGCAGGCTGTGAGGTCGTCCTTCACCGCGGGGTCATGGCCTGCGTACAACAACTCGGCGTTGTACTGCTCGCGCGAGCTGCGCACTTCTTGCGCACACCAGAGCACACTGCCCGCTTCCGGGCGCATCAAGCCGCACAGCAGGCGCAGGAGGCTTGTCTTGCCGCTGCCGTTGCGCCCCTGCACCCAGAGCATCTCGCCCGGGCCCACTGTGAACGAGAGCTGCTGGAACAGACGCCGTTGGCCGCGTATGCACTCCAGCTCGATCGCCTGCAGCCGGCGCTCATTGTGATCCACTCGTACCTGCAAAAAGGATGGGAGTATACCGGAGGCGGCCATCTCCGGCCGCGGCGTTCCGGGCTGAGGGGATCAGGTGAAGGAAGTGAAGGAGGTGAAGGGGGTGAGCCCCCTCTCCCCGTCCCTCTCCCCCAGTAAAGGGGGAGAGGCGGGTTTTAGGCATGCGAGCATAGCGGGTTGAGGTGAAGGTGGGAGTGGCGTCGGATAAAGAAAGCGCAAGCGCCCTCTCCTGCAATCGAGGCTTTTCGTCCTCAACGGGAGGCTTCGCTCACCTCCTTCACTTCCTTCACCTCCTTCACTTCCTTCACGCAGCAGTCCGCCACCAGCGGACTGCTGCTACTGCCCGGCAAAATCCTTGGCCACCTTGAAGCACTTCTCCTTCAGCGAAGCGAGCAGCTTGTTCCACGACTCGCGGAACGCGGTGACCCCCTCGGTCTCCAGCTCCTGCGTGAGCGCCTCGAGGTCGATGCCCACCCCTCGCAACGCATCCAGATCGCGCCGCGCGACGTCCGCATCGGTTTCGAGAGAGTGGCGCGCTTCGCCGTGATAGAGAAATGCATCGAGCGTCTCTGGCGGGAGCGTATTCACGGTGTCCCGTCCGATCAATTGCTCAACGTACAGCACGTCGCTGTAGCGGCGGTCCTTGGTGCTGGTGCTCGCCCAGAGCGGACGTTGCGGCCGGGCGCCGCGCTTGATCTGCTCAGCGATCTCCGGTTGCGCAAGCAACGCACGAAACCGCTGATAGGCTTCCTTGGCGTTCGCGATGGCGATGCGTCCGCGCAGTCTCAGCGCCTCGGGGGTGCCCAGCGCATCGATCTTCTTGTCGACTTTGCTGTCCACGCGGCTCACGAAGAAAGACGCCACGGAGGCGATCTTCTCGGGACGCGGATTACGGGAAAGGCCGCGGGCCCACGCACGCACTACCTCTTCGTAGCGGGTCACCGAGAACAGCAGCGTCACATTGATGCTGATACCCTCGGCGGTGAGGCGCTCGAATGCACGCACGCCTTCCGCGGTGCCCGGCACTTTGATCATTACGTTGGAACGACCGACGGCCTGATGCAGCCGGTGCGCCGCGCTCACCGTGCGCTCGACGCTGAAGGCGAGATCCGGGGGCACTTCCAGACTCACGTACCCATCGCGGGCTTGCGTGCGCTCGTACACGGGACGCAAAACGTCCGCCGCCATCTGCACATCGGTGATCATCAAAGCTTCGCACACGCCGGTCTCGTCGATGTCGTGATTCTGCTCGAGCAGCTCGCGTATGGTTTCGTCATAGTCGCGCCCGCCGCCGATGGCTTTGTGGAAGATCGTCGGATTGGTGGTGACTCCAGTGAGACCACCATCGACCAGGCGCTGGAGGCCACCGTCGGCGACGAGATTGCGATCGATGAAATCGAGCCAGACAGATTGTCCCAGACGGGCCAGGTCGTGCAGAGAAGCCATGAGGTCACCTCCTCGGTCGGTGGACAAGCGCGGCGAGAGATCGCCAGGCAGCAGCTTATAACAATATTGTTGTGAATCGCGGCGAGAAGTTCAACAACGCGTTGGACAGGGGCAAGCAATCCTCACTGGATCAAGCAACTGGGCTTAAGCCCGGGTTAAGAGGACCCCGCCATGATTGCCCTTCGACTAAGCGCACGCGTATACGGTCGACGCGCCACGTCCTGAGTGTGCGCGTAAGCCAGCCGATGAAAAACCCGGGAACGTGGTAGCCTGACCTGCGTCGCGCTGCCTTAATCTGCGCACAATCGATGCGTGAGATGTCGAAGCCAATCGAAACCACGCCGAGTGGGTTCGAAGACCACTCGAACGAGCCAATTGGCCGCAGTGCAGCCAATTGGCGGAGAGGGTGGGATTCGAACCCACGGTCCCCCGTAAGAGGGACAACAGATTTCGAGTCTGCCCCGATCGACCACTCCGGCACCTCTCCGCTGGCATGCTATTTTACATGGAAGTGAACCCGATCTCCGCGCGTGTTATCAAACAATGCGGCGCCGTTTTTCAGCGGCCTCGTTCTTGCTTCCATATTTGGTCAATCTCGCTCGCAACCGCGTGAGGATATGCGCCGGTTCTACTCGATTCTGATCACACTGCCGCTCGTCTTCGACCCCGGCGTGGTGACGCAGCGTCCCGTGCTGCCGGTTTCCAAGACCGGCGAGCTGGTGGTATTGACGCGCAATTCCGCTGCGACACGCTATATCGACTCGCAGGGACAATACGCAGGCCTTGAGTACGATCTGGTGGAGATGTTCGCGCGCGAGCAGGGTTATCGCGTGCGCTATCTCGATCGTCAGCCCTTCTATCAAGTTCTGCCCGCGCTCGAGCAGAACCATGCGCACCTGGCTGCAGCTGGAGTCGCTATCACCGCACGGCGACTGGACCGCTACCTGTTCGGCCCCTCGTATCAGCTCGCGCAGCCTGTGGTCGCTTACAACACCGACAACGAAGCGCCGCACGACCTGCGCGATCTCGAAGGCAAGCGACTGGTGGTCGTGAAAGGCAGCAGCGCAGTGGATGAACTACAGCGCCTGCGTCGCCGCAATCCGCGGCTCAACTGGACGGAGATTGCGGAGCACGACAGCGAAGGTCTGCTGAGCCGGCTGTCGGAAGGCAAGGTTGACTACGTGGTGGCCGACGCGCACGTCCTCGATGTGGACCGGCATCTGTATCCGAATATCGCGCGTGGCTTCGCGCTCGGCGACCAGGAGGCGCTCGCCTGGGCCTTCCCGAAGAATGTTGATCCTGAGCTGTACCACCGCGCGCAAGAGTTTTTCATGCGCATCACGTACGACGGCACCCTGCGTCAGCTGCTGGAACGCTACTACGGTCACGTCAATCGACTCGATAACGTCGACGTCGCCAATTTTCTCGAGCGCCGGCAATCGGTCCTGCCGCGCTATCGCGCCGCATTCAAGGAAGCTCAGGAGATCACGGGTATCGACTGGCGCATGCTCGCTGCCCTCGGTTTTCAAGAGTCCCACTGGGACCCGCTCGCGACCTCGCCCACCGGCGTGCGCGGGCTGATGATGTTGACATCAGATACCGCCGACCGCATGCAGCTCAGCGATCGGCTGAACCCGCGTGAGAGCATCCTGGCAGGGGCACAGTACCTGCAAGAGTTGAAGGACGCGCTGCCTCCACGCATCGTCGATCCCGACCGAACCTGGTTCGCGCTCGCCGCTTACAACATCGGCCTGGGCCATGTCGAGGATGCGCGGGTGCTGACGCAGCGGCGCGGCGGCAATCCCAATGTCTGGGTAGACGTCAAGAAGTCTCTGCCGATGTTGTCTCGCTATGAGTACTACGGCTCGCTCAAGCACGGGTACTGCCGCGGCGGCGAAGCCTTGGTGTTGACTGAGAACATCCGCAACTACTACGACATCCTCGCGCGTACAGAAGAGCCCCACGCGCCAGGCTTTGCCGGCTTGCTGGCCGGTGAAACGCAAGTGCCACCGTCGATTCCACCCGCGAGTGCCCGCGCAACGCGTGTGAAAGATACAATCAAGCCATCGGCAGTACCTGCGCGTTAATGTATACCGAGGGCGCAAAAGCACCCCGCGCGTCCCAACAAGTTAGCCCCCGCCCAAACAATCAGCGCTTGACGGCAATCTCCTCAGCTCCGCCCATATACGGCTGCAGCACCTTCGGGATCCCGATCGATCCGTCCGCGCGCTGATTATTTTCTAAAATCGCGACCAGCGTGCGTCCTACCGCCAGCCCCGATCCATTGAGCGTATGCACGAGCTCGGGCTTGCCTTTTTCGTTGCGGAAGCGGGCCTGCATGCGGCGCGCTTGAAACGCTTCGAAGTTGCTGCACGAGGAAATCTCGCGGTACGTGCCTTGCCCGGGCAGCCACACCTCCAGGTCATAGGTCTTGGCGGAGGCAAAGCTCATATCGCCGGCGCACAGCGCCACCGTCCGATAGGGCAGCTCCAGCCGCTGCAGAATGCTTTCGGCATGCGACGTCAACGCCTCCAGCGCTTCGTACGAGCGCTCCGGATGCGCGATCTGCACCAGCTCCACCTTGTCGAACTGATGCTGCCGGATCATGCCGCGCGTGTCCTTGCCATAGGAGCCCGCTTCGCTGCGAAAGCAGGGCGAGTGGCACACCATCTTCAGCGGCAGCTGCTCGAGCGAGACGATCTCGTCACGCACGATATTGGTCACCGGCACCTCGGCAGTCGGGATCAAGTACAGCTTTTCGGCATCTGGCCGCAGTACCGAGAACGAATCTTCCTCGAATTTTGGCAGCTGTCCGGTGCCTCGCATGCTTGCGGCATTGACTAGATACGGCGCGTAGATCTCGATATAGCCGTGCTCGGCCGTATGCACGTCGAGCATAAACTGAGCGATAGAGCGGTGCAGCCGGGCGAGCGGCCCACGCATCAGCGAGAAGCGTGCGCCGGCGATCTTGGTAGCCGCCTCGAAGTCCAGCATGCCGAGATGGGCGCCGAGGTCGACGTGATCCTTGACCGGGAAATCGAACTCGCGCGGCTCGCCCACACGCCTCACCTCGACATTCTCGTCGGCGGAGAGCCCGCTCGGAACCGATGCGTGCGGGAGGTTCGGCAGTGTCAGCAGAAATGCTTCGAGCCGCGACTGGATCTCCGCCAGTTGCCTTTCGGAGATGGCGAGCGTTTCCTTATGGCGCTCGGCACTTTGCAGCAGAGCAGAGGCATCCTGCCCCTTGCCCTTGGCCTGGCCGATCTCCTTGGAAAGTTTGTTCTGCGCGGCCTGCGTGTCCTGCACCACGGTCTGGACTTCCTTGCGGCTCTTCTCCAGCGCGGTGAATTGATCCCAATCGATCGTGCCCCCGCGCTCAGCGAGACGGGTGGCGACCATCGATAAATCCTTACGAAGCAGTTGGATGTCTAGCATGGGGCGATATTAAACCATCGGGCAGTTGAGAGGACCAAAAGGCTTCAACGCTCTTTGGCTCAGGTTTTCTTACCCCTGCGATCGAGCTCGCGCAACTGCTCCAAGTGCTCGCCGATGCGGGCTTCGAGCCCGCGCGGTGTCGGCTCGTAGAAGTTCGGCGGCGACATGCCCTCGGGGAAATACCGCTCGCCCGCCGCATAACCGCCCGGCTCGTCATGCGCATACCGATAGGCATGCCCGTAGCCGAGTTCCTTCATCAGGCGCGTAGGCGCGTTACGCAGATGGATCGGCACAGGACGGGAGCCATCCTGCGCCACGAATGCACGCGCCGTGTTGTAGGCGACGTACGCCGCATTGCTCTTCGGTGCAGCGGCGAGATACAGCGTGCATTGCCCCAGGGCGAGCTCACCCTCCGGCGTCCCCAACCGCTCGTACGTCTCGCACGCATCCAGCGCAAGGCGCAGCGCACGCGGGTCCGCAAGGCCGATATCCTCGACTGCCATGCGCACCAGCCGGCGCCCGAGGTAGAGCGGATCGGCCCCGCCGTCGAGCATGCGGCACAGCCAGTAAAGCGCCGCATCGGGGGCGGAGCCGCGCACAGACTTGTGCAGCGCTGAGATCTGGTCGTAGAACGCGTCCCCGCCTTTGTCGAAGCGCCGCAGTTTCGAGGCGAGCGTCTGGCGCACGTAATCTTCGTCGACTTCACTCCGCTGCTGCGCACTGGCGGCATCTGCAATCTGCTCGAGCATGTTGAGCAGGCGGCGCGCATCCCCGTCAGCGAAGCCCAGCACCAGAGCGCGCGCATCTTCGGTAAAGGAAAGGCCGTGCAGCGGTCTTTCTAGCGCCCGCCGAAACAGCACGTCCAGTTCATCCTCGGACAGCGGCTGGAGCACGTAGACGGCAGCCCGCGACAACAGTGCGCTGTTCACCTCGAACGACGGATTCTCGGTGGTGGCGCCGATGAAGATGAAGAGCCCTTCTTCGACGAACGGCAGAAAGGCGTCCTGCTGCGCCTTGTTGAAGCGGTGCACTTCGTCCACGAACAGCACCGTCTGTTTGCCGCTGTCGCGCAACGTCTGACGTGCGTGTTCCACGGCTTCGCGGATGTCCTTCACTCCGGACAGTACCGCCGACAGCGCAATGAACTCGGCGGCGCTCGCGCGCGCAAGGAGCCGCGCGAGCGTCGTCTTGCCAACGCCGGGCGGCCCCCACAGGATCATCGAGTGCAGCTTGCCGGATGCTGCCGCGATTCGCAGCGGCTTGCCTTCGCCCAGCAAATGCTGCTGCCCGACCACCTCTTCGATGCGATGCGGGCGCATCAAATCCGCGAGCGGCGCCTTCGGCGCCGGATCGGGAAAGAGGTCGTCGGCTGATGGAGCGGATTTGGTCACTGATCTTCAATCACGTCCGCACCCTTCGGCGGCGTAAACGTGAACATGTCGGCCGCGAGTTTGGGATTGCGCTCCACTTGGCCGAAGCGGATCACGGTCACCTGCCCGAGATGATCGTACAGCTCCATGGTGTCGAGAGTGTTGCCTTTGAATCCCATGCGCACCTTGCTGAACATCGATTCCTCATCGCGGGGATAGGCCTCCAGCCAGTCCAAGCCGTTCTTCATGCCTTTCGCATCGAGGTTGTAGTATTGCTCGATCTCGTTGCTGCCGGCGAGCAGCGCGGCCGGGCTGCTGCCCAGAGCACCGCCCAGCTTCTTCACGGTGACCTGATTCAAGTCCTTGTCGTAGACCCAGAGCTTCTCGCCGTCGCCGACTATGGTCTGCTGATAAGGCTTTTCGTATTCCCAGCGGAACTTTCCGGGGCGCGAAAACACCAGCTTGCCGGTGGTACTCTGCACCGTGGCGCCATTCTTGTCGCGCACGGTCTGCGTGAAGCTGCTGCGCGCCGATTGTGTCTGTGCCGCGAAGGCTTTGAGTTT
>Ga0335084_10006566_pt1 | contig 11568 bp, 10 predicted proteins | sample Lox_Sample_44_FD_206721 | JGI IMG/M metagenome (GOLD analysis project Ga0335084, IMG submission 206721) | Soil microbial communities from Loxahatchee National Wildlife Refuge, Florida, United States - Lox_Sample_4.4 | ecosystem: Environmental > Terrestrial > Soil > Wetlands | place: USA...
GTCAGTCTGCAGAGCTCACCACCGGCCTGAGTCCGCGCTGTGCGCTCAACCTTCTGAATGCGGCGCGTGCCTGGGCCTTCCTGGATGCCCGCAACTTCGTGTTACCGGAAGACGTGCAGGCCGTGCTCCCCGGCGTCGTGCGTCACCGCGTGCAGTGGACCGCTGGTCATCGTGTCGGCGACGGCGACGAAGTCGCTCGCAAGCTGCTCGCGGAAGTGCCAGTACCCTAGCCTGGATAATGCATGCTGGAAGCGCTGAGGCTGCGCTGGTCGCAATGGCTGTCCGGCCCGCCGGGTGTGGAGGCTGGACCGGTCACGCTCACCCAGCGCCGCATCTACCTCCTCCCCACCCGCGCCGGGCTGCTGTTCGGCGCCACCCTGGTGGTGATGCTGTTCGGCTGCGTCAACTACAATCTGAGCCTGGGCTATCTGCTCACCTTCTTGCTCGCCAGCGCAGGCACGATCTCCATCCTGCACACCTTCCGAAATCTCGCCCGTATGCAACTTGCATCAGGGCGCGCTCAGCCCGTATTTGCAGGTCAGGACGCGGTTTTCAACGTGCTGCTCACCAACACAACGCGCCTGCCGCGCTTTTCCATCGGCCTGCAACGACCCGGTGCCCAGACGGTGTACGTGGACGCCGGCACGGCGCTTACGGTTGCTGCGGAAATTCGCGTTCCTGCGCACCAGCGCGGGCGGCTGCCTCTGGGACGCTTGCGTGTTTTCACCACGTTTCCGCTCGGCCTGTTCTATGCTTGGTCCAATGTGGAGCTCGATGCGGAGTGCGTGGTGTACCCGAAGCCCGAGTCGGGCAAGGTGCCGCTGCCGCCTCCGTCGCTGGGAGCGCACGCCGGTGTGGAGTCCGGCACCGGGCAGGATGATTTTGCCGGATTGCGCAAGTACCAGCCGGGCGATTCGCTGCGGCACGTGGCCTGGAAAGCGGTTGCGCGCGGGCAGCCGATTCTGACCAAGCAATTCTCCGGACTCGCCGAGGGCGAGCTGTGGCTGGAGTGGGAGCGCCTGCCGGGCGAATTCGGCCTCGAGGCCCGCTTGTCGCGATTGTCGCGCTGGGTTGTCGACGCCGGACGCGCCGGTCAAGTATTCGGGCTGCGGGTGCCGAAAACGCAGATTGCGCCCGGCTCCGGGAGCACGCATGAAGAGCAGTGTCTGACCGCGCTCGCATTGTTCCGGTATGACGCCTAGCCCATCGCTCAATCGGCTGCGCGACGGCGCCGTCATCTCACTGCTGCTGGCCCTTATCGCGTTGCTTGCTCCACACGTCACCAGGCTGCCTATCTGGGTCATTGCCGGTGTCCTGGTGCTGCTGCTGTGGCGCGCTTGGCGGCTGATTCGGCCCGGCCCGCTCGCCAGCAGGTGGACCTTGATCGCGCTTACCGTGCTCGGCACCGCTGCCGTGGTGGCCACCTACGGGCCACGCATGGGACGCGACGCTTCAGTGACGCTGCTCGCAATCATGCTCGCGCTCAAGGTCCAGGAGTTGAAGACACTGCGCGATGCGGTGGTGGTCACCTGCCTGGGGTTCTTCGTGATCATCACCGACTTTCTATATTCGCAGACGATGGCCACCGCTGCCTATATGGTGGTTGCAATCCTGTGGCTCACCGCTACGCTGATTGCCTTTCACGATCACAATGGCACGCTGGCACCGCAGCGCGCGCTGCGTGTCTCCGCCATGCTGCTGCTGCAGGGGGCACCGCTCATGGCGGTATTGTTCCTGTTGTGCCCCCGCATTCAAGGTCCCGTATTCGGATTTCCACAGGCCACGACAGCGGGCGTGACTGGATTGTCCGAGAGCATGTCGCCGGGCAGCATGAGCCAGCTCAGCCTGTCCGACGAGGTGGCGTTCCGGGTGCAGTTCCATACACCGCCGCCCCAGCCGCAGGATCTCTACTGGCGCGGCCCGGTGATGTGGGACTTCGACGGCAGAACCTGGACGATAGGTCCGGTATCGAGTACGGCGGTCGGCAATTTGCGACACGAGGTCAAGTCCCGGACGATCCGGTACACCGTAACCCTGGAGCCGCACTACCAGCGCTGGTTATTCGCCATCGACCTGCCAGCCGAGGCGCCGCGTGAGGCTCAGCTCGCCAACGATTATCAGCTGTTGTCTCCGCGGCCCATCCGCAATCGCATACGCTATGACGCCGCTTCGAATATCGGCTACCGGTACGGCGTCGAAGAGTCGCCAGCTTTACTGCACCGCGCCCTGCAACTGCCGACAGCCTACAATCCCGTCGCATTGAAGTTTGCGCGCGATCTGCGCAGCCGCTCCGGCACGGACGCCGAGGTGATCGCTGGCGTGCTCCGATTCTTCCGCTCCGAGCTGTTCTTCTACACGCTCGCGCCCCCGGAGCTGGGCCGGAACTCCATCGATGAGTTTCTCTTCGAGACGCGGCGTGGATTCTGCGAACACTACGCGTCCGCGTTCGTATTTCTGATGCGCGCGGCCGGCATTCCAGCCCGCGTGGTGACCGGCTACCAGGGCGGAGAGATGAATCCGCTCAACGATTATCTGGTCGTGCGACAGTCGGAAGCGCACGCCTGGGCCGAGGTCTGGCAGCCCGGCGAAGGCTGGCTGCGCGTGGATCCCACCGCGGCGGTATCACCGGCCCGGATACAAGCTGGCATTGCGGCTGCACTTCCGGCGAGCGATCCGCTGCCGATCGGCGTGCGCGGCAACAGTGAGCTGCTGCGCAAGCTGCGCTTCACCTGGGACGCAGTCGCGAACTCATGGAACCAATGGGTGCTCGGCTACACGCCCGAGCGGCAGATGCAGCTGCTGCGTCAGCTCGGTTTCCAGTCGGCAACATGGCAGACGCTGGCGGTGCTGTTGATGACGACGTGCTCACTGGTGATCGCGGCGGTCGCGCTGAGAGTGCTGGGCAAGCTGCGGGTCCCGCCCGCCGATCCGGTCACGCGCAGCTGGCGGCGCTTCTGTCGCAAGCTCGCCGGGCGAGGCACCCGGCGTCGGCCCGCGGAAGGACCGCGCGACTTCGCGCGCCGCGCCGCTTACGAACAACCCGAGCTTGCACCGCAAATCAGCGCCATCGCCGAGTTGTATGTCGAGCTGCATTACGCCGGCGGCAGCGCACAGAGCCGGGTGCAGCGACTGCGCGAGCTGGTGGGCGCGCTGTAGCAGGATCTAAAAAAGCACGTCGCGATTGATCCCACTGCGCCGCAGGATGCGCCGCAGGCTGGATAGCGCTTCGAGCTGGATCTGCCGCACACGCTCGCGGGTGAGGCCCAGATCCTGTGCCAGCTGCTCCAGCGTGGCGATCTCGGTACCGTTCAATCCATAGCGCCGCTCGATCACATTGCGCTGCCGTTCGGAGAGCAGCTCCAGCCACCGCTGGACCTGCGCCTCGATCTCCGAGGCTTGCAGGCATGCGTCGGGCGTGAGACAGCTCTCGTCGGCGAGCGCCTCGCCCACCGACAGCATCGGATCGATGTCGAGCGGAGCATCGAGCGAGGCCATGCGCTCGTTCAGCACCAGCAGACGGCGCACATCCTGCGCGCGCCGGTCGACCAGATGCGCCACGTCTTCCGCCGAAGGCTCCCGATCGGAGTGCGTTTCGAGGTGGCGCATGGCACGCAGCACGGTGTTGAGCTCTTTGATGATGTGCACCGGCAGCCGGATCGTGCGCGACTGATACATGATCGCGCGCTCGATGCTCTGCCGGATCCACCAGGTGGCGTACGTGGAGAAGCGAAAGCCGCGCTCAGGATCGAACTTCTCGATCGCGTGAATCAGCCCGAGATTACCCTCCTCGATCAGGTCGAGCAATGCGAGGCCGCGGTTCGCGTAGTGCTTGGCGATATTCACCACCAGCCTCAGGTTGTGCTCGATCATCTTCTGGCGTGCGGCGAACTCGCCGGTCTTCGCCAGCCGGGCGTAGTGGATTTCTTCCGCGGCGGTGAGTAGATGGTTGTGACCGATCTCGTTGAAGTAGATCTGCGTCACATCCGACAGCAGGTCGGCGCTGGCGTAATCCTCCTCGCTGGCCGCCTCCTGCGGGGTGGCGTACAGCTCCTCGCCGGACTCCTCAATGACCCGGTGCGCTGGCTCGTTCATCAAGCCCCCTCCTGCGGCAGGAACTTGAGCGGATCGACGGGCTTGCCCAGGCGGCGGATCTCGAAATGCAATGCGACGCCATCGGCGCTGTTGTCGCCCATCTCGGCGATCTTCTGGCCCCTGCTCACGCGCTCTCCCTCCTTCACCAGGAGCTCACGATTATGAGCGTATACGCTCAAGTACGTGCTGTTGTGCTTGATGATGATTAGCTTACCGTATCCGCGCAGTCCACTGCCACTGTAGACTACTTTACCCGCCGCGGTGGCAAATACTGGTTGCCCCGGCGCGCCGCGGATCGCCAGCCCTTTCGGGTTGGACCCCTGATTGAACGCATGCACCAGCTTGCCGTTGGCCGGCCAAACCCATTGCAACGGCTGGTCCTTCACCTTGTCATCGAATGTTTGCCCAGGCTTGGCGGCGACGGCGTCCGCCTTCACCGGGGCTGCGGCAGCGGCGGCGGACGCCTTCGCCTCTGGTGCAGCCTTGGGCTCAGGTGGGCGAGGCGCCGGCTTTTGCTCCGGCGGCGCAACCTTGGGCTCGGCTGTTGCCGACTTCGCGTCCGGGCTGGGAGCGGACGTCGAGTCTCGCATCAGCTGCGCGAGGGCATCGTCCGAGTAGGGCAGCCTGATGCCCTTCGGTTGTGTCTTGGGCGCAGGCGGGGGCTCCAGCGACTGTGGCTCCATGGCAGCTGCGGGTGCAAGCGGCCGTGCAATCACTTCGTCCGCATCGGCTGGCTCGGCCTTCCACCCCGGCGGAGCCCGCAGGCGCAACTGCTGGCCGACCTTGATCACATTCGCATCCGCGAGCTGATTCCACGCCGCCAGCTCTTTGTAATCCAGCCCGTGATCGAGCGCGACACCGTACAACGTATCGCCGCGCTTTACCGTATAGCTCTCGGGACGCCAGTCACCCTCCTCCGCCGCTTCTGCCGCTGGAGCACCAGCTGCGAGCGCGGATGACTTGGATGGAGTCGCAGGCGCGCGCACAGTGGTTGCGGGAGTGGAAGGCTTGGGTTCGCCGGGGCCGGCTGCCTGCACGGTCGACCGAGGCGGTACCGGCGGTGGATTCGAGCCCGCCTTGCGGTAGTCGGCTACATCGCGCTCGGACACCGGAACCGGCGCACTGGTACAGCCGCCTGTCACGGTGACGATCAACCCGCACGCGAGCCAAGCCAACAAATGCTGCGAACAACGGTCCCCCAGGCTTGCCCCCGCCGATCTCATCACGCGCCGGCTCCCGGAATCAGGGGAACGAAGCGCACCGGCTCGAGTGTCTGCCGGTTGAATCGGTCGGCCTCGCGGGTGATCACGGTAAGGTACTGGCTGCGATTTCCGAGCGGCATCACCAACCGCCCGCCTTCGCCGAGTTGCTCCAGCAAAGCTTCGGGAATGTGAGTTGCGGCTGCAGCCATGATGATTGCGTCGAATGGAGCAGACTCTTTTAAACCGATGTGACCATCCGCGTGCTTCAGGCGCACGTTGGTAATCGCGAGTTGATGCAGGTTGCGCCGCGCCCGCGCGAGCAGTTGCTGAATCCTCTCCACGGAGTATACATGGCGCACCAGCCGCGATAGCAGAGCCGCCTGATAGCCGCATCCCGTCCCGATCTCGAGGACCGTATCGTGTCCGCCGCCCACCTCGGCCAACTCCAGCATCCGCGCCACCACCCACGGTTGCGAAATGGTTTGCCCGAATCCAATCGGCAGCGCGGTGTCTTCGTACGCGCGATGCGCCAGCGCTTCGTCGACGAAGATGTGGCGCTGAATCTCTGCAAAAACACGCAGTACGCGCTCGTCCTTGATGCCCTGGGTACGCAGCCGCTCCACCATGCGCAAGCGCGTGCGCTGCGAGGTCATGCCGATGCCTGTTTCCCGGCTCGTCATGGATTGAGGTGTGAAGCCAACCGGGAAGCGCGGTCCCGCGGCAGACCAGGCGGCATGGTGAACACCGGCGCTAAACAGCGTTCTTCGAGCTCACATAGACGGCAGCGGGTCAACTATGGCGCACCGGGGCTGGCGGCGGTGGCCTCCATCGGCGCCGTCGCGTCCGAGGTCAGCCAATCGCGCAGGGACCGAAGCTGAGTGTAGTGCGTGAGATCGATCTGTAACGGCGTGATCGAAACCGCACCGCTCGCCACCGCGTGGAAGTCCGTCCCCTCGCCGGCATCCTGTGCGCTGCCCGCCGCACCGACCCAGTAGACCGTGTCGCCGCGCGGCGTGGTCGATCTGATCACCGGCTCGGCTTTGTGCCGCCGTCCCAGCCGCGTAATCTGGACGCCCGCGATCTGGGATATCGGCATGTCGGGTACATTGACATTGAGCAGCATCGGTTGCGGCAAGGGCTGGCTGCGGTAGCGACGAATCAGATCGGCCACGACGCTCGCAGCGGTCGGATAGTTGCCGCCCGCCTTGCTTGCCAGAGATACCGCAATCGAAGGAATGCCCAGCAGAAAGCCTTCCGTGGCCGCCGCTACCGTCCCCGAGTAAATGGTGTCATCGCCCATATTGGCGCCGTGATTGATACCAGACACCACCATGTCGGGAAGCTCATCCAGCAGACCGGTTACCGCCAGATGCACGCAATCGGTGGGCGTGCCATTGACATAGAAGAAGCCAAGGTGCGATTTGCGCACCGAGAGCGGGCGATCGAGCGTGAGGGAGTTGCTGGCACCGCTGCGGTCGCGCTCGGGTGCGACCACGACGATTTCGGCGAGCGAGGACAGCGCTTCGGCCAGGACCGCGAGTCCGGGTGCGAAGTAGCCGTCGTCGTTGGAAAGGAGGATGCGCATGCTGGAGCTACGCGGCGCGTGGCAATTGTGCTCCGCGAGACTGCCGCGATCCGCGGATGGATTGAAACGCCATCGATGGTCGGGGCGAGAGGATTTGAACCTCCGACCACCTGCACCCCATGCAGGTACGCTACCAGGCTGCGCTACGCCCCGACTTTACTAATGCATTAGTTTAACAGACGCTCGCCAGAAGCGCGATGAAGCAAGGAAACTGCTTAGCGATGGTACAGCTGCACCGTTCATGACGTGCGCAGAACCGTCCGGACACGGCTATCGAGTTTGGGCGTCCCTGCCGTTGTTGCCGAGCGCGTGATTGGCCACGAGCTGCCTGATCTGTTGGCGGTCTACGACGTCCATGCCTATGAGGCGGAGACGCGCGGCGTTAAAGAAGTGGGCGGATGGCGTCTTGTGCTCGGCTTGATCGTCCGCCACGCGACGCAGTGAAAAGCCAGACGCCGCTGGGGCACGCGCACATGCGCCACGATCAAATAGTTCTACTTGATCTCACCTCATGTAGGCCTTCTCCGAGTAAGATGATCTCCTAAACACCTCGACGAGGGGCCGCTACGGGTGAGCGACACTCCTCTCAAACGACGTTTGGCGGCAATTCTGGCGGCAGACGCAGCCGGTTACTCGCGCCTGATGGCTGACGACGATCGGGCTACGGTAGCGGCGCTCGACACTGCCCGTGCAGTATTTCGCAGACAGATTGAATCGAACCAGGGCCGGGTGATCGACATGGCGGGTGACTCGGTCCTGGCAGTGTTCGAGACGGCCACCGGCGCGGTCGCCGCGGCGCTTGCGATCCAGGAGGAAATCGGCGCATCGGCACAGGCCCTACCGGAGGACCGACGCATGCGCTTTCGTATCGGCGTGCACCTCGGCGACGTAATCGAAAAGGGCGACGGTACGGTGTACGGCGATGGAGTCAACATTGCTGCGCGACTCGAAGCGCTGGCGGAGCCGGGCGGAATCATATTATCGGACATCGTACAGGGAGCCGTATGCGATCGACTCAATGCCACGTTTGAGGATACCGGCGAGCACAACGTCAAGAATATTCCGCGTGCGGTACGCGCTTATCGGGTGTTGACAGAGAATGCTGTACCAAGTCGGTGCGCACCCGGGGCGGTTACCACGTCGACTCTTGCAGGTGGTGCAATAGACCTTTCCTTACTCAACAAACCTTCCATCGCGGTCTTGCCGTTCGCCAATATGAGCGGCGACCCGGAACAGGACTATTTCGCCGATGGGCTGGTGGAAGACATCACTACCACGCTTTCAAAGATCTCCGGCTTGAGTGTCATCGCTCGAAACTCCAGCTTTGCCTATAAGGGTAGAACACCCGACGTGCGGCAGGTGGCGCGTGAGCTCGGCGTGCGCTATATATTGGAAGGTGGCGTGCGAAAAAGCGCCAACCGCATCCGGATTACCGTCCAGCTGATCGATGCGGAAAGCGGCGCACATATCTGGGCCGAACGCTATGACAGAGCGATTGAGGACATCTTCGCCGTGCAGGATGAAATCACGCTCGTTCTCGCGACAGAGATGCAGGTCAGGCTAACCGAGGGCGAACAGGCGCGCCTGCGCTATTCGACGACCAACAACATTGAAGCCTGGAATCACTGGGTGCAAGGGCTGTCTCATTTTCGCCGAGGGTTGAGCCGGGAAGGTTTGACCCAGGCGCGGAAATTTTGGCACCAGGCGCTCGTTCTCGATCCGAGCTCGGCGTCGCTGAACGCAATGCTCGGGTTCCTACACTATGCCAATGCTCGCTTTGGCCTCTGGGACGATCGTGAAACTGCGCTGGGCAAGGGAGGTGCCTATGTCGATAAGGCCCTTTCGCTCGACCCTGAGAATTCAGATGCCCATCTGACGCGCAGCTTGCTGCTGATGCTGCAACGGCGCTTCGACGAAGCCATCCTCGCGGCTCGCAAGGCGATTGAATATGGTCCGGGGTCGGCCGATATTGCGGTGTTTGCTTCTTTCGTGTTCGACAACGGCGGCCTTGTGCAAGAAGCGGTCGTCCAGATCGAGCGGGCAATGAAGTTGAGCCCAATTTTCCCACCGAACTATCTAGGCCAGCTTGGAAACGCTTATCGTCTCGCGGGCCGCTACGACGAGGCCATCGACGCCTATGAGGCCTATCACCAGCGCAGTCCCGGCCGCGGCGTCACAGACCTGGTGATCATCTACCAGCAGATAGGGCAGCCCGAGAAAGCGCAGGCCTGGGCGAAGCAGCTTCTGCTGGCAGAACCAAACTTCACCATCGGCTCATGGACCGAGACCCAATTCCGCATAGATACCGACCGGCTCGAGGCCGAAATGGCTGCACTTCGTGCAGCCGGACTCCCGGACTGAAATTGGAACCCGGGTCATGGATCGCCTAGCAAGGCGGGTGATTGACGGAGCTTACAGCGGTCGACCCTTGACGCGGTCAGTCCTGAAGCAAGTTCAAGAAAACGGGCTCAAGTCGGCCTCGAGCCCGAGTTCGATGCGTGGCGTCAGTTGATGATCGGGGCGAGCGCCGCACCGATGCGGCCCAACTGCGCCTCGCTGATCATGCTGCTGATGATTTTCTGGAAGCGCTCGTCGTTAACTCCCGAAACGATGTACTGCCAGCGATATGCACGCAGCATGGCATCGCGAATCTGCTGCCCCTGCGCGACGTCGAACATCTTGCCGAACACTCGCAAGAAGTAATCGGCGTCGACTTTGGCTTGCATTTGCAGGATGCCATCCACCGCGGCAAGCAGCTCGATGAGATCGTTAACCGCCTGATCGCGCTGTTCTGGCGTCAGCTCGGCGTCCTCGCGCCGCCACTCGAGCTCGTCGAGAATCGCATGCTGCGATTCCTCCTTCCAGTGGAACAAGAACACGTCCTTCCACAGCTCGGATAGAGCGGCGTCAGGCTCGATACTCTGCCGGTAGTGCGCTTGAGTGAAGAGCTCGATGTGGCAAGTTAGCCCAAGCACGGCCCAGTTTGATTTGCTGAGAACGGCGCTGGCGACATCGTTGGGCTGCGGTAGAAACGCGTAGCCGGACGGCATACCTGCGGCCACCATCGTTTCGACCCGGCGGAACAGCTCTTGGTGCTTCAATTCTTCGTCGGTGAAGCGCACTAGCGCTTCGAACGCGATCTGGTCGCCCAGCCAATGCGCGCGGCTCACCTCGAGCATCTTTGCACTGATGTAGCGCTCGACGAGCCCAAAGATATTGGCATAGGTGCGGCCTTGGATCTGGCTCATCAGCCGTTTCTCGCCGGCGTCAAGGAACGGCAAGCGATCAACTTTCGACAGGCCGTCGGGCAGAAACTTCTTCGAAATGTCGAACTTGCGTCCGCGAATCACATCACGGTCGATGTCCCAGCGTATACGCTTGCTTGACAAAGGACTATTCCAGCGCGCGGAATAGTGTTATGGACCGCCTCGAGAGCATGCGGGTCTTCGTCGCCGTGGCCGAAACGCAAGGCTTTGCGCCCCCTGCGCGGCGCCTCGCGATGTCGCCGCCAGCGGTGACGCGTGCGGTTTCCGCGCTGGAGGAGCGGATCGTCGATTTGATCGATGAAGGCATCGACGTTGCCGTCCGCATCGCACATCTGCCGGACTCGTCGCTGCGCGCGGTCCGGGTCGGTTCGGTGCGCTGGGTGGTGTGCGCATCGCCAGAGTACCTCGCCGCACGCGGCACGCCGCGGACCCCGGCCGACCTTACGCAGCACGACACCATTGCCTTTTCATTTAGCACCTCGCCACAGGAATGGTCGTTCGCGTCGGGCGAGACGCTCAGGCTGCCGACCCAGCTCGTCGTGAACAGCAACGACGTCGCAATTGCGGCCGCCGTTGCCGGTCGAGGCGTGGCGAGAGCCCTGTCCTACCAGATCGCACCCGAGCTGCGCGCGGGCAAGCTGCAGATAGTGCTCTCGGAGTTCGAACCGCCACCAGTCCCGGTGAGCGTTGTATACGTCGAGGGCTGGCGCGCGGCGGCGAAGGTGCGGGCCTTTGTCGACTTCGTGGTCGAGCGTTTGAGGTCGGACAAGAGTTTGAACTAATCAGGCATCCTCGAACGTGACGTTCGACCTGAACGGCTTTGCGATTCTTGGGCCGACGGGTTGCCCCACGGACGGATTCAACGTCGCCGAACCTTGCGTCCAGACCGGCAACGGCTGGGGCATCGACGCCTATAGCGGTACGGGTGGCTTTGGTCGGCTGAACACTCGTGTCATCAACGGGACGATCAACGGCATGGGCAGCTACGGAATGGTGCTAGGAAGGAACTCGCCCCTGACGAGCAAGCGCGGCCGAAAAATTCCGGCCGCGCTGCAACTGAATTGAGCGATGTCTGGCTCACTTCGACGATGGCTGATTGATGAAGGCCACCAGCGCGGGAATGGTCTGCTCGGGCGCTTCCTCCATCAGCCAGTGCCCCGAGCCCTTGATGATGATGCCCGTCACATCCGTATCCACCATCCTGCCCTGCTCGATCAGGAAACTACCGCCGGCCTTCTCACCGGATAGAACCAGCATGGGCATGGTCAGCGGTGTCTTGGCAAAGCCCTCGAAGTCCTTCCCGTCCTGCTCGAAGGCCTTGAAGTATTCGAACCCGGCGCGCATTCCGCCAGGTTGCGCATACGCCGCTGCGTAAAACTGGCGATCCGCCTCCGAGATCGAATGGTTCCGGTCCGCGGCGAAG
>Ga0335084_10006567_pt1 | contig 11567 bp, 7 predicted proteins | sample Lox_Sample_44_FD_206721 | JGI IMG/M metagenome (GOLD analysis project Ga0335084, IMG submission 206721) | Soil microbial communities from Loxahatchee National Wildlife Refuge, Florida, United States - Lox_Sample_4.4 | ecosystem: Environmental > Terrestrial > Soil > Wetlands | place: USA: Florida...
GGCCGCGAACCGCCCGAGCTACGGCTTCGGCTTCGCGACGACGCTGATCGCAATCGCTGCGCTGGTTTTCGCCGTCGCCGCGTGGCGCGACGCGCGCTCCGGCGCCGCCGTTGCGTCCACTGCGACGTCCGCCGACAGCGCTCTGCGCACGCAGGTCTCGAAGCTCGAAGCATCGGGTCGGGCCGATCGCGTGCGCGACGACGCGCGGCACATGAAAGCGCTCGACGCACTGCAGTGGGCGGTCAATCAGAACGCGTCGCTCGCATTCGGCGAGTTGCCGTTCGACGACGCGCACGTCGCGTACGTCCGCGACCTGCTCGAGCGATTGGTGTCGCTCGGTTTTCACGGGCGCGTCCGCATCGAATCGCACCTCGGACAGTTCTGCCTCGTCCAAGACGAGGCGGGAAGCTACCAACTCGCGCCGCCGGACCTGCCGATCGAGGCTTGCGCTCTGATCGGCCACCCGCTCGACGATTCCGGCGCGGTGACGGACCGCCAAAGCGTCGGCTTCGCAGAATTCCTCAGGAACTCGCCGCTCGTCACGTCGTCGGGGATCGCCGTCGAACTCGTCGCACACGACCGCGCGCATTCGTTGGCGGCCGTTGCGCAGCCGCCCGACCTCGGTCGCGCCGGCGACTGGAATGCAATCGCCGCGCGCAACAACCGCTTGGAATTCTCGCTGATTCCGATCGACACCGACGCGCCGGCGTCCTAACGACGCCCTAGACGTCGAACCGGAAATACTCCCCGTCGCGCACCAGCCGGCCGCCGGTCGGCGACGCAAAATGCGTACCGAGCACCAGCGTGCCGTCGCTGAAGCGGCGCATGAACGATTGCCGCGTCTCCGCGGCGCGCGCCGTATCGACATCGGCGACGTCGGGCCACTTCGGCCGCGCGAACTGCAGCGGATGATGAAAGAGATCGCCGGTGATGATCGCCCGCTCGCCGGCCGATTCGATCAGCACGCTGACGTGGCCCGGCGTGTGCCCGGGCGTCGGCACGAGACTCACTTCGCTCGTCAGGCGGTGATCCGACTCGACCAGATCCGCGAGGCCCGCGTGCAAGATCGGCTCGATCGAGTCGCCGCGCGCTTCCTTGCCGAACGGATCGACCTCGTGCTGCCAGTACTCCCACTCCTGCCGGCCGAAGAGATAGCGTGCCTTCGGAAACGTCGGCACCCACTTGCCGTCCTTCAGGATCGTGTTCCAACCGACGTGATCGACGTGTAGATGCGTACACATCACGAAGTCGACCGCGTCCGGTCGCGCGCCGCGCGCCGCGAGCTGCTCGAGAAAGTCGCTCTGCCGTTTGTTCCACTCCGGCACGTCGCGCGGTTTGTCGTTGCCGACGCACGTGTCGACGACGATGCGCGCGCCGTCCGACTCGATCAGGAACGAATGGAAGCTGAGCGGTATCTGACTGTCGTCGTGCAGGAAGTGCGGTTTGAGCCAACGATGCATCGGTACGAGATTTTCCGGCGTTGCATCCGGCAGCAAGATCGTCGGCGACACGTCCATCAGCATCTCGACGACGCGGCTCACCTTCACGCGGCCGATCTTCCACGTTTCCATGACCCTCTCCCCTTCGTTGGTTCGTCAGCCCACGTCGAACCGGAACGCGCCGCCGTCGCGCTTCACACGCCCCGCCGTCGGCGCGGCAAAGTGCGTGCCGATCACGAGAATCGGTTGGCCCGCCACGCGCTCCATCACCGACCGGCGCATCGTCGCGCCGGCGACCGGATCGCTGTCGAACGTCGGCGACCACTCGGGATGCCCGAACTGACACGGATGGTGCAGCATGTCGCCGGTAATCAGCGCGCGCTCGCCCTTCGATTCGATCACGACGCTGACGTGGCCCGGCGTGTGCCCCGGCGTCGGCGTCAGACTGATTTCCGGCGAGACGCGGTGATCCATGTCGACGAGCGTGGCGAGCCCCTGATCGAAGATCGGTTTCACCGAGTCCGCCAAGATCGCCTGCTGCTCCGTATCGCCGTCGCGGCTCCAGTACTCGTATTCCTGTTTGCCGATCAGATAGCGCGCCTTCGGAAAGGTCGGCACCCACTTGCCGTCGTTCAGCATCGTGTTCCAGCCGACGTGATCGACGTGCAGGTGCGTGCAGACGACCGCGTCGACCGCAGCGGCGCTGCAGCCCGCCTCTTCGAGGCTCTTCAAAAAGCCCGTCTGCAGCGCCTGGCCGCCGAGCAGCCCGCGGGGCTTGTCGTTGCCGATGCACGTGTCGACGACGAGGTTCAGACCCGGTGCGCGCACGAGCAGCGCGTGAATCGACATCTTCAGCGCGCCGTCGTCGGCGACGAAATGCGGGAACAACCACGGCATGTCGCGCAATTTGTCGGGCGTCGCTTCCTTCAGAAATGCGCCGTCCGGACTGTACGGAAACGCCATCTCCATCTCGACCACCCGCGTGACCGATACGTCACCGATCTGCCACTTCAACATCGCGCGCTCCTCAATGCGTGAGAGGCGCGAGTATGCGGTGCTCGTTCGTGCGCCGTAAACGTCTCACGAATCGGTGAGTTGCCAGGCCGCCACCGACCGTCGTCGCTCGAGCATTTCGTTGATGATGTAGTGGTGATACATGACGCGAATCTCGCGTACCCACTCCGGCACGTCGGAGTCGAGGCTGCGCAGGCTCTTCGAACTCTTCTCGTGCTCGCGTCGCAGCGCGTCGTCGTCGAGCTCGGACAGTCGTGATTCCATCGTTCGCCCCTCGATCGTCCCGAGCGGGATGCTACGGGCAGCGGATCGCAAAGACGTGCAACTGCATCACGATCGCGAACATCCGACGCTCCTTCACCGCCGACCCGCAGCGTCCCCGAATTGTCGCTGCGGACGGACACTTGGCCGCCGCTGACCGGTCGCGACGCGGCGGATCGCCTACGATGCGCCACCTTCCAACCGTTCTGACGCGGCATCGCCATGCTGACGCTCGTGTCGATTGCTGCCGCTACGACGATCATCGTCGCGATCGTGGTCGCGCGGCGCCTGCGCCGTCGGCAACCGTGCACACATCCGCAGCGCCGCGCCCGCGGCCGGGCGATCGATCGCGCCGGCTCGACCGGCGTCGCGCTCGCGGGCTGGCGCCGTTCGAAGGTCTGACCCTCCGAGCCCGCGTTCAGGCCTCGCGCGCCGCCGCGATGCCGCGCGCTTCGTCGACGCCGCGCAACAGCGCGAGACCCGCCACGAAGAACAGCAACGTGACACCGAGCGCCGCGCGTTGTGCACCGCTCGCAAACGCGCCGACGAGGCCGTACGTCAACGGACCTACGATCGACGCGGCTCGATTCGCGAGGCCCCACAAGCCGAAGAACTCGGCCGTGCGTGCCGGCGGCGTGAACAACGCGACGATCGCGCGGCCGCCGGATTGACTGCCGCCCAATGCGACGCCGGCGATGCTCGCCGCCCACCACAACTGCGTGGCGTTCGCTGCGCTCGCGACGAACGCGAGCGCCGCGATCCACGCGACGAGCACCCAACGCAGCGTCCGCACCGCGCCGAATCGATCCTGCAATTGGCCGGCGCCGACCGAACCCGCGGCCGCCATGACGTGGACGAACATCAGCAACGCCAACAGCTCACGCTGACCGACGCCGAATTGCGAACGCGCGTAGATCGCCGTGACGACGATGACCGTATTGACGCCCGATTGAAAAACCGCGAGCGCGACGAAAAACCGGAACAGATCGCGATGGGTGCGCGCGCGTCGCAACGTCGCTGCGACGCGTTCGATCGCAATGCGCCACAACCGCCCGCCCGCCGGCGCGGCACGCGCGGTCGCGCGCTCGCGGACGAACAAAAACGTCGGGACCGATGCAACCGCGTAGACGGTCGCGGTGATCGCGAGCGTGATCGGCACGAACTCGATCTCCGATTCGCCGCGCGCCTGCGCCGCGCTCACGTACGCGAGGCACAGCGCGAGCGTCGCGAGCCCGCCGATGTAGCCGAGTCCCCACCCCCAGCCGGACAGACGGCCGATCCGCGCCGGGGGTACGAGTTCGGGTAGAAACGCGGCCACGAGATTCACACCGCTTTCGAAGCAGATCAGCGACGTCGCGACGAACACCATCGCGGTAGCCACGGCACCGACCGGAACCCGCGCGAGTACCAACGTGGACGCAACGCATCCGACGGCGGCCGCGAACAGCAGGCGCTTCTTCGCCGCGCGCGCGTCCGCGTAGGCGCCGACGATCGGTGCCGTGACGAGCACGACCGCGTTGCCGATCGCGAGCGTGGCCGTCCACAACAGAGTCGCGGCGCCGATTTGCAGTCCCGCTTCGGCCGCGACGACCGCGACGAAGAACGCGTTGTAGACCGTCGTCAGCACGATCGTCGTATAGCCCGCGCTCGCAAAGTCGTACATCGCCCACGCGAATTGCTCGAGTCTCCCCGCTTGCGCCGGCGCGCTTTGCATCACGACGGTTCTTCACCCGGTACCGGCGCGACGACGCCGGCGAGGTCCGGTTCGTCGAGCCGCTCGAGAATCGCCGCACGGACGCGGTCGCGCAGGCGTACCGCCGCATGCCAGTCGGCGCCTTCCGGCGCGACCGATTCGGCGAAGTCGACGTCGACCGCACCGCGATGCGCATACCAGACGTCGGAACGGAGGATCGAACGCGTACCGCGGATCGCCATCGGTACCACCGGCACGCGCGCGTCGACTGCCGCGGCGAAGGCACCCATGCGGAACGGCAGCAATCCCGGCATTCGCGTCAGGGTTCCCTCGGGGAACATGAGCACCGGTTGCCCGCGACCCAGTAGGGCCGTCAGGCGGCGCGCGTCCTCGATGCCCTTCTGCACGTCGAGGCGCTCGACGAACGTCGCGCCGATCCGTTCGAGGAACAGGCGCGCGAAGAACTGCTTCGCGAGTTCGCCCTTGACGACGAAGGAGCACGTCGTCGGCACCGTCGCCGCCACGACCACCGCGTCGAGGTAACTCGCGTGGTTGGCGACGAACACGCAGGGGCCTTGCGGCACGCGCCCGGCGCCGTTGACGGTCAACGGCACGCCGCTCAGGCGCAGTAACCAGCGGGCACCGTGGCGCATCGCGCGCCATCGCAAGTTCGTCGACGGCGACAAGACGACCAGCGGCCATACGACGGCGATCAAGAGACCGAACACGCAGCGCGCGCGCCACGCGTACGCTGCGTCGGCGACCTTCCGCCGCAGCCGGCCCGCGCCCAGACCGCGCCACCACAGGCGCACGAACTGCAACGGCACTGCCGCCGTCGGCCGCTCCAACTCGCCGCGCTCGTACAGCTGCCGGCAGGCTGGCCGGCGGATCTTGCCGCTCGCGGTCTTCGGCACGGTGTCGGGCCGCACCAGTACGACCTCGTCAGGGGCGAAGCCGAGCACTTGCGAAACCGCACGTTCGATCCGCTCGCGCAGCGGCCCGCGCGTCGGTTCGGCTTGCATCGTTTCGGCGACGACGATCAACCGTTCGGTCAGCGCGTCCGCGTCGGCGACGCCGAACGCCGCGACACAGCCGTGACGAATGCCGGGCACGGCGCCGACCGCGTTCTCGATTTCGTACGGATAGATGTTGCGACCGGCGCGCTTGATCAGATCTTTGACGCGGCTCGTCACGAACAGATCGCCGCCGACGATGTAGCCCATGTCGCCGGTGTCGAGCCAATCGCCGCGCAGCAATTGGCGCGAGGCAGCCTCGTTGCGGAAATACCCGCGCGTCGCCGACGGTCCCCGAAACTCGATCCGGCCTTCGCGTCGGTCCGGCAACTCGCGCTCGGCGTCGTCGACCACGCGCAACTGATAGCCAGGCAGCGCCTGCCCGCTCGACACGAACTCGAGCGCCGTGGCGTCGTCCGTCGTCCGCCGCGCCTCGCCGACGCGTTGGTACGCGTCGCGGTCGACGCGGTCGAATAGCGGCTCGCGTTCGAGCGGCGGCAGCGCGACGCAGACGCCTGCTTCGGCGAGACCGTATGCGGGCTTCATCGCGCTGCGGCGGAGTCCATGCGCGGCGTAGCGCTCGCAGAAGCGCCGGACGGTGGCGGGCGTCACGGGCTCGGCGCCGTTGAACGCAACGCGCCAACGCGACAGGTCGACACCGGCGATCTCGTCGTCGCGCACCCGCGCGACGCACAACTCGTACGCGAAGTTCGGCGCGCCGGAAATCGTCGCACGATGTTCGTGCAGTCGCGTCAACCAACGCGCGGGCCGGCCGAGGAACGCGCTGGGCGGCATCAGCACCAAGCGCATGCCGAAATGCAGGCTACCGAGCCACGCGCCGATCAAGCCCATGTCGTGATACAGCGGCAGCCAACTGAGGAACACGTCGGCGGGCTCCGCGTCGACGGCTCGCCCCATCGCACGGATGTTGGCGAGCAGTTGCGCGTGCGTCAGTACGACGCCTTTCGGTTGGCCCGTGCTGCCCGACGTGTATTGCAGCATCGCCACCGCGTCCGGGGCGATCGTCGCCGGCGCGAACGCCGTCGGTAGGGCGGTGAGCTGCTCCGGCGTCAACGCCGCGTCGAGCGACTTCACCTGACCGCGCAGCAACCGCGCGACGGGCCGCGCCTGCGCGGGGGCAACCAGCACGCGCGTCTGCGCGTTGTCGAGAATCGCCGCGTGGCGGCGCAGGTGATCTTCGATCTGCGACGCGCGTTCCGGCGGATAGATCGGCACCGCGACGGCACCGGCGAGCAGCACGCCGAGAAACGTTTCGAGGTAGGCGGCCCCGGTCGGCAGCATGATCGCGACGGCGGCCCCCGGTTCGAGGCCGCTGCGCTGCAATCCGGCCGCGGCGCGGCGCGCACCGTCGAGCAGCGCGCGATACGTGATCGCACGCGGTACATCGCTCGATCCCTCGTACAGCTCGACGTGCACGCGGTCGGGCGTCGCCGACGCGTGGATTTCGAGCGCGTCGACGAGCGTCTTCGCGCCGTACGGGACCGCGATCGCGGGCTCCAACGTCACCGCGACGGGCGCCGCGACCGCTGTTTGAACGGCGCGCGCCCGCGGCGCCGCGCGCACGGCATCGACGAGATCGCGCGGCCGTTCGGCGGTGCCGAGCAGCGCATCCGGCAATTCGACGCGCATCGCTTCGGCTACCCGCAGCAACAACTCGCTGCGCGCGAGGCTGTCGAAGCCGAGTTCGCGGTCGAAGCTCGCATCGAGCGTCACCGCGGCGCGGCGCTGCGGATGCAACTCTTCGGCGACCGCCGCAACGAGCGCGAGCACGACCGCTTCCGGTGCTGCGTCGTTCGCGGCGCTCGTCGATGACCCACCCATGGGATCAATGTCCGGCCGAACCGGGCGCGCCGCAAGACGCGCCGAGCCGAGGCCGTTGCGAATTGCCGCGGTTCGGAGAGGGAAAACCCGTAAGTGAATCGGTGCGACGGCGCCGCACAATACGACGTCACCGCTAAGGGGTCGTACCGATGGCGCACAAGCAAATCCTCTTCCAGTCCGCCGCCCGCGAGAAAATTCTGCGCGGCGTCAACCAACTCGCCGACGCCGTGCGCGTCACGCTCGGTCCGAAATCGAAGTCCGTGCTGATGCAGCAGAAATGGGGCACGCCGGTCGTCTGCAACGACGGCGTCACGATCGCGAAGGCGGTCGACCTCGCCGATCCCGAAGAAAACCTCGGCGCGCAGATGCTGCGGCAAGCGGCCGAGAACACCGGTGACGCGGTCGGCGACGGCACCAGCACCTCGACGATCCTCGCCGCCGCGATCTTCGCCGACGGCGTGCGCAACGTCGTCGCCGGCGCATCGGCGATCGACATCAAACGCGGGCTCGAACGCGGCCAACGCACGGCGCTCGAGGCGCTGCACACGCTTTCGAAGACGGTCAGCACGCGCAAAGAACGCGCCCAAGTCGCGACGATCGCCGCGCACAACGATCCCACCATCGGCGAACTCGTCGCAGAGGCGATGGAACGCGTCGGCGGCGAAGGCGTCATCACGGTGGAAGAATCGAAGACGACCGAGACCGTGCTCGACGTCGTCGAAGGTATGCAGTTCGATCGCGGCTACCTGTCGCCGTACTTCGCGACCGACACGGCGAAGATGGAAGCGGCGCTCGACGATCCGTACGTGCTCTTGTGCGACCGCAAGATCACGCATCTCGCCGACGTGATTCCGTTGCTCGAGCAAGTCGCGAAGTCGGGGCGACCGCTGCTGATCGTCGCCGAAGACATCGAGGGCGAAGCGCTCGCGACGCTCGTCGTGAATCAGATTCGCGGGGTGCTCAAGAGCCTCGCCGTCAAAGCGCCCGGCTTCGGCGACCGCCGCAAGGCGATGCTGCAGGACATGGCGGTGCTGACCGGCGGTGTGGTCGTATCGGAAGAAGTCGGCCTCAAGCTCGAGAACGTGCAGCTCGGCGAACTCGGCCGCGCGCGCCGCGTCGTCGCCGACAAGGACAACACGACGATCATCGGCGGCGCCGGCGCGCGCACCGAGATCGACAACCGCATGAAGCAAATCCGCACCGAGATCGACAAGACGACGAGTGACTACGACAAGGACAAACTCAAGGAACGCCTCGCGAAGCTCGCCGGCGGCGTCGCGGTCATCCGCGTCGGCGCATCGACCGAAGCGGCGATGAAGTCGAGGAAGGAAGCGCTCGACGACGCGATCAGCGCGACGAAAGCCGCGGTCGCCGAAGGCATCGTGCCGGGCGGCGGTCTCGCGCTGCTGCGTTGCATTCCGGCCGTCGAGCGCGACGAGGCGACCGCCCACGGCGACGAACGCACCGGCATCCAGATACTCAAACGCGCGCTCGAAGCGCCGACGCGGCAAATCGCCGCGAATTCGGCGGTCGACGGCGGCGTCGTCGTCGCGGAGATGCGCAAGAGCGCGGGTTCGATCGGCTACGATGCGGCCACGAACACATACGTCGATTTGATGGAAGCGGGCATCGTCGATCCGACCAAGGTCGTGCGCATCGCACTCGAGAATGCCGTATCGGTCGCGAGCGTGTTGCTGTTGACCGAAGCCACCATGACCGAAGTTCCGGAGCAGCACAAAGAGCCCGCTGCACCGCCGGACATGGGTATGTGACGACGTATGTCCGAAGCGGGCGCCGCGACGCTGTCCGGGCGTTCGCTGACGAAGGTCTACCGAACGGGTGACGTCGAGATCCACGCCCTGCGCGGCGTCGACATCGACCTGAACGCCTCCGAACTCGTCGTGCTGGTCGGTCCGTCCGGCAGCGGCAAGTCGACGCTGCTCAACATTCTCGGCGGCCTCGACGTGCCGAGTTCCGGTGAACTCTTCTTTCGCGGCGCACCGATGCCGCGCGACGACGCCGCCATCACCCGCTTTCGCCGCGACCACGTCGGCTTCGTGTTCCAGTTCTACAACCTGATCGCGAGCTTGACCGCCGAAGAGAACGTCGCGCTCGTCACCGAAATCGCCCGTGCACCGCTCGCACCGCGCGACGCGCTCGCGCTCGTCGGCCTCGAGGCGCGCTGCGACGCGTTTCCGGCGCAGCTGTCGGGCGGTGAGCAGCAACGCGTCGCAATCGCGCGCGCCATCGCCAAGCGCCCGGACATCTTGCTGTGCGACGAACCGACCGGCGCGCTCGACTCGCAGACCGGCGTACGCGTGCTCGAAGCGATCGAGACGATCCACCGCGAGCTCGGCACGACGACGGCGCTGATCACCCACAACCGCGCGATCGCCGGCATGGCCGATCGCGTCGTTCGGTTCGCCGACGGCCGCATCGCGGAGACGGCGACGAATACACACCGCATCGCACCGCGCGAGATCGAGTGGTGAGCGTGCATCCGCTCGACCGCAAGTTGCTGCGCGATTTGTGGCGGATGCGCGGCCAAGGACTCGCGATCGCGATGGTCGTGGCGTCCGGCGTCGCGGTACTGGTGATGTCGCTCGCGACCGTCGAGGCGCTCGACGACACGACGAACGCGTACTACGAGCAGCGCCGCTTCGCCGACGTGTTCGCGATCGCGAAGCGTGCGCCGGACGCGCTCGCGGACCGCATTGCCGCGGTCGACGGCGTGCAGCTTGTCGAAACGCGCATCGTGCGTTGGGCCAACGTCGACGTGCCCGACTTCCACGAACCGGTGATCGCCACGTTGGTGTCGCTGCCCGATCGCGACGCGCCGCTGCTGAATCAACCGAGCCTCGTGCGCGGGCGGGAGCTTTCGTCGGGCCGCATCGACGAAGCGTGGGTCAGCGAAGCGTTCGCCGACGCGCACGGCCTCGCGCCCGGCGACCGCGTGCGCGTGCTGATGAACGGTCGCAGCCGCTCGATCGAAGTGGCCGGCGTCGCACTGTCGCCGGAATTCGTCTACGCGATCGGGCCCGGCGCGCTGATGCCGGACGCGGCGCGCTACGGCGTGTTTTGGATGAAGCGACGCGAACTCGCGGCCGCATACGACCTCGACGGCGCGTTCGACGACGTGACGCTCACGCTGTTGCCGGACGCCTCGGAATCGCTCGTCGTCGCGGCGCTCGACGACCTCCTCGAACCGTACGGCGGCACCGGCGCGTTCGGCCGCCGCGACCAGATCTCGAATTGGTTCGTCAAGAACGAGATCGCCCAGCTGCGCACCATGGCACGCATCCTGCCGTCGATCTTCCTCGCCGTTGCAGCGTTCCTGACCAACGTCATGCTGGCGCGGCTCGTCGCGATCGAGCGCGCCGAGATCGGCCTGTTGAAGGCGTTCGGGTACTCCGGCTCTGCGGTCGCGTGGCACTACGCGAAGCTGGTCGTCGCGATGACCGCGATCGGCGTGCTGCTCGGCTGGCTCGTCGGCTGGTCGCTCGGCCGTTGGATGACCGGCACGTACACCGACCTCTTCAAATTTCCGACGCTCGAATACGCGCCGGGGCCGTATGCGTTCGCGCTGTCGGGCTCCGTCAGCGTCGGCGCCGCGCTCGTCGGCGCCGTCGGTGCGGCGCGCCGCGCCGCGGGACTCGCACCGGCCGAGGCGATGCGGCCGCCGTCACCCCCTCAGTTCCATCGTCGGGGGACGTTGATCCCGTGGCTCGTCGCACGGCTCGACCAACCGACGCGCATCGTATTGCGGCAAGTGTCGCGGCGGCCGCTGCGTGCGGTGTTGACGAGTCTCGGCGCCGCGACCTCGGTGGCCGTGCTCGTCACGGCGCTGCAGTGGCTCGACGCGATCGAATATCTCGTCGACGACTTCTTCCAGCGTCAGCAACGGCAAGACGTGACGCTCGGCCTCGTCGAGGCGGCCGAAGCCGACGTCGTGCGCAGCGTCGCACGGCTGCCCGGTGTGCTCGCCGTCGAACCGCGCCGCAGCGTCGCCGTGCGGTACGTGCACAAACAGTACTCGCGGCGCGACGCGCTGGTCGGCCTGCCGGGCGACGGTCGGCTCGAGTGGCTGCACACTGACGACGGCGCCGAGGTGCAAGTGCCGGCCGCCGGTATCGTGATGTCGAGTGCGCTGGCCGAGATCCTGCACGTGAAGGTCGGCGACGTCGTCACGCTCGAAGTGCTCGAAGGGCGGCGCAAACGCGTCGACGTGCCCGTGGCGTCGATCTTCGACACTTACATCGGCACGCCCGCGTACATGGACATTGCCGCGCTCACGCGCGCGATCGG
>Ga0335084_10006568_pt1 | contig 11567 bp, 12 predicted proteins | sample Lox_Sample_44_FD_206721 | JGI IMG/M metagenome (GOLD analysis project Ga0335084, IMG submission 206721) | Soil microbial communities from Loxahatchee National Wildlife Refuge, Florida, United States - Lox_Sample_4.4 | ecosystem: Environmental > Terrestrial > Soil > Wetlands | place: USA...
CGCGCTGCAACGTAATGAAGGTCTCGTCTACCGTGCCGTGGTAGCACCAGTTGAAAACCAGAATCTTGTGGCGGCCGGTGATGTGACGTGCCAGGCGAATGGAAAACCGGTTGGCATCCGTCGCGGTGAGCGCGAACTGCCAATAGGGCAGGCCGAAACGCTTCTGCAGTTCCTCGGCGACGAAAATCGCATCTTCGAAAGGCAGCATTAGCGTGATGCCACGCCGGGCCTGTTCTTCGATGGCCTTGACTGTCGCGAACGGGGAGTGGCCAGTCATGGCGCCGGTGTCACCCAGGCAGAGGTCTACGTAGCGGTTGCCATCGACATCAAAGAAATGTCCGCCTTGGGCCTCACGGACAAACGGAGGGAAAGCCCCGGCCCACTTGCGCATCCAGTTCATCGGAACACCGGCGAGAAGCGATTTGCCGGCGCGTTCAAAGAGAGTTTTCGATATCGGGTGGTCTTTGACGAAGCGCTGCTGCTCGCGCTGCATGAGGGAGGCAAGACGGCCGCGGTCGATGGTTTTCATGCCGGTTCGGGAGAAAAGAATCACCACAGAGGGCACGGAGGCCACCGAGGTAATTTGTTAATTACGGCTCTGTGCCCTCTGTGGTTAAGGCTGTTACAGAATGTATCGCGACAGATCCTGGTCCTTCACGATGTCCGCCAGCATGTGGCGCACGTAGTCGGCGTCCACCTTGATGTGCTCGCCTTTCTTGTCCGGCGCGTCGAAGCTGATCTCATCCAGCACGCGCTCCATGATCGTGTGCAGGCGGCGGGCGCCGATATTCTCCGTACCCTCATTCACCCGGAAGGCGAAGCGGGCGATTTCCGCCAAAGAATCCTTGGTGAATTCCAGCTTCACGCCCTCGGTATCGAGCAGAGCCGTGTATTGCTTGACCAGCGAGGACTTCGGCTCAGTCAGAATTCGGATGAAGTCGTCCATGGTCAGAGACTGCAGTTCGACGCGTATGGGGAAGCGGCCCTGCAGCTCGGGAATCAGATCGCTAGGTTTGGAGACGTGAAAGGCTCCGGCTGCGACGAAGAGAATATGGTCGGTGCGCACCATGCCGTAGCGCGTGTTGACGGTCGTGCCTTCGACGATCGGCAGGATGTCGCGCTGCACGCCTTCACGCGAAACGTCGGGCCCGTGGCCGCTCTCCCGGCCGGCAATCTTGTCGATCTCGTCGAGGAAGATGATACCCGAGTCCTCGACCCGATCGATGGCGACACGAGTCACCTGGTCCATATCAATTAAACGCTGCTCTTCTTCCTGGATCAGGTATTCGAACGCTTCGTTGACCTTCATCTTCCGCTTCTTAGTGCGCTGGCCGAAGATGTTGGGCAGCATGTCCTTGATGTTGACGTCCATCTCCTCGACGCCCTGGTTGGAGATGATTTCAAAAGACGGGAAATTTCGTTCCCGGACGTCAATTTCGACGAGTCGTTCATCCAACTTGCCCTCGCGCAGCTGCTGGCGCAGCTTCTCGCGGGTGCGGGACTGCGAATCTCCAGACGAAGAGGCAGTCGTCCCCTCCAGAATGAATCCTGCCTGTGCGGGCTCGGCGGGACGCTGCGGCGCGGGCGGGGGCAGCAGGATATCCAGCAGCCGTTCTTCCGCGTTCAATTCCGCCTTGTCGGCCACGTCTTCCAGTTTCTCTTCGCGCACCATCTCGATCGCGATTTCGACCAGGTCGCGAATCATGGATTCCACATCGCGGCCGACGTAGCCCACTTCGGTGAATTTCGAGGCTTCCACCTTGAGAAAGGGCGAATTGGCGAGCTTGGCCAGTCGGCGCGCAATCTCGGTCTTGCCCACGCCCGTCGGCCCGATCATGATGATGTTTTTAGGAATGACTTCTTCGGCGAGATCGGGGGCAAGCTTTTGCCTCCGCATGCGGTTACGCAGCGCGATGGCGACCGCGCGCTTGGCGTCTTTTTGTCCGACAACGTGTTTGTCCAGCTCGGCGACGATCTCACGCGGCGTGAGTTCGTCCAGCGCCAGCTGCTCTTCCTCGACGGTTCCAGGTAGATAAATGGCCATAGGGTCGTTGGTCCTTGGTCGTTCGTCGTTGGCCATGCGGATTGCCAACGACCAATAACGAACGACCAACGACGGGTTCCTACAATTCCTCGATCGTCACCTTGTCATTGGTATAGATGCACATTTTACCCGCAATCTTCAGGGCTTCTTCCGCAATCTGGCGCGCCGAGAGCTGGGTATGCTCGGCCAGGGCTTGGGCGGCAGCCTGCGCATAGGAGCCGCCACTGCCGATCGCGGCAATCCCGCCGTCGGGTTCAATCACATCGCCCTGGCCGCTCAGCAGGAAAGTTTGTTCCTTGTCGGAAACCAGGAGCAACGCCTCCAGATGCCGCAGGAACTTGTCGGTCCGCCAATCCTTGGCCAGCTCCACGGCGGCACGGCCAATGTTCCCGTGATACTGCTCCAACTTCGCCTCAAAACGGCTGAACAGGGAAAACGCATCCGCGGTCGAGCCGGCAAATCCGGCAAGAATCTTGTCCTGGTACAAACGGCGGATCTTCTTGGCGGAGTGCTTGATCACGGCTTCGCCCAGGGTAACCTGTCCATCGCCGGCCATGACGACATTGCCGTTCCGGCGGACACAAAGCACCGTGGTCGATCGGACTAGACGCTTTTTCTGCATGAGGACAATTTCTGATTATATCAGCGGGAATCTTGTCCGGTAGCTCCGGCTCCGGGGATGCTCAATTAAGATATCGGGAGTCGCACACTGCCGGCATCGCGAGCGATGCGAGCATCACGGAGGAAAGAGCATGGCAGAAGTCACCTTGTACAAACCTGACGCAACCGTCCGCTATCCCAACGCGACGGAGGTCACTCTAAAAGACGGGGTGCTGTTCTTTGCCATTCAGAAAGATGCCATTCACCCCTTTGCCCAGACGATCCGGACAAATGTCCCGTTCGTGGTGATGGAAGAAGTTGGCAGCTGAAGACCGGCGGCTCAGTCCTGCGACGGAATCGCGCCCTTCCTTAACTGGCGACGATGTCTGCGATCTTTACCGCGTCCGAACAGGCACGCACGTCATGGGTGCGAACAATGTGCGCGCCCTTTACGATGAGCGAGGTCTCCGCCGCCAGCGTGCCCAGCAACCGGTCCTCCACGGGGGCGTCGCTTCCACCTCGAGCCAGGGCCCGCCCAATGAACGATTTTCTTGAAACCCCTACCAGCAGGGGATAGCGCAGCTGGTGAAGTTCCTCGAAGCGTTTCAGCAGTGGATAGTTCTCCTGAAAGTTCTTGCCAAAGCCGAAACCGGGATCAAGCACCAGCCGTTCCCGCTTCACTCCCTTGGTCACTGCAAAGTCCACCCACTCGCGCAGCTCCCGCTTGACCAGCATCACGATGTCAGACACTGGGGCCAGGGTGCGCCACTCCTCGGGACGGCCACGCATGTGCATCAGGACAGCGCCGCATTTCAGGGCCGCCAGGGTCTTCAGCATTTGTGCATCCCAGCGAAATCCGCTGATATCATTCACAATGTCCGCGCCTGCCTCGAGGGCAGCACGGGCGACATTCGCCTTGTAGGTATCGACGGAAATCACCGCTTCCGGACGCTTCTGCCGGAGCGAAGTGATCACTGGAATCACGCGCTCGCGTTCTTCTGCCTCGCTGACCGGGTGCTTGTCCGGCTTGCCTGCCACGACGGGCGAGGACGCCTGTCCCCCATCTTGAGGAGTCACCACGTTCGAGCCCGGGCGCGTAGACTCCCCGCCCACGTCGATGATGTCGGCGCCGTCCTGCAGGAGTTGCAGGGCGTGCTCCACGGCGCGGTCGCGGTCGAGGTGCTTTTCGCCATCCGAAAATGAGTCCGGGGTCACGTTGACCACACCCATGATCAGGGTGCGCTTGCCGAGCAGGAGTACGCGGGAACCGACATTCCACTCGAAGACCGGACGCATTCTGCCGATTCTAAACCTTGGGTAGTTTCTTCGTGGAAGTCGGGGGGAAGCTTTTGAACGCTGCCCACCCTTAGCTTCTGGGCATTCTCTTGGCTTGTGAGTGTCTAGCCACCTTGGCCCCGGCGGGGCCAGTGCCGGTAGGCGGCTTGCGCATGCCATCGAGAAGATCCTTCAGGACCGTCGCATTGTTATGCTCTTCATTTCTTGACGCAAACAAGAGTGTGACCCGCTTGCGGCCATGCGCCATTTCATAGAGTTCACTCAGCGCACTCGCGGCCTCACGCCGTGACAGTTCCTTGAGATACCGCTTGCGAAAGCTGGCCCACGCGCCGGGAGTGGCGTGGAACCAGCGGCGCAACTCATCGGAAGGCGACAGATCGCGCAGCCAGGCGTCCACCGCCGCCCGGGCTTTACTCAAGCCGCGGGGCCAGAGACGATCCACCAGCACTCGCGTCCCGTCGGAACGCGTCGCCTGATCGTAAACGCGCTTCACTGCCACTGACATAAGCTTTGCTCTATGATTGTAACGCCGCATCAGAGCATGTGTTCACGACAATGGGTGGTGTCCTAAATTCATCACCACAGAGGCCACCAAGGTACAAGAAGGTTTGATTCTCTGAGGATTTCCTTCGTGCTACTTTGTGTCCTTTGTGGTTAATTAGGACACTACCCGACAAGGGAAGGGCGTACGGTCCTGAAATCTGCCATCTCGAATCTAAAGCTGAGTTTCTGCATTCTTGCTTTCGTGAGTCTAGTGCTCGTGTCCGCCTGCGACGTCGAACGTCGCAAGAGCGACGCAGAACTAGGACTCAACCCGCAGCAAGCCGCCGGACGCCGCATCTATGACAACTATTGTGACCGTTGCCATGCGCCATACTCATCCCGCGGACGCCAGGGCCCGAGCATGAAGGGTGTTTTCAAACGGCAATATCTTCCGATGAGTGGCATGCCCGCCAATGACGATCGTGTGAGCGACATTATTCGCATGGGCCGCAACAAAATGCCCGGCTACACGCAGGTGCTTAACCAGCAGCAACTGAACGACCTGCTGGCGTATCTGCACACTCTGTGAACGTGACTGGTCTCCCCGATCCAGGGTTCCGAAAGCCGCGTCTATCTGCTACTCTGCCGAGCGATGGACTATCTCTGGACTCCCTGGCGCTATGCCTACGTCACCGCGGGCGAAAAGACCTCAGAATGCATCTTTTGCGACCTTCCGAAAGCCGGAGACGATACAAAGGTACGCATTGTCCAGCGGGCGCGTTACTGCTATGTCGTCCTGAACACGTACCCCTACACCCCCGGCCACGTCATGATCGTCCCCTTCGCCCATCTTGACGAACTGCAGAAGCTGCCGGTCGAGACCGCGCACGAAATGATGGAGCTCTCCCAGAAAATGGAGCGCCTGTTGCGGCAGCTGTACAAGCCGGATGGAGTCAATCTGGGCATGAACATCGGTAAAGCCGCCGGGGCGGGCGTCACTGGGCACATTCACATGCACGTGCTGCCGCGCTGGGTGGCCGATGCCAACTTCGTGTCGGTGGTGGGTGAAACCCGGATACTGCCAGAGAGTTTGGAGACGACCTACAAGCGGATCACCGAAGTCCTGAAATCGCCGGCGTCATCCTGAGCGAGTGTCGAAGGGCAGAAACCTCGCTCAGGATGAACGCGCGACGAGAAGGACGCATAATCGACTGCCCACAAATCGACTGTCCACTAGTGAGCCGCGATGCTCCCAATGCGTCCCATTCCTCGACAAAGTGAGCTGGCAGAATGCCGAACCGCCTGCGTATCGCGGTGACGAAATCTGGGATTGTCCAAGCTAGGTTGCAGGAACAAGAGCCTAGACCGGCGGCAGAGAGATTACTCGGGAAGGAGCCCCGAGTTTGTCAAAAGAGTGTCAAAGGACTGTAAAGTTTTGTGGGAAGACGGCGGAGGAGTGTCAAGGCGCCGCCGCTGAACTAGCCTCGGAGCAGATCCTCCATGCCCCTTTCATCAATGACGGCTACCCCCAGTTCGCGCGCCTTGTCCAGCTTGGAGCCAGCCTCACTTCCGGCGACGACGTAATCGGTTTTCTTGCTGACTGAACCAGCGACGCGCCCCCCGGCGTCTTCGATCATCTTCTTGGCCTGGTCGCGGGTGTGGCGGGCCAGCGTGCCGGTCAAGACAAACGTCTTGCCAGCGAACTTGGTGCCACGCTGTTTCCTCTTCCCGGAAAAGGTCAGGCCAGCATCTCGCAGACGCTCCACCAGCTTGCGATTGGTTGGCTCGTGGAAAAACTCCACAATGCTTTGCGCGATACGTGGGCCGACTTCGTCGACCTGCTGAAGTTCTTCCTCGCTGGCATTCATCAGGCCATCCATCGATCCGAAGTGCTCAGCCAGAAACTGGGCTGTGCGCTCGCCTACAAACCGCATGCCCAGCCCGTAGATGACCCGTTCCAGGGGAAGTTTCTTCGACGCCTCGATCTCATCGAGCACGTTCTGCGCGGACTTCTCGCCCATGCGCTCCAGCGACAGCAAATCGTCCTTGGTCAGCTTGTAGATGTCGGCGACATTCTTCACGAGCCCACGCTCGGTGAGTTGGGTGACCAAAGCGTCGCCCATGCCTTCGATGTTCATCACGCCCCGCGACGCGAAGTGCAGAATGGTCTCGCGCAGCTTGGCGGGGCAGTTGGCATTCACACAGCGATAGTCCACTTCGCCTTCCGTGCGAACCACGTGGGTTCCGCACACAGGGCACTTCTCCGGCATACGGAACGACTTGTGCCCGCGGGGATGGTTCTTGTCCTCAATCACCCGTGTGACCTTGGGGATGACATCGCCGCCGCGCTCGACTTCCACCCAATCGCCGATCTTCACTCCCAGGCGTTCGATCTCGTCCAGGTTGTGCAGAGTGGCGCGGCTGACGGTGGTCCCGCCAATAGGGACTGGCTTCAGCGCAGCCACCGGGGTCAATTTCCCTGTACGCCCCACTTGCACCAAGATGTCTTCGATCTGAGTAACGCCTGAGCGCGCGGCATACTTGTAAGCGATGGCCCAGCGCGGGGCTTTCCCGGTGTAACCCAGTTCGTCCTGCAGAGCCGTTCGGTCCACTTTGATCACAATGCCGTCGATCTCGTAGGGCAACTTCTCGCGCTTGGTCTCCTCCCGCTCGATAAAATCCCAGACTTCTTCGAAAGTTCTTGCCAGCTTGCGGGTCGGATTTACCTTGAATCCTGCCGTATCGAGCGCGTTCAAAGTCTCCCAGTGCCGGTCGAAATAGGTGCGCCCATCCTTCAACAGCATGTAGGGGAAGTAGTCGAGACGCCGCTGGGCGGTGACGCTGGCATCGAGTTGACGCACCGTCCCGGCGGTCGCGTTGCGCGGATTGGCAAACAGAGAAAAACCCTGCTGCTCGCGTTCTTCATTCACCTTCTTGAAGGCGGCGATCGGCATCAGAAGTTCGCCGCGCACCTCGAAGTCGGCGGGGATGCCCTCTTTCTTCAGTTTCTCGCGGGGGATCGAAAGCGGAACCGAACGCACCGTACGTACGTTGAGCGTCACGTCTTCGCCGACTGCGCCATCACCCCGAGTGATGCCGCGTGCCAGTTTGCCGTCCTCATACACCAGGGCGAGAGACATTCCGTCGAGTTTGAGCTCGCAGACGTACTCGATGTCCTTGCGGCCGCTCAGTTCATGGACGCGGCGCTCCCAGTTGCGCAGTTCCTCGACGTTGTAAGTATTGTCCAGGGACAGCATGGGCGAGGAGTGCGGAACTTTGACCACGCCTTCGCGCGGCTTTCCCCCAACCCGCTGGGTAGGAGAGTCTGGAGTGATCAGGTTGGGGTGCTCCGCCTCCAGGCGCTGCAGCTCTTTCATGAGCAGGTCGAATTCTTGATCGCTGATCTCGGGATCATCGAGGACGTAGTAGCGGTATTCGTGGTGACGGATCTTGTCCCGCAGAGCTGCGATCATCTTCTCGAGGTCTTTGGGGGATGCCATCGTGGAGATTATAGGCGAGAACCTTACAACGCTGAGAACGCAGAGAGCCTCCGCAGAGTGCGCTGAGAGAATCTTTATTTGTGCTCTCTGCGAGACCTCCGCGCACTCTGCGATTCCAGGTCTTAGGATGGTGAATACTGTAAGCTACTGGCCTCGACTCGAGGAGAAGCTGCAATGCCCAAATCCGCAGCCACAGCCTTTTCACTGCCGCAAGCCTTGCTGACTGCCTTCGACACCAACGACCGCATCAATCAATACCTGATCGAAAATCTTCCAGCCCAGGCGTGGCGGGCCGAGCCGCCCCAAGGCAAAGGAAGAACCGTCGCGGCCATCGTGGCCCACATTCACAACGTACGCGTGATGTGGCTCAAAGCCGCCGCCAAGGGAAGCAAGATCCCCGACCAGCTTGAGCGCAGCAGCGTAACTCCGGCACAAGCAGCCAAAGGGCTGGAGCAAAGCCGCGCCGCTCTCAGCGCCGTGCTTAAGTCTGCGCTTGAAAGTGACGGCCGGGTGAAGGGATTCAAGCCGGACGTGGCCGGATTCTTCGGCTACCTGATCGCCCACGACGCCCATCACCGGGGGCAGATTGCAATGCTGGCGCGTCAGGTGGGCCATCCCCTACCGCAGAAAGCGATGTTCGGCATGTGGGAGTGGGGATCGCGAGGGAAACCGTAGCCGTTCCCGTACAATCTTCCTGACTCCATGCGCAAGGCCATGCTGCTCTACAACCCGCTGTCGGGCCGGCGCCAGGGGCGTCGCGCGACGGAGGTGGATGCGGCGCTGGCCGTGCTCCGTGCCGGTGGCGTGGAGGTCTCCGCCACTCCTACCCGGGCCGCGGGAGACGCTTCCGAGCAAGTGGAACAGGCGATCGGCGAAGGCTGCGACACGGTGTTCGCGTGTGGCGGCGACGGCACAGTCCATGACGTTCTGCAGGGATTAGTAGGAACCGACACTGCCTTGGGTGTGATCCCGCTGGGAACCGCCAACTCCCTGGCCCATGATCTGCGGTTACCCCTTTCTCCCATGGGAGCGGCTCGGGCAGCACTGCGATCAATGCCTCGTCGTATTGCGGTAGGCCGCGTCCAGTACCAGGATTTCGACGGAAGACCCTCGTCGCGTTATTTTGCGTTGATTGTTGGTGTCGGAGTGGATGCACATCTGTTTTACAAATTGAATCCTGCGGCGAAGCGGGCACTGGGTATGGCCGCCTATTACACCAAGGCGACCCGGTTGTGGCTGACCCACAGGATGGAAAACTTCACCGTTCAGATCCTGGAGAACGGCCAGTCCCGCCAGGCCGAAGTCTCACAGTTGCTGGCAGTGCGCATCCAGGATTTCGGCGGCGTGCTGCGCGAACTGGCACCGGGTGCGTCTCTGGAACGCGATGACCTGCGCCTTGTCCTGTTTCGCACCCACAGCCGTGCCGCCTATCTGAGTTATGTGCTGCGGGGGTTATTCGGAGCGTGCTGGAAGGTTTCCGGCATCGAGCTGGTGCACAGCGCCAGCGTCGGCTGTCGCACGTCGTTTCCACCTTCCGGCGAGAAGCCCCGTATTCTCGTGGAGGCGGACGGAGAACTATTGGGCACGCTGCCGGCGGAGATCAACGTCGTGCCCAATGCAGTGACGATTCTGGTTCCGGAGCGCTGAGGTGTGGATCTTGCCCGGAATATGCATCGGCGCAGCCTAAAACGACATCTATAAAGACTCTTGTACTTCGTTCGCGGATGCGAACGAGGCAGCAAAATATCGGCGCACGCGAACCTTGGAACCGATCACTCACTTCCTGACCGGCGCTTGCATGGGACGAGCCGGTCTGAACCGCAAGACGGCCCTGGCGACTGCCACAATGACGCTCGCCGCGGAAGCTCCCGACCTTGATGTGATCGCCAGCTGGAAGGGCCCGGTCTTCGGCTTTGCCCATCATCGCGGTTTTACCCATTCGCTTCTGGGGGCGGCTTTGGTAGCTCCGGTGGTGGTGGGCTTCATCTATCTCATCTGGCGGTTGCGAGGACGCAAAGTCAAGGATCCGAACCTGCCGCCGCGCTGGGGCCTGTTGCTGGGATTTGCCTATCTCGCCGCCGCCAGCCACATTCTGCTCGATTTCAGCAACAACTATGGTGTGCGCCCCTTCTGGCCATTTTCCGAACGATGGTACTCCTGGGACATCGTTTTTATCGTGGACCCATTCATCTGGCTGCTGCTGGTGGGTGGGTTGGTGCTGCCCGCATTGTTTGCGCTGGTCGATCGCGACATTGGAGTGCGCCACAAGGGGCCTCGCGGCCGCTGGGGTGCGACCCTGGCCCTGCTTGGTATGGTGACGCTCTGGGGAGTGCGGGATTTCGAGCACCGGCGCGCCGTCAATGCGCTCGAAGCCCGTACCTACGAAGCTGCAGATCCCATTCGGGCGTCGGCCTTCCCGTTGTGGTGGAGTCCGTTCCGCTGGAATGGCGTAGTCGAGACCAGGAATTTCTTTGCCTCCATGCCGGTGGATTCAACTATTCCCGATGTCGACCCCAACGCCGAGATCCAGATCTATTACAAGCCAGAAGAAACGCCGGTAACCCTGGCCGCAAAGCAATCGTACTTGGGGCGGGTTTACCTGGACTGGGCGCAGTATCCCATCACGGAGACCGAGCCCCTTGATGGCGGGGAGCGAGGCTATATTGTGCGCTTCAGGGATCTGCGTTTTGGTTCTCCCGGCGGGACGGGCCGGAGTGTGCTCGGGTCGAGCGTCGTCCTGGATCGGAGCTTGAAGGTGGTGGGCGTGCAGATGGGAATGCGACGCCGCATGTCCCCGCCGGACTAGCATCGAGTGTGGTGATCTTTGCGGTCTCAGCGAAGCCTTTGTGCTCTTTGCGATCAAGAGCTTTTGACCGCGAAGTACGCGAAGGGCTGCTAAGGACGCGAAGAAAATCCTCGGCTGTATCTGGCCGCAGATTGGGACACCGCCGGGCAGCCCCCAAACTTGACGCTGGCACGCTCCACGCGCCACAATCATTGCTACGAGGTGGAGCATGTTAGCTTATCTTTTTCTGGTGCTTGCCGTGGCAGTGCGGTTCATGCCGCATCCCTGGATGTTTACCCCGGTGACGGGATCGCTGTTGTTCTTTGGCGCCCGTGGATCACGCCGCCAGCTCTGGATACCGTTTGTGCTGCTGGCCGCCTCGGATGTTGTCCTCACCAAGCTGGTCTACTCCTACCCGTTCTCCCCGGACCACTTTGTGACCTTCATGTGGTATGCGGCGGTTCTGTGGCTGGGTACCAAGCTGGGCAAAGAGCCGAAGACCTTGCCGGTGATCGGCGCGGCACTGGCCAGTTCGGTTTCGTTCTTCCTGATTACCAATCTGGCAGCGTGGGCCTGGTTGGATATGTATCCCAAGAGCCTAAGCGGCGTGATGATGTCCTACGTGGCGGGCCTGCCTTTCTTCCGGCACGCACTCGAAGGTGACTTGTTGTTCACGCTGGCTATGTTCGCCACGCCGGTGGCGTTGCGTGCGCTGAGCGATTGCCTCAGCCAGCGGGGCCACAGCGCAGCGGCATAGCAATCCTCAACTACAGAGTGCGCGAAGAGAATCCTCGAAGATCGCGGAGAATCTCTCTCTTACGAATCTACTTGCAGGCCTCCATGCTCTCTACAGTCTTTC
>Ga0335084_10006570_pt1 | contig 11565 bp, 9 predicted proteins | sample Lox_Sample_44_FD_206721 | JGI IMG/M metagenome (GOLD analysis project Ga0335084, IMG submission 206721) | Soil microbial communities from Loxahatchee National Wildlife Refuge, Florida, United States - Lox_Sample_4.4 | ecosystem: Environmental > Terrestrial > Soil > Wetlands | place: USA: Florida...
GCAAGACGCCCACGGCTATACCGTCGTGATCGCGGTGCCCAATCCCGACCTCGCCCTGCTGCCGGGCATGGCGGCCAAGGTCAGCATCACGCTCGAGAGCCGCGCGAGCGTTCTCAAGCTGCCGAACGCGGCGCTGCGCTTTCGGCCCGCTTCTCATCCGGAGGCCGGGCGCGTCTGGACCTTCCTCGAGGGCGAGCTGGTGCCGGTCGAGGTGCGCCTGGGCATCAGCGACGGCGCGTTCACCGAGATCGTCGCCGGGCCGCTCGCCGCCGGCGACGAGGTGGTGATCGGCGCCGAGCCGGCCGGCCGCGAGTTCTGACGCCGGGACGCTACTTAGGACGCAAGGTTAGGCCGATCACTAGATTCGGCCATACCACCGGCACACGCAGAGGAAAGAAGCGGCGGTGAGTCACGACAAACCGCTTGCGCAGCTCGGCGAGGACCTCATCCGGCCGGTTCAGGTGCTCGCGCTCGATGAACCACTTGTAGGATTGGCCGTAGCGCTTGCGGAAGATCCGCTCGGAGGAAATCTTGCGCGCCAGGGCATACGCGAGGCCGCCCTCGCAGGGAATCACCGCCGAGAGCAGGCCGCGCCGCTTGTTGCACAGCCGGTGCAGCTCGTCGAGCGCCGCTGGCAGGTTCGGCAGGTGCTCGAGCACGTGGATGGCGAGAATGCGGTCGAAGAAGCCGTCGGCGAAGTCCATACGGCGCTGGCAGTCGCCGAGAATGCAATGCACGTCGGGATGCAGGCGGCGCAGCTCCGCGAGCACGTTGGCGCGTATGTCCACCGCGAAATAGCCCTCACGCTGCTGCGCCGAGAGCTTCTCGTAGCGGAGGTGCTCGCCATTGCCGGGGCCGATCTCGAGCGTCGTGCGGAACTCGCTCGGCGCGTGCTCGACCGGATAGCCGTGGTTGAACGCGTCCAGCACGCCGTAGCGCTGCGGCAGGATTTCCAGCCAATACTTCATGAAGTCGTCGCTGATGCGAGCTTGCTCCGGTGTCAGCTCCGGAACCGGCTTCGGCCATGTCGCCTTGCTCGTCATTCGACCGAGTGTAGCCGATGCATCGCTGCGCACCGCCGCCAGAACACGAGCAGGATGACTAGCCACAGCACCAGGCCGGCGGCGGCCAGCGCCAGGTAGGCGCTCAGGTGCGCCGGCCAGTAGCGGAACGTGATGCGGTACGTTCCAGGGCGGTCGATCACGACCGCCTTGAACGCGTGGTTCGCCGGTACATAGCTCGTCGGCGCGCCGTTGATTGTCGCGATGAACCCACCAGGCTCGTCGGTTTCACCCAGGTAGATCAGCCCGGCCGCGGGCGCGTCGATAGTGAAGCTCGTCGTGTTGTTGGTCAGGACGTAGTCGCGCGCCCTGACGACGCGCGGCGTCGAGGCCGAGGAAGCGCTGGCAACCAGCCGCGCCAACACCGGATTCGCGTCCAGGCTGCGCCGTTCCACCGCGACGAACGGCCTACCGTCGCCGGCAACGACCCGCGCGGCCAATGCGCGCACGTCGTCGTAGACTTCCGCACGGTCGGTATAGAACGCCCGCGGCCACGCGCCTGGACGCGAAAACGCCGTCACTCTGCCATCCTCGGCCAGATACTGCAGCCCGGCGCCTGCAGGCGGCAGAAGCGACGCCAGCACTATTCGGACCCCCAGGAGATCGAGGGCGGCCGAATGGGTCGCGAGATCGTCGTCGCGGAAGCGCATTCTCCAGATCTCGAGCTTCTCGAACGGAAGCTCGAGGCTTTCGGCAAGCTCGCGGTAGCGAGCATTCCATATGGCGTCGGGTCCGTTGATGCTCTCCAGACCCAGGGTGGCGTTGTATCCGGGAAACAACACGAACTGATAGCCGAGCACGCGCGCCGGTTCTGCTGCGAGCTCAGGGGCGAACCGATCCACCAGCGGCGGCCGTACGGTAAGGCGGACCCTGCCCTTCGGATTGAATACGAAGCGATCGAACATGTCGTCGGGATACATCGCGCCGCGGCCGACCAGCAGCGCCAGCACGGCGACTCCGATTGCCATGCCGGCAGGGGCCAGCGTCCGTTGCGCCAGGCGGAAGACCAGCGCCGGCACGGGCAGCAGGCACGCCAGGATGAGCGCTGCATAGAGATGCACGTCGAGCAGGAACGGCGGCCACGCCAAGTCGACGTAGAGCGCGAACAGAGCCACGAAGATCGCGCCGACCAGGACCGTCGTCCTGCGCCTTTGCGCCGCGTTCGACTCGGTCGCAAAATGCGCGAAGCCGATTCCGCCCAGCACGCACGCCGGCGCCACCAGGCTGATGCCGAAGGTATTGTGGATGTGGATGATGTTCCTGACGAACGGCACCTGCATCAGCCAGGATGCCGGCACCGCTCCCCAGATCAGGCCCGCGACCGCAAGGCACCCCGCGGTCAGCACGATAGCGGCACGCCGCAACCGTGGGTCGCCCTTGCGCAGCGCGCAAAGCACGCCGCCCGCCAGGCCGGCGAAGAGAAGCGGATTGATCGCGGGGCAGTAGGTACCGAGGCTGAGGTTGAAGAAGACGTTGTCGACGAAGCCGAGCATCAGCCCCGGCACGGTCTGCAGCACCGTGGGATACCTGGAATATTGCGACGTGCCGAGCCTGATGCCGTCGAGCAGGCTGCCCCACATCGGCAGCGCGATCAGCAGGAAACAGGCGCCGGAGCCGGCGAGGAACAGCGCGTGCTCCCTCCACCGTGGCGCGAAGCGCGAGCGCTCCACCACGCAGAGCGCCGCGCCGATGGCGTTTTGAACCAGCATCGCCATGGACGCCTCCTTGGCGGTGCCGCTGTTGAGGACCAGCCAGTTGGCCAGCACGAGCGCGAGCAGCCATGCCGGCCGCCTGCGCTCCTCGCCATAGACCAGCTTGAGCCACGCCAGCAGGATCAGCGGCGAGTAGCACAACGTGAAGATCGAAGGGTGGTTCACCCGGAACGCGAAATAGCCGACGTACGGCGCGGCGAACGCGACGAGGGCGGCGGGCACGAACGCGCGCGTCACGGTGAAAACCGCGAGCCCCAGGGCGGCGGCGAAGACCGCCCGCAGGAACACGAACTTGAGATCGAACGCGAGCGACTCCGCGCCGGTGAGCCAGATCAGCCATTGCAGCGGGTCGCCGAGCATCATCTGACCCTGCCCGATCAGCGTCAGCCCGCCCGAGTTGTAGCGGTTCCAGAGCGGAAATTCGCCGAACTGCTTGAGCGAGCGCTCCTCCGCGACCGTGAGCGGGAAGAATGCCCATTGCATGGCGCCGACGTCCGCGCCGAGGACGTTCTCGCGCGAGCAATCGGTGTAGCCGGGCAGTGCCGGACAGCGATCGTAGAAAAGCGGCACGCCCCAGTTCTGCGGAGAAAGCAGCGACTTGCCAAGGAACAGCACCGGCACGCAGGCCAGCACCGTGGCCAGCACGGCTATCGCGCAGAGGGCCGCCTGGGGACGTCGCACTTGCGGCGCGCTAGGACCTATTGCTCATCGCCGCCGCGGGACTTTTGATAGCCTGACGGTATGGAGTGCGTACTCTGCGACTCGCGCAAGTTCGTCTTCGCGTTCAAGATCGCCGGCCAGCATCTGCTGCAGTGTAGCGGATGCGGCATCCTCGCGCGCGGCACGCCGCAGCCGGCCGGGACCGCCGAGCGCGCAGGCGTCGAGCGCGAAATGCTGGAGCGGCTGCTGCAAGAAGAGATGGCGCTGCGCGGGGTGCGCGGACCGAGCGCGGTGCTCGGCGGCGAGTCGCCGCCGGGCGAGCGGGCCCTCATGGGCGTGGCCCTGCTCGACGATGTGCTGGGCGGCGACGACCCGCTCGCCACCTTGCGCTCGCTGCGCGCCCGCCTGGCCGAAGGCGGCGTGCTGCTCCTCGCCACCTCGCCGCTCGACGTCGGACCCCTGCGCGTGCCCCTCGCCGCCTCGCCGTCCTGGCAGGCCCCGCGGCATCTTTATATGCGCCGCGAGCACCTGCATCTCCTGATGCTGAAGGCGGGCTTCGCCGAAGTATGGATGGCGCGCGAGCGCGTGGGCAGCGCGGCCGATCGTTCGGAGCGGGCCCCCCTCGCCGCGCGCGCCGTAAGCGCCGCGGTGCGCCTGGGCCTGCAGACCGGCCTGATGCACTACGAGCGACGCAGGATGACGACGGTACTCGTCTCGGCGCGCGCGCTGCCCGCGCCGGACAAGCCGAAGCTCTCGATCGTGATGCCGGTCTACAACGAGCGCGCCACTTTCCGCGATTCGATCGAGGCAGTGCTGGCCAAGGACCTGGGCCAGGTGGAGAAGGAGCTGATCGTGGTCGAGAGCGCCTCGACCGACGGCACGACGGAATTGGTACGCGCATACGCCGGCAGGCCCGGGGTGCGCCTCATCTTCCAGGAGAGCCCGCGCGGGAAGGGCCACGCCGTCCGCGAGGGTCTCAAGGCGGCCACCGGCAGCCTGGTGCTGATCCAGGACGCGGACCTCGAATACGACGTAGAGGACTACGACGCGCTGCTCGAGCCGCTGCTCGCGCACCGCGCCGTGTTCGTGCTCGGCACGCGGCACGCCGGCGAGTGGAAGATGCGCGAGTTCAGCGGCGCGCCGCTGCTCTCGCTATTCTTCAACCTCGGGCACGTGTTCTTCACCATGGTTCTGAACGTGCTCCTGCACGAACGCATGACCGACCCGTTCACCATGTACAAGGTATTCCATCGCGATGCTCTCTACGGTCTGGATTTCGTCTGCAATCGCTTCGACTTCGACCATGAGCTGGTGATCAAGCTGGTGCGCAAAGGCTATCGGCCGCACGAGGTCGCGGTGAACTACGCGTCGCGCTCGTACGGAGAAGGCAAGAAGGTGAGCGTGTGGCGCGACGCGCTGACGTGGCTATGGACCGACCTCAGGCTGCGGCTGGGCGCGCTCGGCCGGCGGCCGCATTGAAGCGCGCCCTACCCGCGCTCGTCAGCGCCATCGTGCTGCTCGGCGCGGTGTGGCTGTGGCGCGACCGCATCGACCTCGCAGCGGTCGGCGGCCGGCTGGCGGCCATCGATCCGCTGATCGCCGGGTTCGCGCTCGCCCTTTACGTCGGGTTCTCCCCGCTCAACGCATGGCGCCTGAAGCTGGTCTCGGCGTGGGCCGCCGGCACCCGCGCGCCCTACCTCGCGCTGCTGCGCCTCACCTGCATCGGTTACTTCGTCGCGGTGGCGTCGCCGATCGGGCTGCTCGGCGACGCCGCGAAGGTCGCGCTGCTGCGGCCGCTCGACGGCTTCACCTGGCGCAGCTCGCTCCAGTCCATCTTCTGCGACCGGGCGAGCGGCGCCGTGTTCTGCGCCTTCCTGGGCGCCCTGCTGCTGCCAGCGCGTTTCGCATCGGGGGCCACGCCAAGCCTTGCGCTGGAAGCCGCGGTTTTCGTGCTCGCGCTCGGCGGCACGGCGATGCTTCTCGCCCTGCGCCCGCGCCTGCCGCTCGCGGGCGCGAAGCTTTGGCAGGCGCTCGGCTGGCTGCTCGGGGCGCTCGCCCGCTTGTTCGACGGCGCCCGGCGGGTCGCCGCGCAGCTCGGCTTCGCCGCCGCCAACGTCCTGCTTACCCTCGCCATCATGCTTCTGCTCGCTCGCGGCATGGGCATCCGGGCCAGCGCGCTGCAGATGCTGCAATTCGTACCGATCATCATTCTGGTGAGCGCGCTGCCGCTGCTCTATCTTGGCTGGGGCGGCCGCGAGATGATCATGGTGTCGACGGTCGGCTCGCTCCCCGGCGTCTCCGCTAGCGATGCGCTCTCGCTCGCCATCGCGCTCGGCGGCCTGGCGCTGCTCGCCGCGTTCCCCAACGGGCTCGCCCTTTTGACAGGCTGGCGCGCCAAACCGCACACTTGACCGTGGGAGCGAGACGATGCGCGCACTGGTAACCGGCGCGGCCGGATTCATCGGCAGCACGCTGTGCGATCGCCTGCTCGCGGCCGGCCACCAAGTGCTTGGCATCGACAACCTTTCTACCGGCTCGCTGCGCTTCCTCGAGGGCGCGCGCCGGCGCGCGGGCTTCCGCTTCGTGCAGCGGGACCTGCTCGAGGCCGGCAGCCTGGCGGAGCTGTTCGCCGGCCACGACATCGTGTTCCACCTCGCCGCGAATGCCGACGTGCGCTTCGGGCTGGAGCACCCGGAAAAGGATCTCCGACAAAACACCGTCGCCACCTTCAACGTGCTCGAGGCGATGCGGGCCGCCGGCGTGCGCCGGGTGGCATTCGCTTCGACCGGGTCGGTCTACGGCGAGCCGCAGATCTTTCCCACCCCCGAATCGGCGCCCTTCCCGCTGCAGACCTCCCTGTATGGAGCATCCAAGCTGGCAGGCGAAGGGCTGCTCTCCGCCTATTGCGAGGGCTTCGGCTTCCAAGGCTGGATCTTCCGCTTCGTATCGATCCTGGGCGAGCGCTACACGCATGGCCACGTCTTCGATTTCTACCAGCGTCTGCGACGCGAGCCGTCGCGGCTCGAGGTCCTCGGCGACGGCCGGCAGCGCAAGTCCTACCTCTATGTGGAGGATTGCGTCGACGCCATGCTGCTGGCGATCGAGAAGGCGCGCGACAAGGTCAATGTCCTCAACCTCGGCACCGACGAGTACTGCCAGGTGGTCGATTCGATCGGCTGGATCACGGACCATCTCTCGCTCGCGCCGGCGCTGGTCTTCTCCGGCGGCGAGCGAGGCTGGGTCGGCGACAGCCCCTTCATCTTCCTCGACTGCTCGAAGATGCGCTCGCTCGGCTGGCGGCCGAAGGTGTCGATCCGCGACGGCGTCCTGCGCACGCTGCGCTACCTGCAGCAGAACGAATGGGTCATGGAGGCGCGCGCGTGAAAGTCTGCGTATACGGCCTGTGGCATCTGGGCAGCGTAACCGCGGCTTGCCTCGCCGAAGCGGGCCACGAGGTGCGTGGTCTCGACCCGGACGCCGGCCGCGTCGAGGCGCTCCGAGCCGGTCGGCCGCCGGTCGAGGAGCCCGGCCTGGCGACGCTCATCGACGCCGGCCTGCGGCAGGGCGGCCTGAGCTTCTTCGCCGAAGCGGCCGCCGCGGTCGCCGGCTGCGCGGTGCTCTGGATCACCTTCGATACGCCGGTCGACGACGACGATGAAGCAGACGTTCAGTACGTGATCGACCGGGTGCGGCAGATCCTGCCGCTGCTCGACGAGAACACGGTGGTACTCGTCTCGTCCCAGCTTCCGGTGGGCAGTTGTACGCAGCTCGCGCAGGCCTGGGATGGCCCGCGGCGGCTCGGCTTCGCCTGCTCGCCCGAAAACCTGCGGCTCGGCGGCGCGCTGCAGGCATTCCGCAACCCGGAGCGCGTGGTGATCGGCTTGCGCGACGAGCGCGACCGCGCCACGCTCGCCGCGCTCTTCGCGCCGATCACGACCCGCATCCTTTGGATGTCGGCGGAATCGGCCGAGATGAGCAAGCATGCGCTCAACGCCTTCCTCGCCACGAGCGCGACCTTCGCCAACGAGATCGCCGTGCTATGCGAGAAATCCGGCGCGGACGCGAAGGACGTCGAGCGGGCGCTGAAGTCGGAGCCGCGCATCGGTCCCCGCGCTTACCTCGCGCCCGGGGTTGCCATCGCCGGCGGTACGCTGCTGCGCGACATCGGCTTTCTCGGCCGGCTTGCGGCGCAATCCTCCTCCACGACTCCGCTGCTGGCAGCGGTAAGGCCAAGCAACCTCCACCATCGCTCCTGGCCGCGGCGCAGACTCGAGCAGGTCCTACCCGAGCTCGCCGGCAGCGCCGTCGCGGTCTGGGGCCTCACCTACAAGCCGGGCACCGATACCCTGCGCCGCTCGGGCGCGGTGGAACTGTGCCGCTGGCTCCTGGAGCGTGGCGCGCTGGTGCGCGCGTACGATCCGGCCGTGCGCGAGTTGCCGCAGGAAATCTCGCAGGTGCGGCTCTGCGCCACGCCAGAAGACGCCGCGCGCGGCGCCGACGCACTGGTGGTCATGACCGCATGGCCGCGCTTTACCGCAATCGCCATGGAAGGTGTGCTGCAGACGATGAAGACCCCCAACGTCATCGACCCTGCCCGCGTGCTGCCACCTACAACCGCCGCACTGGACGGCATCCGTTATTTCGCCGTCGGCGCGGCGCAGGCGCGATGAGCCGCGCGCTCGAGGGCCGCACCGCCGTCGTCACGGGCGCGAGCCAGGGGCTGGGAAGGGCGATCGCGGCGGCGTACGTGGCCGCGGGTGCGAACGTCGTATTGTGCGCGCGCGGCGAGCGCGCGCTTGCCGAGGCGGCGGCGGCGCTGCAAGCGGCGGCAGGCGACACCCAGCGCGTGGTGCCGGTCGCCGCCGACGTGGCGCGCGAAGCCGATGTGCACCGCGTGGTAAGCGCGGCGCTCGATCGATTCGGCGGCCTGGAGATCCTGGTGAACAACGCCGGCGTCTACGGCCCGATCGGCGACGCCGACAAGGTGGACTGGCAGGCTTGGGTCGACGCCGTCTCGATCAACTTGCTGGGATCGGTCCTCTTCGCGCGCGAGGTGCTGCCGCATTTCAAGGCGCGCCGCTACGGCAAGATCATCCAGGTTTCGGGCGGCGGCGCGACCAGGCCGCTGCCGCGCTTGAGCGCATACGCCGCGTCGAAAGCCGCGGTGGTGCGCTTCGCCGAGACCCTGGCCGTGGAGGTAGCCGAGTTCAACGTGGACATCAACTCGATCGCTCCGGGTGCTCTCAACACGCGGCTGCTCGACCAGGTTCTGTCGGCCGGGCCGGCGGCCGCGGGCAGAGACTTTTTCGACCAGTCCGCGCGCCAGCGCTCCTCGGGCGGCACGCCGCTGGAGGTCCCCGCCCGCCTCGCGGTATTCCTCGCCTCTGCGGCAAGCGATGGGCTCACCGGCAAGCTGATCTCGGCTCTTTGGGACGACTGGGAGTCGTTCCCGCAGCACCTGCGCGAGCTCACCGAGAGCGACGTCTACACGCTGCGCCGGATCGTTGCGCGCGAACGGGGCTTCGACTGGGGAGACAAGTGAGTCCCGGCGTCGCCCTCGTCGGATGCGGCGTGGTGGGCGGCAAGCGCGCGCAAGCCCTTGCCGGCTGCCGCCTGGCGGTGTGCGCCGACGTGGATCCGGCAAGGGCCGGGCGCCTCGCTGCAATGGCGCCCGGCGCCGAAGCCACCACCGACTGGCGCAGCGCGGTGCGCTCGCCGGCCGCCGGGATCGTCGTGGTGGCGACGACGAACGACGCTCTGGCGCAGGTCACGCTCGAGGCGGTGAAGGCGGGCAAACACGTCCTCGTCGAAAAGCCGGCGGCGCGCCGCGCCGCCGAGCTTGCGCCCGTCGAGGCGGCCGCGCACGCCGCGGGCGTGCTCGTAAGAGTCGGCTTCAACCATCGCTATCATCCGGCGCTGCAGCAGGCGCTGGCCCTGTCGCGCGAGGGCGCCATCGGCGAGCTGATGTTCTTGCGCGGGCGCTACGGCCATGGTGGGCGGCCCGGCTACGACCGCGAGTGGCGCGCCGACCCGGCGCGGGCCGGCGGCGGCGAGCTGATCGACCAGGGGGTGCACCTGATCGACCTGGCGCGCTGCTTTCTTGGCGAATTCCAGCACGTGACCGGGTTCGCGCCCACCTACTTCTGGGACATGCCGGTCGACGACAACGCCTTCATGCTGCTGCGCACGCGCGAGCAGCGCGCAGCCTTCCTGCACGTGAGCTGCACCGAGTGGAAGAATCTTTTCTCGCTCGAGATTTACGGCCGCACCGGCAAGCTCCAGGTCGACGGACTGGGCGGCAGCTACGGCGTCGAGCGCCTCACGCATTACCGTATGCTTCCGCAAATGGGCCCGCCCGAGACCGCCACCTGGGAATATGCCGCGCCCGATCGCTCGTGGGCGCTGGAGTTCGAAGACTTCCTCGAGGACATCCGTCTCGGGCGCGCGCCGTCCGCCGGCGTGGCCGACGCAGTGCGGGCGCTCGAAGTGGTGGAGAAGGTCTACCGGAGCACCCATGATCATTGCTAGAAGCCCGCTGCGCATCACGCTGGGCGGCGGCGGCACCGACCTGCCGTCCTACTATCAGGAGCACGAGGGCTTCCTCGTCTCCGCGGCCATCGACAAGTACGTCTACGTCACCGTGATGCGGCCGTTCAAGCCGGGCATTTACCTCAAGTATTCGCAGCTCGAGAACGTCGAGCGGGTCGACCAGGTCCACCACCCGATCATCCGCGAGGCGATCTCGATGCTGGGATTCCGCACGCCGCAGATCGAGATCACGACCCTGGCCGACATCCCGGCGGGAACCGGCCTGGGCTCCTCCGGAAGCTTCACGACGGCGCTGCTGAAGGCGCTGTATGCGCACCGCAGGCGGCTGGTGCACCCGGCCGAGTTGGCTGAGCTGGCCTGCCACATCGAAATCGAGCGGCTGAACGAGCCGGTCGGCAAGCAGGACCAGTACATCGCGGCGTTCGGCGGGCTGACCTGCTTTCGCTTCGCAAAGGACGGCACGGTGGACGCCGAGCCGCTTGGCCTGCCGATGGAAACGCTGTTCGACCTGGAGGACAATCTGCAACTCTTCTTCACCGGCTTCTCGCGCAGCGCGGGCAGCATCCTGCAGGATCAGCAGGCGAAAACGCAGCAGCACGACGAGGCCATGCTGGCCAATCTGCACCAGGTGAAGGAGCTCGGCTATCGCAGCCGGCGGGCGCTGCTGGAGGGCAAGCCGGCGCTGTTCGGCGAGCTGATGCACGAGCACTGGCAGCAGAAGAAGCGTCGCACGCCCGGCATGAGCAACGCGCGCATCGACGAGTGGTACGAGCTTGGACGTGCGAACGGCGCGATCGGCGGCAAGGTGGTCGGCGCGGGCGGCGGCGGTTTTCTGATGTTCTACGCTTCCGACCGCAGCCGGCTGCGGCGCGCCATGGCGCACGCCGGCCTCGAGGAGGTGCGGTTCCGCTTCGACTTCGAGGGCACGAAGGTGCTCATGACATGACGCTGCCGGTCGCCATCCTGGCCGGCGGGCTGGCCCGGCGTCTCGGCGCGGTCGTGGCGAGCACGCCGAAGGCGCTGCTCATGGTAGCCGGCCGGCCGTTTATCGAGCATCAGCTCGCGCTGCTGCGCCGCCAGGGCTACCGCCGCGTCGTGATCTGCGCCGGCCACCTGGGCGAAATGATCGAGCGGCAGGTCGGCGACGGAGCGCGCTGGGACATGGAGATCGCCTTCTCGTACGACGGTCCGGCGCTGCTCGGAACCGGCGGCGCGCTGCGCCGCGCGCTGCCGAAGCTGGGCAGCGAGTTCTTCGTGCTGTACGGCGACTCGTACCTGCCGTGCGACTTCGGCGCCGTCGAGCGCGCGTTCGGCGCCAGCCGGCAGCCGGCGCTGATGACGGTCTTCCGCAACCAGGGACGCTGGGACACCAGCAATGTGCTGTTCCGCGACGGCCGCGTGCTGGCCTACGACAAGCGCCGACCCTCCGCGCAAATGCAGCACATCGACTACGGCCTGGGCGCGCTGCGCGACAGCGCTCTCCAAGACTATGCCGACGGCGCCGCGCTCGACCTCGCCGAGGTCTACGCGGCGCTGGCGGCGAGCGGCCACCTGGCGGCCTTCGAGGTAAGCGAGCGCTTCTA
>Ga0335084_10006571_pt1 | contig 11564 bp, 5 predicted proteins | sample Lox_Sample_44_FD_206721 | JGI IMG/M metagenome (GOLD analysis project Ga0335084, IMG submission 206721) | Soil microbial communities from Loxahatchee National Wildlife Refuge, Florida, United States - Lox_Sample_4.4 | ecosystem: Environmental > Terrestrial > Soil > Wetlands | place: USA: Florida...
GAAATGGGAGCACAGGAGCATTGAATAACTGGGGTTCACGATGTTTGGCGTTTGCGGCGGTAATCGTCATGCAGTTGTCGCCTGCCGCCCAAGAGAAATCGTCCCCAATGCAATCCCAATCAGCGGTCTCGACTGGAGGCTCACACGCCGCAGTCCTTGACTCCGAAAAGCGGCCGATCACTGCCGGAGGCTTTGTTGATAGCGGCCCGATTGTCTTTCAAGACATCACCGAAAAAGCCGGGTTGGCGCGTTGGCGCCACCAGATGGGTCCTGCCAAGAAGCAATTCATTCTTGAAACGGTCGGTTCCGGAGTGGCCCTGCTTGATTACGACAACGACGGCTGGCTCGATATCTATTTGGTGAACGGTTCTACCTATGACGCGCTGCAGGGCAAGTCTCCGGCACCACGTGCTGCTTTATTTCACAACAATCACGATGGGACTTTCACGGACGTAGCTGAGAAAGCGGGCGTGACCAACGAGCGCTGGGGATTTGGAGTTGCGATTGGTGACTACGACAACGACGGATGGCCCGACATCTACGTCAGCAACTTCGGCAAGAATCGGCTGTATCACAACAATCACGACGGAACCTTCACCGATGTAGCTGGGAAAGCCGGAGTTGAGGTCGGCGGTTGGTCGACCGGGCCCACCTTTGGCGACTATGACGGCGATGGGCGATTGGACTTGTTCGTCCCGGGTTACGTCCACTACGACGTGGCTCACCCGCCGGTGCCGGGGTCGGCGGTCGTGGCGTTCTCGACATGCCAGTTTCGCAGCATCAACGTCATGTGCGGGCCCCGCGGTCTCCAGGGAGAGTCCGATCATCTCTTTCGCAATAACGGAGACGGTACGTTCACGGATGTCAGTGTGAAGGCAGGCGTAAGCGATCCTTCCGCCTACTATGGCCTGGCCGCGGTCTTTGCCGACGTGAACAACGACGGACGTCCCGACCTGATGGTGGCCAATGACTCCACACCCAACTATCTGTACATCAACAAGGGAAATGGCACGTTTGAAGACGCGAGTTACGCCTCTGGATACGCACTGAATGAGAACGGGCGGGAGACAGCTTCGATGGGAATTGCGGTCGGCGACTACCGCAACAATGGTCTGCTCGATCTGTACAACACCGTTTTTTCCGACGACTACAACCCCCTCTACCGGAACGACGGCGGCGGTAATTTTACCGATATCAGCTACCGTGCAGGAATTGCGGAGGTGACGATTCCATTCCTGGGCTGGGGAGCGGGATTTCTCGACTACGACAACGACGGATGGAAGGACCTATTCGTCGCGAATGGGCATGTCTATCCCGAAGTTGATTCCAGTGACTGGGGAACTACTTTCGCGCAGCGGCCGCTTCTGTTCCGGAACTTGAAAGCCGATCGTTTCGAGTTGGTACCGGCCGTAAAGTCAGGGCCCTTGGCTTCGCCACTCACCGCCCGCGGTGCCGCCTTTGGCGATCTCTTCAACGAAGGAAAGATCGATGTCGTCGTGAACCAGCTGGATCGGGCTCCCGCCTTGTTCAGAAACGTCGACCCGAATACCAACCACTGGGTCGGACTTCGCCTCTTGGGTGGTCCCAAGAGTCCGCGGGATGCCAACGGGGCTACCGTTTATCTGGCAGTCGGAAGTTTGCGCCTTCGTGGTGACGTGATCAGCGGTGGTAGCTTCGCCTCATCCAATGATCCACGGCCGCACTTCGGACTAGGGACTGCATCCAAGGTGGACGGTTGCGATATTCATTGGCCCAGTGGCCGGGTGGAGAAAGTCTCGTTGCCGGCGGTCGATCGTCTGTTCACCATCGAGGAAGGCAAGGGCATCCTCGAAAATGTGTCGGAACCTCGCAGCAAGTGATTTGTGGTACAGAACAAGCCACTCACGTCGAGTAATCGCTTACTCAAAATCGCTTCTTGAGGCAGAATCTTCTTGACACCCGTAGTCCTTAAATACTAGATTTTCCATCGAAGCGACCTGGGGAATCCAGCTGGTGAAGCGTATTTCGCGCACTTGCGTTGTCTTTTGTGTGTGCGCATCAGGCCTGTCTGCAATCTCTGTGGAGGGTCAGGCAGGATCCTTCGAGAAAACGTTTCAGCAAGGAACCCAGGAGCTACGCCAAGGCCAACTTGAGCAGTCCGCGGCGAGCTTTCGCAAAGCAATCGCACTGCGTCCTGATTTCGCTGAGGCGCATTTCAACCTCGGGCTAGCCGAATTGCAGCAAGGACATCTTGATCCTGCCATCCGCTCACTCGATCGCACACTCGAACTGAAGCCTGGGCTGCGGGGAGCGAACCTCTTTCTCGGAATCGCCTACTACCGAAAAAACGACTACAAAAGCGCCCTCCCGCCGTTGCAGCGCGAGACCAAGATCGATCCCCAGAACGGGCCGGCATTTATGTGGCTTGGCCTGGCACAGTTGGGAGCAGGCGAAGTTGTGAAAGCCAGCCAAAGTCTTGACCGCGCGGCCGCTCTTAAGCCGGATGACGTCGACATTCTTTATCACCGCGGTCGCGCACATCTGCTCGTCTCTAAGGACAGCTACGAACGCATGTACAAAGCCGACCCCAATTCGTGGCGGGTTCATCAGGTCTTAGCACAGTCCTTTGTGGAGCAAGACCGTCTGGAAGAGGCCGTAAACGAGTGCAAAACCGCCATTTCGATGAAGCCGGATGAGCCAGGATTGCACGAAGAGTTGGGCGACGTATATCTCAAACAGAACCAGCTGGCATCGGCTGAAATTGAGTTCGAAAATGAACTCAAGATCGATCCGGAAAGCGTTACCGCTATGTCGAAACTTGGGGTGGTGAGCCTGGAACGCTCCAAGACGGACCGAGCCGCGGAGTTGCTGACGGAAGTTCTGCGTCGCACCCCTCATGCTGCAGGAGCCGAGTATCAGTTGGGCCGGGCTCAGGCGCAGATGGGCAATGTGGACGCGGCGATTGCGAATTTCAAAGCGGCGGTGGCAGATTCGGGAAGTTCGGATACCGAAACGTTACGCCAATCGTATTACCAACTGGCGCAGCTTTATCGGCGCCAGCAAAAGCCGGAAGAATCTCGTGCAGCGCTTGAGTCTTTCATGAATTTAAAGCAGCAGGCAGACGCTGAGCAGGCGCAGAATCTGCAGCAGAAACTAAAACGTTCGGCGCAGTTGGAGCAGTCGCCAGACAAGCAAGCACAGTAGCACTCGAAGGTTTTGGGTCGGGTTGCGACCGGATGTGGGGTTTTTGGGGACCAACAGAAAACGTTTACAAGAAGTCACTCCCATGAAGGGGCTGATTATGCATCGGAATGTGCGTGAAATGTTGCGGTTCGTTTGTGTTTTGTTTTTCTTGGGTAGCTTTTTCATTCCGGCTCTGGCCCAGACCAATGACGGATCGATCGCCGGCAGTGTTATCGATCCTTCTGGCGCCCTGGTTCCCAACGCCAAGATTGTAGCCCGCGAAGTGAACACCGGTTCGACGTATGAGACTGTCTCCAGTTCCGCCGGAGCATATCGCTTCCCCAACCTCCGGATTGGCACGTACGACGTCACCGCCACGGCGGAGGGCTTCAAGTCCGCAGTGTTGACTGGAATTCTGGTTCAGACCGCGACCACCGCCGCACTCGATATCAAGATGCAGACGGGCGCCGTCACCGAGAACGTCACTGTGCTCGCCGACGTCCCCACGATTCAAACCGAGAGCGCGGATATTGGCACCGTCGTCAGCGAAAAGCAGATTTTAGATTTGCCCCTTCCCTTGGGTTCCACGGTGCAAAACATGCGCTCGCCTGAAGCCTTCGCGTTTCTCACCCCTGGCGTGGTAGGCCCTGGCTCCGATTCGGGCAACGGTGGAACGTTTGAATCCAAGATTAGCGGTGGCCAGAACTACGCCACTGAAGTTCTGCTGGACGGGGCGGCTACGACGCGTTCAGAAAATGGCTCTTCGTTTGACGAGACGGCTCCTTCGGTTGAGGCCTTGGGCGAGTTCAAGATTCTGACCTCGACGATTCCTGCAGAATTCGGTCGTACCACTGGTGGTGTGGAGAGTTTCAGTACAAAAGGCGGAACCAATTCATTTCACGGGAGTATCTATGAATTGTTCCGCAATGAAGCCCTGGATGCGAACGTCTGGGGAAATAATTACTGCCTGGCGACGTCCGATCCCGCAGTATGCCGTCCTGACCCCTCCATCTACCAAACTCCGTTAGATCGCCAGAACGACTACGGCGGGACATTAGGCGGACCGGTCATCATACCGAAACTCTACAACGGCAAAGGAAAGACCTTCTTCTTCTTCTCCTGGGAGCAGTATCGACAGAACCAGGGCGGCGTTACAACCTCAACAGTTCCGACCAACGCGATGCGGAATGGAGATTTCAGCGAAATTCTTGGAGCGGGATTGGTGGACAGCGCTAACAACCCCATTCTGAATCCATGCGACGGAAACAGTCAGATTCGTCAGGGCCAAATCTTCGACCCCACATCGACGCAGACAATCAACGGCATACAGTGCCGTACACCGTTTGCTGGCAACATTATTCCCAGCACGACACCGTTTTCAACGGTCGCGTCAAACATTTTGAGCTTCTATCCGACGCCGCAGACCTCGTCGCTGACGAACAACTATTCTTTCGGTTTTAACATCCCGATTCTAGACACGACGATGACGTTCCGCATTGATCAGAACATCACGTCCAAAGACAAAGCGTACTTCACATATTCTTCGCGCGAAAACACGCGCGGCTCAACCACACCCATCTTTGCTGGGCCCGCTGGATCGGCGCGCCAGCAGTTTTTTGGTACTCACTACATTCGTTTCGGCTACGATCACTCCTTTACCGCCAGCATCCTGAATCACCTCAGCCTTGGCTACAACCGCACCAATAGCAAGAACGTGGGAGCGGGTGTCGGACAGGGAGGGGGAAAGGACTGGGCGGCTGAACTCGGAATCCAAGGCGGACCATCTGGCGTTACGTTCCCTGTGATTAATCAAACCAACGTCGTCAGCATAGGCGATGCAGTGAATGGAGATACTATTGACAACGGCTTCCGCTTCAACGACACGCTGACCTGGATCAAGGGCAAGCACCAGTTCAAGTTTGGATACGAGCAGTGGTATCAGCAGTATTCACCACTTGACTTTTCGAATACGAGCGGCACTTTCGGTTTCACCAATAACCAAACAGGAACTCAAGGCTTCGATCCTACCGCCGTGAGCGGCACTAACCCGAATGGGTTCGCAGACACTCGCGGACAGACTGGGCACAGCATTGCCAGCATGTTGCTTGATCAACCGGACAACGGCGCATATGCCGTAATCGCAAGCCAGGGACGGTTCGTTCGGTCTTATTTCGCCGGCTTCATTCAGGACAGTTTCAAGCTCAAGCCGACGCTAACTTTGAACCTGGGATTCCGATACGAAATTGACGAACCTTTTAAAGAAGCCAACGACAATACTTCGATCTTGCAGTTTGATGTGCCCAACTGCAATCAGTTCACGGCGGTTTGTGCAGATCCAAACCTGATGGGTGGCTTGGCGTTTGCTGGAAAAGGTGACGGACGAAATGGCGTAACCAATGAACGATGGGCAGATATTTACAAGAAGAATTTTGGTCCGCGCATCGGATTTGCCTGGTCTCCGGGATTCCTGGGTGCTCCCGGCAAGACGGTGATCAGGGGTGGATACGGGATTATTTATGGAGGATTGCAGTACGCCGACTTCGGCGGGCAGTCGCGTCAAGGATTCAGGGGAAGTGCAGGACAGTTCTCGAACGGTTTCGATCCCGCGTTCAGCCTGGATAGTGGAATGACAGTCGCTCCGCCAGTTCTTCCGAACCTCGATCCTGCGCAGGTGAACTTCCAGGGCTGCTGCGTGGAAACTTATGTCGCGCCATCCTATGGAAGACCTCCGATGACCCAGAATTGGAGCTTCGAGATTCAGCGCGAGATAACGACCGATATGATTCTCTCCGTTGCCTATGTTGGCCAGCATTCGCAAAACCTGCGCTCGAACTACAACGGCGAAAATCTGCTGAATCCGCAGTATTTCAGCTTGGGACCATTGCTCAATACACGACTGGAAGATCAGAGCACGATTGCGGCTCCGTATACGAACTTCCCTGGGGACCAGCCGGTCGGACAGGCGCTTCTGCCCCATCCGCAGTTTTTCGGCATTAACACGGACGGGCAATTGGAAAACCTGGGCCAGTCGACCTTTAACGCACTCGAAGCCCAACTTACCCGCCGCTTCCGCAATGGCCTGAACTTGATGGCTTCGTACACATTCTCGAAGACCCTGACCAATGCGGATGCAGCGCTTCCTTTCTTCGCGACCCTGCACCAGGGTGGCGCGCCCAGTAACTTCTACGACAGAGACGTCGACAAGGCCGTCAGCAACCAGGACTTGCCGCATAACTTCGTTGTGAGTTACTTGTACGAACTCCCATTGGGGAAAGGAAAGAAATTCCTCAACAGTTCGAATGGAGTCGTAGACCGTCTGGTCGGAGGATGGCAGATCGGCGGCATTCAACGCTATGAAAGCGGCCAGCCTATTGCCTTCGGATGCGCAACCGCCCCAGCCGGTTACGGGGAGTGCATTCGGTTCAACCAAGTCCCAGGAAGTGCGATTTTCAGCGACGCCTATAAGGGCGGAAACTGGAATCCGGTTACCGATCCCATCTTCAATGCGATCAATCTGCCGAACGCAATTAACCCGGTAGCATTTGACGACCCGAACTCGGTGGCGAACCTCGGGGCTCGAGGTACCTACGTCTTCGGAACCCTCCCACGTGTCATGGGGAACGTTCGTATGAAACCCTACGCGGCTGAAGACTTCAGCTTTATCAAACGAACAAAGATCACCGAAAAAACGGACCTAAATTTCCAGCTCACGATGATTAATGCCTTCAACCGGCATATCTGGAATCGACCCGATGACTTAAATCCGTACGATTCAACTACAGTCAACAATAACTTCGGCAAGTACAACATCACCAACTTCAGCAATATCGGTGGCGGAGATTACCTGCTCTTGCCACGAAAAATTCAATTACAGCTGAAGCTGGAGTTCTAGCAAGAATCCGGGCGCAGGCTTGGGCTATCCCCTTTGGATCGCCCATGTTTGCGCCCGTTCTGGCTTCCGGACGATCTCACAACTTGAGAAGGCGAATGAGCGAGCGCTGCGTCAGGTTAAACTGATCGAATCGTGCATCGTTGCGTCTTCCCAAGTATGGACGGCCGGTTCCCGAAGCTACTGTGGCTCGCGTGCGTTGTAATCTTGCACTCAGGCATCGGGCTCGTTCATGGGCAAAGCCGGCCTCCGTCAGCGGCAAACAAGCCCGATGCCTCTGCGGGGCAATTCGTCGACGTCACCGACAAACTAGGCATCCACTTCCGGCAGCAGGCCTCGCCTACAAGTAAGAAATATCTTTTGGAGACCATGGGGTCGGGCGTCGCCCTGTTCGACTACGACAATGATGGCCGGATCGACATCTTCTTTGCGAACGGCGCGCAGATCTCTGATCCCATGCCCATTGATGGCATACCCAAGAAAGACGATCCAAAATACTGGAACCGTCTCTACCACCAGAAATCCGACGGTTCATTCGAAGATGTAACAGAAAGAGCAGGGGTGATTGGGGCGGGATACTCCACCGGCGTCGCAGTCGGTGACTTTGACAATGACGGTTACGACGATCTGTTCGTCGCAGGGTATGGACGCAACACGCTCTATCACAATAACGGCAATGGAACCTTCGCCGATGTCACCGATAGCGCTGGTATCGCAGGTTCAGGCTGGTCCACGAGTGCTGCGTGGGTCGACTACGATAATGATGGCCGCCTCGACCTGATCGTGGCTCGCTACCTGCAGTGGAACTTCTCTGATATTTATTGCGGCGAAAGGCGCGAAGGTTACCGCTCCTATTGCCATCCAGACATCTTCCAACCAGTCTCCCTCCTGCTTTATCACAACGAAGGCGGGGGAAAGTTCCGGGAGGTGTCGCATAAGGCGGGAATCGGCAAGCCGATCAAGGCCTTGGGAGTCGCAGTTGCCGACTACGATCACGACGGCTGGCCCGATATCTTGGTTGCCAATGATTCCATTCCCGAGAGTCTCTTCCACAATCTGCGCGATGGAACGTTTGAGGAAGTTGCCCTGGTTTCTGGAGTCGCGCTCGATGGCGGCGGTGGAACCTTCGCCGGCATGGGTGTGGATTTCGCAGACTACAATAACGATGGCTGGCCAGACGTAATCATCACCGATCTAGCCAATCAACGGTATAGCCTTTACATCAACGCCGGAGATGGCACGTTCGAATATGCGAGCAATTCCTCCGGCTTAGGCGCGATTACGCTGCTTCATTCCGGATGGGGCGTCCGCTTCATGGACTACGACAACGACGGATGGAAAGATCTCTTCATCGCGCAGGCACACGTGATGGACAATATTGAAGTGAAGGAACCTCACCTTCACTATCTCGAGCCTCCCCTACTGATGCGAAACGTTGACGGAAAGAAGTTCGTGGATGTGTCCGCGAACTCGGGTGACGTATTCCATCAGCGCTGGGCAGGAAGAGGGATGGCCACCGGGGACATCGACAACGATGGACGAGTCGATGTGGTAGTGACATCAAACGATGGCCCTGTTTGGGTTCTGCGTAATGAAACCGCAAACTCAAATCACTGGATTACTCTTAAGCTCGTCGGCATAAAGAGCAATCGTGATGCGATCGGGGCGCAGGTGGAAATTACAACCGATACAGGTGCGCAGTACGGCACTGTCACGACGGCAAGCAGCTACGAGTCATCTAGCGATGTGCGCTTGCACTTCGGCTTGGGTTCATCCGCCGCAGTCAAGTCGATCAATATTCGATGGCCGAGCGGCATCGTCCAAAGTGTGTCGGAGACGAAAGCCGACCAGATTGTTACCATCAAGGAATCCGTTCCTGCGGTGAAATAGATGTTCTTGCGCAACAAACTCGGCCTGCTTTCGGTACTGGCATTGACCTTGGCGGTCAGTGCCTTCGGGCAGTCCAGCACTTTCGATTCAGCGTTCGCCCTCTTCGAGCAGCACCGCTGGCGAGAGGCTTACTCCGCATTCGTAGAGGTCGAGAAGGGCCAACCCGGCAAGACGGAAGCGCTCCTCTTTCAAGCCAAGTGTCTCGTGAATCTGTCGAAATTCGAAGATGCAAGCAATGTGCTGAGTGACTACGTTCTCCAGCATCCCGCATCCTCCGATGCCCGTTACCTTCTTGCTTTCGTACGCTTCCGGCAGAATCGGCCCAAAGAATCATTGGAGTTGATGAACGCGGCCTCCAAGCTCAAATCACCCTCCGCCGACGATCTGAAAGTTGGAGCACTCGACTACGTCCTGTTGGGCGACTACACCGATGCCGGTCACTACCTGGAGGAAGCCGTCAGAATTGCACCGGACAACATTGAAGCCCGTTACCATCTCGGGAGGGTCCGCTATCAGCAGAACCGCTTCGATGATGCCATCGCGGCTTTCCGCGAAGTGCTTCGATTGGATCCACACAACACGAAGGCAGCCGATAATCTTGGGCTGAGTCTGGAAGCCACGAACCGTATGGACGATGCGAAAGCCGCCTATGAGAAGGCAATTGCACTGGATCGCGAATCCTCGTCGCACACAGAGCAACCCTATCTCAATCTGGGAACTCTTCTGGTGAAGACCGGTCATGCGAGCGATGCGATTCCAATTCTGCTCCAGGCAGCTGCGATTGCACCAAATTCAAACCCAGTGAACTATCAAATCAGCAAAGCGCACTTCGATCTGCGGCAATGGTCGGAGGCGCAGCACGCCGCCGAGGAGGCAATCCGTCTCGATCCAAAAGATGCTACCGCGCACTACCTGCTGGCCCGCATCTACCAGCGTTCGAATCATCCGGACGAAGCTGTCCGCGAGTTCAAACTGACAGAGGAGTTGCGTCAGGCTCAGGAGGCCGCAGGACACGCCATGTCATCTGGTTCCATTCGCCAGTGAGAGAGGGTGCCTCGATCTATGACTCTCCTTTCGCAGACCGAAAAATGTGCAATTGGAGTGTTTGCAATTGTCTTTCTTGCCCTCGGCGCTGCAGGCCAGGAGAGAGATTCCTATTCTCAGGAAGGTGCACGCCGCGATGCGGCGCAGGCCTTGTCGGCAGGAAATGTTGCCTTGGCAGAGATGGATCTGCAGAGCATACTCCGCGAAAATCCTAAAGACTATCGCGCGCTCAACCTGCTGGGAATCGTGCGAGCCCAGCAACAACGCATTCCAGAGGCGGAGCAACTATTCCAGGCAGTTGTTGAGATCAAGCCCGATTTCGCGGGAGGACACGCAGGTTTGGGGCTTCTCTATATCCAGTCCGGTCGTTCCAACGACGCTATAGGTGAATTGCAGGAAGCAGTTCGATTGGATCCTGCAAGAGAAGATATCCGCGACAAACTCGTCGAACTTCTGAGAGCGGATGCGCGCGCCGCCTTGGCCAGCAATCCGGAAAAGGCTCTGTCCTCGCTGCTTCAGGCACGGAAGCAGAGTCCGGAAAACGCTGATGTGCAATTTGAACTGGGCATGGTAAGCCTGCGCATGGCGCTGTATGCAGATTCCATCGAGGCTTTTCAGAAAGTTCTGGGCACGCGGTCAGATGATTCCTCAGCGCTCTACGGCCTGGGGCGCGCACAGATGGGAGCGGGCAAATTTGTGGATGCAAAGACGACGTTCACTCGTTACGTTCACGACCGTTCCAACGATCCCTCGGGCCACTATGCCTTGGGCATGGTGCTGCAAGTCCTGCAGGAGAGTAGACAGGCAAGGACCCACTTCGAGCAGTCCATCGCCTTGAAACCCGCGCAGACCGAGTCATATTTCCGCCTCGGACTTCTCGACCTGGATGAGAGCCAATGGGATGACGCCGTGCGGAACTTTCAGATCGTGCTTGATCGAGCCAAGAATCATGCGGGTGCGCTGACCGGGATGGGCCGCGTCGCGTTCCAGCGAAAGCACTATCAGCAGGCTGCTGATCTACTTCAAAGTGCGATCGCAGCTGACGCTTCGCTTCGCGAGGCGCACTACTTTCTCGGTCTCACCTATGCGCGCCTCAATCGTAAGGAAGAGTCGGACCGTGAATTGCAAACGGCTACCCGCCTCGAACACGAGGAAGTCGAGCAGCAGCAACAGGGACTGAGAGTCGTCGGCCTCGAAGACAGCACAAACGGGAATCAATCACAACAGTGAGTCCCGCGCCTACGATGCTTCGGGATGAAGCGACAACCGTCTCTAGGCATCCCGAATGCGGCATACACCCCGCTCCCGGCGGCGAAGTTTCCGACCCAGTTAGATGCTTGGCAGCGTGATCCGCTGCCCCCAAAGCGCACGCGATTCAATTCCATGCCTGCGTGCGGATCGACTCCGGCTGCGTATACAATCAGCGTACTAACTGGGGACCGGAAACGTTCAGCGTAACCATTCTTACCGATTCGTCTGGATTCGTTCCGAACCGCAGATGCCCATGCTGACTTGAAATTGGAGCCGTCTTCAGTTGTCTGGTCTGGCGTCTGCTATTCGGGCGACGAATATTGATGAA
>Ga0335084_10006573_pt1 | contig 11562 bp, 12 predicted proteins | sample Lox_Sample_44_FD_206721 | JGI IMG/M metagenome (GOLD analysis project Ga0335084, IMG submission 206721) | Soil microbial communities from Loxahatchee National Wildlife Refuge, Florida, United States - Lox_Sample_4.4 | ecosystem: Environmental > Terrestrial > Soil > Wetlands | place: USA...
TCGTCCAGCGAGCTCGGGGGGGCTGACCGGCGCGGCGGGGAGGGGCGCCGTCGCGGGCGGCGAGGGCGCTGGGCCGGGCCGGAGCGCGAGGTGGGTCGCGGTGATGAGTGTGGCCTCCGAGGTGATGAGGCTCCGCTCGATGGCGTGGGGAGAGGTCCCCGATCTCGTCGAGGAAGAGGGTCCCCGCCGCCGCCAGCTCGAAGCGCCCGGGCTTCTGCCGGTCCGCCCCCGTGAAGGCCCCCCGCTCGTGGCCGAAGAGCTCGGACTCGAGCAGGGTGTCGGGGAGGGCGGCCCAATTGACCGCCACGAAGGGGCCCACGGGCTGGCGTTGCGGGAGGCCCGGGCGACGAGCACCTTCCCCCGTTGATTCTACGATCAGCCGGGTCGTTTGGGCGCGCGGATCCCCAGGCGCTCTGCCATCCTCACTAGCTCCGCCAGCGACTCGGCCCGCATTTTCCGCATGACGTGCCCGCGGTGAATCTTGACCGTGAATTCGCTGAGGTGCAGGTCGCCCGCAATCTGCTTGTTGAGCCGGCCGGCGACCACCTGCTGCAGCACTTGCTGCTCGCGGGCGGTCAGCGCCGCGTACCGGTCCCGCACCGCCCGCACCTCCGCGTGCTGCTGCCGGGTCTGCCGATCCCGGGCGACGGCCTCGTGAATGGCCTGTAGGAGCTCCTGTTCCTCGACCGGCTTGGTCAGAAACTCCACCGCGCCCGCTTTCATGGCCCGCACGGAGGCGGGGATATTGCCGTGGCCGGTCAGGAACACGATGGGGATCGCCAGCCCGCCCTCGGCCATCCGCTGCTGCAGGTCGAGCCCACTCAGCCCCGGCATTTGTAAGTCCAATATCACGCAGCTTGGCGCCTCGCCGCCGGGCCGGGCCAGGAAGTCCTGCGCGGAGGCGAAGGTCTCCGCCCTCCACCCGGCTGACTCGATGAGACTCTGCAGCCCCTCCCGCGCCGACGGGTCGTCGTCCACGATCGCGATGATTGGGCCGGCCTCCCGCGGCTCACGCATGGGCTTCGTCTGCAGGGTACCTCGGCAGCGTGAAGTGAAACAGGGCGCCGGGGCTGTCCTTGGCCGTGGCCCAGAGCCGGCCGCCATGACTCTGGAGAATGGACCGGCAGATGGAGAGGCCCATGCCCATGCCGGTGGGCTTCGTGGTGTAGAAGGGGGCAAAGAGCTTGTCCAGGGCGGTCGGGTCGAGGCCGCTCCCCGCGTCCTCCACCGTGACCTGCACCTGGTCCGGCTCCAGGTTCCGGGTGGTGAGCACCAGCTCGCGCGCCCGGCCCTCGACACTGCTCATGGCTTCGATCCCATTCATGACCAGGTTGAGGACGACCTGCTGCACCTGCACGCGATCGCCTGAAACCGGTGAAAGGTCATCGGCACATTGCATCCGGACGTTCACGCCCTGTCTTTTCGCTTCGTCTCCCACGAGGACCAGGACGTCCCGGATCGTGTCATTCAGGTCCAGCTTTTCCTGAGGTGTCTCCGCTCTCTTGGCCAGGGCCCGAATCCGGGCGATCACCTCCCCGGCCCGCTTCCCGTCGCGGACGATCCGGCGGGCGGCGTCCCGGGCCTCCTCCAGGTTCGGCGTCTCTCCGGCCAGCCAGCGCAGGCAGGCGCCGCCGTTGCTCACCACGCCCGAGAGCGGCTGGTTGACTTCGTGCGCGATCGAGGCGGCCAGCTCCCCCAGCAGGCTCACCCGGTTGATGTGCGCAAGGTCCGCCTCGAGCTGGTGCAGCCGGTCGTGCTGCTCCTCCGCACGCTTGCGGTCCGTGACATCGACTGCCGTGCCGACGTATTCGACGACCTGTCCGTTTTCATCGAGGACCGGATGGCCGATCGCATGAATGTGCTTGACTGTTCCATCGGGTAGCAGGATCCGATGCTCATGCTCGTACTCCATGTTTCCGAGCGCTGCCTTCATCAGCAGTTCATGGGTGTGGTCGTAATCCTCAGGGTGGACTCGATGCCAGAATGTTTCACCGGTTGGTACACCCTCCTGCGGGCTTAACCCAAAAATCCGGAACATTTCGTCGGACCAGTAAAGCGACTGGCGGGTGGCAGGGCTCCAGGCCCAACTGCCCGTGTGGCTCAGCCGCTGCCCTTCCGCCAGATACGCCTCACTCCGCCGCAGCGCTTCCTCCGCGCGCTTGCGTTCGGTGATGTCGGTGCCAACACTCAATATTTCCGCCACCTCGCCCTGGGCGTCCCACACGATCTTGTTGGTCCATGCAATCGTAACTCGCTCCCCATTGCGCCGCATGTTTTCATTGGTATTCTGTTCAAAAGCCCGGGGGTTAGCGCGAATCTGATCCATGAGTTGGCGCAGGTCGCGGCCGGCTTTGTCGGTCGGGGGGACAATCGTGCCCACGAGGTGGCGTCCAATAATCTCCTCGGCGGAGTAGCCAAAGAATCTTCGTCCGAACTCGTTGAGAAAAGTGACCCGCCCGTCATGCGTCCAGCGCAAGATGATACTGTTCGCGTGCTCCACGAGCTCGCGATACTTCCGTTCACTTTCGTGCATCGCCTCCTCAGCGCGGCGCCGAACCGCGCTGAACCACGAAATAAGCAAAGCGAACGCTACAAAAGAGAAGAAATATGGGATCTCGGACGGATAGATGTAGATGGTGCGGATTGGCTCCACGAAGTACCAGTAGAAGCTGATTGTGGACAGGATGACCGCCAATACCGAAGGCCCTCTCCCTCCATACCAGGAACTTATGGCGACAGCAAAGAGCAACAACAGAACCCCGGCGTCGCGCAATTGGAAATGCTGAAGGAGTAGCGCCGCCCCCAATGCGACACCGACGGAAAGAACAACAAGCCCGCAGTGTTGAAGGTATTTCAGGGGCTGCGGCGCCGACGATCCATCGGCCACGGACTCACTCCCAAGGATACCTGACCGGTTCACTTGCACCATCCCCGATTTCCAAGCTCCGAGTCGACGAGCGCGATCGGCAACTCGATAGCTGCATAGCTAGCCAGCGTTTTGGCTCTCGAGCACGCGGGCTATCGCGGAGTTGGCCAAACGACATCACGGCGCAGAACCCGATGGTAAGAGTCGGATTTTAGTGGGGCAGAATGGACATTCGCCGTGCGAGATCGTATCGCTGCCCTCTGCTCAAGTCAAGCTTCGCGCCTCCTCACAATGTTACGCGTGGGTATTGTGAGCATCCGATTCCTCTCCTGTGACTCGCAAGGCCCCATCTGATCAGCGTGCGGTGCGAAGTCAGACCCCTGGATCTCAGAGGGAAAGCTGGCCCGTGGACTCGGGAGTGCGGGACGGCAGGCGGCGCGATCGGCCGTCTCTTCGGGCTCGACCTCGATCTGGTGGGGCTTCAGCCGGGTGTAGAGCTGGAAGCGGGTGAGGCCGAGGAGGGCGGCCGCAAGGGTCTTGCGGCCGTGCGTCCGCTGAAGGGCCTCCACGATGGCCTGCCGCTCCATCTCGTCCAGCGAGCTCGGAGGGCTGACCGGCGCGGCGGGGAGGGGCGCCGTCGCGGGCGGCGAGGGCGAGGTGGGCGGCGGTGAGGAGCCGGACATCCGCCTTGAGGGTGGCCGTGCCCCCCACCCGCTGGAACTCCCGCTCCTGGAGCACGCGGAGGAGCTTCACCTGGACCGCGGCGGAGAGGTCCCCGATCTCGTCCAGGAAGAGGGTCCCGCCAGCTGGCAGGGGCTGAGGCGAGGTGGCCGGCGGGGCGCTCCCCCTCGCGGAGGCTGGCAAAGCCCCAGGCATGGAAGCGGCGGGCCCAGCCCGCCGCTATCCGGAGGTCCTCACCGAACCACTCGGCCACCCGGGCGCCACTGAGCCCCTGGCTGACGAGCAGGACGCCATGCAGGCGGTGATCGTACCGCGACTCCTGCGAGCGGGCGATCACTTCCTGAATGGCCAGGCACATGACCTCTGGTGAGCCGGCCCCCTCGAGGGCCTCGCAGGCCATGCACCCGCACACCTTCACCTCGGTGCGCGGTGTGGTCAGGGCGTCGGTGACCGACGGCTCCGGGCTGTCCGCTGGAGTCACTCTGGAAGCTGCCGCAGTAGCAGGGCAGCTCGCCGCCGATCAGAAACTCGGGCGGCTCGATTCCTCCCGCCAGCCGCGCCTCGGTGGGGATCCGCTCCTCCGCCGGGATAAACGTCGTGACCTCGACCATGGGAACCCTCCTTCAGCCGAGGAGCAGTTGCGCGACGACGATCTTCACGATCATGGCGGTGGGGTAGACGGCGGCATATGCGACGCTCGGAACTTCGGAGCGGGCCAGCCCGTCGGCGTAGGCCAGGCATGCAGGCTGCGTCTGCACGCCCGACGCCAGACCCATTAGCGAGTCGAAGCGGATGCCGAGGACCTTCCGCCCCACGATGAGTGTGATGAGAGTAGCGACGAAGGTGACCAGCGCGCCGGCGAGGAGGAGCTGCGCGCCGCTGTGGCGCAGGGTGTCGAGGAACGAATAGCCCGCCCGCGTCCCGACGCCGGCAAGAAAGAAGAGCAGGCCAATCTGGCGCATGGTGAGGTTCGCGGACAGAGGCATCGCCCAACTGATCCCACAGGTCCGCTCCAGCCGTCCGAGCACCAGGGACACCAGCAGCGTCCCGCCGGCCAGGCCGAGACGCACCGAGTTGCCACCTCCGAGCGGGATTGGCAGTATGCCGAGCGCGACACCGAGAACCATGCCGATGGCCAGTGAGCCCACGTGCAGTTCGGCCGCTCCCCGGATCGAGTCGCCAAAGAACCTGGAGATCGCGGCGAAGTTCGCACGGTGCGTCAGCACCCGTACGCGATCACCCGATTCGAGCCTGGTCTCGGGGTCGGGCACCAGATCCACGTCTCCGCGCCGCAGGCGGGTGATCGTGGCGGAGAGCCGATCGGGGAGCTCGAGCTCGCGAATCCGCTTCCCCACCACCTCCTGGCTGGAGACGAACACGCGGCGGTAGTCGAGTTCGGAACGGTCCAGCTCGATGTGGGTGGGGGTGGCCTCGCCGAAGATGTGCTCGGCGCGCCGGAGCCCCTGTTCGTGACCCACCACCGCGACGACTTCGCCCTCGGCCAGCCGGGTGTCTGATCGCGCGATGTCGACTCGGCCTCCCTTTTGGATGCGGCTGATCACGAAGCCCGGATCGCGATGGAGGCTCATCACCTCCCCGATTGTGTGCCCCACCACCCCCGGGTTCCTGAGGGCAATGTTGCGCACCGCAAGCTCCGGCGCCTCGGCCGCCGGCTCGAGGGTGACGCGCCAGAGCCGTCGGGAGAGCTGGAAGCAGAGCAGGACCCCGATGACTCCCACCGGGTAGGCGATGCTGTAGGCCACGACCGGCTGATCGGAGGCAGCCTTCACGGCCGGCGCCGGGAGCCCCGCCCACGCGGCGCGCTCACGCGCCCGTTCCTGCACGGCGGCGAGGGCGGGCGTGTTGGTGAGCGCGCCGCAGTACAGCCCGGCCGCGGTGGGGACAGGCAAGCCGACCAGGCGACCGAGGGCGAACGTGATCAGCGCCCCCACGATCAACACCCCCGCCGCGAAGGCGTTGTCGCGGTATCCCTGCCGGCGGAAGGCGTCGAAGAAAGCGCGACCGGAACTCACGCCGATGGCGTAGACGAAGAGGCTGAGCCCGAGACTTGGCACTACCTCGGGCAACGTGATGCCAGGGCTCAGGGCCCCCACGGCCAGTCCGGCGAAGAGGAGGCCGGCGACGCCGAAGCGAAAGCCGAAGAAGCTGATCTCCCCGAGCAGATAACCCAGCCCGATTACGGCGAAGAGGGTGAGGACCGGGTATTCGGCCAGGGCGGCGACCAGCGAGGAGGCCAGGCTCACCTCTCGAGGACCTTTGCGAGCGCGAACAGATCCGGGTCGATCGTCTTATGGATTCCGACGATCCGCTCCAGCGGCGCAGTGTGCCCCCGGTCCTGCGGCATGCCGACCAGCACGCCAGCCTCGCCCCGCGCCAACGCGGATGGTGATATCGCTTCCGGCCAGAACGTTATCGATGGTGGAGGCTACGCCCACCTCGGGAAAGCCCGTCTGGGAGAGGGCGAAGGCACCGGTCTGCGAGCCCTTGCGGCCGATCACCACGAGGGCGTCCACATCGGCTTGGTGGAGGGAACGCAGCGTGGGGCGCCGCCCTTCCTCGGTCTGGAGCTCCGGGCAGCGGGCGCTGCCCGGCATCGTGCCGCCCCGCCGGAGGATGCCGCCCACGGAACGGGCGGTGAGTTGGTCGAACTTCCCCTCGATGCGGCCGAGGAAGCCATGCCGCACACCGGCGATCGCCCACCCCTCGCTCAGCGCGCAGCGGGTCACCGCGCGAATCGCGGCGTTCATCCCGGGGCGTCGCCTCCCGACGTGAGCACGGCGATCCGTCGCCCGGTCATCGGTTCACCCTCGGTCCGGCGGCCCGCACTTCGTCGCCGACGTGGGCGGCGTACGCCCTGAAGTTGTCGGCGAACATCCCGGCGAGCGTGCGCGCCTGAGCATCATAGGCAGCAGCGTCGGCCCAGGTGGCGCGCGGCTGGAGGACCTCGGAAGGCACCCCCGGGCACGCCGTCGGCACGGCAACCCCGAATGTGGAGTCGGGGATGGATGGCACGTCATCGAGCGCGCCGGAGAGCGCCGCGTTGACCAGCGCACGAGTGTGGGCGATCTTCATTCGCTGGCCGACGCCGTACGGCCCACCGCTCCACCCGGTGTTGACCAGCCAGACGTTGACGCGGTGGCGAGCGATCTTCTCGCCTAGCAGGTCGGCGTAGACGGTCGGCGAGAGCGCCATGAACGGCGCGCCGAAGCAAGTGGAGAAGGTCGCGCTCGGTTCCTTCACGCCCCGCTCGGTGCCGGCAACCTTGGCGGTGTAGCCGGACAGGAAGTGGTACATCGCCTGGGCGGGCGTGAGCCTGGCGATCGGCGGCAGTACCCCGAAGGCATCGCACGTCAGCATGATGATGTTGCGGGGATGCCCGCCGATCCCGGATCGAACCGCGTTGGGGATGTGGCTGATAGGATAGGCGGCCCGCGTGTTCTCGGTCAACGCGGCGTCGTTGAGATCCAGCCTTCGCGAAGCGCTGTCCAGCGCCGTGTTCTCCAGGATGCTCCCGAAGCGGCGGGTGGACTCGTAGATTTCGGGTTCCGCCTCGCTGGACAGTCGGATAACCTTGGCGTAGCAGCCGCCCTCGAAGTTGAAGATACCCTGATCGCTCCAGCCGTGTTCATCGTCACCGATCAGTTTCCGCTCGGGATCGGCCGACAGCGTCGTCTTGCCAGTCCCCGACAATCCGAAGAAGATGGCGACATCCCCTTCCTCACCCACGTTGGCCGAACAGTGCATCGACAGGACGCGCTCCAGCGGCAACAGGTAGTTGAGCACGGTGAAGACCGACTTCTTGATCTCGCCCGCGTAGCTCGTGCCGCCGATCAGGATCAGTTTACGTCCGAAGTGGACGATGACGAACGCCTCGGAGTTTGTGCCGTCCACCTCCGGCATGGCGTTAAACCGGGGCGTGTTGATGATGGTGAAGCTGGGGACATGCCGGGCCAGCGCGTCGGGATCCTGAATCTGGATGAACATGTTCCGGGCGAAGAGGTTGTGCCAGGCGTCTTCGGTGATGATCCGAACAGGGGTCTGGTACTTTGGATCTGCGCCCGCGCAACAATCCTGCACGAAGATATCCTTCCCCTGCAGATAGGCCAGCAAGCGGAAATACAGACCGTCGAACCGTTCCGGTTCGAACGGCCGGTTCACCTTCCCCCACCACACCTTGTCCTGGCTGGACGGTTCACGAACGATGAACTTGTCGTTGGGGGATCGGCCCGTATGCTGCCCCGTGCGAACCACCAGCGGCCCGAGATGCGCGATGAAGCCCTCGCGGCGCCGGACCACCTCTTCATAGAGCACGGGCGTGGATGGGTTCCAGAAAACGCTGCCGATATTTCTGATCCCGTGGTGCTCCAGGCCGTACCTTCCCGGATCTCCGGCTGCGGGCATGGGGGTCCTCCTTTCTTCTATTCCTTCAAACACCCGTTCACTGTATTCCCCCCCCTGTTCATTGCTCGGCCACCACGACCCCGCGCAGGGCGACCTCGGATTCCGGGGTTGCGATCACCGCGTGGCCTTGCCCTCCGCACCGGGCGGGGCCGAAACCGCTACCCACCGTCCGTCGCGCGCGCCCGCGAAATGTACAGCAGGCCCATGAGTGTCACTCCCAGGCAAGACCCCAACAAGAGCGCTCCGCCGAGCGCACCCCAGATCCGGGGGAGGAGCCGGCGCCTCAGTTGCTGTCGAGACCCTGCAGGAGCTGGCGAGCCTCCTTCGTGTCCTTCATGACCCACTCGCCCATGATGCGGGGATTCTTCTCATCCAGCACGGTCTGGAGCTCGTTCCGCGCCTCGGCAATCCGGCCCGTCTTGATCAGCGTCTTCGCCAAGCCGATACGGAGCCCGGTGAAGTGAGAATCCTGCTTGAGCCCCTCGCGAAACATCTCCTCGGCCTTGCGCACATCGCCTCCCATGAGGGGCGGCACCTCGTACAACACGTTGCCGGCCAGCCCATAGACGGGGGTGAACCTCGGGTCGAGCTCGAGCACCGTCTGAATCTCCTGCCGCACCAGGGGGAGGAGAAAGAGCGATGCCACCACACCCCTTGTTTGTCCCCAGCGGGCGGTATTCGTGCCGTACCAGAAATGCGCTGCCGGATCGCGCGGATCCATCTCCACGGCCCGCTTCGCGGCTTGTCGGCCCTCGTCGTACGCCTCGAGCTTCTGCTGGATCGTGGTGGCGCGAATGTCGCCCCAGATGAAGCAGACCATGGAGAAGGCGATCAGATCCTCTGAATCGGCTCCGTTCCGTGCCACCCGTCGCAGCTCGTCCCGAACGGTATCGATACTGGCGAGCCGCTCATGGTACCGGGATGAGAAGGCATTGACTTTGTCTACCAGCGGCGAGCGGGCCCACGCCTGCGGTCCGATCAAGGCGAGGAAGAGCGCGAAGGCGAAGATCCGGCGCGGCAATCGCCGGTGTGCGTGTGCATGCAGTCTCATGGGTCGCTTTCCCTCTGTCGTCCGGGCGTCTTGTCGCCCGTTGCCTCTCACACAAAGCCTCGCGCCCTTGCGGGGAGAGAAAAGGCCGACCGCCAAAAGCCGATGTCAATTCACGAGAACAGAAGCTGTCGCGGCGGGCGCGTAGCGGGCAAGAGTGATGTCAATGTTTGGCAACAATCTGCCCGTGAGGGGACATGTCGCACGCCCGCACGTGCGCCTCTCCGTGAGCCGATGCCCGCGCGAGCGGCCCGCGACTAGCCGCCGCCTTGCTCGAGCGAATTGTGGTTTCCGCAGCCACCCTCCTGTCCCGCTCGTTCAATGTGATGGGACCATTCAGACCAATCGTCTCTGGAAAGCCACCGCCCTGGCGGCCGATCCCCGGTTCGGCATGGTCTTGCCCTCCGGTCGGTGCGGGGATAGCCCTTCGTCCGACTGGCTGTCCCGGGACAGAACCAGCAGGCTCATGAGCATCACTCTCAGGCAAACCCCCAACACGAGCGCTCCTCCCATCCCCACCCAAATCCAGGCCATCTCACCGTCCCTCCGGCTGCCGGCGGCGCTTTCCCCGCCGTAAGCCCGCTGGCTTTCACCGCCCGCGCGGATTGGCGCCCTCCGCCCGGCTCGAACCGCGAATGAACGCTCGGAAGCGTACGGCCTCAGGCAGAGATGCCGAGCCGCCGAAGGGAAGAGGAGCGGTCAAGGCGGTGATCCCCTTCGACCTTCTTTCGGAACTGCGCCATGAGCTCGGCGGGTGAGGAGGAGCGGAGGATCTTGGTGAACTGGCTGCGGTAGTTGCTGACCAGGCTGACCCCGTCCACCACGACGTCGTACACCCGCCACTCCCCGCGCATGCGCAGCAGCCGGTAGTCCACCGGCGTCTCCGTCTTGTCGGAGACGATCTTGGTGCGGACCTCGGCAAACTCCTCGGTACCCCGCTCGTCCAGGTACTGGACCTGCTCGCCCGAGTACCCCTCGATGGTGTGGGCGTAGCTGTGCGAGAGGAGGCGCTGAAACAGCGCCACGAATTCTTCCCGCTCCGGCTCGGTAAACCGCAGCCAGTGCGCGCCAAGCGATCGTTTCGCCATCTCCGTGTAACTGAAGCGCTCAGCCACCGCCTGTTCGAGCAGCCGCCGGCGCTCCTCGGCCTTCCCCGGGCTCTTGAGGGTTGGGTCTTCCAGGACACGGATCACCTGGGAGATCGTCTCCCGGATCGCCTCGGTGGCTGGCCCGCCGGGGTTGCCCGGCGCCGCAGACGCCCCGGCCGCCGCACCGGCCATCGCCAGGGCCAGGAGCACTTGGGCCATCCGCCCCAGCGGAGACCGCGCCCTCCTGGCCTTTCCCTTGTCCCCGATTCTCTCGCAGCCGGCCCCGGGGCCGCGCTGGGCATCTCCACGTCCGGCAAAGCCCATGGTCATTTCACGCCTCCGTGAATGAACTGGCTAATTACTTCCTCCAGATCGAGCCCCGACTCCGTATCCCGGATTGTGTCCCCCGGCTTGAGCACCTGGCCGGCGCCGCCGGGGGAGAGGGCGACAAACTTCTCGCCGATGATCCCGCGACTCTTGATCGACGCGATGGCGTCGCTGTACAGCCGTTCCCCGTTCCAGATCGCCAGCGTCAGGGCGGCGTGATCGCCCCGCAGGTGGATCCTCTGGACCCGGCCGACCTCCACCCCGGCAATCTCCACGGCGGCCCCCGGCTTCAGGCCGGACGCCGAGTCGAACTCGGCCTGGATCTCGTACGCCTGCCCCCCGAACAGCTCCAGCTTCCCCAGCTTGATGGACAGGTAGCCGAGGCAGAGCAGGCCCAGGAGCACGAAGGCGCCAACCGCGAGTTCCAGCTTGACTCTCTCCATGACCATACCTCGGTCCTCCGGGCCGCGTGACGGCCCTCCAACGGGGCCTCAGGCGGCGCGCCCCCATTCGCTCCGCCGGGCCCTGCTACCCGGCGGGATCGGCGGCCGCGATGAACTCCCGGATGCCCGGATCGGCGGTCCGCTGGAAATCCGCCGACGGGGCCATGGCCGCGATGGTCCCACCCCGGAGCATCGCCACCCAGTCCGAAATGGCGAAGATTGCGGGAATCTCGTGGCTGACCATCACCGCCGTGAACCCCAAGGCCCGATGCATGGCCACGATCAGTTCCCGGATGGTCTTGGCCATCAGCGGGTCCAGGCCCGTGGTCGGTTCATCGAACAGGATGATCTCCGGTTCCATGACCAGCGCCCGGGCCAGCCCGGCGCGCTTCGTCATCCCGCCGCTCAGCTCGGCCGGGTATTTCTGCTCCATGCCCGAGAGGCCGACCTGCTCCAGCTTTTCGGCGACCCGCCGGCGCACCGCCGGCTCGGGGAGGTGGCGCTTCTCCCGCAGGGGAAAGGCCACGTTGTCAAAGACGGTCAGGGAATCGAACAGGGCCGCCCCCTGGAAGAGCATGGCAAACCGCTCGCGCACCTGGTTGAGGCGTCTGCCCTGCAGGCGGGAGATCTCCATGCCGTCCACCCAGACCTCCCCGCGATCCGGCCGGATCAGGCCGATCAGGTGCT
>Ga0335084_10006574_pt1 | contig 11561 bp, 10 predicted proteins | sample Lox_Sample_44_FD_206721 | JGI IMG/M metagenome (GOLD analysis project Ga0335084, IMG submission 206721) | Soil microbial communities from Loxahatchee National Wildlife Refuge, Florida, United States - Lox_Sample_4.4 | ecosystem: Environmental > Terrestrial > Soil > Wetlands | place: USA...
GGCGATTGAACCAGTGCACAACGAGGTAATTCGCGACGAGATCGCACGACGGCTCACGGCAGCGCTGGCCCGGGAGCCGCTCGCGATGTCACCGTATCTCGAAAAACTGCTCCGCCGCTTTCGCGAGCTCGACCACGACGCATCGCCTTCCATCATGCCGGATGCTTCTCCGGTCGCGGAGCCACCGAAGCCCGCAACGGCCCACGACTGGCTGCGGCGGCTGCGGGATTTCACCCGGAGGTCGTGATGTCGACAGCGGCAACTCTGCTGGAGCGAAAGCAGCAGCTGATGGAGCGGCTGCAGGATATGCCCGGCCGGCACGAGCGCGATGAGATCGAGCGGCTGCTCGCGCAGATCGACGCCGCGTTGAACCTGCTCGACGACGCGCTCGAAAGCGATGATGAGCCACGATTCTGAATGTCTCATGCGCGGGCGGCAGCCCCGATGCGCTTCAACGGTATCATAGAACCTCGCTTATATTAACCCTGGGGTGAACATGTCTCGCCTTTCCCGCTGCGCGACGGTAGAGTGACGCGTGCATGACGGAAAGACGGCAATCAAATGACAAGAGTGGCGAACACCGGGCGGCACGAGTCCGCAAGCAGGATTGCCGGCTTCTGGCGGACGGCCCTTCCGTTGCAAGGCAAGGCAGACCCGCTCCGTGCCATCCTCTCACCGGCTCTCTCACCGGTCGCGCCTGAGCGCGCCGAGGCTGCTGGAAAGGCGCCATATCCGGCGCGACAGGTGCTGGTTTCGGCCGTGGTCTTCGCCCTGGCATTTGCGGCCGCCACCCATCCGGACCTGTTCGACCGGCCTGTCACGGTCCTGATCAATCGGCTCGCCGGTCACTCCGATCTGTTCGATCGCATCGTCAATGTCATCTACTGGTATCCGACCTTTACGGGCGCACCCCTGATGGCGCTGGTCTGGGCCTGCTGGTTCGAGGATGAGGACTTTGAGCGGCGATCGCGGATCATGCTGGGCACGCTGGCAGCCGCGGGCGCAGGCTTCGTCAGCCGTCTGTTGCAACACGCGCTGCCTACCCATCCGCGTCCCTATTACGATGCGGCGATCCAGTTTCGCGTGCCGCTCGGCCAGGACCAGCTGCTCAACACCTGGCATTCGTTTCCGAGCGATCATGTGACCGTGTTCGCCGGACTTGTCGCGGTGCTATTCGTTGCGCGCTCGCGGCTTGCCGTCCCGATGCTGATCTATACCGCCGTGATGGAGCTCGCGCGCACCTATATGGGCGCGCACTACCCCTCGGACCTGATCGGTGGCGCCGCGCTGGCGTTCATATGCGTGTGGGCGGTGCAAATGCCGCAGATCGTCGCGGGCGGTGGCCGCATCGTTGCATGGGAACGAAACCACCGCCCGGCGTTCTATGCCACGGCGTTTTTCCTCAGCTACCAGGTCGCCATGCTGTTCACCGAGCTCCGCTCGGCCGGCAGTCTCTTGATGCACCAGGTGTTGCAGCGCTGAGAGCCCGGGCGCACGCGGCGATCCGCATCGCGCCGTGCGCCGCCGGCGATTATTCCGCCTGGCCGGTCACCTGCCCCGCCGGCTCCTCGCTGAGCCAGCGGTAGATGAACCCGCCGGCGGCGCCGCCGATCAGCGGCGCGACCCAGAACAGCCAGAGCTGCGCCAGCGCCCAGCCGCCGACGAACAGCGCGGGGCCGGTGCTGCGCGCCGGGTTCACCGACGTGTTGGTCACGCGGATGCTGATCAGATGAATGAGAGTCAGGGCAAGACCGATCGCGATCGGTGCAAAGCCCGCCGGCGCCTTGCCATGGGTCGAGCCCATGATGACGAAGAGAAACATCATGGTCAGCAGGACTTCGCTGAGGAATCCGGCGCCGAGCCCGTATTTGCCGGGCGAGTGCTCGCCATAGCCGTTGGCAGCGAATCCGCCGGCGAGACTGAAGTCGGGCGCGCCGCTGGCGATCGCATACAGCAGCGCCGCGCCGACGATCGCACCGACCACCTGCGCAACGATATAGGGCAGCACGAGCTCGCGCGGGAAGCGGCCGCCGACCATCAGCCCCACGGTGACGGCCGGATTGAGATGGCACCCCGAAATATGCCCGATCGCATAGGCCATCGTGAGCACCGTGAGGCCGAAGGCCAGCGCCACGCCGAGCATCCCGATCCCGACCTGGGGAACGCCGGCCGCGATCACCGCGCTGCCGCAGCCGCCAAAGGTCAACCAGAAGGTGCCGATTGCTTCGGCCGCCAGTTGCTTGCTCTTGCCGTTCATCAAATCCTCCCAGTGTTCTTTTCAGTATCCGACGAGGATACCAAAGGACCGGCGAGGAAGGAACCAGCTACAACCGGGACTGAGGCAGGCAGATCTGCGGCCAGCGCGTGCCGGAACGTCGCGGCCGCCGCAACAGTTTCTTTGCAGATTTTTATTTCACCGGCTCCGCCGTGGCCTCCATGGACGGCATCTTCTCGCCATACAGCGTGGCCTCAAAGCCGCGCAGGCGCTGATAGATCGAGATCAGCTCGACGATGGTGCTCCAGGACGTGACGAGATACTGGAACGAACCTCGCACCTGGCTGAACGCCCTCTGGATCTGTTGAAAGGGGCCCAATGTGATGGCGCCCGCAGCAATTGTCGGCGTGAGCAGGATATAGCCAATGATGACGTCGGCCTGCAGATAGATGATCCGACCAACGTTGAAATAGACGAAGTTGAGATAGAGCCGGAAGTAGTTGTGCCTGACGCGCATGAACAACTCATTCAATGTCAGCGGATCGGCACGGTCCGGATGATCCTCACCGAGAACGAGTTCCTTACGGTAGGCCGCCTCGACCCGCTGGTTGAGAAACTCGATTCCGGGCAAGCGAATGCCGATCAGCGCGAGGGCACCAGTGCCGACGATCGACCAGATCACTGCGGCGAGCACCAGCGGATGAGGTGTCGACCCGATCAGGGGCAACTCCGTGACATAGCTGGACAGCTTTTCCAGGACCGGCAGGAACGCGATCAACGTCAGCACAGCACTCATCAGGTTGACGCCAAGACCCTCCATGGTCGTGGCAAAACGCATGGTGTCTTCCTGCACCCGCTGCGCTGCGCCCTCGATGTTGCGCAGCTGCGACCAGTTCGCGACATAGAATTCATTCATCGCTGTGCGCCAGCGGAAGATGTAGTGGCTGATGAAGAATCGCGTCAGCACGCCGACCACGACCGCAACCAGGGCTATGCCCAAAAAGGTGGACAGTTGGGCATAGAAGCGCTCCGCAGGGACCTTCTCCGCTTTCGACATTGCGGCCTGGAGGAGGTCGTAGAAGGGCCCGGCCCAGCTGTTGATCGCGATATCGACCTGGACCTGAAAATAGCTGGTGAACACGAGCAGCGCTGAGCCGAGAATCGACCACAGCGCCCAGCGATGTGGCGCGAGTAATATCCAGGGTGCAGCGAAGCTGGCGACGCAGGCGGCGAAGTAGAAGTCGAACCAGAGCGCGGGTGGCGACACAAAGGTCGCCAGCCCAACCGGCTTTTCGGCCTCCTGAAAAAACTGGGAGGCATAACCATACCAGACTGCCATCGCCAGCGCGGTCCAAAGGACCACCGAAATAAAGAACATCTTTGGGCGTGGGAAGAAGGAGACGAACATGTCGGCTTGCCTGCGCTCGGGTCGGAGGGATTGCGCTACGCCCTCGGAAAGAGGCGCGCATGGGACAGTCAGTTGACAGGCCATATGGCGGGAAACGAATCGGAACACAACTGACAAATCGGATGGAATCGGGAGCGCATCGGGGCGGTATACGTCAGCATAGGTTGTGCTGACTGACCTCTCGTCGCAAAATGAGGCTGAACCCATTGCGGCCAAAAGCGGCCAAACAAGTATGACGAAACCGCCCTCGCCGCTCAGCCGCTCAGCGGCGTTTCGACCACGTTGAGGATCGCGTCGAGGCCGCGGCGCAGCGCGGTGCTCACCCGGCCTGTCGACAGCACCAGCAAGAGCAGCGACCGGCCGGCGACCGGGAGGGCTTGGTCGAACGGATATTCCTCGGTCGCGCGCTCCGGCTCATTGGTATCGACAAGTCCGATCCACGAGCGGCCTTCGGCGACGGCGGGCAGCACGAAGTCGACTCTGTCCGGATGCGCGTTGTAGATCAGCAGCACGGTCGCGTCCGAGCCGCGGCGCTTGATTCCACTCGCCTGCGCGCGGCCGTCGAGCAGCATGCCGAGGCAGCGCGTGTCAACATCCTGCCATTGCTCGACCGTCATGTCCTGCCCCGACGGCGACAGCCAGGCGACGTCCTTGACGTCGAGCTCCTCATTGTGCGCGCCGACCAGGAAACGGCTGCGGTGCAGGATCGGAAAGGCGTTGCGGACCGCGCTCAGCTTGCGGACGAATTCGCGTAAACGCCGGCCCCGCGCGTCGATGCGCGGCCATTCCAGCCAGGTCGTTTCATTATCCTGCGCATAGGCATTGTTGTTGCCGTTCTGGCTGTGGCCGAATTCGTCGCCGGCGAGCAGCATCGGCGTTCCGAGCGAGAGCAAAACGGTCGCCAGCAGATTGCGCTTCTGCCGTTCCCTCAGATCGGCGATCTCCGGATCGTCGGTCGGCCCCTCGAAGCCGTGATTCCAGGAGCGGTTGTCGGAATGCCCGTCGCGATTGTCCTCGCCGTTGGCGTCGTTGTGCTTGTCATTGTAGGAGACGAGATCATTGAGCGTGAAACCGTCATGCGCGGTGACGAAATTGACGCTGGCCCAGGGCTTGCGCCCACGCTTGTTGAACAGATCGCCCGATCCCGACACGCGCTTGGCGAGATCGGGCACGATGCCCGCATCGCCCTTCCAGAAGCTGCGGACCGTATCGCGAAACTTGTCGTTCCATTCGGCCCATCCCGGCGGGAACTGCCCGACCTGATAGCCGCCGGGCCCGACATCCCAGGGCTCCGCGATCAGCTTGACGCCCGACAGCACCGGATCCTGGCGGCAGGCATCGAGAAAGCCGCCGCCTTCGTCGAAGCCATAGGGCTCGCGTGCCAGGATGGTGGCGAGGTCGAAGCGGAAACCGTCGACCCGCATCTCCGTCGCCCAGTAGCGCAAGGAGTCGGCGACCAGCTGCAGCACGCGCTGATGCGACAGGTTGACGGTGTTTCCGGTGCCGGTGTCGTTGATGTAGTAGCGCTTCTGATCCGGCAGCCGGTAATAGCTGGCGTTGTCGATGCCCTTGAAGGACAGCGTCGGACCGAGTTCGTTGCCCTCGGCCGTGTGATTGTAGACCACGTCGAGGATGATTTCGATGCCATGGGCGTGGAACTGATTGACCATGGCCTTGAACTCGCTCGCGAGCGGCGTCTTCAGATAGCGCGGCTCCGGCGCGAAAAAGGCGAGCGTATTGTAGCCCCAGTAGTTGCAGAGGCCCTTGTCGGCGAGATAGCTGTCATCGACAAAGGCATGGATCGGCAGCAGCTCCGCGCTGGTCACGCCGAGCGAGCGCAGATAGGCCGGGATGGCAGGATTGGCGAGCCCTGAAAAGGTGCCGCGATCGTCCTCGGCGACCAGCGGATGTAGCCTGGTAAAGCCCTTCACGTGCAGCTCGTAGAGGATGGTGCGCTCCCAGGCGATTTCGGGCTTGCGGGCGTGGCCCCAGGTGAAGGCGGGATCGATGACCCGGCATTTTGGCATCAGCGGCGCGCTGTCCCGCTCATCGAAGGATTTGTCCTGGTCGGCGTGTCCGAGCTGGTAGCCGAACAGTTCTCCGCCCCAGCGCAACGCACCGACCAGCTGCTTGGCGTAGGGGTCTATGACCAGCTTGTTCGGATTGAAGCGATGACCCGCGTCGGGCTCATAGGGGCCGTGGACGCGATAGCCGTAAACGGTTCCCGGGCGCGCGGTCGGCAAATAACCATGCCAGACCTCGTCGGTGTATTCGGGAAGCTCGATCCGCTCGAGCTCGGTCTCGCCGCTATCGTCGAACAGGCAGAGCTCGACCTTGCTGGCATGCGCGGAGAAGATCGCAAAGTTGACGCCGATACCGTCCCAGGTCGCGCCCAGCGGAAACGGGCGTCCCTCCGTGATGACAGGCCGGCGCAGCGCGCCGGCCATTTTTGCGAGAGCCTCGTCAGCCGGCAGCTTCAGGTCCATGTCGCGCCCCCTGTGATGAGGCGGAACGCGCGGCGGACGAGAAGGGTTCCCGAGGCCGCCGTCTTACGGGTTCGGCTCGGCCAGGAGCAGCGGCGCCTCGACGCTCGTCTCGCCGAGCGTCACCGATGCGAGCACGGCCGCTGGCACGTGAGCCGGCTCAGGCAGCTGTCTTGCCCGCTGCAGGGCCGCTTGCTTCGCGATCGCGGCGATCGAATTGCCGGTCTTGTCGACGATCCGGGTCAGTTCCGCTTCGGAGAGCCGCAGCCGCTTCTTGAGCAGCCGGACCTGGGTCTTGTCGGTCAGATCAAGCTTGTTGCGGATCGGCTGGGATTTTTTGCGGTGCATGGCGGGATCCCTCCTGTCCTTCAAGTGACCTCCGCCTCGCCCAATTGGTTCCCGTTGCTTGCCCTACTGAAACGCGACCTCGGCAAAGCTGCGCAGCTTTCGCGAGTGCAGGCGCTCCGATTCCTGCTGCTTGAGCCGCTCCAGGGCCTTCAGCCCGATTTCGAGATGCTGCCCGACGCGCTGGCGATAGAACTCGCTGGCCATGCCCGCGAGCTTGATCTCGCCGTGCAACGGCTTGTCCGAGACGCACAGCAGCGTGCCATAGGGAACGCGGAAACGGTAGCCGTTGGCCGCAATCGCCGCCGATTCCATGTCGAGCGCAACCGCGCGCGATTGCGACAGGCGGCGGATTACCTCTCGCCCGCTGATCTCCCAGTTGCGATTGTCGACGCTCGCCACCGTTCCGGTGCGCATCAGCCGCTTGAGCTCGAAGCCGGAGAGCCCGGTGACCTCGCCGACCGCCTCTTCCAGCGCGACCTGCATCTCGGCGAGCGCGGGGATCGGCACCCATGGCGGCAGCTCGCGATCGAGCACATGGTCCTCGCGGACGTAAGCATGCGCCAGCACGTAGTCGCCGAGCCGCTGCGTGTTGCGCAGGCCCGCACAGTGGCCGAGCATCAGCCAGGCATGCGGCCGCAGCACCGCGACGTGGTCGGTGACGTTGCGCGCATTGGAGGGACCGGTCCCGATGTTGATCAGGGTGATGCCGCGATAGCCGGGCTCGACGAGATGATAGGCCGGCATCTGCGGCATGCGGTCCGGCGCGGTCCCCGTCGTCGCGCCGCCGTGCCGCTGGTTGCGGATGACGACATTGCCCGGGCCGACGAAGGCGTCGGGCCCGGGCTGCCCCGCGGCGAGGCGCTGTTCGCAGAGCCGGATGAAGGCATCGACGTAGAATTGATAGTTCGTGAAGATCACGAAATTCTGGAAATGCTCCGGATCGGTGCCGGTGTAGTGGTACAGGCGGCGCAGCGAGTAGTCGACGCGCGCGGCGCGGAACAGGGACAGCGGCTCGGGCGCGCCGGGGCTGAGTTCGAGCGTGCCGTCGGCGATCGCGTCATCCATCGCGGCGAGATCCGGCACGTCGAACAGATCGCGCAGCGATCGCGTCGCCACCGATCGGTCGTTGCCCGCGAGCGTCGCCTCGATGTTGATGTCGCGCCGGTAGGCGAAATGGATCGGGATCGGCTCATTGGACTCGCCGACCTCGACCGGCACGCCATGGTTTTCGATCAAGAGCCGGATCTGCTCGGTGAGATAGGGCTTGAAGACGTCGGGCCGCGTCACGCTGGTCTCGTGCACGCCAGGCCCCGCGACGAAGCCATAGGACAGGCGGGAATCGAGCCGGGCATGGGTCGCGGTCGTCACGCGCACGAACGGATAGTTGGCGCGTACCCGCGTCGTCACGGCCTCGCCGTTGAGATAGGCCTCAAAACGGTCCCGGAGGAATTTTGTGTTGCGCTGATAGATCTCTTCGAGCCGGCTCACTGCCGCCTCGGCGTCGGTGAACGCGGCGGTCGCAAGAGGTTCGGGCGTCTGGATGGTCAGTGCGGGCTCCCTTGGTCTTGGTCGAAAACGAGAGATTCGGGGTTACCCCCAAGGCGTGATTCGGGATAGCCGGTTTACGACCTGGAGAACAGGGCTCCCCTGCCCCGCCTGCGATCATCCGTCCCACACGGCCAAGGAACCGAAACCGCCGCACCCCGTTAGCTGGACTGATAGTCTCTTAGGGAGGTGGCGCGATGGACAACGATCGGATTGCAGGAGCGGCGAAGGATTACGCGGGCCAGGCCCAGAGCAAGGTCGGCGAACTCGCCGGCGATACGAAGACGGAAGCGGCGGGCCGCATGCGGGAAGCGGCCGGCACGGCGCAGAACCTTTATGGCCAGGCCAAGGACACGGCGCGGGAGGCCACCGAGACTGCCACGAACTACGCGAAACAGGCTTATGAAAACTCCGGCGACGCGTTTCGCGACGGCTCGCAGGCGCTTGCAAAAAAGGTGCAGGACAGCCCGCTCAGCTCGGTGCTCATCGCCGGCGGAATCGGCTTTGCGCTGGCCTTGATGATGATGCGCCCGGCGCGCCGTCCATCGCGCGACTGGCGCTACTGACGAGGTGTCCAACGCGGCGTGGCATCGCCGTCGTGTTGCTGATCGAAGCGCTTGTAGCGCAGGAGGTCGATCGTGACTGATGAAGCTCCTCTGTCGCCCTATGTCTATGAGGGCCTGGACCCGGTGGTAGAGCGCCGATCTGCCGGATCGTCGCTCTCCGCCGCGCTGAAAGACGTGGTCGGTCTCGTCAGCTGCGGCATCGATGCCGCGCGCAAGCCGGGCATGCCGCTCGGCATCCTGAGCAACATCACGCGCGAGGCGCCGCTGGGTTCGCTGATGGTCGCGTTCCTGGCCGGGGCATTTTTCGCGCGCCGCCGCGCGCGCTGACGCAGCCGGCCTGCGCGACCGCGCCGACAGTTCAGCCTTTCATCTGGGCAAGCTGGCCGGCGATGTCGCCCATGCCCCAGTGCTCGGCGATCTTGCCGTCCGCGACGCGAAAAATGTCGCAGGAGGTGAAGCGCATCCGCTTGCCGCTCGGCGCGACGCCGAGTAGCACGCCTTGCTGTGTCCCCTCATAGACGAAGCTCGCGGCGAACCTGTCGCCGGCCACGACTTGCGCCTCGATCGACACCTTCAGATCGGGAAGACCCTTCAGCCGCGCTGCGAAGAAGCCGACGGTCGCCTGCTTGGGGGGCATGCCCGGTGGCGGCGCCGGCGCCGCGGCACTGAGTTGATGATTGACATAGTCGTCCGCGAACAGCGCGGCGAAGCCTTCCATGTCATGGGCTGACAGCGTGGCCGCAAAGGCCTCCGCCAGCTGGCCGGGCGTGCGCGCCTCGGCGCGCGCGACCTCCGGCATCAAAATCACCGCGCCGAGCAACCCCGTCAATGCGCCTCTGCGATCCATTGGTGTCTCCGTCTGCTGCAGGGATCGTGACCATAGTGCCGCGGATCGGCCGCGTCACTCAGCTTGCGTGGGCGCGCACCGTCCCGGAGCGACGAAGGACGGAATTTGATGCGAATGCAAGCGATCCGCCGAATGCAACGGGCAGCAGCATATACGTCCGATTGCTATCAGGCGCGTTCAATGCGCCGCACCGCCAACGTTTGCTTTATGTTAATCGCAAGTGCAGGTCTTGCGGCAATTGCTGGGGCAATCCGGGCCGGTTATCCTCGCTCGCATCGGTCGTCCGCCCGCCGGTCCGGGCAGGCAAATGGCCGGTCGGAGAACGGGGAATGCAGAGCCGGCAGGTGACGGTTCGCTTGATCCGGACCGCGATGGCAGCATCGCTGGTCCTGCCGCTCGCGCTGTTTCTGTTCGCCTCCTGGACCGCCTATGAAAGGCTGCAGACCACGGCGCGCGAACGCCTGGTGCGCTCGCTCGACATCGAGCAGGAGGAAGCGTTCAAGACCTTCGAACTCGTCGATCTGGCGCTGGCACAGGCAGCCGATTTGGTGGCTGGGATGTCGCCGGAGGACATCGCCGAGAATGAGCCGACGCTCCATCAGAGGCTGGAGCGGCTGTCGAAATCCGTTCGCGCCCTGCAGTCGATCTGGATCTACGGCACCGACGGACGGCCGCTGGTCTCCTCCTGGATGCATCCTCCGCCCGAGATGAGCTTCTCCGATCGCGACTTCATGCAGGCGCAGTTTGCCGGGCCACCGCGCACCTATTACGGCAAGGTCTATGCCTCCGTGCTGGATGGTCAGCCGTTCTTCACTGTCAGCAGGAGGCTTAACGTCAAGGGCAACTTCATCGGCGTGCTCGAGGCCTCGGTCCTGCCGAGCAATTTCTTCCAGTTCTTCGCCTCATTGGCCTACACCCAGGGCGTCCAATACGCGCTGCTGCGCGAGGATGGCACGTTCCTGGTCCGATTTCCCGCCGTTCCGCCGGGCGCGCCGGAGAAGCTGGACGAGAACACGGGTTTCGCCAGGACCATCCGGGCGACGCCGCGCGGCGGCGTCTATTCCTCGATATCGCCGGTCGACCAGGTCAGCCGCCGTTACGCGGTACGCCGGCTCGAGAACACGCCGCTTTATCTGTCCGCCGGCATCGAGACCGCGACCATCACAGGGGAATGGCTGTCGACGATGGGCGCGCATCTCATCTTCGGCATTCCGGCCACGCTGTTCCTGTTCCTGACCTTGTGGCTCGTGCTGCGCCGGACCCATGCGCTCTATGCCGAGATGGATCGCCGGTCGAAGGCGGAAGAGTCGCTCAGGCAGTCGCAGCGGCTGGAGGCGATCGGGCACCTGACCGGCGGCGTCGCGCATGACTTCAACAACCTGCTCACCATCATCATCGGAAATCTCGAAGCGCTGCAGCGGCAGATGGCCGGGGCCGAGGCGCGACTGGTACGCCGGCTCGATCGCGCCATGCACGGGGCCACCCGGGCTGCCATGCTGACGAAGCGGCTGCTCGCCTTTTCGCGCCAGCAGCCGCTGAGCCCAACGCCGATCGACGTCAACAATCTCCTGAACGGGCTCGCCGAGTTCCTGCGCCGCGCGCTCGGCGAGCATGTCTCGCTCGAGGTGGTGGGGAGCGGCGGCGCGTGGCCGGTTGAAGTTGACGCCACCGAACTGGAATCGGCGCTGGTCAACCTCGCGGTCAACGCGCGCGACGCCATGCCGAACGGCGGCAAGCTCACCATCGAGGCCAGCAACACCTATTTGGACGAGGCCTATTGCCGCACGCATGGGGAGGTCGGGCCTGGCCAGTATGTCCTGATCTCGGTGTCGGACACCGGCGCCGGGATGAGCCGGGAGGTGCTCGAACGCGCATTCGAGCCGTTCTACACGACCAAGCCGAGCGGCCAGGGAACCGGCCTCGGCCTCAGCCAAGTTTACGGCTTCGTAAAACAGTCCGGCGGCCACGTCAGCCTCTACAGCGAGGTTGGCCACGGCACCACGGTCAAGATCTACCTGCGCCGCTACTATGGCAATGCCCCTGCCCCGAGGACAAGCGATCAGCCCTCGCCGCGGGCGCACAGCGGCGAATGCATCCTGCTGGTCGAGGATGATGCCGAGGTCAGGCGCTACATTGCCGAGACGCTCCA
>Ga0335084_10006575_pt1 | contig 11561 bp, 9 predicted proteins | sample Lox_Sample_44_FD_206721 | JGI IMG/M metagenome (GOLD analysis project Ga0335084, IMG submission 206721) | Soil microbial communities from Loxahatchee National Wildlife Refuge, Florida, United States - Lox_Sample_4.4 | ecosystem: Environmental > Terrestrial > Soil > Wetlands | place: USA: Florida...
AATTGCGGCCACAACCCTCGGCCGTCGCGACGACCGACGGGCGCATCTGGTTCTCGACGACCGCGGGCGTCGTGTCGATCGACGCAACGGAACTGGTCCGCAACACGCTGCCCCCTCCGGTCACGATCTGGTCCGTCACGGGCGGCTCCAAGCGTTACCCGAACGTTGGATCGGACTTGCGCTTGCCCGTCCACACGCAAGACCTGCAAATCGAGTACACGGCGGCGAGCCTCACGGTGCCGGAGCGAGTTCGCTTCCAGTACAAGCTCGAGGGATTCGACCGCGCTTGGCGCGACGTCGGGAATCGCCGCGAAGCGCTCTACACGAACCTGCCTCCGGGGCAGTACACGTTTCGGGTCACCGCGGCGAACAACGACGGCGTGTGGAACGAGACCGGCGCTTCGATCGCTTTCTCGATCGCGCCCGCGTTCTATCAGACGGGGTGGTTCTACGCGTTGTGCGCGATCGCGTGCGTGGCGCTCCTGACGGCACTGTACAGAGCCCGAATGCATCAGGTCGCGGCGCAAGCGCGGGGCCGCCTCGAAGCGCGCCTCGCCGAGCGCGAGCGGATTGCGCGCGAGCTGCACGACACGCTGCTGCAGGGGATTCAAGGGCTGATCTGGCGCTTCCAAGCGGCGGCCAACCGAATCCCTCAGAGCGAGCCCGCGCGGCGGATGCTCGAGCAGTCGCTCGACCGCGCGGACCAATTGCTCGGCGAGAGCCGGAGCAAGGTGAAGGGTCTACGCCCCGCCGCGAGCAACGCCGTCGAGCTCGCGGAAGCACTCGCGGCCGAAGGCGAGCAGCTCGCACTCGCGCACCCGGCCGACTTCCGCGTCAGCGTGCAGGGCGTCCCGCGCGAGCTGCATCCGATCGTCCGCGAGGAAGGTTTCCTGATCGGCCGCGAGGCGCTCCGCAACGCATTCCGGCATGCGCGGGCCAAGGACATCGAGGCCGAGGTGAGCTACGGCAGGGGCGCGTTGCACGTCCGCATCCGCGACGACGGACGAGGCATCAGCACCACGGTGCTCGACGCCGGGGGAGCGCCGGGGCACTTCGGTTTGGTCGGAATGCGCGAACGCGCCAACAAGCTCGGTGCGCACCTCGACGTCTGGAGCAAACCCGACGCCGGCACGGAGATCGACTTGCGCGTGCCCGCGGAAGTCGCGTACGGGCGCCAGATGAGTTGGCGCCGTGTTCGCTCGTGGCTCACCCCGTCCAGCACGACCATCGAGGAAGCTTGACCGGACCAAGGACGGATTCCCATGCCCGGCACGCGACACTCCGTAATCCGCATTCTCACCGTCGACGACCATCCGCTGCTGCAGGAAGGAATCGCAGCGGTGCTCGACGGTCAGGAGGACATGACGCTCGTCGCCCAGGCCGGGAACGGGCGGGACGCGATCGAGTCCTTCCGGCTGCACCGGCCGGACGTCACGCTGATGGACCTCCGCATGCCAGACATGAACGGCATCGAGGCTCTCACGGCGATCCGGGCCGAGTTCCCGAACGCACGCATCATCGTGTTGACCACTTACGCCGGCGACGCGCACGCGGCCGCGGCGTTGAAGGCCGGCGCCGCCGGATACCTGCTGAAGAACATGGTGCGCAAAGAGCTGATCGACACGATCCGCGCCGTGCACGCGGGCAAGCGCCGCGTGCCGGCCGAGATCGCGACCGAGATCGCGGAGCACGTGGCCGACGACAGCTTGAGCGCACGCGAGCTCGAGGTCTTGCGCGGCGTCGCGGCCGGCAAGTCGAACAAGCTGATCGCCGCCGAGCTCGACATCTCCGAGGAAACCGTCAAGACGCACATGAAGAGCATCCTGCCGAAGCTCGCCGCGTCCGACCGGACGCACGCGGTGATGATCGCGCTGAAGCGCGGCATCCTCGACCTCTGATCTCAGCGATGTTCGCGGCTCGACGGTGCCGGCTTCGAAATCCCTATTGTTGATCGGAACAGCCGCGTCGACCATCGCGGCAGCGCTCGCGGCGCCGTCCGCGCGCGCTCAATCGGCACCCGGCGCGAGCGCGCCGTCCGCGCCGGCGCTGGAGGAGATCGTCGTCACGGCCGACCGCCGGGACAGCTTCAGCGCGGATCTCGTCCAGGCCGGAAGTTTCCGCGGCGCGCGGCAGCTCGATACGCCGCTCACCGTCAACGTGATCACCGAGGCGCTCATCGAGTCGCAGCAGGCGCTCGGGCTGCTCGACGCGTTGCGCAACACGGCGGGCGTGACGCAAGCTCAGAACACCCCGACCGTCTACAGCAACATCGCGATCCGCGGGATCAACGTGGAGAACCGCGGCAACTACCGGCTGGATGGCATCCTGCCGATCGTCAATCTCGTCGATCTGCCGCTCGAGGACAAAGATCGCGTCGAGGCGTTGAAGGGCGCGTCGGCGCTGTACTACGGATTCACCGCGCCTGCAGGCATCGTGAACCTCACGATGAAACGTCCCACGCCGGAGCTTTACCTCGCTGCGACGCTGCTCGGCAACGACCACGGCGCGGTCGACGGCCACGTCGATTTCAGCGATACGTGGGGCGCCTTCGGCGCGCGCGTGAACGCGGTCTACGGCAGCGTCGACTCCGGGATCGACGACACCCACGGCGACCGCTCGCTGCTCGCGGCGGCGCTCGACTACCGCCCGAGCGAGACGCTCGAGCTGAGCCTCGACGCCGAGCACATTCTCAAACGCGTCAACGAGCCCGGCGTGTTCCGCTACGTGCGACTGCCGAAGCCGACGCCGACGGATCTCTACCCGGCGCTCGAGCTGCCGCCGCTGCTCGACCCGAGCACGAATTTCGGGCCGGATTGGGCGTCGAACCGAGCCGAGGAGAACAACGTTCTGGTCGGCATGAGCTGGAGCATTTCGCCCGCGTGGCAGCTTTCCGCGAGCTATGGCACCTCGCGCCTCGTGCGCGACCGCCACAACAACACGATCGATCTCGACGACTACGGCCCGAACACGAGCGGCGACGGCGTAATGAGCATCGGCTTGCAGCCCGGCGCAACGTTCGACAACGAGAACTATCGCGCCGAGGTCGCGGGCGCCGCGACTCTCGGCTTCACGAAGCACGAGGCGCTGCTTGGTGCCTCACGGAACGTCCGCAACGCGTTCAACTCGACGGTGTTTCAGGCGACCTGTCCCGGCCCGACGCCCGGCGCGCCGCGCGTCCCGTGCAGGCAGAACGTGTTCGATCCCACGGCCATACCGGAGACCCCGTTTCCCGCGCCCGCCGGCTCGCACGCGCGCGTCGACGACATCGGCTACTACGCGTTCGACCGCATCGAGATGACGGACCGGCTCGAGCTGCTCGTCGGCGTGCGCAAGTCCGACTATACGGAAAGTACTCTCGATACCGGCGTGGTTACGTTCCACGACGACCCGACGTCCGTCTCGTACGGTTTCGTCGTGAAGCCGAAGCCGTGGCTGAGCGTCTACGGCACCTACATAGAAGGACTCGAGGCGACGCCGCTCGCGCCGGCAAACGCAACCAACTACGGCGAGCACCTGCCGGCATCGGACAGCACGCAGCGCGAGGCCGGGATCAAGCTCGAGCCGCGACCGGGGCTTCTGGTCCAGGCCGCGTACTTCGACATCGAGCGCGGCTCCGCCTTCTTGAACGGCGCGAACGTCTACGTGCTCGACGGTCGCGCGCGCCACCGCGGCTGGGAGGGCAGCCTGACGGGTGAGGTCACGCCGAACTGGTCCGTATACGTGACGGGGCAGTCGATCGACGCGAAGCAGATCTCGGGCGCCGACACCGTGATCACGACGGATCCGACGACGGGCGTCGTGACCGTCGTGCCGACCGTCGTGGGCCGCAAGATCGAGAACACGCCGGAGCAGACGTTCTCGTTCGCGACCGAATACCGGTTCTCGCGCGGACGGCCTGGATTCAGCTTGAACGGCGCGGCCTACTACGTGAGCGAACGCGCGGTGAACCCGTTCAATCAGGCGTTCATCCCGGGCTACACGCTGTTCGATCTCGGCGCGGCCTACACGCGCGTGTTGGGCGGCCGGGAGACCACGTTCAGGCTGATCGCGCAGAACGTGGCCGACACTCGGTACTTCTCGGCGACCGGCGTCAACGTCGTGGCTCAGGGCCCGCCGCGAACGGTGAAGTTCGCGGTGACGACGACGTTCTGAGCTCGCGCCGCTAATACTTTCGTCCAATCGAGCGCGTGCGCGCTCACGGGTATAGCTGTCGTCGAAGACGCGACCACGTCCGCGAACCCGTGCTCGAAGGGGCGAGAACACCGAATGACCACAATCACGATCAACGGCGAGGCCAGGAGCGTCGACGTGCCGCCCGACATGCCGCTGCTCTGGGTGCTGCGCGACGTTTTGCAGATGACGGGGACCAAGTTCGGGTGTGGCATCGCCCAGTGTGGCGCGTGCACGGTCCACATGGCCGGCAAGCCCGTGCGCTCGTGCGTGTTACCGGTCGGCGCCGTCGGCACGAAGGAGATCACGACGATCGAGGCGGTCGGCGCGAGCCGGAACGGCGCGAAAGTGCAGAAGGTCTGGCTCGACCTCGAGGTCATTCAGTGCGGCTATTGCCAGTCCGGCCAGATCATGTCCGCGGCCGCGCTGCTCGATGCGAACCCGCACCCGCAGGACTCCGACATCGACGCCGCGATGGCCGGCAACATCTGCCGCTGCGGCACCTACGTACGCATTCGCGAGGCGATCAAGCGCGCGGCAGCCGCGGAGGGCTAAGCGATGGCCGGGGAACCGAGGAGCGACATCCGAGACCGATCAGCGTCGCTAGCGCAGGATGGCCGCGGGCTCACGCGCCGCGAGCTCCTCGCCGCGGCCGCGGCGGGCGCGGTCCTGCTGTACGGTTTTCGCGTGCGGCGTGCGAGAGCCGATGACCCCGCGCGCGCGTACGAGCCGAACGCGTTCATCCGGATCGACAAGAGCGGCGACGTCACGTTGATCATGGCGCAGGTCGAGATGGGCCAGGGTGTCTACACCTCGCTCTCGATGATTCTCGCCGAGGAGCTCGACGCCGATTGGAGCCGAGTGCGCGTCGAGCACGCGCCGGCCAACGAGAAGCTCTATGCCAATCCGTTGCTCGGGATTCAGGCGACCGGCAACTCGAACTCCGCGCGCGGGTTCTGGACTCCATTACGCAAGGCCGCCGCGGTGACGCGCGCGTGCCTCGTCGAGGCCGCGGCACGAACCTGGCGCGTCGCGCCCACTGAGTGCCGCACGGAGAACAACTTCGTCATCCACGACGGCAGCAACCGTCGGATCGACTACGGCAGCTTGGTGGGCGCGGCGGCGGCCGTCACGCCGCCGTCGGACGTGAAGCTCAAGGAGCGCGCTGCGTTCCGGTTGATCGGCAAGTCCCTGCCGCGCATCGACACTGCGGACAAGGCGAACGGGCGCGCGAAGTACGGCATCGACGCGTTGCCGCCGAACGTGAAGTTCGCGACGCTCGCGCACAGCCCGGTGCTCGGCGGGACGGTCGCGCGCGTGGACGACAGCCGGGCCAAGGCCGTGCCCGGCGTCCGCCAAGTCGTCGTGCTCGACGATCTCGTGGCCGTCGTCGGCGATCACATGTGGGCCGCGAAGCGCGGGCTCGACGCGCTCGACGTCGTCTGGAACGACGGCGCGAACGCCGACGTCTCGACGGAGCTCATCTGGTCGCGGCTCCGGGAAGCGAGCAAGCGCGACGGTGCGGTCGCGAAGGAAGTCGGCGACGCCGCCGCCGCGCTGCGCGGCGGCGAGGGTGCGAGCGCCGCGATCTCAGCCGAATTCGAGATGCCGCTGCTCGCGCACGCGACGATGGAACCCCTGAACTGCACGGTTCACGTGACGCCGACGTCCGTCGAAGCCTGGACCGGGACTCAGGTGATGGCGCGCGCGCAGGCCGCGGTCGCGAAGGGCACCGATCGGCCCGAGAGCCAGGTCGTCGTCCACAATCACCTGCTCGGCGGCGGCTTCGGGCGGAAGCTCGAAGCCGACATGGTCTACGACGCGGCGCGCATCGCGAAGCAGGTCGAGGGTCCCGTCAAAGTCGTGTGGACTCGCGAGGAAGATATTCGGCACGACATGTATCGCCCCGTGTACCACGACCTCCTCGAGGCGCGTCTCGCGGACGGCAAGATCGCCGCTTGGAAGCACAAGATAACGGGCTCCGCGGTGCTCGCGCGTTTCCTGCCGCCGGCCTTTCAGAAAGGCGTGGACCCCGACGGCGTCGACTCCGCGGCCGATATTCCGTATGCGATCCCGAACTATCGAGTCGAGTTCAATCGCGAGGAGCCGCCCGGCGTGCGGACCGCGTTCTGGCGCGGCGTCGGTCCGAACAACAACGTGTTCGCGATCGAGTCGTTCGTCGACGAGCTCGCGCGCCGGGCTGGCAAGGATCCGGTCGTGTTCCGACGCGAGCACCTGGGGAACACACCGCGCTTGAAGGCCGCCGTCGAGCTCGTCGCGCAGAAGTCGGGCTGGGGCACGCCGCTGCCGGCGCGCTGCGGGCGCGGGATTTCGGCGCAGACGTCGTTCGCGAGCTACATCGCGACGGTCGTCGAGTGCGAAGTGGACGAGGCCGGCGAGGTGAAGCTGCGGCGCGTGACGACCGCGGTCGACACCGGGATCGCGATCCACCCCGACATCGTCGTCGCGCAGCTGCAAGGCGGCCTGATCTTCGGGCTCACGGCCGCGTTGTATGGCGAGATCACGCTGAAGAACGGTCGCGTCCAGCAGTCCAACTTCCACGACTATCGGATGCTGCGCATCGATCAAGTGCCGCCGATCGAGGTGCACCTGATCGAGAGCGGCGAGACGCCGGGCGGGATCGGCGAGGCCGGCACGACGGCGTCGATTCCGGCGCTCCGGAACGCCGTCTACGCGGCGACGGGCGTCGCGCTCAGAAGAATGCCGATCGATAGGAAACTGCTCGCGCGCGGAGCACGAACGTGAACGCGAAGGCGCCGCGGCGACGGCGGTGGCCCATGGTCGTGCTCGTCGTGCTCGTCCTTTTGGCGGGCGTGGCGTGGTGGCAATTGCCGCCCAGGGCCCTCGGCTTCGCGCACGGGCGCACGGTGTCTCTCGCGGCCTACGGCGGTCCGAGCCCGACCGGAGTGCCGGCCGACCTCCGCTCGGCGGATCTGGTCACGCGCGGGCGGTACCTCACGGCGGCCGCGGACTGTGAGATCTGCCACACGCGACCGGGCGGCCAGCCGTTCGCGGGCGGGCTCGCGTTCGAGACGCCGTTCGGCGTGATGTACTCGCCGAACATCACGGCCGACGCGGACACGGGCATCGGGTCGTACAGCGACGCGGATTTCCTGCACGCGATTCACGACGGCGTCGGCAAGGGCGGCAAGCGGCTCTATCCCGCGTTTCCGTACGAGTCCTACACGCTGCTCACGGACGAGGACGCGCTCGCGATCAAGGCGTACTTGTTCAGCCTGCCCAAGGTCCGCTCGGCGCCGCCGTCGAACGAATTGCTGTTCCCGTTCAATCAGCGCTGGCTCATGGCGTTCTGGTCGTTCTTCTACAACCCGGGCGAGCGTTTCGAGCCGCGCGAGGACCGAAGCCCCGATTGGAATCGCGGCGCGTATCTCGCGGAGGCTCTCGCGCACTGCGGCGATTGCCACACGCCGCGCAATCTCGGGCAGGCGCTGAACAACCGCCACAAGTTCGCCGGCGCGGTGGCGGACGGCTGGCGCGCCTTCAACATCACGCCGGACTCCGAGACCGGGATCGGCCAGTGGAGCGACGACGATCTCTTCGCGTACCTGCACACCGGTCACGCGTCCGGTCACGGCGCGGCCGATGGGGCCATGGGCGACGTCTTCGACGTCTCGTTGCGCGGGCTGACGGTCGCCGACGTTCGAGCCCTCGTCGCGTACGTGCGCAGCGTCCCGTCCGTCCGTGCCCGGGGCTTCGCCGCCGTCAACAAGGCTCCCGCGTCCGAAGTGCCCGAGTCGCTCGTGGCCGAGAGCGACGCTCGCGGCCGTCGGGTTTTCGAGGGCGCATGCGCGAGCTGCCACGGTTGGAGCGGCGAGAGCCTGCTGAGTAACTACGCGACGCTCGTCGGCGACCGCGCGGTGAACGACGCGAGCGCAATCAACGTCGCGCACGTCGTCTTAGCCGGCGACCGCGGTCGCGAGCCACAGGGCCTCAGCATGCCGGCCTTCGGCGCGGCCTATTCCGATACCGAGATCGCGGCCGTCGCGAACTACGTCGTCGGCCGGTTCGGCGCGCAAACCGCGCGCCTCACGCCGAACGACGTCGCGTCCCTTCGCGAGCACGCCTCGGAGTGAGCATGTCGACCGCGGATGCAGTCGGGCAAAGACGATCGCCGCGCGCGCATCAGCCGGATCAACAGACGTTTCGCGTGATCCATTCGGAGGACGTGAGCTGGAAGCCGTTCCCGGCGTTCCCGGCCGAAGTGCGTCTCGCGGTCCTGGTCGGTGATCCGGCGCAACCGGGCCCTTACGTGATACGCGTGCGTGTGCCGAACGGCGTCCGACTGCTGCCGCATCGGCACGCGGAGGACCGGATCTACACCGTCATCTCGGGCGTGTTCTACATCGGTCTCGGCGAGCACTTCGACGAAGCCAAGCTCACGGCGCACGCGCCGGGCAGCGTGCTCGTGTTGCCCGCGGGGCAAGCACATTTTCACTGCGCCCGATCGGGCGAGTACGTGAGCCAAGTCAATGCGATCGGTCCGCTCGGCCTCGAGTACCTCGATGCCGCTCACGATCCCCGCAACATCGGACGATGAAGACGCGTCTAGTCGCGACCATAAAGTCGTGGTCGGAAAGATATCCGCCATCTCACCCATAGGTGCCTTCATGACAAAAGCCAGCGTGCTGCCTAAAGTCGGAATCGAGCTGCGGGAGGGTTACGCCGAGCTCGGCGACGTGAAATTGCATTACGTCGAGGCCGGTCGTGGGCCGCTGATCGTCCTATTGCACGGCTTCCCGGAGTTCTGGTTCGGTTGGCGGTTACAGATTGAGCCGCTCGTCGCGGCGGGGTTTCGTGTGGTCGCCCCCGACACGCGCGGCTACAACCTGTCGTCGAAGCCAGAAGGTTTCCAGTCCTACGCTACCGATCTACTGGCCGCCGATATCCGGGGCCTGATCAAACAACTCGGCGCCAAGTCCGCGCTGTTGGTTGGTCACGATTGGGGCGGGACCATCGCCTGGACCGTTGCGATGAACCACCCCGAGGTGGTCGACCGACTCTCCATCCTCAACGCGGCCCATCCGCGCAAGCTCCAGGAGGGATTGCTCAACCCGAGCCAGCTCCGCAAGTCCTGGTACTTCTTCTTCTTCGCATTGCCGCGACTGCCCGAGGACGTGGTGCACGCCAGAGACTGGCACTTCTTCCGGCACTTCCTGCACGATGCGAACCCGCCTTACACGCCACAGGAAATAGAACGCTACGTCGAGGCGTGGTCGCAGCCGGGGGCAGCGGCGGGGATGATCAACTACTACCGCGCCTCGGTAAGACAGTCCCAGAAGGAGGCCGCTGCAAAGCTTCGGCCGATTTCGGCGCCGACACTGGTTATTTGGGGGGAGCGCGACTCTTACCTCGGCTCGGACCTCGCCGAGCCACACCGCGACGACGTGCCGAATCTCGACCGCGTGGAGCGCCTGGCGGACGCCTCGCACTGGGTGCATCACGATCAGGCCGAGCGCGTCAACCAACTCCTCGTCGACTTTTTCGCCCCGTCGCTCCGTTAGCGCGGATCTTGGTGCGTGTCGAGATGCTCGCCGACGAACCAGCTCTGCAGCTCGTTCGTGCGCACGACCTGGCTCACGATGAGATCGTTCGTGCCGTCGTCGCCGCGATCGGCCGCTTCGCGCGCGAGCGCGCGGGCTTCCTCGAGCACGATCTCGTGAGCATCGAGCAACCGGCGCAGCTGATTGACCACGTGCTCGCGTCCCCGCGGCGCGCGCGCGATCCGGCTCTCCTCGGCCACGTCCTGCGCGAGCGCGAGCGCCACGCCGCCGAGCGTCTGCACGCGCTCCGCCAGCGCGTCGACGAGCTCGAGCTGCTCCTCGTAATGCTTGTCGAACAGAAGGTGCAGCGAGTAGAACGTCGCGCCGCTCGTTTGCCAGTGCGCCTTCTTGTACAAATCTCTGAGCGCCATCGCGTGCGCGACGAGACGATTGAGCGCGGCCACGGATTTTAGGCGCACGCCCTCGCTCAAGCCGAGTCGTGACGGGCTGACGGTGCCGAAGGCCTGCGCGACGTCACCTTGCTCGGGCCGTCCGCTCAGAATCGAATCTCTCGTGCTCATGTCGTGCTCCCAGATTGACGCCGCGCGGGAAATGGCCCCGCGACCCCATCACATCAGATGGGAGCGTGCCCGACGATTGGACCAAGGTGTCGGTCGCCGCCGTCTACGTGACGACCGGCGCCGAAAATCGATAGAGTCGGTCCTCGTCCATCGGTGCCACCCCGAAATCCATGCGCCAGCCGTCCCTCGCGAAGCTCTCCGTCTACGTCGCGCTCGGCAGCAATCTCGCGATCGCCGCGATCAAGCTCGCCGCCGCCGCCGTGACCGGCAGCTCCGCGATGGCGAGCGAGGGTGTGCACTCGATCGTCGACACCTTGAACGAAGGGTTGTTGCTGTATGGCGTGAAGCGCGCGTCGCGGCCGGCCGATCTCGCGCATCCGTTCGGCCACGGCCGGGAGCTGTACTTCTGGAGCTTTCTCGTTGCGCTGCTGGTCTTCGTGCTGGGCGCGGCCGTTGCCTTCTACCAGGGCTGGCTGCACGTGCTGCATCCGGCGCCGATCCGCAACCCGGCCGCGAGCTACCTCGTTCTCGTCGCGTCGTTCCTGTTCGAAGGTATCTCGTGGTTGGCCGGTTTCAGGGCGTTCCGCGCGGAGAACGACGGCGTGACGTATTTCGAGGCCTTTCGCAACAGCAAGGATCCGACGACGTTCACGGTGCTCTTCGAGGACAGCGCAGCCCTGATCGGTCTCGTGATCGCGGCGGTGGGGATCGCATCCGCTCAAATCTTCGACGCGCCGCGGCTCGACGGCGTCGCGTCGCTGGGGATCGGTGGCGTTCTCGCCGTCTCGTCATGGCTACTCGTGCGAGAGACGAAGAGCCTGTTGATCGGCGAGCCTGCGTCGCCCGAGCTCCGCGACGGAATTCTGCGGATCGCTGCGGACGATCCGGACATCCAGCGCGCGAACGGCGTGCTCACGGTGCAGATGGGCCCGCGGCAGGTCGTCGCCGCGTTCAGCGTCGAGTTTCGCGAGGGGCTCAGCGGCCGGCAGCTCGAGGAGTCCGTGGCCCGAATCGAGGCCGCGATCAAGCAAGCCGAACCGGACGTCGCGAACGTGTTCGTGAAGCCGCAGAGCGCCGAGACCTGGAACGCGCGCGTCGACGGACTGCGGTCAGACTCGAGCGAGCACTTCCGGTCCTGAAGAGCCACTGCGTCGAATCACGTAAACCGCCGCGCGCTCGCGCACCTCCGCGGAGGGCTCGTGGGAGCGGGGCCGGAGCGAATATCCCTCCGCGGAGGGCTCGTGGGAGCGGGGCCGGAGCGAATATCCCTCCGCGGAGGGCTCCACGT
>Ga0335084_10006577_pt1 | contig 11558 bp, 12 predicted proteins | sample Lox_Sample_44_FD_206721 | JGI IMG/M metagenome (GOLD analysis project Ga0335084, IMG submission 206721) | Soil microbial communities from Loxahatchee National Wildlife Refuge, Florida, United States - Lox_Sample_4.4 | ecosystem: Environmental > Terrestrial > Soil > Wetlands | place: USA...
CGCGGCCGCCACCGCCCTCATATTGGGTCCGAGTCTGCGCCAGGGGCTTCAGGCCTCGCCGGTCAACCGGAGTTCGTTAGGCTCGGCTGATCGCGGCCAAGCGCTCTCGGCGTGCCGCCGGCCTACCTCTCGCAAGGCAAGGTGGTACAGCTGCACTGGTCCACGAGGAAGGACCTCGAGGACATTCTTCGGGAACACCAGCCTTGACTGCGCGAGAGATCGTTCAATGGTGACCACCGCCCTCCGCCGCTCCTTCATCGCCTTCCACCTGACGCTGGGGCTCACCCTGCTCTTCCTGAGCCTGCGCACCGTACTTCAAACCCTCGGCCCCGAGGCAAGCGGTGCCGGCGCGCATGTCGCCGTCCTCGGCACCATCGAAACCATCGGCGCCGCGCTGTTCCTGCTTCCGCGGACCCTGCGCCTGGGCGGCGCCTTATTGCTGCTGACCATTGGCAGCGTCGCGGTGCTGCACGCACTCTCCGGTCAGTTCCGGGGTGACCTCCTGATCTACGCAGTCGGGACCTGGTTTGTGATGGTGCACGGGCCGGGAGCGGGAGCGATAGGACTGAGGACTGAGGGATGAGGACTGAGTGGCCGAGGTAGGAGATTGCTTTCTCGGCGCCGGCGGCGCCTCCTCGCAATTACAATTGGACTCAGTCCTGAGCGCTGAGTCCTGAGTCTTGAGGGTCTCAGAACTCCGAACCCCGAACTCCGAACTTCTTGCGGGAGGCCGCATGCCCGACCTGAACACCGCGCTGGCGGGGAACCGCGCCGCCCTGAACGACCTCCTGGTCACCGCCGAGCGATCGGCCACGACCTGGACCACGCCCCGGGCGCCAGGCAAATGGTCGCCGTCCCAGCTGGTGGAACACGTCGCCCGCTCGCTGGAGGAAGCGGGGAACGACGTGTCGGGACAGCCGTCCAAGTTCCCGTCCGTTCCCCGATTGATGCGGCCGCTCCTGCGCCTCTTTCTTTTCAATCGCGTCTTGGCGAGAAACGACTTTCCCAAGGCCCGAACTAATCGGGCGATGGACCCGGCCACCGGACCCGCCAGCCCGACGGAAGCCCGGGTCAGGTCGGAAGCGGCGTTGGCCCGGTTCGAGCAGGCGTGTCGGGCACAGGTCGCGGCTGGGCGGCCGGCCCAGAGCACTCTCTTCGGAGCCGTTTCCGTCGAGGACTACGCGCGGTTTCAGGAGCTTCATACCCGTCACCATCGCGAGCAGCTGCCGGAGAGAGGCTAGCGAACGGGCCGTTCCACCGACCAGCGTTCTTTGGAAAGGATTCCCGATTACGGTACGGAGCGTAAGTTAGTTCCGGAATTGGATACGGGTGGGGGGTGAGCTCGCAGCTGAATTACAAGTTAGACGACACGGGCATGGATCCTCTTCACGACTACGTCCAGCACTGGTTTGAACACACGGCGCTTCGCATCGGGCCCCCGGGTTGGCTTGATCTCAACGCCCGGCGAATAGCCGATGTTGCTTCGGCTAGGCCAGGTTTCACCTCAGTTCTGCGCGCAATCGCTCTCGACCGGCTGGGCACATCAGATCGCGAATTGTCCCATAGAGCTCTAGCCGCGCTCGCGGTTGTTGGGACGCGGTCGGACTTGGCTAGGATAGAGTCGCTCTCCACGTCTCCCGATACGTGGATCGCCGGAGCGGCGAAGACAGCCGCTTTTGAGATCGCCCATCGTGTCGTCTAACAAGCGCATGAAGCCGACGCGGCGGGGCGGCCACTCCAGGTGGCAGAACTTCTGTCAACTTGTGGCCGCCCGCGCGCGCAGCTTATGCGCGAGGCGTTAGCCGGCAACAATCGGTCTCGGATGCTTGACTCTGTGGACCTGGGGAATCGTCGTGGCGCTCCTCGAGCGGTGCGCTGTTTCTTGTCGTAGAATTGTGATGTGAGTTCGTGCAACTGCTTGCGGACTTCCTACCCTGAGGTTCTTGCCCATGCGTTGCAACCTCGCGCCCTTCGCCTTCTTGGCCCTTACAGCCGCCGCCTGCAGTAGTTCCACAAGCTCCTCGTCCACCAACCTGTGTGCCAACAGCGGAGCGGCCGCCACGGTGAGCGCCACGGACAATTATGCCTTCACACCCTCTTCCGTCACGATTACAGTCGGGCAGTCGGTGTGCTGGCAGAACAACGGCCAGTTGGTGCATACCGTGACGGATGACGCGACCAACGGGGTCCGCTTTAATGGCAACTTGCCCGGCGGCCAAACGTTTGTGCACACATTCGGTTTCGGGGGATCGTTTAGCTACCACTGTAACAATCATTCGAACATGACGGGCACAGTAGTGGTCAACTGTAAACCCGGGGATATCGTTTGCTAGTCGCAGATTCCGTCGGGAGATCCACGGCTTCCTCTCATGGATCTATGTGATCTACTACGCCATCAAGTACCAATGATGGGCGGGCCGCCTAACCAACGCTTGCTGCTGGCGGCGCCTCCGACGGGACCGTTGATTGCGGCACATTCACCCCGGCGCCGTAGCAGAACCGCGGGGCGTTAGACCGACAACCTTTCGCTCTACCGCGCCGCCTCCCTTGGGATGCTTCGCTCGCCCTCGCCTGCGAGCCACCGCGTGAGCATGGCGGGCCACACCGTCATCACGCCGAAACCGGCGCCCTGGCAGACACCGTATGGGAATCCCACATGACCAATCCACTGGCCGAAACCTCACCCAGCACACGAGGACGCATCCTCGCGGCGCTCTATTTGTTCGTCATCATCGCCGGCATCACCGCCCAGGTCTTCATCGCCGACCGGCTGGTCGTTCGCGACGACGCCGCCAGGACGGCGGCCAACATTCTCGCCAACAAGTCGCTCTACCGGCTCGGCTACACGATCTTCATGCTCGAGATGCTCGCGCAGGTCGGCGTGTCCTTGCTGTTTTACGACCTGCTGAAACCCGTCAACCGGAGCCTCGCGCGCACCTCCGCGGTCCTCGGACTGACCGGCAGCGGCATCAAGACGATGGCGCGCCTGTTCTACTACGTGCCGCTGATCCTGCTCGGGGGAGCGTCCTATCTCACGGCCATCCAGCCGGCACAGCTGGAGGCGCTGGCTCTCGCCTTCATCAAGATCAACAACCAGGGGGCAGCCATCGCAATCATCTTCTTCGGGTTCGAGGGGTTGCTCCGGGGCTGGCTGCTGTTCCAGTCCGGATTCCTCCCGCGCTTTCTCGGGGTACTGTCGATGGTCTCCGGACTCGGCTGGCTCACCTTCCTCTGGCCGCCGCTCGGCTCCCAGGCGTTCATCGGGGTCGCGCTCTTCGCGATCGCTGGAGTGTTCGCAACCAGCGGATGGCTCTTCATCCGCGGGGTGGACGACGTGAAGTGGGGAGCGCGAGCCGCGCTGGCGGCAACCTCGATCTGGCGGTAATTACGCTCGGCTCGCGCCGATCGGTGCCGGCTGGCTGCTGTCACTTTCGGCTGGCGGTGATCGGCTTCAGGGCGTTCGCGATTGTCGTAAGTCGCGCTCGCGCGAATAATTGCCCGGACCGTAGCACCGGCCCCGACGTGAGAACGTGACGTTGGTATGTTTCGGGATGAATGAGTGCCGATAGGCGAGGTGTAGCGTTCGGTACCTAGGCGACGCATAAAGGAGTCTTCCATGACATCTCCAGCGGAGGAGTGGAGGATCGCCGTCAATGAGCGCCACCTGCGGCTTGTTGACCTTGTGATAGGCCTGGCGACAGCGTCGCTCGTATTGCCTCCGCTCTTCTTGAAAACATTCCTTGCAGTCCCGGACAAGGACCCGTTACTCATCTACCTCAGTACGGCGGCCTACCTTTCCTTTGCCCTGTTTGTTGGTACTGTCGCTTTGGGACTCTGCTTTCACTACACATCGGTTAAGTGGGTCAAGCAGGCTTGGGGACAACGAGTTGTGATGTCGGCAAGATGGCTTGAAAGAATTCTCGATTGGTCGTTTTGGCTTATGGCTGCGGCTTTCTTGGGTGGACTGGTTTCTTTCGGCTGGTTTGTGGTCCACTCGTAGCCACTCAACCCGAGGATTCAGCTCATGCGAAGGCCATTGGAAGGACACCAAGGATTGGACTGATTCAACCTAGCCAACGGGGCCGTCCCACTGACCACCGGCCCGGACCGTACGCCGCGATCATCAGCAGGCCGCCCATCATGCCGAGATTCTTGAAGAAGTGAGTCTCGTTGGTCCCCGCTGCCATGCCCGTCAGGTTCCAGAAGTCGTGCAGCTCGACGCTCACGATGCCGAGGTAGACGCACATGACGGCGGCGGCCTCGCGCGCCTTGAATCCGGTCACGAGACAGGCCGTGCCCACGGCCTCGATCACCAGGGCGGCACCCAGGAGAGGACCGACCATCCTCATCCCGTGGGACTCCATGTAGGCCTCCTGCCCGGACCAGCCTGTGGCCTTGCCCAGGGCCGCGATCACGAACTCGGCGCTCAACGCGAAGCGCGCCGCCAGCGGCAACAGGCCCTCGAGCAGCCAGGCCGGCAGTCTCCGCGTTCCGCCCAGCGACTCCCTCAACTCAGTGGTCATGCACGACCTGATGGGTATGAGGTGACAGGGTGTTCGGCCGAATTGCCGGATACTACGTCCCGTCTTCGGAAGAGATTCGGCGGCCTCGTGCTCTGGATGACGTTGGGGACACAGCCGGTGGTCGATGGGAGATGGTCGATGGGCTCCGAGTGGCGAATACCTAATGCCCGATGCCTGATTCCTGATGCCTGAAGCCCCTTAGCCCGTGGCCCATCGGGGGCGCCCTGATGCCACAACCTCAAGCCTTCGCAAGGATTCCCGATTGCCGTCTTGAGCGTAAGTTAGATGGGAAATGTGCTGCAGGTAGAGATGTGCTTGCAGTTGAATTACAACATAGGTGGTAGCGAGGGACACAATGTTTCGCCGCCCGACAGATGGAATCCCCGATAGGGCAAGAGTCTCATTTCTTCGAGCCGTCGGCGCGTTGTTCGGACCCAGGAAGCTCTCTGAGCCCCTGGCGCGGGCCGATCACGAATTAGAATTGGCCCGAAACGCCCCACTAAGATCCTCCCCTCCAGAGAGACAGGACGACCACTTCATATCCTCGCGTGAGGTGGTGGCGGCTCGACTTGCCTTACTGCGAAAAAGGCTCGCCCTTTCGTTCGTGGCAATGGCGAGCGCCGCCCTGATCGGGTACTTCCTTCGGTCCATACTAACCGTTCCGCTGCCTTCTAGGACACTCTTCGCCATCGGATCGCTCTTGGCCTTCGCAACTGCAACCCTTGGACGTCTCGGCTGGGAGGGTCAATCGATAAAGGGGAATTCCTCGGTGGAGCGGATTGACCAGCGAATCTTTCATCTTCTGTACTGGATAGGGATGTGCTCGGGCACGCTGGCCGTTCTCTGATACTGTCACCTAACCCGAGCTTGAAGCTCGCGTGCGCGTTGGAGGAAGAATTGCGTTCAATCGCTAGCCCGCGCCCGGCGCCCCGACGCGTCGCGCGCCTTGCACCGGCCTGCTCGATGCGCGCATCTCAAGCGCAGGCTGTTGGGCAGCACCACCCGATCGAGGGCCATGGCGACTGACAACGATTTTCGTGACGCCACCCAGCGGCTACGCACCGGCCTCACCGAATGGGGACCGCTCGGCGCTTTCCTTATCGAGCAGATCGACCAGCTCATAGCGGCCGGCGTCGAGAGCCCCGAGGAAGAGGTGACCTTTCACCGTGGCCGGCGGAAGCGCACGGGAAAGGCCGTTCTTTCACTTAGAGCTCCTAGTCCCGAGGAGCTGTTTCAGCTACACCTGCAGGTCCTGAACGCCTACCTGCGGGAGATGCCTCAGATCCTTTCTAGTGCAGAGTCAACCCTCCGCTCTTATGGCGTCAGGGAGATCCTAGTCTCGACTGCACCCGATCTCGAGATTGACCGAGCTGTCACTAGCGCACCTTGGACGGGGCCTCTTCGCGACTTGTGGCCTCTTCAGCTAGAGGCATCTGAGAGATTAATCCATCTGCTCAGCCTCCTCCGCCCCCCGGAGCAGAAGTCCGATGCCATCCCCTAGCCGCAAGGACCTTCTATCAGCAGTGGATGGCTTCATTGCAAGCCTTCAGCCCGGACTACACGTCAATACGGTACGCTCAGCAGACGATGCGGCCTACGCCGCATACGTTTTCGGTCTCGTGCTTCGGGCTGCGAGCGGATTGCCCGGCACTCGTGCGGTAGATCTTCGCAGCATTTCCAGCCCGAGTGCGCCCCTGAGGGCTTTCATTGTCCGGGGAGCTCCAGGTTACATATTCTCTAGTGTCAATGATTACGGGTATAGCGTTTTTGAGTGCAATCGTAATCGCTATGAGATCCACCTAGGGGTCCAGTACTTTGGTTCATCCGGTGTCTTGCACGAGTTCGATATCTCCATCATCAAACAAGCTGACGCTGACGAGGCACGCCGCAACTACGTAAATCCCGGTTCCGGGCGGGCGTGTATTGTCTTCGAATGCAAGTTCTACTCCGGCAATCTCGGAATCCGATTGGGACGCGAGTTTGTCGGATTACTCGCAGACTTCCCAAGTGTAAAGGCTGCGCGACTCGCCACCAATGCCGGTCCGGGGAGCGTTCGCGCCTACCTTGCCAGCCGTGTAAAGTACAGCCTGTCGGATGAGCTCGTCCCAGGCAACCCTCAGGCAGAGACCCAGTTCATTAATGCGCTGATCGATGACATGCGGAACCGCCTCCTCTGATGCTGTCTCTAACTTCGGTGAAACGATCTTGAAGTCGAACGGGGGACCCACTCGCAGGCCAAGCATCGAGGCCGTATCGAAGTCCCTTCGGCGTGCGGTCCACGAGCGACTCCTCCGGGTCGGATTCAAGAAGAACGGGCATGGCTACTTCATACCAGGGGCGCTCACAAAGGAAACCATTCGAGGCCTTCACCGCCTCCGCCGCATAGAGCATCGCGACACTCACCGACACCTGATTCACAGGGGCGGGATAGAGCTTTCCGCGCATTTTGCTTGTGGTGCCGATGTGACGCCCGAGCGCATCGACCCCGAGCTGGTCAGTGTTCGTTCTGGGACGAAGGAGGCCGATCTATTCCGGATCGCGACGCTCCTGTGGTCGATTCCGGTGTCGCGGGGGTTTGGACGAAGGCTCCGTTTTCTTGTCCGCGATAAGCAGAATGGTAAACTGATTGGCCTCTTCGGCCTGACCGACCCGGTTTTCAACTTGGGTGCCCGCGATGAGTGGATAGGTTGGTCGGCTGAAGACCGCCGCGAGAGGCTTGTTCGGGTCATGGATGCTTTCGTCGTAGGAGCCGTGCCGCCGTATGCCCAGCTCATAGGCGGCAAGCTGGTCGCCGCACTGATGACTAGCTTGGAAGTCAACAGGGCTTGCGAGAGGAAGTATCGTCGAGCAGAGTCAGTCATACGGAAGCAAGTGAAGCCCTCGAAGCTGGTACTCTTGACCACAACATCAGCTCTTGGCCGATCATCTCTCTATAACCGCCTGCGAGTTCCAGGAGGCACAGGGTTTGAGCGCATTGGCGACACTAGGGGGTTTGGCCACTTCCACCTCTCGGGTCATCTCTTTGAAAGACTTCGGTCCTATTTAGCAGCGTTAGACCACCCCTATGCCTACGGCCATCGCTTCGGAATGGGGCCGAATTGGAGGATTCGGGTGGTAAGAGAGGCACTCGAGTCGATTGGGCTCGAGCCGGACAGCATTCTGAAGCACGGGATTCAACGTGAGGTCTTTGCAGCACCTCTGGCCACGAACTGGCGGCAGGTCCTCAAGGGGGAGCACGCTCGTGTCCGTGCGCGCCTGCTCCCCGCCCAGGCTATAGCTGATTACTGCATCGCTAGGTGGATGCTCCCCCGCAGTGTTCGCGATCTTACCTACCGCTCTGTTACCCGCGAATCGATTCTTGCTGCCATGAAGCGATAGGTAGGGTCGCGGCGCTGGGGGATCTGGCAGGAGACGATTCAGGAGGGGCGATGGCGCTCGCGAATCTTGATCTGGATGCGTTAAGGACAAGAATTAGAGAGGCACAGCTGACCAATGACCCGATACTCGCCACGTTTCGGGAGTTCGCGCGCCGGCTGAAACAGGACATCAAGCCTCTTCGACCATACTCGGTCAACGCCGTGTCCTTCGTGTCAGCCGACGGCGGAGACAACCGCCTTACGTTCAACCCGTCTGTCATTGAGCTGGTGCGCGTCGTCGACTCTCGTGGGAATGAGTGCGCACTCGATGCTGTTCCAAACACTGCGGCTCTAGCTGAGCTCGAGAAGCGCGTTCAGCCCGGCTCCCCAAATGTTGTAGAACCACTCCAGCGCTTGTGTGCCGATCTGGGCGTTGGCCTGCGGCATCTATCCTACCTGCTCAGGGCCGCCGGAACCCCGGGAAAGAGCACTGGAGCCATTCGCTGTTATAGGGACATAGTGGAGTGGGCGGTACTCTACGATCTAGTGACTCACCCGGCCGTTCAGTGGGGTTCTGACACGATCCTAGTTCGCGACGGTTTGCTACGAACGAAGTCATTCACGCGTTCGGTATTCCCGAAGATGGACTCGAAGATTCGTGAAGGCGTTGCGAGGCACAAGAACCGCAACGTGCGATTGTCGCTAGTGGGCGTGGCGAAGCAAAGCGCGGTGCTCGGCAAGCTGGCTTTAGCCCTTGAACTTGAGGCAACATTTCACCGCGACTACCCATGCTATGTGCGTGTCCCTATGGAGATCGAGGAGGATTGCTACAACTTCGACCGCACATGGTTGGATACGTATGAGACCTCGGAGCCGGATGACAGGGGCCGGAAACTCTATCAGTCCTTTGGCAACCTTTTCCTTGTCAAGTTTGGGGACCGCCAACTCGATCCCGTCTGGCCGGTGGACGTCGCGGAGTGGCAGGTACCCGAAGCCGACAAGATCCTTGGGCAGCTGACCGTTGATGCTCAGCAAGGGTTTCCGATACCCGACTATCCAATGTGCATTCAGCGCGCCCACGATTTCGCGAAGATTACTGGGCTCGAGGTCGAGGTCCTACAAGACATGCTGATCGAAGCGATGGCAGTTGGCCTGACACCGGGTCAGATCGAACGCCTGCTGCGACTGAAGCATCTGGGACGATCGCTTGCAGCGCTCCGATACAAGGAGGCCTGACGTGCTTTTTGCCAACTCAGAGTTGATGGGAACATTCAAGGGCTTCAACGAGAAGGGCCTTGAGTTCGCAGCCGAGATTGTTGCGCCCTACCAGGCGTCGATGCTGGACCGACCGCAACTCGGCCAGTTCCTACTCGTCGAGCTTGGCTCAAACGAGGAGGCCGCCCTAGGCCGTATCACACGTTTCGTCCCGACTGGGCTTCTTGCAACCGCCGAGGGGGAGGACTACGTCAACACTATGCAGCGCAGGCAACAGCAGGTGCCGGAGGATCTGAAGGAACAGAGACTCAAGTACCGCGTGCAGGTAAAGCTTCTGGGCGCGGTGAAGGCCATTGACGGTAAGATCAGGTACGTGCCTTCACAGCGGCGCTTGCCTCACCTCGGAGCGAGGGTAGCACTCCCCAGTGCGGACGTTCTCGGCGCGATCTGCCGACTGAGTCAGGGAACCACCGAGCTAGGTGATTACGTCTTGGGCGAGTTCGTGTACGCCGGCGCCAGCACGGTGCAGAGGGATCCAACCTTTCGCTCGTTGGACCCCAAGCTAACCGTCACATTCGACATCAGAAACCTGGTGGCGCGACGCTCGGTGATCTTCGCTCGGGCGGGCTACGGCAAGTCGAACCTCATGAAGTTCCTGATCGCGGAGCTTTATCGTCAGACGCCTAAGACCGGCGCCGGAAGGGACGTTGGCACACTAATCTTCGACCCGAATGGGGAGTACTTCTGGCCTGACGTGGTAGAGGGTCGCCCGGGCCTCTGCGATGTGCCACACCTTCGAGATAAGCTCGTGGTCTTCACAAACAAGACTGCTCCAAGCCCATACTACAGTAGTTGGAAGGTGGGTCAGGTCAAACTCGATGTCAGGGAACTGCGAGCGAGAGATGTGATCAGCGTTGCGGTCTCGGCCGAGCGGCAGACCCAGCAGAATGTACTCAAACTGAAGGGACTAACAGACAATGACTGGCGCGGATTAGTAGATCTGATTGAGGCGCAAGGATTGCAGGCGTCGGACCAACAGGTAGGTCAGCTGCTGGGCTATCCCGCAAATCAAATACAGAATAGCGCGGCGGAGATCGCTGCGGCGCGAAGCAATATGTTTGGCGTAGTGCGGCTCCTTCACGACCCCCACAGCCGCCTTTTGGCAGGAACGATAGAGGCGCTGGCAAGAGGATGTATTGTGGTGATCGACCTGAGTCTGTTGAGCTCTGGAGCCGGTAACACTCTCGCTGGCCTGCTCTTGCGTCGGCTGTTCTCTCACAACCAGGAGAACTTCACGGGTGGCCAACCCATTATTCCTACCATAGCAGTCCTCGAGGAGGCGCAGAGTGTTCTCGGTCGCAACTTGGACGACACGAGCCCATACGTGGAATGGGTAAAGGAGGGTAGGAAATACGAATTAGGGGCAATCCTGATCACCCAGCAACCCGGCTCAATGGCGCCAGAGATCATGAGTCAGGCAGACAACTGGTTCTGCTTCCATCTCCTTTCAGAGGGCGACGCTGGAACACTAGGCAAGTACAACTCGCATTACTCACAAGACATTCTCTCGCACCTTATCGGGGAACCAATTCCAGGCAATTGCTACATGTGGAGCGCGCCGAAACAACCCTTCGTCCTGCCGGTGCGTGTCAGGAGCTTTGAGGAGGCATACTCGGGACACGTCAACAACGATCGAGCCGCTCCACGCCTACATGGTACGACTGCTCAGGCGATTGAAACCGCGTTGAGCGGGGCGATCGATCGCCTTGCAAGGGATCTGGCCAAAGCTCTAGGGCAAGGGAACATCAAATGGGTTCGGATCCCCGGAGCAACTGGCGATAGAGTTGGCGTCAAGACGGGCCAGCTCTACTTTGTGATCAAGGAGATTAAGACACCCTCGGACACTCAGCCTGAAGAACAGCTGAAAGAGGAACTCCTCAACAGACTGCTCGGAGAAGGAGCTATCGAGGTCCGGGACTTCCAGGGTGGCAAGTACCATTGTGCGCAGCTTGAGGATTGGCAGCGAGTGCTCGGGAAGACACTCACCGTCAAGGACCAACCCTGAATGCGATCAAGCCGCCACTTAAGACTCCATAGCAAATGGGGTGACCTGCGTTGCAGCCTAACCACCGCATCACACTGACCCCTACCGACCTTTTGGTACGGTCTGGGCCCCGGTCAGGAGGCGGACTGCGCCAGCCTCTCGAGCTCATCACCGCAGTTCGGGCACCGGGGCGCAGGCCCGGACATGGTCCAGAGCTGACTGTCCACGAAGCCGACCGACCAGCTGGCCAGCATCACAGGGGTGTAAGGGAGCGCAAAGGGGTGCGCTCCACGGCCGGTAATCGGGCACCGATACCACGGCCACTCATAGGCCTCTTCGTGCCTCACGACCATATCGAGCCTCGCGTCACGGTAACCTCCGGCCTCCAAGCATGCGCACTCGACATCGACTCTACCTGAT
>Ga0335084_10006578_pt1 | contig 11558 bp, 12 predicted proteins | sample Lox_Sample_44_FD_206721 | JGI IMG/M metagenome (GOLD analysis project Ga0335084, IMG submission 206721) | Soil microbial communities from Loxahatchee National Wildlife Refuge, Florida, United States - Lox_Sample_4.4 | ecosystem: Environmental > Terrestrial > Soil > Wetlands | place: USA...
GCACGCAGAGCCGCGATGAGCTCGCGTTCATGCGCTTTTCGTTCGAAGTGGCCGACGTCGCGCAGCTCAAGCGCGCGTTCAGCGTGGTGCGCGACGTGGCCGGCGTGATCCGGGTGGCCAGGGGCTGAGGTGAACGAGCTGCTGCAAAATCCGATCGTCCAGTCCAGCGCGTTGCCGTTCGTGGCGGGGCTGCTGGTCGCCGCGATCCTGTTTCCCGTGCGTCTCGGCGGACTTGCCGCCGCGGCCGGCTTTGCCGCGGCCGTAGCGGCGATCGGCAATTTCGCGCTCGAGCCACTCACGGTGACGCGCAAGATCGTCGTGATCGGCGGCGCGGCGGCGCTTTTCGGCGCGCTTGCCGACCTCGCCTTCAAACCGACGCGCTCCGCCGGCGTGGTATTGGGCGCGGTGTTCGCCGGTGCGGCGCTTTGGGTGTTCTCGACGATCCTTGGCCAGAAGATCCCGGCGGACGTGGCCCTGGTCGGAGCGGGCATCGCCGCCTTCATATGGTGGCTGGTCGCGGCGACGACTTCGCTGCATTACGACCCTGTGCGCGCGGGCGCCGCGGCGCTGGCCCTCGGCCTTGGCGCAGGCTTTGCCGCGGTCCTCGGCGCTTCGGGATTGCTCGGCCAGTACGGCATGGCCCTCGGCGCCGCCAGCGGGGCGTTCCTGCTGCTCGTGATGGTGCTCGGCGGGCGCGTCGAGGCAGGGGCGAGCCTGACGCTCACCGTGTCCGTGCTCACCGCGCTCATCGCCTCAGGCGCCGTCCTGCTGGCCAAGCTGCACTGGTATTCGCTCATTGCCCTGGCGCTGGTGCCGGTGCTGGTGCGCCTGCCGCTGCCGCGCGGGCCGGCTTGGGCGCAGGCGGTGGTGGCAAGTGTTTACGGCTTTGTGGCCGCGGGCGGCGCGCTGGCAGTGGCGTGGCTGGCAAGCCGCGGCTGGAAGATTTGACAACGCATGAAGACGACATGACACAAGGAGACAGTTGCATGAACCGCATGACTCTGGGCGCCCTGGCGCTCGCAATGCCGCTCGCCGTTGCCGCCGCGCCCGACAGCTATACGCTCGATTCCACGCACAGCTTTCCGTACTTCGCGGTGGATCACTTCGGCGTGTCCACGTTGTGGGGCCGCTTCGACAAGACGACCGGCAAGTTCACCATCGACCGCGACACCAAGAAGGCCTCGGTCGAACTGACGGTGGAGACGGCGTCGCTCAGCACGGGCTATGACGGCAAGGGCGGCGGCGGGCGCACGCGCGACGAGCACCTGCGGAGCGCGGACTTCTTCAACGTCGCCGAGTTTCCGCGCATGACCTTCAAGGCGAGCGACGTGAAGTTCAACGGCGACAGTCCGGCGGAAGTGAACGGACAACTCACGCTGCTCGGCGTCACCCGCCCGCTCACGCTCAAGATCGAGCGCTGGACGTGCAAGGACAACCCGTTCAACAAGAAGCCGATGTGCGGCGGCAACGCCTCGGGCGCGATCAAGCGCTCCGAGTTCGGCATGAAGTACCTGCTGCAGGCGGTGGGCGACGACATCCGCCTGCAAGTGGTGTTCGAGGGCTACAAGGACTAGGGGCCGCCTGATTCTGGCGCGCACGCTTGCATAGAGCGGCGGCGCGCTGGCGTCACCGAAGCGTCACCGTTCCTTCATGGGGGTTTCATCCTCGGCGCCGAGGATGCGCCCCGTGAAGCTCGTTCTCTTTGCGGTGCCGCTCCTCGCCTTTGCCGGCGATGCGTTTGCCTGGGGGCTGCAGACGCACGTCTTTTTCGCGCAGCACATGCTGCTCGCGCTCCCGCTGCTCGACCCCGAGTTGCGGCGCGCAGCGCTCAGGTTCCCGCGCCTCGTGCTTGGCGGCGCCTGCCTGCCCGACCTGGCGCTCGCCGGCGCCGCGTTGGGCATCCGCGTGTTCCGGCGCAATCATCAATGGCCGTCGTTGCGCCGCCTGGCCGCCGCGTCCTGCGACGAAGAGCGCGCCGTGGCGCTCGGCTATGCAAGTCACCTGCTTGCCGACATCGTGGCGCACAACCGCTTCGTGCCCGACCACGAGCACCGGGTGGCCGACGTGGCGCACGTCACGCACGCGCTGTGCGAGTGGGCAATGGACGAATACCTGAAGCAGTGGGTGTGCGCCGCGCCCGCCGACCTTCTCGCGACGCAGCGCCGGACGCTCGCGCAGATCGTGGCGCTGCGCTGGCGCTGCGACGAATCGCTTGCCATGCGCGTCATCGAGTGGCTCTCCGGTGCCGACCGGCTGCTGCGCGGCGCGCGCGTGCCGCGCCTGGCGCGCGGGCTCCTGCGTTTGATCGACCGGCGCCTCGCGCCGCGTTTCGACGCCTACGTGCGCGAGACCTCGGCGTCGCTCGCCCAGGTCGGTGCCGTGCTCGAGGGCAACCAGCCGGCTGGCGAGCCCGAGCCCTCGAAGCCGGATTGCTCCTGGCGCGCCGGCAGGGCGCCGCTGGCGCAGGTCCCGCGCTGAACTTCGGCGCGGGCCAGTGCCGCCGCTTCTCGCCGGCGCAGCCCCGCGCTCGCGTGCGCGCCGCAGCAGCGCAACTCGATGCTCAGCTGCGGTAACGCGGCGATGCGCCAGAGGGACTGCCAAAGGCTCATGTTGTCGATGTAGGCCGATTCAGCGCAGCGCTGGCCGGTGCCGTCGCGGTAGACGAGGGCGAGCGCGTGCAGCGGGTGGCCGCCCGCCACCGCGGGCTGGAACAGGGCGGGCCGGAAGGGCAGGACGCGCGCGCCCTCCGTCGTCGTGCCCTCCGGAAACGCGGCGACCGACTCGCCGCGCGCCAGGCGCGCCGCGATCTCCCGGTTCACGCGCAGCAGGTCGCGCGAGGCTCGGCGCTCCACGAACAGCGTGTCATTGCGCTCTAGCAACCGCCCGAGGAGCGGCCAGCGGCGGGCATCGGCCTTGGCGACGATCGTCACGGGGAGCGCCGCGTGCAGCGCGACCGCGTCCAGCCAGGAAACGTGATTGGCAACGACCAGGCTTCCCGGTGTGACGCGTGCCGCACCCACATCCAGTCGCGCGCCGAGCATCCGCAGCAGCCCGGCGGCCCAGGCACGGCGCACCGTTTGGCGCGCCCTTGCATTCAACAGTGGGTACAGCCATGCGCTGACCATGCAGCCGGCGGCGAGGTGCAGGCCCACGCGAGCAAGCCGCAGTGCCCGCATCAGGCCATGTGCGGGCGCCATCGTGCGCAAGTCAGCTGATGACAAACGACGCCGAGGCTACCAAGGCGCCGATCAATGCGCCGGCAAGCACGTCGCTCGGATAGTGCAAGCCCAGGACGACGCGCGAGGCGGCAGTTAGCAGCGTGAATGGCACCAGGATAGCCGCGAGCCAGGGCCAGTACTCGAGCGCAATGAGCGTGAATGCAACCGCGTGCAGCGTATGCCCCGAGGGAAAGCTGAAGGCGTCCAGCGGCATGGCGCCGGCCTCCACGCCGCGCAGCGCCTCATAGGGCCGCGGGCGCAGCGTACCGCGCTTCAGCATCTTGTAGGCGACGGTGCACGCGGCACCGGCAAGGAGCATGTGCAGCACGGCCGGCGCAGACTCGCGCGGCGAGCGCGCGAGCAGGGCAAGCATCAACGCGTACCAGAAGATGCCGTTGCCGAGCCAGCTGACCAGGCGCGCGCCCTGCAGGAGGGGCCAGTAGTGCAGCCAGCGGTTGGAACGCTCGCACAGGCTCGCATCCCAGCGCTGGATACGCTCGAAGGTGCCGTCAAGCCGCGACATGCGCCGGCTCCCGGCGCCCGGCGTGGGCGAGCACCGTCTCGCGCAGCACTGCTTCGAAGTCCGCAGTGATGCGTTCCCAGCTGACCGGCTCCGCCGCGGCGCGCGCGGCCCGGCCAAGCTCGCGTGCAATCTGCGGCTCGCGCGCGAGGCTCACCGCGTGCCCGATGAAGCCGGCGCGATCGCCGGGCTCGGCAAGCAGCCCGCTCACGCCGTCCTCGATGTGCTGGCGCGCGGCGGCGCACCGGTAGGCGATGACCGCCAAACCGCTCGCCATGGCCTCGAGGGTCACGTTGCCGAAGGTCTCGGTGACGCTGGGAAACAGGAACACGTCGGCCGACGCGTAGTGCGCGGACAGCTCGCCGTTCACGAGCCGGCCGGCGATGACGCTTCCGGTATTCGTCGCCCGCAACTCCTCGAGCAGCGGGCCGTCGCCAACCAGCACCAGCTTGACTGACGGATTGGCGCGGCACATGGCCCTGTAGGCCTCGAGCACGAGCGGGAAGTTCTTCTCCGGCGCGAAACGGCTGACGCACAGCGCCACGATGTCGTCCTCGCCCGCACCCCAGCGGCTGCGCAGCTCGGCGCGGCGCCGCTCTGGGGAGAAAGTGCGCGCGTTCACGCCGCGGCCGACTACGCGCAGGCGCTCGAACCCCAGGCGACCGAGGTCGTCGACCATCTCGTTGGTCGGCACCATGGTGCAATCGGCCCCGTTGTGGAAGCGCCGCAGGATTGCCGCCACCGGGTGCGCGAGCCAGGGCACGCCGTAGTGCCGGCTGTAGGCGTGGAAATTGGTGTGGAAATCGGTGGACACCGGGAGGCCGAGCTTGCGCGCGGCGCCGAGCGCCGACCAGCCGAGCGGGCCCTCGGTGGCGATGTGCACCACGTCGGGCCGGCGCTCGGTCCAAGCGCGGGCAAGTGCCCGTCCGGACGGCAGCCCCATCCTGAGTTGTTGGTAGCGCGGGATCGGCAAGCCGGGTCGCAGCAGCTCCGCGTAGCCGGTTGATTGCTGCGCGCGGTCGAAGCGGCTCTGCCGAGGACGGACGAGCTGGACCGTGTGCCCTAGCGCGCACAAGCCCTCGGCCATCAGCGCGACCGTGCGCGCCACCCCGTTGACCTCGGGCGGATAGGTCTCCGTCACCATGGCGATCTGCATGCGGCGCGCAGTTTCCGCTCGCCAGGTGAAGCCTGGATGACGTTTTTGTGAGGGTTCCGTTACAAGCGGGGCAGCAGGATCACCAGCCAGACTGCCGCGACAGTCACGAGCGACATCATGACGGCGGCGCTGCCGAGATCCTTCGCGCGCTTGGCGAGGCGGTGGTCTTCGAGCGAGACCCGGTCTACCGTCGCTTCCACCGCCGAATTGAGCAATTCGACCACTAGCACTAGCAGCACGCTGCCGACGAGCAGCGCGCGTTCGACGCCGTCGTCGCCGAGCCAGAGGCCGAGCGGCAGGAGGACCGCGGCAAGCATCAGCTCCTGGCGGAACGCGTCTTCGTGACGCGCCGCAGCCGCCAGCCCCTCGAGGGAGTAGCGCGTGGCGTTCAGCACGCGCTGCAATCCGGTCTTGCCCTTGAAAGGGCTCTCGCCTTCCATCGCGCGCCGGACTGTAGCACGGTCCGCTGTAACCCAGTCTTCACGCGCGCGTCACTCGCACGTAACGCATGCCGCCTAGATTGCGCCGCGTTTCCACAGCCTGGAAGGCACGCATGGACCGTACCGATGATCTCCTGCTGCAGCATCCTTCGAGGCGAGTACGCGCGCTTCGCCGGCTGTCGGTCGGCTTCGCGCGCACGCCGCAGGTGCTGCGTGCAGCGCAGGCGCTGCGCTGGCGCGTATTTGCCGATGAGCTGGGCGCGCGGCTTTCCTCGCGCGAGCCGGGCGTCGACCAAGACATCTTCGATGCGCATTGCCAGCACCTGGTCGTGCGCGACGACGCCAGCGGCGAAGTGGTCGGCACCTACCGGATCCTGCCGCCGGAGAGTGCGCGGCGCGTGGGGTGCTACTACGCGGAAGGCGAGTTCGACCTCACCCGGCTGCGGCTGCTGCGCCCGCGCATGGTGGAGGTAGGGCGCTCGTGCATCCACCCCGAGTACCGCAACGGCGCCGTGATCTCGCTGCTGTGGGCAGGGCTCGCTCGCTACATGCTGGCGCACGGGCACGAATACCTTGCCGGCTGCGCGTCGATGGGCATGGCCGACGGCGGTCATGCCGCCGCCTCGGTGCATGCGCGCCTGAGCGAGCGTCACATGGCGCCTATTGAATACCACGTGTTCCCCCGTTGCCGGCTGCCGCTCGAGCGGCTCAACGCGAGCGCGGGCGGCGAGCTGCCCCCGTTGGTGCAAGGCTATCTGCGCGCGGGCGCATGGATTTGCGGCGAGCCGGCGTGGGACCCGGACTTCAACACCGCCGATTTCTTTCTGCTGCTGCCGCTCGCCAACGTCGCGCCCCGCTACGCGCGCCACTACCTCGCAAGAAAATCGGGGTCAGACCCCAATTTCACGGAAATTGGGGTCTGACCCCGATTTTCAGGACGGGGTGGCGAGGGTGAAGAGCAGTTCTTCCTGCGCCGAACGGCGCCGGCCGCGGCGCGGCTTGACGCGCGCGTAGCCGCCCTCGGCATCCATCGCCCAGGCCTGGACGTTGTCATCGAGATAGGGCTGCAGGCCTTCGCGGATCACGCGGCGCTTGAGCGCCGGGTCGAGCACCGGGAAGCACAGCTCGATGCGGCGGAAGAAGTTGCGGTCCATCCAGTCGGCGCTCGCGAGGTAGACGTCCTCGGCCTCGCCGTTCTGGAAGTAGAACACGCGCGAGTGCTCGAGGAAGCGGCCGATCACCGAGCGCACGCGGATGTTCTCCGACAGGCCCGCGATTCCGGGGCGAAGTGCGCACACGCCGCGCACGACGAGGTCGATCTTCACCCCGGCCTGCGAGGCGAGGTACAGCTCGTCGATCACCTCGGAATCGAGCAGCGCGTTCATCTTGGCGATGATGCGCGCGGGCTGCCCCTCGCGCGCGAGGCGCGCTTCGTTCTGGATTGCGGCCAGCACGCGCTTGTGCAGCGTGAAGGGCGATTGCCAGATGTGCTTCATCTTGCCCGCGCGCCCGAGGCCCGTGAGCTGCTTGAAAACCTCGGCGACGTCCGCGCACAGCTCCTCGTTCGCCGTCATCAGTCCGAAATCGGTGTAGAGGCGGGCGGTGCGCGGATGATAATTGCCGGTGGCGAGGTGCACGTAGCGGCGCAGGACCTTGCCGGCGTCGGTGTCCTCGCGGCGCACGATGAGCGCCATCTTGGCGTGCGTCTTGTGGCCGACGACCCCGTAGACCACGTGCGCGCCCGCCTCCTCAAGACGCGCCGCCCAGTTGAGGTTGGCTTCCTCGTCGAAGCGCGCCATCAGTTCGACCACCACCGTCACTTCCTTGCCGCGGCGCGCAGCCTCTACCAGGATCTCCATCAGTTCCGAGTCGGTGCCGGTGCGGTACACCGTCTGCTTGATGGCGATGACGTTCGGGTCGGACGCGGTCGTGCGGATGAAGTCGATCACCGGGCCGAAGGACTGGTAGGGATGGTGCAGCAGCACGTCCTGCTTTTTCAGCAGCTCGAACAGGTCGCTGCTTTCCTCGAGCGGCGCGGGCAGCCCCGGCTGGAACGGCGGGTACTTGAGGTCCGGCCGGTCCACCTGTTCGGGCACCTCGCGCAGGCGGTAGAGATTGACCGGGCCTTCCACGCGGTACAGGTCCTCCTCGCGCAGGCCGAACTGCTGCAGCAGGAACTCGGTCATCGCCGGCGAGCAGTTGTCGGCGACTTCCAGGCGCACCGCGGCGCCGAAGTGCCGGTGCAGCAGCTCGCCCTGCAGCGCCGTGCGCAGGTTCTTGATCTCCTCTTCGTCGACGAACAGGTCCGAATTGCGCGTGACGCGGAACTGGTAGCTGCCCAGCACCTTCATGCCGGCGAACAGCTCGCCGACGTGCGCGTGCAGGATCGAGGAGAGGAACACGAATGCATGGTGCGCGCCGGCGATCTCGCGCGGCAGGCGGATGGCGCGCGGCAGCGCACGCGGCGCCTGCACGATCGCGGCGCCGGAACTGCGGCCGAAGGCGTCGCGGCCGACGAGCTCGACGGCGAAGTTGAGGCTCTTGTTGAACACGCGCGGGAACGGGTGCGCCGGGTCGAGGCCGATCGGCGTTAGCACCGGCAGGAGCTCGCGAAAGAAGTAGTCGCGGATCCACTGCCGCTGCGCGGCATTCCACTGCTCGCGCCGCGGGAACACGATGCCGGCATCGGCGAGCGCGGGCAGCAACACTTCGTTGAGCAGCCGGTATTGCTCGGCGACAAGGGCGCTTGCCTCCCGGCGCACCGCGTCGAACACCTCCTGCGGGCCCTTGCCGTCGGGGCCGGGCTCGGGCAGGTTGAGCTTGATCTGCTCCTTCAGTCCCGCCACCCGGATCTCGAAGAACTCGTCGAGGTTGGAGGAGACGATGGTGAGGAAGTGCAGCCGCTCGAGCAGCGGCACCGAGTCGTCCGCGGCCTGCGCCAGCACCCGCCGGTTGAACTCGAGCAGGCCGAGTTCACGGTTGAGGAAATGCGTGGCGGGCAGGTCTCTTTTCATCGCGGGTCACCGCAGGAACGCGGCGCGCGGCAGGCGGCAATTGTACCCTTGCTGCGTGACAGTCAAGTTACAGCGCGCGCATTCACGAAGCCGTCACATCCGCGGGCTAGGCTTGCCGGCGCATGTCCGTGCCGCAATTTCCTCATACTTCGAAGGCCTTCGAGCAGCAACTCGCGCTGGCACACGGCCTCGTGCTGCAGATGGGCGCGCGCGTCGAGCGCCAGACGCTTGATGCCGTGGAGTGCCTTTCCTCCGGATCAGCGGCCCTGATCGACCAGGTGCTGCGCCACGAGCTGGTGATCAACTCGCTCGAGCGCTCGATCGACGAGCTGGCGAGCCAGGTGATTGCGCGCCGCCAGCCCGCAGCCAGCGACCTGCGGCTGCTGACGGCGGTGCTCAAGGCGACCACCGATCTGGAGCGCGTTGGCGACGAAGCGAAGAAGATCGCGCTGCAGGCGCGCAAGGCGCGCGCGGAAGGTGGGTTGCGTCTGCCGCGAAGGGGCGAGGTGCGGCGCATGGCACAGCTTGCGCTCGGCATGCTGCGGCACGCGCTTGACGCTTTCGAGCGGCTGGACCTCGAGAGCACCGCCGACGTGGTGAGGCGCGACGCCGACGTGAACGATGCGTTTCGCGGCATCCTGCGCCAACTGATTCTGACCATGATCGAGGACCCGCGCACCATTACTGCCGGGCTCGACGTTCTGCTCGTAGCCAAGGCCCTGGAGCGGATCGGCGACCACGCCAAGAACATCGCCGGGCATGCCATATACGCCGTGAAGGGCGCCGACGTGCGCCACGCCACCGCGGCCGAGATCGAGCAGGAACTCCGCAGCTAGGCTAAGCTGGCCGCAAGATGGCGCGCCCGGACACGCTGGCGGCGGTCGACCTCGGCTCGAACAGCTTTCACCTGCAGATCGGCCGCGTGGTCGACGGCCAGATCTATCCCCTGGACTCGGTGCGCGAGATGGTGCGCATCGGCGCGGGGCTCACCGCGGACAAGCGCATCGACCGCGCCTCGCAGGCGCGGGCCCTGGAGGCGCTGGGCAAGTTCGCCGAGCGCCTGCGCGGCTTTCCGCGGCAGGCAGTGCGGGCCGTGGGGACCAACACGCTGCGCGTGGCGAAGAACGCCCCGCAATTCCTGCGCGAGGCGCGCCAGGTGCTCGGCTTCCCGATCGAGGTGATCGCCGGACGCGAGGAGGCGCGCCTCATTTACCTGGGCGTGGCGCACTCGATGCCGCCGCTGCCGGAGAACCGCCTGGTGGTGGATGTCGGCGGCGGCTCAACGGAATTCATCGTCGGCAAGGGCCTCGAGCCGCAGCTCACCGAGTCGCTCTACATGGGTTGCGTGAGCTACGCCCTCAAGTACTTCCCCGAGGGCAAGGTGGAGAAGTCGCGCCTGAAAGCGGCCGAACTCGCGGCGCGGCAGGAAGTTGCTGGCATCGCGCGCGCCTATCGCGCCGCCGGCTGGGCGCAGGCAGTAGCCTCCTCGGGGACTGCACGGTCGATCGAAACCATCCTGCGCGAGAACGGCTTCGCCGAGCAGGGCATCACGCGCGAGGGCCTGGAGCGCTTGCGCGGCCTGCTGCTCAAGCACGAGAAAGCCGACCCGGACCGCATCGCCGGCTTGCGGCCGAATCGCGCGCTGGTGCTGCCCGGAGGGCTCGCCATCATGGGAGCAGTGTTCGACGAGCTGGGGCTCGAGACGATGGCGGTATCCGAGGGCGCGTTGCGCCACGGCGTGCTCTACGACCTGCTCGGGCGCGTGCAGCACCGCGACATGCGCGCGGCGACAGTGGCGCAGTTCGGGCGCCGCTACCACGTCGACGCGGCGCAGGCCGAGCGCGTGCGGCGCCTCGCGCTGACGATCTACGACGCGCTTGCGCCCGGGCGCGAGCGCGAGGACGACGCCGACCGGCTGATGCTCGAGTGGGCCGCGGGCCTTGCGGAGGTGGGGCTGTCCATCGAGCACGCGCAGTACCACAAGCACTCCGCCTACGTGCTGCAGAACGCGGACATGCCGGGATTCTCGCGCATGGAGCAGCAGCGCCTGGCGCGCATCGTGCTCGCGCACCGCGGCAAGCTCGGCAAGATGCACGACGCCGGCCTGGAGGGCGCGGACTGGCCGCTCGTCTTCGCGCTGCGGCTCGCCTCGCTCATCCTGCGCAGCCGCACCGACGTCAAGCTGCCGCTGCTGCGCGTCGCGGGCGATGACGGCGGCTTCGAGATCGAGCTGGCGCAGAGCTGGCTGGACGAAAACCCGCTCTCGGCGGCGGCGCTGGAGGACGAGGCCGGCCACTGGAAGTCGGTCGGCATGAAGCTCCAGGTGAGCGGCCTCTCCGACAAGAAAGTCTCGGTTCTCAACCGCGCATAGCGCGGAAAGCGCGCGGCGCGCCCGACGATGTGCCGGCGCGCCTACAGGCGGCCGCGCGCCAGTCCTACAGCAGGTCCGGCGCCACCACGGCGCGCACCACCACCTGCGTTTCGTCGTTGCGCACGCGGTTGGTGAGCCACCACAGCCCGCCTTTCTTGATCGTGCCGTCGCCCGCGGCGCCCGAGACCAGGTGCAGCGCGACGCGGCCCAGGTCGGGCTGGTGGCCGACGATGACCACCGAGGACTTTCGGTCCGGCCAATCGGCGGCCTTCAGGATCGCCTGCACCGACGCTCCCGGGGCGAGCGCGGGCACCGTACGGAACGCGACACCGAGCGCCTGCGCGGTTTCCTGCGCGCGACGCGCCGGGCTCGCCAGCACCACGAACTTCGCCGGCAGCCGCTGCAGCAGCCACTGCGCCACGCGTGCGGCGTGCTTGTGCCCGCGGGGCGTGAGTCGCCGCTCGAGGTCGGGCGGGCCGTCCTCGGCCTCGGCGTGCCGCCAGAGAATCAGATCCATGCCGTTATGAGCGCCGCCGGCGCCATGTTGTTCCGTGGATGTGACGCTTCAGTTAAAATTCCGCCCCTCGCACCACCAGGCGCGTAGCTCAGCTGGTTAGAGCACTACCTTGACATGGTAGGGGTCGTTGGTTCGAGTCCAATCGCGCCTACCAACATCTTGCCAAACATCAAGCTCCCTGACGGCTCGGTGAAGTCCTTCCCGGGCCCGGTCACCGTTGCCGAGGTCGCCCAGTCCATCGGTGCCGGGCTGGCGCGCGCCGCGCTTGCCGGGAAGGTCAACGGCAGGCTGGTCGACACCAGCCACCGCATCGAGCGCGACG
>Ga0335084_10006579_pt1 | contig 11557 bp, 12 predicted proteins | sample Lox_Sample_44_FD_206721 | JGI IMG/M metagenome (GOLD analysis project Ga0335084, IMG submission 206721) | Soil microbial communities from Loxahatchee National Wildlife Refuge, Florida, United States - Lox_Sample_4.4 | ecosystem: Environmental > Terrestrial > Soil > Wetlands | place: USA...
CAGAAGTCGTTCGCGATCCGCGCCGCCACCCTCGACGTGGCCACCGAGGACAAGAAGGACGCGGCCATGGCCGAGTTCCGCAAGCAGGTCCAGGCCACCTACGAGGGACCGTCCGACAAGAGCATGTGGCGCGAGACGGCGAAAGAGGTCCGCTCGGTCCTGGAGCAGCGGCTGGGCCTGGTAGGCAAGAAGTAACCGTCGGGCTGCTCGACGGATGTTCCTTTCCCCGCGAGCGTGGTGGCTTCGCTCCGAGCGCCGGCTTTGCCGGCGCAACCGCTTCCGGGGGGAGGTTCGGAAGGGGGGCAGAGCCCCCCTCCGAGTCACCTAGCTGACCATGGCGAAGGTGCGCTCGATATTGAGCGCGAGGCCCGCGCGCCAGGGCCGGTAATCGCCGTAGGTCGAGAAGGGCTTCTCGTAGGTGGGAGCGAGCTTGTCCGTGACGCGGCGCTGGACCTCCTCCAGCGTCGCGCCACGGGCGGCCTCCTCGCGGACGGCCTCGACCATGTCGTGGACGTACCCGCGGAATGTGCCGAGCCACTCGCGTCCGGTAGGTTCCCCGTGGCCCATGATGATGTGGGTGAAGTCCAGCTCAGCCAGCCGGTCCAGCGTCCCCGCCCAGTCCTCCGGATAGCCGTCGCCCATGAAGGGCGTCCAGCCGATCAGGGCGTCGCCGGTGATCACCACCTTTTCCTCGGGCAGGTACACGAACACGTCGCCCTCGGTGTGCGCGCGGCCGAGATAGAGGAGTTGGATTTCCCGGTCGCGCCGGTAGAGCTTCATCGTGCGCTCGAAAGCCATGGTGGGTAGCGTGGGCTTGAGCGCCGTCACCTCGGCCAGATACGACTCCGCGAGGCGCAGGTTCTCCCGGAGCCTCTCGCGCTCTCCGTCGCCGGTGGCCTTGGCGATGGCGGCCTTGAGTTGGTTGATTTCCACGGGAACCTGGCGCGCATGATCGCGGATGCGCTTGAGCCCCTTTCGGACCATAGCCTCGCGCGTGATCTGGTTGGTGATGATCTCCGCGCCGGGGTACGCGGCCGGGTAGACCTCGTTGCCGTGCCAGTGGTCCCAGTGGAAATGGGTGTTGACCACGTAGCGCACCGGCTTCGTCGTGATCCCGCGCAGCGCCTCTACGATCACCCGAGCCGCCGACGGCTTGGAGTGCGTGTCCACGATCACTACGCCGTCGTCGCTCTCGATGATCGCGGTATTGGAGTTGACCTTGTAGGCGGGCGCGGCGACCGCGACGCTCACGCCGTCCGCGACCCTCCGGATGTCGAACTTCGCGTCGCCCTTCGTCGGCCCTTCGTGGCTGCAGCAGTCCATGCGGGCGGGGCCCTCCTCAGGGCTTGAGGCCGTACAGGCGGCGCGTATTGTCGGCGAGGATCTTCCGCTTCTGCGCATCCGTGATGTCGCCGCGCTCCTTGATCTCGTCGATCGAGCCTGGGAAGCTGTGGTCCCAGTGGGGAAAGTCCGAGGCGTAGACGATCTGGTTCTCGCCCACCAGCTTCACGGCCTGCGGCAGCAGCCACTCGTCGGCCTCGCAGGAGAAGTAGATGGAGCCGCTCCGGATGTAGTCGCTCGGCTTCTTGCGGAGCGCCGGCGCCTCCTCCGCACGCTTGGCGTACTCGTCGTCCATGCGCTCCATCCAGTAGGGCGCCCAGCCGCAGCCGGCCTCGAGGAAAGCGATGCGCAGGCGCGGGAAGCGCTCGGGAATGCCCTCGTAGACGATGGACGTGATCTGGCGCATCTGGCCGAAAGCGTGGGAGCACGTGTGTGCCTGGATGAAGCGCGGAAAGAGATCCACGCCCGCCCCGCCCAGATGCGAGCCCGACGCGTGTATGCCCAGCATGACGCCCAGGCGGTCGGCTTCTTCGAAGACGGGCAGGAAGCGCTCGTCCCCCAGCAGATGGGTGCCGTCGGCGGCGAGCATCCCTCCGACGTGGCCCAGCTCGCTCACCGCGCGCCGCAGCTCGAGCGCGGCGGCCTTCGGATCCTGCACGGGCAGGAGGGCGACGGACTGGAGCCGCGGGCTGACCTTGATGAACTCCTCGTGCATGAGCGTGTTGTAGGCGCGGCAGAGCCGCACCGCCCACTCGCGATCCTTGAGGAAGCTCATGAAGAGGCCGAGCGTCGGATAGAGCACCGCCAGCTCCATGCCTCCCTTGTCGAGCGCCCGCAGCCATTCGTCGGCATTGCCCGCCCAGTCGTGGAACTTGTCCACGAGCCGCCGGTCCCAGCCGTCGGCGGTGTAGAGGGGGAAGGTGAGCGGGCGCCGGCGATAGGGCTCGTCCAGATACTTGGCGAGCTGCTGATAGGACTCGGTGACGTGGCCGTCGGCATCGAGGACGGTGAAGGCGGATTGGCTCATCGCTTGCCCCTCCAGTGCGGGATCGCATCCGGGTTGACGCAGTGGGCCGGCGCCTCCGCGCGCGCCGCGGCGAGGATCTGCTCGAAGGCGAGCCGGAGATTGGCGCGTCGCCCCGCCTCGCTGTGGCTCACATTGTGCGGCGTGAGGATGAGGCGTTCGGGATCGACGCCGCGCAGCGGGTTCACGGGAGGCAGCGGCTCCTTGACGAAGGCGTCGACGGCCGCCCCGGCTATCCAGCCTTCGTTGAGCGCTCGCGCCAGCGCTTCCTCGTCGGCCATCTCACCCCGCGCCGTGTTGACGAGGAGGGCCGAGGGCTTCATGCGCCGCAGCTGCTTCTCGCCGATGAGACCGCGCGTCTCGTCGGTGAGCGAAGCGTGGAGCGACACGATGTCGGACTCGGCAAGGAGCGTGTCGAGATCGACCAGCGTGGTGTCGAGCGCCTCGGCCCGCGCCATCGAAATATACGGATCGGAGGCGAGGAGGCGCACCTCCCAGTTGACGAGGCGGCGGGCGACGTGCGAGCCCACGCGGCCGAGGCCGACCAGGCCCACCGTCTTGCCGAAGAGGAAGTCGCCGCGATCCTGGCGCTGCGCCCACTCGCCGCGGCGAAGCTTCGCCTCGTTGTGCTTGACGCGCTTGAGGAGCATGAGGATGAGGCCGACGGTCGCCTCGGCGACGGCGATGAAGTTCTCGGGGGTGGGACTATTGGCCACGAGGACGCCGAGTCTCGAGGCGGCGGCAAGGTCGATCTTGTCCGTCCCGATGAAGGGCACGATGACGAGCCTGAGCCGGGGGGCGGCCTCGAGGACGCCGCGGCTGATGGTCTCGAGGTGGGAGGCCAGAATCACGTGGACCTCGCGCGCGGCCTCGATCAGCTCCGCCTCCGTATACGCCGCGCGGCCGGGCTGATCGAGCGGCCGTCCGACGACGACCTCGTGGCCCGCCTCCCGCAGGGGGTTCAGCTCTTCCGGCGCTCCGCTTGGTCCCGTCGCGAGGATCTTCATCACGGCTTCTTGCAGATGACGTTGAGGAGAACCTGTCGCTTCTCGTCCTTGACGATGCGCAGCGCGCGCCTGAGCGCGTCGGGAAGCTGGGCGGGATCCTCCACCCGCTCGCCGTGGCCGCCCGAAGCGCGGCAGACCATCTCGTAGTCGGGCGCCGGCTCGAGGGCGGTGAGCGGCATGGAGTCCGTCTTGACCGCCCAGCCGTCGCGCGCATGCGTCTGCACGGCGCGCTTGACCGCGTTCCACGTCCGGTTGTTGAAGACCACGAAGAGCGCGGGCAGATTGTAGGCGCGCGAGACGAAGTGCGCTGCGGTCGGCGCGCCGAAGATGTACGCGCCGTCGCCGACGCAGCAAATCACCGTCTTGTCCGGCGCCGCCAGCTTGGCCCCGAGCGCCGCGCCGAGGCCCCAGCCGAGCCCGCCCGACGAGGGTGCGGCGAAGTAGCTCCCCGGCTGTCTGAAGGTGGCCTGGGTCGCGTCGAGATCGTATTCGTTGACCACGATGGTCTGCTCGTCCAGCACGTCACCCACGCAGCGCGAGACCCAGGCCATGTCCATCGGCGAGTCGGACTGCACGGCGCGCGCCCGGGCCGCCGCCGCCTCGACGGTGCGGGTGTGCTCGGCTCCCCAGCGCGTGCGCCGCTCCGCCACCACCGCGGCGTCGGCGCGCTGGGCAACGGCTGCGGCCAGCGCTTTGAGCGCGAGGCGCGGCGTCCCGGCCAGCGCAACGTCCATCGCGAAGCCGCGGATCGGATAGCGCGAGAAGAGCGGGTCGACGCCGAGATGAATGATGCGCGCCTCCGGGCGGGGGTGCTTGAGCGCCGGGAACCATGGCACGTCGGACTCGATCACCAGGACGGCGTCGGCCGAGTCCAGGTGAGGCGCGGCGTCGAAACCTGCGTGAAGCGGGTGGTCCTGGGGGAAATTGACGTAGGTGTGGAACTGGTCGAAGACCGGCGCGCCGAGGGCCTCGGCCAGCGCCACGAGCGCCGGGACGGCGCCGGGATCGCGGCCGGCCGCCTTGACGATGATGATCGGGTTGCGCGCGGATGCGAGGATCTGCGCCGCTTCGCCCACGCTCTCCGGGGCCGGCACCAGCGCGCCGGGCTTCACCATGCGGGCGGGATCGGCATACTCGATGGCCTCCTGCCTCTGGGCCAGCACCTCGCGCGGCAGGGTGAGATAGACGGGGCCCTGCGGCTCGGCATGGGCCAGCGTGAGCGCGCGGTCGACCACAGTCTCGAGGTGGGAGGCGCTCCTGAGCTCGTAGTCCCACTTGACGAATTCGCGGACCATGGCCGCCTGGTCGAAGGACTCCTGCGCCCAGTGGATGGGGCGATCGCGGCTGCCGGAGTGTCCCGCCTCCGTGATCGGGTTGCGCCCGGCGCTGAAGAGCATGGGCACGTTGGCGCGCGCGGCATTGATGATGCCGCCCACGGCATTGCCTGCGCCCACGATCACGTGGACCATGACGGCCTGCGCGCGTCCCGCGACCATCGCGTAGCCGTGGGCCATGGCGACGGCGGGAATCTCGTGCGGCACCGTGATCGGCCTTGGAGCGGCCTGGCCCTGAGCTCCCCGTTTCGCGTACGCCTCGATAAGGGGCGCGAAGTCCGTTCCCGCATTGGCGAAGAGATACTCGACGCCGCGCGCGGCGAGGAGCTCCAGGTAGGCTTCGGCGGTGCTCTCGACGGCCGCTCGCTTTAGCATCGCGAACTCTCCTTTGAGTGGAGGAGCTGGGAGGCGAAACGGGGCGAGCTTAGCGCCGGGCGGGAGGGCGGTCAAGGACCAAGGAGAGGCGGACTTCCGAGGCGGAGGGCTAGCGCGGGGCCGGCTTGGTTCCCTTCGCGGATTTGTCCCCTTTTTCGTTCAACGCCTCGACCCGTGCCTGGAGACGCTTGACCAGCTCAGGGTACCCTTGCTGGCGAATCACCCGGTCGAACTGTGAGCGATAGTTGGAGACCAGGCTCAGGTTTTCGACCAGGATGTCGTAGGTGAGCCAGCGGTCCCCCTTGAGCAGCAGACGGGATTCAACCGGCACCTCGCTCCCCTTGTTGGTTATGATCCGCGCCTTTACCACCGCGCGATCGCCGTCTACCTGCTCGCTCACATAGGTGAGACGCTCCCCTCCATACTCATCGATCCGCGAGATATAGGTCTGCTCCAGCAGGTTCGCGAAGAGCTTCGCGAAGTCTTCGCGCTCTGCCTGGGTGCGCTGCTGCCAGTGCTGGCCGAGCACGCGCTGGGCCGTCTCCATTGTGTCGAAGACCTCGCTGGCGAGCTTGCGCACTGCCGCACGCTTCTCGGGTAGCGAGAGGCCGGGATTTTCCAAGACCTTCAGGATCTGATCGGTGTAGGTGCGCAGCTGATCGGTAGGGGCGCCGGCCCAGCTATTCGTGCCAAGGCCGAGCACGAGCGCTGCGGCGAGAAGGATTTTCGCGTACCAGTTCATGCGGTCTCCTGACTGCTCATTGGGTTCTAGGCGTCCTGTTCATTGTACTCTCAGCCGCGCTCCTTGACATCCGGCGGGGTCAGGTCTTGAATTCACGCATGTCGATGGCCGCCACCCCTCGAGGTCGGACCCCGCGCGACGGTATCGATGTCGCCGACCCGTGGACCGCGATCGAGACGTGCTATGCGAAGGGCTGGACCGACGGCCTGCCCGTGGTGCCGCCGACCGAGTCGCTCGTCGACGCCATGCTCGCGGCCGGCACGTGGGCGCCCAGCGACGTCCTGCTCCACGAGCCGGTGCGAGACCGGGCCGTCACCGCGGACAAGGCGGCCATCAATGCGGTGATGGCCGGATGCCTGCCCGAATACTTCCCCGTCGTGGGCGCGGCGCTGCAGGCGATCGGCGACCCCTCCTTCATGCTCCACGGCCCGGCCACGAGTACCGGCGGATCGGCGCTGATGATCGTCGTCAATGGGCCCATCCGTGAGCGTCTCGGGTTGAACGCCAAGGCCAACCTCTTCGGCCCGGGGAATCGGGCCAATGCCACCATCGGACGGTCGCTGCGGCTCGTGCTGCTCAACTGCCTCGATTGCCGGCCCGGCGTCCTCGACAAGTCCACGCAGGGCTGGGCGGGCAAATATTCGCTGTGCTTCGCTGAGGACGAAGCGGCGAGCCCGTGGGAGCCGCTCCATGTGTCTCGTGGCTTCGCGGCTAACCAATCGACCGTCACCGTCTTCGCCGCGGAGTCTGGCCACAACGTCCTCAGTCACGGTACGGCTGACCCGGAGCAACTGCTCGCCTGCTTCACCGACGCCATGGCGGGCCTCGGAAGCATGAGCCCGGGGCGCACGGTGATCGTCTTCGCGCCCGAGCATGCCGCGCACCTCCGAGCCGCCGGCTGGACGAGGCAGCAGACGCAAGCGTGGCTGTACGATCATGCATGGCGCACACTCGCCGATCTCAAGCGCGGAGGGAAGGTAGAACCCGCCTTCTACGCGAGCCCGGCGCTCGTCGACTGGCTGTACCACGACGCGCCCCAAGGGCGCCCAGCGGCGCTTCCCGATGCCGGTGACGTCGCGGGCGTTCAGGACGGCGACGAGACAGTCCGTGTTCACCGGGGCCTCGGACCCGAGGACATCATGCTGACGGTCGGCGGCGGCGATGCGGGCGGGCATTCCGCATTCTTTCCCTCGTGGAGCCGCGGTCGCTCGGTTCCCTTCGTCACCAAGGAGATCCCCCAATGATGCGAATCCTCGACCCGACGCTCGGGCCGCCGCCGGCGGCGGTGGCACTTCCGCGCGCGCCCCGGCCGCATAGTCTCAGCGGCGTGACGCTCGGCCTGCTGGCCAACGGCAAGTCCAATGGCATGGCGCTCCTCGATCGGCTCGTCGAGCGCCTCGGCGAGCGTCACGATATCGGCAACGTGGTCCGCATCGCCAAGACCAATGCGAGCGCGCCGGTGAGCGACCGCGACGCCGAGATGCTCGCCGGGCGCTGTGCCGCGGTCCTCACGGCCATTGGTGACTGAGGGTCGTGCTCGTCGGGCAGTGTGCTCGACGCCATCACCTTCGAGAAGCGCGGCATTCCGGCGGCCGTCGTGATCACCGAGCCGTTCGAGCCCACCGCGCAGGCCATGGCGAGGCTGGCCGGCATGGACGGCTATCCGTACGCGGCCGTGCCGCACCCGTTCGGCAGCCTGAGCCCGGCGGAGGTGCGCGCCCGGGCCGATCAGATCATCGACCGCGTCGAGCGGCTCCTGTTGAAGGACTGAGTGAACACACACACCGTGAAGAGGAGAGCCTGATGGCACTCGGATTCGCATTGTTCGCGGGGACCTCGGCCGACAACATTCGAGCCTCGGCGCGGGAGGCCGAGCAGCTCGGGTACAGCTCCTTCTGGGTCAACCACCCCGGTTCCACGGACGGGCTGGCCGCGCTTGCCCACGCGGCGGGCGAGACCAAACGCCTCGCGCTCGGCATCGGCGTGATCCCGCTGCACACGCGCGGGCCGGAGAGCATTGTCCAGGGTGTGCGCGCCACCAAGCTGCCGCTCGATCGCCTGCTCCTGGGCGTGGGCAGCCCCAATCCCAATTCGCTCGGCCGAGTGCGCGCCGGCGTGGCGGCCCTGCGGTCCGAGCTCACCACGCGAATCGTCGTCGCGGCGCTCGGCCCCAAGATGTGCCGCCTCGCGGGGGAGATCGCCGACGGCGTGCTCTTCAACTGGCTCACCCCCGAGCATGCCCGCATCTCTGCCGACTGGGTGCGCGCCGGCGCCACGGCGGCGGGACGGAAGGCGCCGACGCTCTATGCCTATGTCCGTCTCGCGCTGGGGCCCAAGGGCTGCGAGAAGCTCGGTGAGGAGGGGAGCCGCTACGCGGCGATTCCCGCGTACGGCGCCCACTTCGAGCGCATGGGCGTGAAGCCCGTCGACACGTGCATCGCCGCGCAGAATCCCGGCGAGGTCTCGACGGCGCTCGGCAAGTGGCGAGGCGCGGTGGACGAGGTCGTGCTCCGCGCCATCACCGGCAACGACACCGTCGAGGAGAACCTCGCGCTGCTCCGCGCCGCCAAGCCCACGTAGCGGGCGGCGGGCTAGCCGACCTGGTATTTCTTGATCGTCACCTGATCGAAGGCCAAGCCCAGGCCCGGCTTCTTCGGCACCACGAGCCGGCCGCCTTCGAGGGCGGGCGTTTCCTCGTAGAGCCGGAGCGTCCACGGCATGTACTCGACGGTGAGGCCGTTGGGAATGGCGGCCACCAGGTGCACGTGGATCTCCGGGATGAGATGACTCACCACGGGCAGGTTGAAGGCCTCGGCCATCCCGGCGACCTTCATCCACTGTGTGATGCCGCCCACCCGCAGGAGATCGATCATCACGATGTCGACCGAGCGCGCTTCCAGCAGGTGACGGAAGGGCACGATGCCATAGTGGTACTCGCCGGCGGCGATGGGCGTGATCAGGGCGTCGGCGATTCGGGCGAGGCCGGAATAATCGTCGTGAGCCGCCGGATCCTCCAGCCAGAAGAGCTGGTAGGGCAGGATGCGGTGCCCCACCTCGATGGCGTGGTGCACACTCCAGAGCTGGTTGATGTCGCACATGAGGTCGATGTCGGGTCCGATGGCCTCGCGCATGACGCGCACGCGCTCGACCGATGCCGCCATGGTCGGCTCGCTCCCGCACTGCATCTTCATCTGCCGGAAGCCCATGTCAACGAGCCGCGGGCCCGCCTTGGCGAGATAGTCCAGGGGATGCTGCCGCATGAGGGCGCCGCTTGCATAGGTTGGCACGCGATCGCGCAGGTCCCCGAGGAGCGCGCACACGCTCTTGCCCGCGGCCTTGCCCTTGAGATCCCAGCACGCGATGTCTACTGCCGAGAGCGCGAGCGCGAAGATACCGCCGGGGCCCGAGCTGCCCGCGGCGCGGCGCAGCTTGGCGGCGATGGCCTCGACCTGGGTCGGGTCGTCGCCGATGATGAGCCGCGCGAGCGCGTCCACCGCTGCCTTGAGAGCCGGAGTGAGCGTGCCGCCGAAGAAGGTGAGGCCGAGTCCCACGAGTCCCTCATCGGTGCCCAGCTCGAGGGTGACGAATTCGCGCGTGTCGGTGGGCTCGGGCAGGCCGACGACCAGCGGGTTATCCGCGGGCGTGCGCAGCACTCGCGTGGTGACGTGGGTGATCTTCATCGGCGGGACCTTTCTCTTCGCCCGGGGTTCAGAAGGCCAGGAAGCTCTTCAGCGCGGCCAGCACCGCCTCGGGATTGTCTTCGTGGAGCGTGTGCACCGCGCGCGGAATCTCGACGAAGCGGCCGTGCGGCAGCTCTTTCGCCATGCGCTCGGCCACTTCGCGATCGAGGATGGGACTCGATTCGCCGCGGAGCACGAGGGTCGGAACGGTGATGGATCGCAGGACAGCCCACCAGTCCAGATCGAGCTGCGAGCGCCGCTCCTTCACGCTCGGATGCCAGGCCCACACGATGGCGCCGTCGGGGCGCAGCCGGAGGCTGTGCGACGCGACCCACCGATAGTAGTGGATGCCGGGATACGGGTTCCCGCGATAGAGGTGCTGAGCCGCCTGCTCGATGCTCTCCCACGTCTCGGGCTCGGGCGGCCCCGCCGGGGCCTGCGCCGCGCGCTTGCTGATCTCGGGACCGATGTCGACGATCACCAGCTTCTGCACGCGATCGGGCCGCTTGGACGTGAAGTAGATGGCGTTGCGGCCGCCCATCGAAAGCCCGACGAGCACGAAGGGAGGAAGGCCGAGCTGATCCACGACGCCCGAGATGTCGTCGAAAGACACGATGGCGTTGTAGACGTCGGCAGGGTCGCTATCGCCGTGGCCGCGCTGGTCCATCGCGTAGACGTGGAAGTGCGGCTGGAGCGCGATGCTGAGGGTGTCCCACGCGTGCGCATGCCCGGTGAAGCCGTGCAGGAGCACGAGGGGGGTGCGGTCGCCGCCGCCCCAGTCGAGCACGTGGAGCCGCAGGCCGTTGACGACTACGTCACGATCGAGCGGTCGAAGGAGGTTCATCGGATCCGGGGCGCATGATAGCAGGATTGGCGGGCGGGCTCCACCGCTTGACGCAGGTCCGCCGCCGGCGCAAGATCGGGCGCTGCTCGAACTCGCCCGCGAAAGGGGATAGGCCATGGATATCGGCTGCCATCTTCCTACTCAGGGGCCTCTGGCCACGCGCGAGGCGCTCGTGACCTTCGCGCAGGAGGCGGAGAAGCGCAACGTCGCGTCGCTCTGGATCAGCGATCACGTCATCTTTCCGCGGCAGGCGACCGGCAACTATCCAGGTGGGCGCTTTCCGCACCCGCCCGACAAGGCCTACCTCGAGCCCGTGGTGGCGCTCACCGCGGCCGCCGTCTGCACCACGCGCGCGCGCCTCGGGTCCTCGGTCTTCATCCTGGGCCATCGCCATCCGGTGGTCATGGCCAAGATGCTCACGAGCATCGATGCACTGTCCAGTGGGCGGCTGATCTGCGGCATCGGCGTGGGCTGGTGGAAGGAGGAGCTCGAGATCCTGGGCGCGCCCTTTCACGCACGCGGCCGCCAGGCCGACGAGATCCTGCGCGTCTTCAAGGCGCTGTGGACAGAGGAGAACCCGTCCTTCGCCGGCGAGTTCTTCCACTTCCGTGACATCGGCTTCGCGCCCAAGCCCGTGCAGAAGCCGCACCCGCCCATCTGGGTCGGCGGCGACAGCCCCGGCGCTTTCCGCCGGGTAGTTACGCTCGGCGACGGCTGGCATGCCACGTCGAAGACACCAGCCGAGCTCAAGGACGCCCTCGCGCGGTTGCGCGCCGTGGCCGACGCGGGGCGGCGCCCCTTCGAGAGCATCGAGCTGTCCCTCCGCTTCACGCTCACCGACAAGCTCCTCGCCGAGGGGCCTCAGGCCGTGGTGGATGTTCTCGGTGAGTACAAGCGACTCGGCCTGACCCACGTGCTGATCGACTTCCGCCGCGACGACCTCGCGAAGATGCTCGAGCTTCTGGAGCTTGTGACCGGCACCGTCCGGCCGGCCGTCGACCGCGCCTGACGACGCCCGCGCTGATGCGGTCTAGAAGCGGAGGGCGAGGCCGCCCATGACGGTGCGGGGGTTGCCCGGCGTGTAGTTGATGTCGTTCACGCCCTGGGGCGGCTCGCCCGGCAGCCGCGACGTGTTGTAGAACTGGGCTTCGCGCCAGTCGATGTTGAGTATGTTCTCGACGTTCACGAAGGCGTCGATCGAGGCACTCCC
>Ga0335084_10006580_pt1 | contig 11556 bp, 11 predicted proteins | sample Lox_Sample_44_FD_206721 | JGI IMG/M metagenome (GOLD analysis project Ga0335084, IMG submission 206721) | Soil microbial communities from Loxahatchee National Wildlife Refuge, Florida, United States - Lox_Sample_4.4 | ecosystem: Environmental > Terrestrial > Soil > Wetlands | place: USA...
GACCTCGAACGGATCGCGGCGATCGGCGAGCGCTTCTTCGCCGCGGTCGTCGATCCGTCGACGCTGCCGCCGCCGGCCCCGAACACGTTCCAGACGGGCTACACCTACCTGTACTCGGACCGGCACGTGATCGCGTACAACCTCGACGAGCCGGGTATGGAACGCCTGCAGGGGCCGGCGCTGCCCTACGAGCACGCGATGGTCGGCGCGCGCACCGCCCACGAGTGGGCGCACCTGGCGGATACAGCGGGCTACGTGCGCCGCGTCGCCGCGCCCGACGACTGGGCGGCGCTGCGCGCCGAGTTCGCCGCCCTGATCGAGGACACGATCGCGCAGGCGCCGGCAGCCGTGCGGCGCGCGACGGCCGCCGATCTCGCCGCCCTCAGCGATGGCAGGCCGCTCGGCGTCGCCCTCGGGCGCGTGCTGGTGACCCGCATGCCCGACTACCGCGCGAACCTGGTGGCGCGCGGCCTCATGACCGACGTCGAGGCGGAGACCTACGTGCGCCACAACGTTCGCACGCTGCGCGGCGAGTACCCGCCGGCCGGGATGTGGCGGTTACTGCTGCGTTACATGTTCGAGTACCAGTATCTCCAGCCCGCGCTCGGCCTCACGCGCATGGAGGATCCGCGCGCGTACTTCGTCCATAGCACTGGCCTGGTGGACGACTTCTTCGCGCCCGGGATCGTCGACGAGGCGCGGTTCGACGCCCTCGCCGGCGTGGTAGCACGCCTGTGCGCCTGCTACGCGATCGACCCGGAGAAGCTCCGCTTCGCATGACAGCGCCCGTTCGGATCGGTAGAATCCGTGCGTGCGGCTTGCCGCCATCGACCTCGGCTCGAACTCGGTGCACATGGTGGTGGCCGACGTCTCGCCGGACGGCCGCATCCAGGTCGTCGATCGCGTGAAGGAGATGGTCCGCCTCGGCAAGCGGGCCTTCACGACCGGCGCCCTCGGCAAGGAGACCACCGAGCTCGCGGCCCGCGCGGTGACCACCTTCGGCCGACTCGCCCGCGCCCGTCACGTCGTCCGGCTGCGCGCGGTCGCGACCAGCGCGGTGCGCGAGGCTCGCAACGGGGCCATGTTCATTCGCCGGCTGCGGCGGGAGACGGGCCTCCCGATCGACGTCATCTCCGGGCTCGACGAGGCACGGCTCATCTTCAAGGCCGTCCGCCACGCGATGGGCCTCGAAGGGGGGCCGCACCTCCTGATCGACGTCGGCGGCGGCAGCGTCGAGCTGACCCTCGCCGAGGAGGGGCGCCCCCTCTGGATGCGCAGCGTTCCCCTGGGTGTCGCGCGGCTCTCCGAGCGCTTTCTCACCAGCGACCCGCCGACCGGGCGCCAGGTGCGCCAGCTCGAGCGCCATCTCGAGCGGACCATCGGCGACCTGCTCGATCGCGCCCGGCGCCGGGGCGTCGTCGGCGCGATCGGGACGTCGGGGACGATCAACACCCTCGTCGCCATGGCGCGGGCCGCCCGCGGCGAGGACGTCGGACGGCTCCACGGCGCCGACGCCACCCCACAGGAGCTGCGCCAGCTCCGCCGCAAGATCGTGTCCGCCCCCGCCGACAAGCGAGCGGAGCTGCCGGGCATGGACACGAAGCGCGTCGATCTCATGCCAGCCGCGGCCGTCCTACTCGACTTCATCCTGTCGCGCTCGGGGGTCTCGGAGCTGCGCGTGTGCAGCTGGGCGCTGCGCGAGGGGGTGCTCCTCGAGCTCGCGCGCGTGAACGGCGCGTCGGCCAGCGTGCGGGTCGGACGCCGGCGATCGATCACCGCGCTCGCGCACCACTACGCCGGCGACAACATGCACGGACGCCAGGTCGCGCGGCTCGCGCTCGCGCTCTTCGACGCGACGGCTCCCGCGCTCGGGCTGTCGCCGTCGAGCCGCGAGCTGCTGGAGTACGCGGCGCTCCTGCACGACATCGGGCACGCGGTCGATCATCACCGCCATCAGCGGCACTCGTACTACCTCATCCGCAATTCCGAGCTGCTCGGCTTCGAGCCGGAAGAGATCGACGTGATCGCGCTCGTCGCACGCGGCCACCGCAAGCAGGTGCCGCGCGTGTCCGATCCGGAGCTCGAAGCGCTGCCCGGATCGAAACGGAAGGTTGTGCGAGGACTTGCCGCTCTGTTAAGAGTTGCTGACGCACTGGACCGGACCCATTTCGGTGTGGTCAAACGCCTGGACGTCTCCCGGGCGGGCGGCCGTCTGTACATCGGGGTCGACGCAGGCGGGGAAAATGCGGAATTAGAGCTGTGGGCCGCCGAACGACGACTCGACCTGCTCTCGCGCCTGCTCGACCGTCCGGTCGTGCTCCGCACCCTGTCTCCCTCGAAGCGCGTCGCCGCACGTCGAGCTTCCTGAGCGCCACCGGCAAGGGTCGCATCGTCCTCACGAAGCCGCACCCGTATCCGGGACGGCTGATCGCGGTCGAGGGCATCGACGGTTCGGGCAAGTCGACACAGCTCCTCCTCCTCGAGCGCTGGCTCATCGCGCAGGGCTATCGCGTCCACTTCACGGTCTGGAACTCGTCGCCGCTCGTGCGCCGGTCGATGAAGCGCGGCAAGAAGAAGGACTTCCTCACGCCCACCACCTTCAGCCTGCTGCACGCGGTCGACTTCGCCGATCGCCTGACCTACCAGATCGTGCCGCCGCTCAAGGCCGGCATGATCGTGCTCGCCGATCGCTACGTGTACACGGCCTTCGCGCGCGACGTCGCGCGAGGCGTCCATCCCGACTGGGTGCGCGCCGTCTATCGCTTTGCGCCACGGCCGGACCTCACCTTCTATTTCCGCGTCCCGATCGAGGTCTCGCTCGAGCGGCTCCTCGCCGGGCGCACGAAGCTCAAGTACCACGAGGCCGGCATGGACGTCGGGCTGGCGGCCGATCCGACCGAAAGCTTCCGCCTCTTCCAGAGCCGCGTGCTCGACAACTACGACAAGCTGACCGCGGAGTTCCGCCTCCGCGTGCTCGATGCCGCGGGCGACATCCCCTCGCAGCAGAGGATCGTCCGCAACGACGTGGAACAGATGCTCGAGAGCTATGACGGCCCTCGCGTGGAGCAACCCCCCTATGTCCGCCCGCGCCGCGAAGCCCGGTAAGTCCTGGTTCGGCCACGGCCTTCCCTACATGACGATGGGCTCGCTCCCGGGCCACTTGATCGTCATCGAGGGGACCGACAGCGTCGGGCGCTCGACCCAGATCGAACGCCTCTCGCCGTGGCTCGAGCTCGAGGGCTACGCCGTCAGCAACACCGGGTGGACGCGCTCGCCGCTGCTCTCCGAGACCATCAACGAGGCGAAGGCCGGTCACGAGCTCACCACGACGACGATGAGCCTGCTCTACGCCGCCGACTTCGCCGATCGCGTCGAGCATCAGATCATTCCGGCCCTCAAGGCCGGCTTCATCGTCATCGCCGATCGCTACATGTACACGGTTTTCGCGCGCAACGCGGTCATGGGCATGGACGCCGAGTGGACCCGGCAGCTCTTCGGCATGGCGCTCGTTCCCGACCTGGTGCTCTATCTCGAGATCGACGTCGAGCACCTGATTCCGCGCGTGCTCGAGGGCAAGGGCATGGACTACTGGGAGTCCGGAATGCACCTGGCCCTCGGGAGCGACATCTTCGATTCGTTCACGCGCTATCAGACCCAGCTGATCGAGGAATACAATCGGCTCGGCCGCCACTACCACTTCACGAACGTCGACGCGCGCCGCTCGATCGACGAGATCCAGACCGACCTGCGCACCCACATCTCGTCGTATCTCCAGCGCAGCCGCGAGCGCGAGGCCCGGCGGACCCGGGCGTCGCTGCGCGCGAGCGACGGGCGCGCGCGACGGGGCTGATCGTGGGTGGACGACGGGCCGCGAAGCGCCCCCGCGTATCGGGTGACGATCCGGTCGGCGCCGTCGCGCGCGACGCGATCGCCTACTATCTCCAGGCGCTGCAACGCCAGACGGCCGCCGCACGTGCCGGGCGCGTCGAAGGGGTGCACCAGCTCCGGGTCGCGACGCGACGGCTGCGGGCGGCGCTCGCGCTCTTCGAGTCCGCGCTGCCGCGCCGCGCGGCCAAGTACGCGAGCGAGGAGCTGGCGTGGCTCGGGCACACGACCGGCCCCGTGCGCGATCTCGACGTGCTCGCCGCGGCGGTCGCGAAGCAGGGGCGGCGGCTCATGGCCGACGGCGCGCCGGCGACCGTGCTCATGCGACACGTGCGCGAGCAGCGCGCCGCCGCCCATGCGATCCTCGTCGACGCGCTCGACGCGCCTCGCATGCGGCGGCTCGTGGGGCGCCTCACGGCTCTCGCGGGATCCGCGACGCCGAAGGGCGCCGGCACCCCCTGTCGCACGGCGGCGCCGGCGCTCATTCGTCCGCTCATCCGCTCGGTGCGCCGCGCGGGACGCGGCCTCGAAGAAGACGCGTCGGCCGAGGAGCTGCATGTGCTCCGCGTGCGGGCGAAACGGCTGCGCTATGCGCTCGGCTCGCTCGACGGGCTCGGCGGTGCGAAGATGCAGACGCTCACCAAGCGCCTGACCGAGCTCCAGGAGCTGCTGGGCGAGCAGCGCGACGCCGTCAGCCAGCGGGTCTGGCTGCGCGCCGAGGCGGGCGCGTTCGCCGGCGAGCCCGAGACCCTGCTCGCCATCGGCGCGCTGTGCGAGATCCTGCGGCGCCGCGCGCGGCGGCTCGCGCGGCGTGTCCCCGCGGCCCGCGATCGCGTCACGCGCCGCAAGCTCGTCGCGGCCGTGCTCCGCGAGCTCGGCGCCCCGACCGAGTTCCGGCACGCCGCATGAAGCTCTACCTCCTGCGCCACGGGATCGCCGAGAACGCCGCGCCGGGTGGGACCGACCGCGACCGGCACCTGACCCCGCGCGGCCAGCTCCGCATGCGGCGCGCGGCGATCGGCCTGCGCCGGCTCGTGGCGCGTCTGGACGCACTCTACACGAGCCCGTATCCGCGTGCCGCCGAGACGGCGGCGATCGTCGCCGCGGTGATGCCCCGGGGCCTCAAGCCGCAGGAGCTCGACGCACTCGCACCGGACACGTCGGCCATCGACATCGTGCGGGCCCTGCGCACGATGCGGCGCGAACGCGTCATGCTGGTCGGGCACGAGCCGAGCCTCTCGTCGGCGGCCTCCCTCCTCCTCACCGGATCGGCCGACGGGGTGCGCATCGAGCTGAAGAAGGGCGGCTGCATCGCCATCGCCCTGCGCGCCCCCGCTCCGCGCGCCGCCGTGCTCGAGTGGGTCGCGACCCCGCGCGCGATGCGGCGTCTCGGTCGCACGTCCACGAAGGCGTGAGATCTTGACTCGCGGCCGGTCGCGTGAGACGGCCGCGTCGTGGACCGGGACAACCTGCTGCTCCTCATGGACCGCAACATGCAGGAGATGTATCGCGAGATGGCGCGCTGGACGCCGGGCGGCTTCGTCGTCGAGCGCGGTGGGCTCGTCATGGTCGGCGCGCCGCTCGGCACGGTCGTGACCAACATGGCGATCGTCGCGGGACCGACCGACGTCGACACGATCCGCTGCGAGACCGAGCGCGTCTACGGCACCGCGCTGCCGTTCTCGATCCACACGCGCGCGCACGCCGACGTCGCCCTCGAGGCGGCGCTCGTGGCGGGCGGCTATCACGAGATCGCCTCCACGCCCGGCATGGTCGTGCGTCCCGGAGAGTGCCGGCCGGGCCCAGCACCCGACGAGCTCGACGTGCGTCCCGTCGTCGACGACGCGAGTCGCGCGGCCTACGCGGAGGTGATGGCAGAAGCCTACGCGACCTACGGCTCACCCGAAGAGTCGACGCGGTCCTACTTCGCACGTCTCGAGTCGGTGGCGAGCGAGACGACGCAAGCCTACCTCGGGTTCGTGGACGGCAGCCCGGTGTCGGGCGCGACCCTCTACCTCTCGCACGGCATCGGCGGCGTCGGCTGGGTGGGAACGCGGCCCGGCGCGTTCGGCCGCGGCTACGGCACCGCGCTCACCCGGCGCGTGGTCGACGAAGGATTCCGGCGCGGCGTACCGCTGCTCAATCTCCAGGCGTCGCCGATGGGCGCGCCCGTGTATCGGCGGATGGGGTTCGCGACGCCGACCCACTACCGCATGTTCATTCGCGTCGCCTAGGCCGCCACCATCACCTGGTGCGCCCGCGGCGAGGCGATCGTGCCGACCGTCTTCGCGAACTCGTCGGACGACACCACCTTCTGGGAGCGCGCCTCCTCGCGCATCACGTCGGAGAGCGAGAGCAGCCCCACGAGATGACCCGCGTCGTCGACCACCGGAAGCCGGCGCACCCGCGCCGCCGCCATCTGCTTCAGCGCGTCCTTTACGGACTGGTCCGGAGTGCAGGTGTGCACGACCCGGCTCATGGCGATCGAGACCGGCACCTCCATCAGTGGGCGCCCCTGTGTGTACGCGCCCATGCACGCATCGCGATCGGTCACGACGCCAACGACGCGCTCGCCGGCCTCTTCCGGAACCGTCACCGGCACGATGCCGCAATCGCGCTCCCACATGATCTGGGCCGGGACGTTGAGCGAATCGTGCTCGCGACACGTGGCGACGTTGCGGCTCATCAGTTGTTCGACCCGTTCGGGCTTCATGCTCGGATCTCCTTTCACTCGGTCGAATTGGCGGCCGTGCGGCGCGGCGCCCAGGTGGCGAAGAGGCTGTTGTCGTCGGACCAGGCGTAGGTGGCGCGGCCACCGCGCAGCTTCTGCAGCTCGCGCACGATGCGATGTGCCAGCTTCTGGGACGTGGTGAGAACCTCCAACCCGTCGCGGTCACGCTCGACCGAGACCACGCGGCGCTCGGGCTGGGTACGCATGGCGCGGGCGGCCACGTTGTGGATGCGGGCGCGAACGAGCGCCTCCTGCGTCGGCGACATCGGCCCACGGATCAGCACGCGCCCGAAGTACTGCCCCTCGCGGGCCAGCCTGCACGCGGGACAGACGACCCACCGCACGCGATCGAGCAGCGCGGAGCCGACCGAGCCCCGGCGCCACACGCGGCGCGTGAAGACGGCGCCGCAGCGCTCGCACGCCGCCGGCTCGCGGAGCCGCCCGCCGCTCCGCTCGGCGGCCCGCGCCTTCCCGGTCGAGGACTGGCTGCGATTGAGGCTCCGGATGAGTCCTTTTGTCTTCGCTGACGACATAGCCGCGTCCTCGAAAGCAGCGCGCGTGCCATAGCTGGCGCCTTCGAAAGTCGATGGCGGCCTCCCATTGCCGGCAACCGGGACTGGGGATAGTCCCGGGGATGGGAAAGGCCACAGGCCTGGTCCCCGAGATCGCCTGGCACGATCGCTGCACGACTTCGAATCATGAGACTTCGCCGACTTCTGGTGCCCCACGATCTCTCGACCCACGCCGACCGGGCGCTGAAGGTGGCTGCCGGCCTCGCCGGGCCGTCGGGGAAGCTGCTGGTCCTGCACGTGGTCGTTCCGATCGTCCCGATCGCGGACATGAGCGCGGCAGGCGGTTTCTACATTCCGCTCGGCGATCTCGTCGCGAGCGCCAGGAAGCATCTCGAGCGCGTCGTACGTCGTGTCGGCGGGCGAAGAGGGCCGAAGATCCGGATCGAGGTCGTCGCGGGCGATCCGCATCGCCGCATTTTGGACGAGACTCGCGGCATGGATGCCATCGTCATGTCCACGGTGGGACGCACCGGCCTGTCCCACCTGGTGATGGGGAGCGTGGCGGAACGGGTGGTGCGACACAGCCCGATCCCGGTGCTCACGCTTCGGCCGGACGTCGCACGGCGCGCGGGTCGCATGCGTCCCACCCCGATCCGCCGCCGTGCCGCGCGCCGGCGCTGAGCCGGCCATCTTTGCGTCGGTGACCGCCGTCGTGGTCACATGACGACGCATGGCCCGCGCGCGCACGATCCGCTTCCTCGGTGCGGCCGGTACGGTCACCGGGTCGAAGCATCTGGTGACGATCGACGAGGGCAGCGTGCTCCTCGATTGTGGCCTCTTCCAGGGGTTGAAGGCCCTGCGCCTGCGCAACTGGCAGCCGCACCCGTTCGATGCCGCGCGCCTTCGCGCCGTCGTCCTCAGCCACGCGCACTTGGATCACTGCGGCGCCCTGCCGCTCCTCGTGCGAGCCGGGTTCAAGGGGCCGATCCATTGCACGCCGGGCACCAAGGATCTGGTCGAGGTGATCCTCCTCGACGCTGCCCACCTGCAGGAGGAGGAGGCGGAGATCGCCAACCGCTACGGCTACTCGAAGCACACGCCGGCGCTGCCGCTCTACACGACCGACGACGCGAAGGCGGCGCTCGGGCTGCTCCAAATGCACGCGTACGGGCAGCCGTTTCGCGTCATCGACGCGATGAGCGCCGTGTACCATCGCGCGGGGCACATCCTCGGCGCCGCGACCGTGACGCTGGATCTCGAGCGACCCCCGCGGCGCCGCCTGGTCTTCTCGGGCGACCTCGGCCGCTGGAACCGTCCCATCATTCGCGACCCCGAGCTGGTGAAGGACGCCGACGTGCTCCTCGTCGAATCGACCTACGGCGATCGCGTGCACACGCCCGATCCCGAAGGGGCGCTGGCCCGCGTCGTCCGCGAGGCGGCCGCGCGCGGCGGCGCGCTCATCATCCCGGCCTTCGCCGTCGGGCGGACGCAGGAGCTCATCTGGACGCTGCGCCGGCTCGAAGAAGCCGGTACGGTTCCGTCGTTGCCGGTCTTCGTCGACAGCCCGATGGCGATCAACGTGACGGAGATCTACTGCCGGCATCCCGAGGATCACGACCTCGACATGAAGCTCCTGGCCGACGCGACGCATTCTCCGCTCCGGTGCCGGGAGTATCACCTCGTCCGGACGGCGGAGGAATCGAAGGCGCTCAACGCGCGCGAGGGCCCGTTCATCATCATCTCGGCGAGCGGCATGGCGACCGGCGGGCGCGTGATCCATCATCTGAAGGCACGTCTTCCCGACGAACGTACCACCGTTCTGCTGCCGGGGTTCCAGGCGGCCGGCACCCGCGGGCGTGCCTTGCACGACGGCGCGCGCGAGGTCCGGATCCACGGCACGAGCGTCCCGGTGCGGGCCACGATCGTCACGCTCGACGGCTTCTCGGCGCACGCCGATCGCGACGAGATCCTGCGCTGGCTGGGTGGATTCGAACGCGCACCAAGAGAAGTCCTCGTCGTGCACGGCGAGCCGCAGGCCTCCGACTCGCTCGCGGCCCTCTTGCGTGCGCGGCTCCGCTGGAACGCGCGAGTCGCGCAGGACGGCGAGACGGTGACGCTTGCGTGATGGACATGCTCGGCCCCGACTCACCGGCCGTCCGGCTCGCCGTCGCGCTCGGCGTCGGGCTCCTCATCGGGCTCGAACGCGAGCGCCGCAAGGGAACCGGACCATCGCGCGGTGCGGCCGGCGTCCGCACCTTCGCCCTCGCCGGGGCGGCGGGCGCGCTCAGCCTGGGCGTCGGCGGCGAGGCCGTGCTCGCCGCGGCGGCGTTCTTCCTGGCGCTGCTGGCGGCGCTCGCGTACCGGCGGACGGCGGCGTCGGACCCGGGTCTCACGACCGAGATGGCGCTGCTGACCACGCTGCTCTTGGGGGCGCTCGCCATGCGGCAGCCGGCGCTCGCCTCGGGCGGCGGGGTGGCCGTGGCCATCGTGCTCGCCTCGCGACAGCGGCTGCACCGCTTCATCCGGGGCGCGCTCACCGAGCAGGAGCTGCACGACCTCCTCCTGTTCGCCGCCGCCGCTCTGATCGTCCTCCCGCTGACGCCCGATCGCGCGCTCGGCCCGTACGCCGTCCTGAACCCCCGCACCCTCTGGCGCCTGGTCGTCCTCGTGCTCGGCATCCAGGGCGCGGGACACATCGCCGTGCGCGCCCTCGGCGCGCGCTTCGGCCTCCCCGTGGCGGGGTTCGCGTCGGGGTTCGTCTCGAGCTCCGCGACGATCGCGACCCTGGGCGCCCGGGCGCGCAAGCATCCGGCGCTCACCCGCGCCGCCGTGTCCGGCGCGGTCCTCTCGACCCTCGCCACGTTCGTGCAGATGGTCCTCATCCTGTGGGCGGCGTCGACCGCCGTGCTGCAGGCGATGGCGTGGCCCCTCGCGTTCGGCGGCCTGGTCGCCGCCGCCTACGGAGCCGTGTTCGCGGTGCGCGGATCGCATCCCGTCGCCGGCGACCGCGGCAAGCCGGGACGCGCCTTCGAGCTGCGGACGGCGCTCGCCTTCACGGCGACGATCTCGATCGTCCTCGTGGTCGCGGCCGCGCTCGACGATGCGCTCGGAGAGCGCGGCGTGCTGGCGGCCGCCGCCGCGGCAGGGTTCGCCGACACGCACGCGGCTGCGATCTCCGTCGCATCGCTCGCGAACGTCGGGCGGCTCGACGCGGCGGGCACCGTCCTGCCCATCCTTGCGGGGCTCAGCACCAACACCGTCACGAAGATCGTCCTCGCGACCACCGCGGGCGGTTCACGCTTCGCGTGGGAGGTCGTGCCCGGCCTGGTCGCCGCGGTGGTGGCAGCCTGGGCCGGAGTGCTGGTCCACCTCGCGCGCTGATCGGACGGCTCACGGCTTCACGGCGACCTTCAGCACGCCGTCGCGCCGCTCGCCGAAGAGCTCGTAGCCCTCGACGATCCGATCGAGCGAGACCTGGTGCGTGAGCAGCGGCGTCAGATCGAGGCGACCGTGCTCGACCAGCGCCATCAGACGTCGCATGCGGTCCTTCCCCCCGGGGCACAGGGTCGTGACGAGGCGATGATCGCCGATGCCGGCCGCGAACGCGTCGTAGGGCAGCTCGAGCTTGCCGGAATAGACGCCGAGGCTCGAGACCGTCCCGCCCGGCCGCAGGCAGCGGAGGGCGGTCTCGAAGGTCTGCTGCGCGCCGAGCGCCTCGATCGACACGTCCGCGCCGCCGCCCGTCAGCCGCTTCACCTCGGCCACCACGTCGACGGCCCGGTGGTCGAGCACCACGTCGGCGCCCATGCGGCGTGCCATCGCGAGCCGTGCCTCGTCACCGTCGACGCCGATCACGAAGGCGGCCCCCATGAGCTTCGCGCCCGCGGTGGCGCACAGGCCGATGGGACCCTGCGCGAGCACGACGACGGCGTCGCCGATGCGGATGCCGGCTGATTCGGCGCCGCCGAGGCCGGTCGACGCGATGTCGGCACACAGGACCACGTGGTCGTCGGTCAGGCGGGCAGGGATCCTGGCCAGGTTCGCCTGGGCGGCAGGGACGAGCAGGTACTCGGCCTGGGCGCCGTTGATCGTGTTGCCGAAGCGCCAGCCGCCGATCGCCTCGGTGTCGTCGCCGTGGCCGCACTGCGAGAGATGGCCCGAGAGGCACGCGTTGCACTGCCCGCAGGGCGTGATCGCCCCGACCAGCACGCGGTCACCGATCGCATACCCGGTGACACCGGCTCCGAGCTCTTCGACGACCCCCACCGGCTCGTGTCCGATGACCAAACCCGGACGAACCGGGTACTCGCCGCGGACGATGTGGAGGTCGGTGCCGCAGATGGTCGTGAGCGTGATCCGGATCACGGCCTCGCCGGCGCCGGCGGGCGGTCGGTCCACCTCCTGCACCCGGATGTCGGTGGGACCCCG
>Ga0335084_10006581_pt1 | contig 11556 bp, 9 predicted proteins | sample Lox_Sample_44_FD_206721 | JGI IMG/M metagenome (GOLD analysis project Ga0335084, IMG submission 206721) | Soil microbial communities from Loxahatchee National Wildlife Refuge, Florida, United States - Lox_Sample_4.4 | ecosystem: Environmental > Terrestrial > Soil > Wetlands | place: USA: Florida...
GTTGCGCGACACGGCGGAAGGCGGCGTGCAGGAGAGCGCCGACCTTGCTGCGCGCTGGCACGGACGCGGTCGATTGGGCTACGCCATCACGCCGCGCTTCGCGGCGACGTCGACGCCGCGCCAACTCGCGCTCGCGGGTGAGCTCGCAAGGATGCGACCTGAGCTTCATGTCCAGAGCCATGTCGCCGAGAACGTCGATGAAGTGCGCTGGGTCAAGGAACTCTATCCCGAGGCGCGCAGTTACCTCGATGTCTACGATCGCGCCGGGCTGCTGCGCGAGCGCTCCGTGTATGCGCACTGCATCTGGCTCGATCGGGACGATCGGCAGCGCATGCAGGCCTCGGGCGCTGCGGCAGCAGTCTGTCCGACGTCGAACCTGTTCCTTGGCAGCGGCCTGTTCGACTTTCGCGCTGCCCTCGATGCGGGAATGGCGATCACCCTGGCCACGGACGTCGGCGGCGGACAATCGTTTTCGATGCTGGCGACGATGCGTGCGGCGCACGAGGTTGCGCGCCTGAGGGGAGAACCGTTGAGCGCCGCGCAACTCTGGTACTGGGCTGGCCGCGGCGGCGCCGTTGCGCTCGGCTGGCAGGACCGCGTCGGCCACTTGCAACCCGGTTTCGATGCAGACATCATCGTGCTCGATCCGCGCGCCACGCCGTTGGTGGCCCGCCGCACCGCGCGCGCGAAGAGTTTCGAGGAGATGCTGTTCGCGCTGATCGTTCTCGGCGATGACCGCGTCGTGCGCGAAACCTTCATCGCGGGACACCCCTCGAAGACCGGACGGGAGGTCATCGCATGACCTTGCAGCGAATCCTGAGCCAGGCGCTGCGCATGACGCTGCGCGACTGGCGCGCAGGCGAGTTGCGCCTGCTCGCGGCGGCGCTGGTGATCGCCGTCGCGGCGGTGACGAGCGTCGGCTTTTTCGTCGACCGCATCGGCCTGGGGCTCAAGCGCGATGCGACCCAGCTGCTCGGCGCTGACGTGGTCGTCTCCAGTGACCAGCCGATCAGTGCAGAGCTGAGCGACCGCGCGCGCCGCGACGGCCTGCAGATCGCGAACACCGTGACGTTTCCGAGCATGGCGATCAGCGCTGCCAATCCGCGCCTGAATTCGCTGTCGGCGATCAAGGCAGTCTCGCCCGGATATCCGCTGCGCGGCGCAGTCCGCGTCCAGCAGAATCTTGCCGTGCCCGACCGCGAGGCCCGGCGCATTCCCGAGGCGGGAACTGTCTGGATCGATGCGCAGATTGCGGTGCAGTTGCGCATCGGCGTGGGCGACCCTTTGAAGCTGGGCGAGGCGACGTTCAAGGTAACCGAGCTGATCTCGGTCGAACCCGATCGTGGCGCGGGATTCCTGAACTTCGCGCCGCGTGTGATGCTCAACCTCGCCGACCTGCCGGCGACGCAGCTGATCCAGCCCGGCTCGCGCGTGACGTACCGGTTGCTGGTCGCAGGCGAACGCGATGCGGTGCGCGCCTACTCGGCGTGGTTGAGCGAACGTCTCGGGCGCGGCCAGCAGATCGAGTCGCTCGAAGGAGGGCGGCCGGAGATGCAGCGCACGCTCGAGCGCGCGCAGCGGTTCCTCGCGCTGGTGGCGCTGCTTGCCGCGATGATCGCCGCGGTTGCGGTCGCCGCTGCTGCGCGCCGGTTTTCGCTGCGACATCTCGACTCGTGCGCCATGATGCGATGCCTCGGCGTCGTGCAACGGGACATCTTTCGCCTGTTCTCGCTCGAGTTCCTCTACGTCGGCCTCGCGGCATGCGTCGTCGGCGTGGCGGCAGGATTCGGGTTCCACTTCGTCCTGCTCCGAGTATTGGGCTCGCTGATCAAGGCGGAATTGCCGCTGCCGTCCTGGGCGCCCGCGGCGCAGGGACTGGTCTGCGGCCTGCTGCTTCTGCTCGGCTTCGCGTTGCCACCGCTGGCGCAGTTGCGCGCCGTTCCGCCGCTGCGCGTGCTGCGCAAGGACGTCGGACTGCCGACGACCCGGGCACTGATCGGCTACGCGCTCGGGATGATCGGGTTCCTTGCGCTGCTCATGTGGTCGTCAAACGATCTCAAAGTCGGCGGCTTGACCGCAGGCGGCTTCGCCCTCGGTGTCGCATGCTTCGCGCTGGTTGCCTGGGGTGTGCTCAAGGCGCTTGCGCCGTTGCGCGCGATGACGGGGAAACTGGGAATCTCCTGGCGCTTCGCCGTGGCAGCGGTGCAGCGCCGTCCGGTCGCAACGATCGTGCAGCTGGTGGCGCTGGCGGTCGGACTGATGGCGCTGCTCCTGCTGACGGTGACCCGCACCGACCTCGTCAATGCGTGGCGCCGCGCGGCGCCGCCCGATGCGCCGAACCGCTTCATCATCAACATCCAGCCCGACCAGGTCGAGCCGATCGCGCAACGCCTGCGCGACGCGAAGATCGACGACGCGCCGATCCACCCGATGATTCGCGGCCGGCTCGTCGCACGCAACGGCAAGCCGATCGGCCCGGCAGGCTACGAGGACGACCGTGCGCAACGGCTGGTCGAGCGCGAATTCAATCTTTCCTATACGGATGCTGCGCCGACGTACAACCGCATCGTGGCGGGCAGGTGGTTCGCTCCGGGCGCGGACGAACTGTCGATGGAGGAGGGCATCGCGCAGACGCTGCATCTCGCGCTGGGCGACACGCTGACGTTCGATATCGCAGGCACCCAGGTGACCGCGAAGATCACCAGCCTGCGCAAGGTGAGCTGGGATTCGATGCGCGCGAATTTCTTCGTGCTCATGCCGCGCCGCCTGCTGGAGAACCAGCCGAAGAGCTTCATGACGGCGTTCCACCTGCCGTCGAGCCAGGCGGCGCTGACCGGCGATCTCTTGCGCGATTTTCCGAATCTCACCATCGTCGACACGAGCGCGATCTTCCGCCAGATCCAGACCGTGCTCGATCAGGTGATCGCAGCGGTCGAGTTCCTGTTCGTCTTCACGCTGGTCGCCGGGGTTCTCGTGTTGTACGCGGCCCTGGCGAGCTCACACGACGAACGCGTGCGGGAAGCGGGGTTGTTGCGTGCCCTCGGCGCTTCGCGCGACCAGCTGTCGCGCGCACAGACGGCGGAGATGATCTGTCTGGGCGGCCTGGCCGGCCTGCTGGCAGCCGGTGGTGCCGCGGCAATCGGCTGGGCGCTGGCGCGCTTTGCATTCGAATTCGACTACGCGGTGACACCCTGGGTCTTCGTGCTCGGCATCGTCGGCGGGGCGATCTGCGCGCTGATCGGTGGCTGGGTCGGATTGCGCAACGTGCTCAAGACACCGCCGCTTACGACCCTGCGCGACGCATGAACGACTCCACAGACACCAAGCGGAGCAACGCAGAAGCCACGCCGTACGCGCAACTCGGTGGCGCCGCGCGCGTGCGTGCACTCGTCGAGCGCTTCTACGATCTGATCGAGCGGGAGCCCGCCTACGCCGTCCTGCGGCGCCTGCACGGTCCGGATCTCGGCAGCACACGCGACAAGCTGTATTGGTACCTCAGCGGCTGGCTCGGTGGACCGAATCTCTACATCGAACGGTTCGGACATCCGATGCTGCGCGCACGCCACCTGCCGTTTTCCATCGGAATTTCCGAACGCGACGCGTGGCTCGCGTGCATGAAGCAGGCGATGCAGGAAACGCAGGTGCCGGCGGAGCTGCAGGAAGCGCTCGCGGCGGCGTTCTCCCGGACCGCCGACTGGATGCGCAACCGTCCTGAATGAACACTCCCTCCCCCGCTGAGCGGGGAAGGGTTGGGCTTGGGGGCGACTGGCTATGATCGCCGCGAAGGAGCCACCGTGTCCGATTCGCATACGATCCTCGCTATCGTCGTCGCCGCGCTCGCGCTTGCCGTCGTCGTGCTCGCGGTTTTCACGTGGCGCGCGCGCGGCAGCGCGGCGCTCGCTCGTCTCGACGAACTCCAGCGCCATGGGGATCAGGCGAACGAGCGCATCGAGCGCGAGTTGCGCGCCGCCGTAGAAAGCGCTGCCAGCACGCTGCGCATGGAGACCAGCAAGCGGCTCACCGAGATGCAGACCGGACTTGTGAGCCAGGTCGCCGGTCTTGCGAATCTGCAGACGACGCAACTCTCGGCTTTCGGCCAGCAAACGCAACAGCAGGCGGCCGATCTGGGGACTGCGGTACGGACCAATCTGATGGATGTGCGCCAGACACTCGAGGCGCGGCTCCAGGCCCTGCAGCAGGGCAACGAGGCGCGCCTCGAACAGATGCGCGCGACCGTCGAAGAAAAGCTTCAGACGGCGCTCGAGACGCGACTCGGCGAGAGCTTCCGGCTGGTGTCGGAGCGGCTCGAACAGGTGCATCGGGGGCTCGGGGAGATGCAAACACTGGCGCAAGGCGTGGGCGACCTCAAGCGCGTGCTGTCGAACGTCAAGACGCGCGGAATGTTCGGCGAAGTGCAACTCGCCGCGCTGCTGGAACAGGTTCTCGCGCCTGACCAGTACGAGAAGAACGTGCGCACGCGGCCCGGCTCCCGGGAGCCCGTGGAGTTCGCGGTCAAGCTGCCGGGCAAGGCCGACGGCAGGCCCGTGTGGTTGCCGATCGATGCGAAGTTTCCGACTCACGACTACGAACGGTTGCTGGCCGCGCACGACAGCGCTGACAAGGAAGCCGTGGAAAGTGCAGCGCGCGCGCTCGAGCAGCGCATACGCCTCGAAGCGAAGACCATCCGGGAAAAATATGTCGAGCCGCCATACACGACCGATTTCGCGATTCTCTTCCTGCCAGCGGAGGGGCTGTTCGCCGAAGTGCTGCGCCGGCCCGGTCTGAGCGAATCGCTCAATCGCGATCTGCGTGTCGTCATCGCCGGGCCGACGACGTTGTTCGCGATGCTCAATTCCCTGCAGATGGGATTCCGCACGCTGGCGCTCGAGCGCCGGTCTGCCGAGGTCTGGCAGGTCCTCGGCTCGGTGAAGTCCGAATTCGCGAAATTCGGTGATGTCCTTGCGCGCCTCAAGGGGCAGCTTGCAACCGCTTCCAAGACGATCGACGACGCGCAGGCTCGCACGCGTCAGATGCAACGCAAGCTGCAGGACGTCGAGTCGCTCCCCGCGGGTGCCCAGGCGCCGCTGTTCGAGAGCGGCGAACTCGAGACAAGAACCCTGCCATCGCCGGCGCCGCCCAGTGTCGAGCCCGAGCGGTGACCTGCAGTACGAGCCCTGCGCGAGTGAGTAACCCATTGGCGGTGGTGCAAAGCCCGTGAATATTCTGCAACCGCGTTGCCAACGCGCCGCGGTGCGTTTCTAATCCGCGCGACCGATGAAACGGGGCCGCGATGCAGGCACAAAAAACCGTCGACAGCGAAGACATGGAGGAGCTGGCGCGCTACCGCGACGCCATCAACGAAGTCGGCGACGGCTTTTTCGTTCTCGATGTCGAGCGCCGGTTCGCCGAGGTCAACGCGGAGTTGTGCCGGATGTTCGGGCGCATGCCTGCCGATTTCATCGGCCACACTCCTTTCGAGTTCGTCAGCGAAGCCGGCCGGCCGCTGTTGCGCGAGATGATGGAAAGCATCCCGAGCACCGAGCGACGGCGGTCGCGTTACGAGGCGGTTCGCGCCGACGGGAGCACCTTCCCGATCCTCGTGCGTGCGGTCACGCATCGCGACCGCGCCGGCGTGGCGCAGGGCTCGGTCGGGTTCGTGACCGATCTCTCGGAGATTGCTCGCGCCGAGCAGGCGATCGCGACTTCGCAGGAGGAACTTGCCGCGATCCTCGACAACATGCAGGACACGTACTACCGCGCCGATCAGAGCGGCATCCTGCTGCGGGCGTCGAAATCCGTGCAGCGCCTGCTCGGATACGAAGAGCACGAGGTGCTCGGCCGCGACGTCGTGAACTTCTATTTCCAGCCCGAGGAGCGCAAGCAATTTCTTGGGGCCTTGCACGCGGGCGGCGGCTCGGTCTCGCACTTCGAAACCCGCTTGCGCCATCGCGACGGGCGCGAGGTGCTGGTGTCGACGAATGCGCATTTCGTGTACGACGCGGCGGGCAGCGTGATCGGCGTCGAAGGCACTGCACGCGACGTCACCGATCTGCACAAGGCGCGCGAAGAGTCGCGTCTTGCCGCACAAGTGTTCCGGTCCGCCACCGAGGCGATTCTCATCACCGACCCCGAACTCGCGGTCATTTCGGTCAACCCTGCGTTTGCCGACATGCTCGGCCTGACCGGACGCGATGCGATCGGGCGGCCATTGCTTGCGTTCGCATTGATCGACGGTGGCAACGCCGGCGAGCGCGAGCTGCGCAATGCGATGCTTGTCCGCGGCCAATGGAGTGGCGAGGTGTGGAGCCGCCGCCGCAACGGCATCGGTTTTCCGTGCTGGCTCAGCCTGTCTACGGTACGCGACGAAAAGGGCGTTGCGACCCATTGCGTCGCGATCCTCTCGGACATCACCGAGCGCAAGGCGACGCAGGCGCGCTTCGAGTTTCTCGCCCACCATGATCCGCTGACCCTGTTGCCGAACCGCCTGCTGCTGCGCGATCGGGTGGAACAATCGATTTCGCGCGCGGAACGCAGCCAGACCGCGATCGCTGTGCTGTTCCTGGATCTCGACAACTTCAAGCGCGTCAACGACGACTTCGGTCACCAGACCGGAGACGCCGTGCTGCGCGAAGTGGGCCGCAGATTGCTGGGCTGCGTGCGCAACACGGATACCGTCTGCCGCCACGGCGGCGACGAATTCGTGATCGCGCTGACCGATCTCAACGATCCGGCCTACCTGCCCGAGATCGCCACCAAGCTGAAGCACGAGTTGCAACTGCCGATGCGCATGCAGGGCGGCGAGGTGCGCATCGAGTGCTCGATCGGCGTCGCCGTCTATCCGCGCGACGGCCGTGATCACGATGCGCTTCTGGCGCACGCGGATGCGTCGATGTACGCCGCCAAGCGCCGGCCCGATTCGCAACCGCTGGTACCGCAGGACGAGGCGTGAAGGACCTGGACGCGGATCACGCGGATCTACGCGGATAAGAAAAATGAATCCGCGTTCATCCGCGCAATCCGCTTCAAAAGCCTTTCAGACCCGCACCAACCGCTCCAGCGCAGCGCGCAGTGTTTCTTCCTTTTTCGCGAAGCAGAAGCGCACGACCTGCGCCTCGAAGGGTTGCAGGTAGAAGCCGGCGATCGGGATCGCCGCAACGCCGTGTCGCGTCACGAGCGTGCGCACGAAGTCGGCTTCGCTCTCGTTGCTGATCGCGCCATAGCGCGCGAGCACGAAGTAGGTTCCCTCACATGGAAGCAGCTCGAACCGCGATGAGCGCAACCCGGCGCAGAAGAGATCGCGCTTGGCCTGGTAGAACGCGGGCAGGCCGAGGTACGGCGCCGGATCCTGCAGGTAGGCGGCAAGCGCGTGCTGTGCGGGCGTATTGACCGCGAACACCATGAACTGATGCACCTTGCGGATTTCGGCAGTCAAGTGCGCGGGCGCGCATGCGTAGCCGATCTTCCATCCGGTGGTGTGAAACGTCTTGCCGAAGCTCGAGATCACCACGGCGTTTGCAGCCAGCGCCGGCGAAGCGGCGATCGAGCGATGCGGCACGCCGTCGAAGACGATGTGCTCGTACACCTCGTCGGACAGGACGAGGATTCCCGTTGCGGCGACCAGCTCTTCGAGGGCGCGGATGTCTTCCGCGCGCAGCGTGCGCCCGGTCGGGTTGTGTGGAAAGTTGAGCAGCAGCAGACGAGTGCGCGGCGTGACGGCGCTGCGGATGCGCTCCCAGTCGGGCGCGTAGCCGTGCGTGTGATCGAGAGGAACCGGCACCGGCGTTCCTCCGGCCAGCACGATCGACGGCATATAGCTGTCGTACACCGGTTCGAGGAAGATCACTTCGTCGCCGGGCGAGACCAGCGCGAGAATCGTCGCCATGATCGCCTGCGTTGCTCCCGCGGTCACGGTGATCTCTGCCTCGGCGCTGTAGTGATGGCCGTATGCCGCCGCCACTTTGGCTGCGATGGCCGCGCGCAACGCCGCGACACCGGCCATCGGCGCGTACTGGTTGTGGCCCGCTGCGACGGCCTGCGCAAGCTGCTGCTGCAATCGAGGATCGCAGTCGAAGTCGGGAAAGCCCTGTCCGAGGTTGACCGCGCCGTGCTCCTGCGCAAGCGCCGAGATCACCGTGAAAATCGTGGTGCCGACGCTCGGAAGCTTCGAATTGCCCATGCGGGCAGCGCTGGCGGTAAGCGGTTGTTCGCGGTCCATGCGGGTCAGTGCGGCGGTGGCGCCGGGCGGCGCGCTTGGATCGGATTCTAAGTTGCTGCGCACGCAAACATCGCCGGCCATCGCCGCAATTCATCTGACCGGCGCGACGGTCGCGTGGCAGACTGCGCGGAGATTTATGGCCCACCGGGCCAGGCTTTTCTGCCGATGATCGTCGCCACCGGATCGAAGGTATCACTGCGGCACGCCGAGCCCGCCGATCGCGAACGCGCCTATGCGTGGTTCGCGCGTTCCGATCTCACGCCCTCGTTCCTGGGTCCGCCGCTCTATCCCGATCATCCGGTGCCGGGCTACGAAGCGTTTTGCGAGGATTACCTGCCGTTCTTCTTCGACGGCACGCGACCATTCGACGGCCGGGCACTCATGATCCAGGCCGATGGCGTGGACGTCGGATTTCTGAGCCACGGTCCGATCTGCCTGCTGCACGACGTGGTCGAGATCGATCTGTGGTTCGCCGCGCGTGCGCTGTGCGGCAAGGGGCGCGGCGCGGAAGCGCTTGCCCTCGCGTGCGCGTGGATGCAGGCGAGCTTCGGCATCGACCGCTTCCTGCTGCGTCCGTCGCGCCGCAACGTACATGCGCTGCGCGCCATCCGGCGCGCGGGCTTTCGCGAGACGGACCTGGCCGCGGCCGAAGTGCTCAAGCAGTTGCAGCTGCCGCCTGGCGAATACCCCGACGAAGTGCTGTTGTTCCGGACCCTTCCGTCGCCGTCACCACGGCTGCGCGCGCAGCCGGATCGCGTCTACGTGTTCATCGACAGCGAGTTCACGAGCCTGGCCGAGCCGCGCCTGATCAGCCTCGCGGCCGTAGCGACCGACGGCGCGGACTTCTACTGCGAGCTCTCCGACTGGCCGCGCTTCTCGTGCAGCGAATTCGTGCGCGCCACGGTCCTGCCGTTGCTGGATGGCGATGCAGTTCCGCATCCGGTTGCAGCGGAGTCGTTCACGCGATGGCTCGGCGAGCGTGCCGCGAAGGCGCCGGTGACGCTGATCTCCGATTCGGGTTTCGATCGCTGGGCTGTCGCCGATCTGCTTGGGCGCGAGGATCTGCCGACTGGCTGCGCCTGGTTGCGGGTGCCGATTCACTACGAGCAACTCGATGCCGCAGTGGCCGGGCTGCGTCTGCGCCGGCATCACGCCCTCGACGATGCTCGCGCACTACGCCACATCATCCTCGAGGAAGAGCACTGAGCCGGCGGCGTGGGGCGGCGACACGATCAAGCCGTGCCGTTGTGCGTGGGTCGCCGTCGCAAGCAGCGCCTTGTCCTTGGTGAACAACGCATGCGCGCCCGAAGCAAGGGCAAGGTCGAGAAATTTCTGATCATCGGGGTCGGCGCACCGGATCGGCGCTGCGGTGGCGACCTCGACGCGGGTCGCTAGCGCCTGCCATTGGTCGAGGAGCGCGCGGCGTGCCGCCGCAGCGAGGCCGAAACGAGAGCGCGCAAGCACGTCGTCGAGCTCGGCATCGGTCTCTGCCGAGCGCACCGCGACTGCCAGTTTGTCGGCTAGCGCAGCTTTGAGCGAGCGCGCGCCCGGATCGTCGAATACCCAGCAGTCGAGGATGACGTTGGTATCGAGGACGACACGCCGCACCAGATCGCGGGGCTAGGGGAACGCGGGGATCGCTGGATCTTCGCCGCGATCGGCGACGCCCGGATCTTCACCCTGCACGAGCTTATGGATCTCCTCGACGCGCTCAGGCGGGACGTCGACCATGAGCAGGATCTTGCCGCCATCGATCTCGCGCTTGAACGGCGCAAGCTGCTTGCTCGGCACCGAAAGGCCGATCAGCGTCGAGGCCCAGCTGCCGAACATGCCGCCGAATATGGTGCAACCGATCAGCGTGCCGATACCGAGGTCGATACCCACGGGGGGAAAGATCATCAGGTAGGTGCCGAGCAGTACTCCACCCACGAGGCCGATGGCCGCGCCTAACTGCAGGCTGTGTCGCAGGTCGGACGTCTGGGCCACGGTCGCCGCATGCAGGTTGCCCAGCGACATGCCGTCCTTGCCGACGAAGTGCATGTACTTGTCTTCGATGCGCGCCAGCAGCAGGTCATTTGCTGTGCGAATCGCGCACGCGAGGTCGGGAAGAACGAAATACAGGCGTCTGCGCATAAAACCTCCTCGGAGAACCGCCAAACATGCGGCGGCCCACCCTCGGCGCTGCGGCAATCGTCGTGCCTCCCGTGCACGCGTGCTCATCGCGCCTGGCTGGGCGCCGCTTGCAATTCCTTCTTCGTCTTCGTCCGCTGGTATAGGAGCGTGGCAAGCCGAAGTCAATGCTCAATTCAGATCGAGTGCGTGACTGCGCAGCTCGGCCAATGAGACTACCTCCAGCGCTCGCTCGTGCGAAGCAGCGAGCAAGACGGGCGGCGCAACGCCGGCGAGCAGCGCCTCGCGCCACCGGCCGACGCACAGGCACCAGCGGTCACCCGGCACGAGTCCCGGGAACCCGAACTCTGGATGCGGCGTCGACAGGTCGTTGCCGCGGCTGCGCGAGAACGCGAGGAACTCGGCAGTCATCTCCGCGCAGACCGTGTGGGAACCCACATCCTCCGGCCCGGTATGGCAGTAGCCATCGCGGTAGAAGCCGGTGCGCGGCCGTTCGCAACAGCCCGCGAGTGGCTCGCCAAGCACGTTGCGGGCGGACGAGGGACGATCGCTATCGCGCATGCTCAGCTACTCGAGTTTTCGACGACCGACTCGACCCACGCCGAGGCGTCGTCCAGGAAAGCGGTGATTGCACGATTGATGGCAGCCGCACCTGCGGCGGCGTTGGCAGCATCCGCCGGCGCCGTCTCGACGAACGTGCGCTGCCCGAGCATGCGCCGTTGCCTGCGATCGACGACCTCGACGAGCACTGCGATGCGTCCGACACCGCCGCCACCGCCGCTCAGATCGTGCACGACGTCGTCGACCACCACGTTCACCTGCACCTCGCCTGAGATGCCGCTGCCGAGCCGCGTGATGCTCACGAACGACTTGCGTGCCTCCAGCCGCCGCAGCAACAACTGCGCGACGCGCAGCGTCGGCCGGTCGGTCCATTCGTTGTATTGATAGAAGGCTCGCTCGCCGGCCGTACGCGAGTACGCCATTCCGTATGCGTTGCCCACCGCGTTGCTCGAAATCGGCGCCACGACGACCGAGCGCGGCAGCGGCTCCACGCGAGGCGCAGGGTTGGGCGTGCCATCCTCGAAGCGGTAGTAACTCTGGGCGCTTCGCTCGGGAAGTATCTGGCCGCAGGCCGCGAGCAGGAGCAGCACGCTCCAGACTGCAGTGCCCTGCCGTGCCGCTGCGTGGCGCGCCACTATTTCTCTCCGGGT
>Ga0335084_10006583_pt1 | contig 11556 bp, 8 predicted proteins | sample Lox_Sample_44_FD_206721 | JGI IMG/M metagenome (GOLD analysis project Ga0335084, IMG submission 206721) | Soil microbial communities from Loxahatchee National Wildlife Refuge, Florida, United States - Lox_Sample_4.4 | ecosystem: Environmental > Terrestrial > Soil > Wetlands | place: USA: Florida...
CGACCGGAAGGTGAAGGTTTGGGCGATTCCGGCGCCGACCGGCGGCAGCCGCGCGTTCTGCGACCGGATGAACAGCTGGGCTCAGGATGAGAAGCAGCCCGGTCTCGGCTACATCTTCTTCCGCGACAATGAGGGTGCTGGGCCTATCGCCAAGAATCTCGGACCGGAGCGTACCGCGAAGATCCGCGATCAGCTCGGTCTCAAGGATGGCGATGCGGTCTTTTTCGTCTGCGGCGTGCCCGGAAAGGTCGCGCCGTTTGCCGGTGCCGCGCGTTTGAAAATCGGCCGGGAGCTGAACCTCACCACCGACGGGGAATTCAAGTTCTGCTGGATCGTCGACTTCCCGATGTACGAACTCAACGAAGACACCGGCAAGGTCGAGTTCAGCCATAACCCGTTCTCGATGCCGCAGGGCGGGCTCGAGGCGCTGGAGAAACAGGATCCGCTCACCATCAAGGCGTTCCAGTACGACATCGTCTGCAACGGCGTCGAGCTGTCGTCGGGCGCGATCCGCAACCATCGCCCCGATATCATGTACAAGGCGTTCGCGATCGCCGGCTATTCGCAGGAGGACGTCGAGAGCCGCTTCGGCGGCATGCTGAATGCATTCAAATTCGGCGCCCCGCCGCATGGCGGCTCGGCGCCGGGCATCGATCGCATCGTCATGCTGCTCGCCGACGAGCCGAACATCCGCCAGGTGGTGGCGTTCCCGATGAATCAGCAGGCGCAGGATCTCTTGATGCAAGCGCCGTCGTCGGTGGACGCGGCGCGGCTGAAGGAACTGCACATCAAGCTCGACCTGCCGCCGCCGAAGAAGCCCGGCTGAGCAAGAAGCGGAGAGCTATGGGCTTGCGGGCCGTCTAGACAGGACGCCACCATGACGGCCGGAACGCCAGCGATGACCGCGCGCGACTGGGCGCTGCTGCTGATCCTTGCGGCGCTGTGGGGTGGGACGTTCTTCTTCATTGCGGTCGTTGTCCACGACTTGCCCACCCTGACCATTGTCGCGGCACGGGTGTCTCTCGCTGCCGCAGCACTCGGCCTGTTCGCCTGGGCGGTGGGCCTGCGGCTGCCGCGCGATGCGGCGACGTGGCGCGACTTCGTCGTGCTTGGCGTGCTCAATAACGCCTTGCCGTTCGCGCTCAATGTCTGGAGTCAGGCGCATCTCGCCAGCGGCCTCGCCGCCGTGTTCAACGCCACGACGCCGCTATTCACGGTACTGGTGGCGCATGCGCTGACCCATGACGAGCGGCTGAGCGGCGCCAAGATCGTCGGCGTGCTGATCGGGCTTGCCGGCGTCGCCGTGCTGATCGGTACCGACGTCCTGCAAGACCTCGGCGTCGCCGTCGTGGCTCAGCTGGCCTTGTTGGGGGCGGCGCTGTCCTATGCATTCGGCATCGTCTATGCGCGGCGGGTGCGGCACCTGGCGCCGACCATGATCGGCCTCGGCCAGCTCTGTGCCTCGACCGCCATGATGGTGCCGGTCGCGCTGGCGCTCGACCGGCCGTGGCAGCTGCCGCTCCCCGACGGAACCGTCATCGCGTCTGTTGTCTGCCTTGCCGTGTTCAGCACGGCACTGGCCTATGTGATCTATTTCCGTCTCCTGACGACAGCCGGAGCGACCAACGCCAGCCTGGTCACCTTCCTCAATCCGGTTAGCGCGATCCTGCTCGGCTCCCTGGTGCTTGGCGAGCGGCTCGCGCCGCATCACTTCGCCGGCATGGCGCTGATCTTCGCCGGGTTGATGGCGATCGACGGCCGTCTGATCCGTGTGCTCCGCCGGGCCACCGTTTGAGCCAGAAAAGAACGCCTCCGGTTGGGAGGAAACACGTCTGACAGGCGTTATGGTCGAGGCCTGTTGCGGTGCGGCAAGAGATGCCATAATACCGCCGCGTTGATGCCGCTAGGGTGGGGCGGCCTTTGGAGCTGATGATGTCGCGTTTTCTGGCTGCTCTCACCCTCGGCGCCGCACTTGTGGCTGTGCCTTCGGCGTTCGCCGCGGACATTGCCCCGCATCGCGCCACCTACACGTTAAGCCTCGGCGGCGCCAAGTCGTCGACCGGCGTCGTCGACATCCAGGGCGCCATGTATATCGAATGGCAGGAGGTCTGCGACGGCTGGACGATCAACCAGCGGATGCGTTTCGCCATGACCGACAGCGACGGCGACCGCACCGACAACGACATCAACTTCTCGAGCTGGGAGGCCAAGGACGGCTTGAGCTATCGCTTCACCTTGCGCAGCCTGCGCGATGGCGAGGTGGACGAGACCTTGCGCGGCCGCGCCTATCTCGACGGCAAAGGCAAGGGCGGCAAGGCGATCTTCGCCGAGCCGGACGGGTTGCAGATCGATCTGCCGCCGGGAACGCTGTTTCCGACCGAGCACACCTTGGTCCTGATCCGCTTGGCGGAGAAAGGCGAACAGCAGGTTGCGCGCATGGTCTTCGACGGTGCGACGCGCGATGGCGCCCTGGAAGTGAACGCGATCCTCGGCGCGAAGACGAGGGAGGCGGGGGCGGATCCCAAGATCGCCGCTGGCGTCGGCGCGCGCCCGGCCTGGCACGTGCGGATGGCCTTCTTCAAGAACGACGACCGTACCGGTGAGCCCGAATACGAAACCGGCTTGCGGCTGCAGGACAACGGCGTCGGTCGCGACTACACGTTCGAATACCCGGAATTCGCCATCAAATCGCGGCTGGACCTTCTGGAGCCGCTGCCGAAGCCGAAGTGCTGAACCTCAGGACTTAAGCTCGCCCGCCTCTTCCGGCCACAGCCACGCCGCGCCGCGCACGCCGCTGGAATCGCCAAAGCGCGGTGCCACCAGCTCGGTGACCACGGCGTCGGAGAAGATCCAGCGCGTCCAGCGCTTCGGCACCTCGGCGTAAAGCGCCTCCATCCGCGACAGGCCGCCGCCAAGTACGACAACCGCCGGGTCGTAGACGTTGATGACGATGGCCAGCGAGCGGGCGAGCCGGTCGTAATAGCGCTCGAGGCTCGCCGCTGCATCGCGATCGCCCCTTTGCGCCTGGGCCAAGATGTCCATGACCGCGAGCTTGTGGCCCGATGCCTCCTCGTGGTCGCGGCTGAAGCCCGGACCCGACAGGAACAGCTCGATGCAGCCCGGGCGGCCGCAATAGCACATCGGCCCCGGCCGCTCGTCGAGGCTTCTGCCGTTCGGCAACTCCCACACGCGCGGCCAGGGCAGGGGATTGTGGCCCCATTCGCCGGCGATCGCATTGGCGCCCTGGATCAGACGTTTGCGATAGACCAGGCCACCGCCGACGCCGGTGCCGAGGATGACGCCGAAGACGCTGTGCCCGCCGGCGCCCGCCCCGTCGGTCGCCTCCGACAAGGCGAAGCAGTCGGCGTCGTTGGCCGTGCGGACCGGCCGGCCGAGGGCCGCCTCGATATCTTTATCCAGGGCGTGGCCGATGAGACACAGTGAGTTCGAGTTCTTAACCAAGCCGGTGGCGGGCGAAATCGTCCCCGGAATGCCGATCCCGACGCTTCCGTGCTGGTTCAGCCGCAGCTCCGCCTCATGCACCAGCCCGACGATGGCGCGGATGGTCCTTTCGTAGTCACCGGAAGGCGTTGGCGTGCGCTGGCGCCACAACTCCTGGCCGTTTTCGGCCAAGGCCAGCAGCTCGATTTTTGTGCCGCCGAGGTCGACGCCAATACGCAAGTTTCACTCCCTGGGGATTGAATGAGGAATCTTTTTGGAATCCCAATGTATTTATAATTACCGAATTTTAACTAAAATCCGCGATGATGTGACGGCTTTGTCACTGCACCGATGGTGGTGTTATCTTAACCATCGGGCCGTAAGTTCAAGAACATTCAAAACCGTCGCTGGAAGGGGGCGGCACTTGTATGGCTAAGACAGTGCTGATCGTTGAGGACAACGATCTCAACATGAAGCTCTTCCACGACCTTTTGGAGGCGCATGGCTACGCAACCATCCAGACCAAAGATGGAATGGAGGCGATGAAGCTGGCGCGCGAGCACCGCCCCGACTTGATCCTGATGGACATCCAGCTCCCGGAAATCTCGGGCCTGGAAGTGACCAAATGGCTCAAGGAGGATCCGGATCTGCGCCGGATCCCGGTGGTGGCGGTAACGGCGTTTGCGATGAAGGGCGACGAAGAAAAGATCCGTCAGGGCGGCTGCGAGGCCTACATTGCAAAACCGATTTCGGTGGTAAAATTTCTCGAGACGGTGGCGAAGCTTCTGAATTAAACGCCGCCGCGGGGTGAGGGATGACCGCGCGGGTTCTGGTTGTCGATGACACGATCGCCAACGTAAAGCTTCTCGAAGCGAAGCTGGCGGTCGAATATTTCGACGTTGTCACGGCTTCGAATGGCGTCGAGGCGATTGCTTCCGCCACCGAAAATCCGCCGGATATCGTGCTGCTCGACATCATGATGCCGGGCATGGACGGCTTCGAGGTGTGCCGCCGCCTGAAGACCGACGCGCGCACCGCGCATGTCCCGATCATCATGGTGACCGCACTCTCCGACGCCGAGGACCGCGTGCGCGGCCTCGAAGCCGGCGCCGACGACTTCCTGACCAAACCGGTCAACGACCTCGCGCTTTACGCCCGCATCCGCTCGCTGGTGCGCCTCAAGATGACCGCGGACGAATGGCGGTTGCGCCAGGCCACCGGCAGCCATCTCGGCATGCTGGTCGACGACAACGCCGCCAAGCCGAAGGCCGGTGGCGGCGGCAATCTGCTGGTCGTCGAGGACAACGCGGCGTACGCCGAGCGCTTGCGCCGGGCGTTGGCGACGGACAACGACGTGCTCGACGTGGTGACCCAGCCGGCCGAGGCCCTGGCGCGCGCCAACGAAGGTGTCTACGACGTGCTGGTGGTGAGCCTGGCGCTGCGCGAGACCGACGGGCTGCGACTGTGCGCCCAGATCCGCTCCCAGAACCAGACGCGTAACGTGCCGCTGATCTCCCTGGTCGAGGACGGCGATTATCCACGTATCGCCAAAGCACTCGATCTCGGCGTCAACGACTACATCCTGCGCTCCGCCGACAGCCAGGAGATCCTGGCGCGCTGCCGCACCCAGATCCGCCGCCGGCGCTACCAGGACGGCCTCCGGGCTACCTTCGAGCGCAACGTCGCGCTGGCGCTGATCGACAGCCTGACGAGCCTCTACAACCGCCGTTATCTCACCGCGCACCTGGCAGCCTTGATGGACCGCACGATGCGGACCGGCAAGCCGCTGTCGCTGCTGATGATCGACGTCGACCACTTCAAGAAGGTCAACGATACCTACGGTCACGCGGTGGGCGACGAGGTGCTGATCGCGGTCGCCGACCGGCTGTCGCGCCACCTGCGCAGCTTCGACACTGTCGCACGCTGGGGCGGCGAGGAATTCGTCGTCGTCATGCCCGAAGCCGAACCGCGCGTCGCGATGGCGGTCGCCGAGCGCCTGCGCCGCAAGATCGCCGACGAGCCGGTGATCGTGAAGCACACGGTCGGGCAGCTGGCGCTGACCATCAGCATCGGCGTCGCCGTGAGCTCGGACGATCTGGCGACACCCGACGACCTGTTGCGCGCCGCCGACGCGGCGATGTACGAGGCGAAGCGACAGGGCCGCGACCGCGTGATCCAGGCGGACCCGGCTGCGCTCAGCGCCAAACGGGCTTAAATCTTGGGTTAGGTGTCGCGGGACGCGCAGAGAACGCGCAGCCACTTTCGTTTCGTCATGCCGGCGAAAGCCGGCATCCAGTCCGCACCTTCGCTGGACCCCGGCTTTACGCCGGGGTGACGCTGCGCGTCACTTGATCTTGGCTTCCTTGAAGTCGACGTGCTTGCGCGCGATCGGATCGTATTTGCGCAAGGTGAGCTTCTCGGTGTTTTTCTTCGGGTTCTTGTGCGTCACGTAATAGAACCCGGTGTCAGCGCTGCTGACCAACTTGATCCACAATTGCTTGGACTTAGCCATGGAACTTCATCCGCTCGAAAGGGGCGCTTGGCGCGCGAACATACAGGGCACGCCGGGAGTGTCAAGTCCGGGGGGAGCGGGGGGCCAGGCCTTGGACGGCCCCGACCCGCTGCGTCAGTCAGCGCGCCTCGGCCGACAAGGTTACCGCCGACAGCGCCCGGGCGTAGAGCTTGCGGTCGGTCAGAAGGCCCTTGGCGACATCGAGGTCGGCGTCGTGCTCCTTGGTGTCGGCGGGGCAGATCGAGCGCAGCTGCTTGATACCGGCCATGTCGTTGTGGTCGGCCGCCCGCCACTTGACCATGGTGGTGCCGCTGGTCGCCTTGCCGCTGCGGATTTCGTCGAGATACAGGCTCGCCGGCTCCTTGGCGTTGGTGCAGACCGCCGGCATCACGCCGAGATCGGCGATCGGGTAGCCTGAGGGCGAGAAGAAGCGTGCCCAGGTGAGGATCAGTTCGCCGTCGTTCGGCATCGGGATCACGGTCTGCACCGTGCCCTTGCCGTACGTCGTCGTGCCGACGACGACCGCGCGGCCGTTATCCTGCAGGGCGGCGGCGACGATCTCGGAGGCCGAAGCCGAAGACCCGTTGACCAGCAGCACCAGCGGCACGTTCTCGCCGATCTGACCGCGGCCGGCGAAGTTCGACTGCCCGCTCGCCGGATGACGGCCGCGGGTCGACACGATGGCGCCGTCTGGCAGGAACAGGTCGGCGGTGGCGACCGCCTGGTCGAGCAGGCCGCCGAGGTTGCCCCGCAGATCGAGAATGACGCCGCTCAGCTCCGGGCCAATCTCGCGCTTGGCGCGGCGCAGCGCGTCGGTCATCGACGTGCTTGTGCTCTGGTTGAAGGTGAGGAGGTGGATGTAGGCGATGTCACCCTCGCGCCGGTAGGTCACGGACGGCGGAATGATCAGCGCCCGGGCCATCGCGAGCTCGAGCGGCGAGGGGAAGCCGGGACGATTCACCGTCAATTTCACCGAGGCGCCGATCTCGCCGCGCAGGCGCTGGACGATATCGCGGACCTGGAGGCCGGCTGTCGACTCGCCGTCGATGCGGGCGATCTCGTCATTCGCCTGCACGCCGCTGCGCGCCGCGGGCGTGTCTTCCATGACGGTCGCCACGCGAATCTTATCGCCCTGGGCATCGATCGTGATGCCGATGCCGCCGAAGCCGTCGCGCGAAGCGCGCTGCTCGCCGGCCGCCACCTTGCCGGCATAGCGCGAGTAGACGTCGAGATGGCTGAGCATTCCCTGCATCATCGTCTGGTAAATCGTTTCCGTATCGGCGATGCGGAGAGAATCCGAATGATCGCGCCCGGTATCGAGCGCCGCGACCGTCAGCTGCGCCCAGCGATAGCCGTCGTCGGACCGCGGCCGGTCGTAGCTGGCCAATTTGATCGTGTCGTACGAGACGTCGAAGCGGTCGCCGTTGCGCGTGACGTCGAACTTGGGGTCGATCTTGTGCAGGTTGTTGAAGCCGTCCTGTGCCACTTCGTCGAGCGACACCGGCCGAACGTATTTCTCGGAAATCTGATCGTACGCCGTGGCGAAAAACCGTGTCGAACCGCTGGGTAGCGCGTTCGCCGAGCCCGGATGCGCGTATTCGCGCGAGCCGGCGCAGGCGGTGACGAACAGAAAGGCGGTTAGAGCAAGCGGACCGCAACGGCGCAACGAGGCGCCCCCCAGTAGATAGCCGTTCATAAAGCTGCCTCGTTACCCTCGGATCTTATTTGCCCAGTGGAGACCGATAACCGCGCCTTTGACCCTGGGCAAAAGGAAGAGGGTCAGCCCCAATGCCAATGGCAGCCAAAGAGCCATGTGCACCCATTCCGGCGGGTGACGTAGCTCTTCCAAGATCAGCATGGATGGCACGATGATGTGGCCTACGATCAGGATCGTGAAATACGGCGGAGCGTCATCCGCACGGATTTCTGCAAGCTGTGCGCCACAGCCTACGCAAACGTCGTTAACTTTTAGATAACGGCGATAAAGTGCGCCGCTACCGCAGTTTGGGCAACGTTGCGCGAACCCGGTAAAGAGGCCACGAAACCAGGAGTTTGAAGCCGAGTATTGAGGTTGATGTGAAACCTGAGGACTCGTTCCGTCGGCATGCTGAAGCATGCCGGCCAGTGTCCACAAAACTGTGGCAAAAGCTAGTGCAGGGATCACACAGCGAAGCTATTTTTTGCCACGCCGTGGTTGCCTTTTCATACGTTCGCGGTGTCCGCGTGCGGCGCGGTCACGATCACGCTCCTTGCGCACCGGGCGGAGACTGTGGGGGCCAGCAATCAGCTCGAAGGTGAGGCCGCCGGTCACGGGCTGTGCCTCAACCAGCCGCACCTCGACCGGTTCGCCTAATGTGTAGGCACCCCCTTGCGGGCCGACCAACCGGTGCCGCGCCGGGTCGTGCCGCCAGTAGCCTGGTAGCGACCGGGCCGGCACAAAGCCATCGGCGCCGAGATTATCGAGGGTGACGAAGAGCCCGAATTTGACCACGCCCGAGATGCGGCCGCTGAACTGCGCGCCGATACGGTCCTTGAGCCAAGCGACCACGTAGCGATTGAGCGCGTCGCGCTCGGCGGCGGCGGCCCGTCGCTCGGTCATCGAGATGTGATCCGCCACCTCATGGAAATCGACCGCACCGGCGTCGAACAGGCCGCCGTCGCCGAGCTTGAAGCCGGTGATCAGCGCCCGATGGACCAGAAGGTCGGAGTAGCGGCGGATCGGCGACGTGAAATGCGCGTAGCGGGTGAGCGCCAGGCCGAAATGGCCCTGGTTGTCGGGGCTGTAAACGGCGAGCGACTGGCTGCGGAGCACGAGATCGTTGACCAGATGCCGGAACGGCGTATTCGCCGCCCATTCGAGGATGCGGTTGAAGTGTTTCGGCGCCAGCACCTGGCCGCGCGCCAGCCGAAAGCCTAGCCCGTCGAGCACCTCGCGTAGATTTTCCAGCTTGGCGGGATCCGGCGGCTCGTGCACGCGGTACATGCAGGGCAGGCGGCGCTCCTCGATACTCTCGGCGGCGCAGACGTTCGCGAGGATCATGAATTCTTCGATCAGCCGGTGACTGTCATAGCGGGCACGCGGCACGATGCGCTCGATACGGCCCTTCTCGTCGAGAACCACCTTGCGCTCCGCGAGGTCAAGCTCGAGCGTCCCGCGCTTCTGCCGCGCCTGCGCAAGTGCGCGATAGGCGGCATAGAGGGGCTCGATGACGGGCCGGCGGAGGGCTTCGGGCGCGCCGTTCGGTCGGCGGTCGGCGGCGTTCTGCGCCTGGTCGTAGGTGAGGCGCGCGGCCGAACGGATCATCGCGCGCACGAACCGATGACGGCGCTTGTGGCCGTGGGCGTCGATCCAGATGTGCGCGGCGAGGGCGGGGCGGTCCTCATTGGGCCGCAGCGAGCACAGATCATTCGAGAGCCGCTCCGGGAGCATCGGCACGACCCGGTCCGGAAAATAGATCGAGTTGCCGCGCTCGCGCGATGCGCGGTCGAGTGCGTCGTTCGGGCGGACGTACCAGCCGACATCGGCGATTGCGACGATCAGATGAAAACCGCCGGGGTTGGCCGGGTCGGTATCGGGCTGGGCGAAGACGGCGTCGTCGAAGTCGCGCGCGTCCTCGCCGTCGATGGTCACCAACGGCTGGTTGCGGAGGTCCTCGCGGTCCTGCAACGGCGCCGGGCGCGCGTCGCGCGCCTGCACGAGGGCAGGGTGCGGGAAGTCGACCGGAATGTCGCGGCTGTAGATCGCGATCAGGCTCGCCGCGCGCGGCGCATCGGCGGCACCCAGGCGTTCGACGACCTTGGCGCGCGGCGCGCCGAGGCGGTGCTCGCCGATGACCTCGGCATGGACGAGCTCACCGGGCTCGGCGCCGCCGCTGTCGGCACCCGAGACCATGAACTCCGTGCGGATCTTGCGGTCGGTCGGCTCGATCCGGGCGCCGTGCGGATCGCGCCGGAACACGCCGAGAAGCTTTCCCGGCCCGCGCTCGACCTTGCGGAGGAGATACGCGATGAACCGGGTGCCGCGGCGTCCGGCCACGCGCACCAGGGCGCGGTCGCCGTCGGCCAAGGCCAGGGCGCCGCGCTCGCTGCGGATGTGCAGGATCGGGCGGCCGAGCTCCGGGTCAACCGGATGGGCGAGCGCTTCGCCTTCCTCGGTGTCGACGTCGAAGACCTCCACGACCAGCGTCGAGGGGAGGTGGCGCGGCGGCCCGTGGTGCTTCTTGGTGTCCTCGCCGCCGGCGATGTCTTTCAGAAGCGCCTTCAACGCGACCTTGTCGGGGCCGCGCACGCCGAAGGCGCGCGCGATCTCGCGCCGACTGGCGTTATCGGGATTGTCGCGGATATAGGCCAGCACCTGCTCGCGCGTGGGCAAGGCCGGGGAGGATTTAGGCTTCGGCAAAGGGGCGCGGGGGCATAGGACGCGGACGGTGCCGGCCGCGGTCAGTCGTCTTCGGCGCCGACCGGGGCGGGACTCTTCTTGCTGCTGGCTTTGCTGGATTTACGACGCTTCGATCCGCCGCCTGCAGCCACCTTCTCGTTCCGGGCGTTGATCCATTCGATCGCTTCGTCCAGGGTGACGCTGTCGACTTCGCGCCCCTTTGGCAGGTTGGCGTAGGTCTTCCCGTGCTTGACGAACGGACCGTAACGGCCGACGCCGGCGGTGATCATCTTGCCGTCGTCCGGATGGGGACCGATTTCCTTCTGCGGGGTCGCCGGCGCCATGTTGCGGCGGCCACGGTTCGGCTGCGCCAGGATCTCGACGGCGCGGTTGATGCCGACCTCGAGCAGGTCCTGCGTGTTCTCGAGCGACTTGTACTTGCCGCCGTGCTTCAGGTAGGGCCCGAAGCGGCCGAGACCGGCGTAGATCATCTCGCTCGTCTCCGGATGCACGCCGACTTCGCGGGGCAGGGCCAGAAGCTTCAGCGCGAGATCGAGCGTGATCGCGTCGGGAGCGATGTCGCGCGGCAATGAAACGCGCTTCGGTTTGATGCCTTCCGCACCTTCTCCGAGCTGGAGGTACAAGCCAAACGGGCCTTTACGCAGGCTGACCATCTCGCCGGTCTTGGGATCGACGCCCAGCGTCTTGGTGGCCTGCATCGCCGCGGCGGCGGCACCGTCGGCGCCGTTGGCGACGCTGAGCGGGCGGGTATAGCGGCATTCCGGATAGCGCGAGCAGCCGACGAAGGCGCCCGAGGTGCGGCTGAACTTGATGCCGAGCTGGCCTTCCGAGCAGACCGGGCACTGGCGCGGATCTTTGCCGCTGCCGTCCTCGGGGAAGAAGTGCGGCCGCAGGCGCTCGTTCACGACGTCGATGACCTCGCGGATGCTGCCGAGGCCCTCGATCAGGATTTTGACCGCTTCCTTGACCGGCGGCAGCACGCGGGCGCCGTCGGGGCTCCGGCTGAAGCTCTTCCAGAACTCGCGCAGCACCTGCTTCCAGTTGGCGCGGCCGCCCGAGATCTCGTCGAGCTGGTCTTCGAGCTTGGCGGTGAAATCGTATTCGACGTAGCGGTGGAAGAAGGCCTCGAGGAACGCTACGACCAGGCGGCCGCGATCCTCGGGGATGAATCGGCGCTTCTCCAGCCGGACGTAGCCGCGATCCT
>Ga0335084_10006585_pt1 | contig 11554 bp, 13 predicted proteins | sample Lox_Sample_44_FD_206721 | JGI IMG/M metagenome (GOLD analysis project Ga0335084, IMG submission 206721) | Soil microbial communities from Loxahatchee National Wildlife Refuge, Florida, United States - Lox_Sample_4.4 | ecosystem: Environmental > Terrestrial > Soil > Wetlands | place: USA...
GAGGCCCTGCCTACGCTCTCGGACGACAAGCCCGAGTCGCTCTGCCAGTACCAGGGCAAGGTGCTGCTCGTGGTGAACACCGCCAGCCAGTGCGGCTACACCCCGCAGTACGAGGGACTCGAAAAGCTCTACCGGCAATACAAGGACAGGGGCCTGGTGGTGCTCGGTTTCCCGTCCAACGACTTCGGCGGCCAGGAGCCCGGCTCGAACCGGGAGATCGCGAAATTCTGCGAGGCCAATTACGGCGTGAGCTTCCCGATGTTCGGCAAGTCGGCCGTGGCGAAGGGCGCCGTCAATCCTTTTTTCGCCAAGCTGAGGACCGCGACCGGCGCGCCGCCCGCCTGGAACTTCCACAAGTATCTGGTGGACCGCAGCGGGACGAAAGCCTGGTCGTTCGACACGGCGACCGAACCGTCGGATCGCAAGCTGGTCCGCGAGATCGAGCGCCTGCTGGCGGCAAAAGGAGACGGCAAGTGAGCATCCTCCGGCATGAATCCGGCCCGCTCCTGAGCCTGGCCGTCGAGAACGGCAGCACGGTCTACCTCGCCGGCATCGTGGCGAAGGACCTGAAGAAGGACGTCAAGGGCCAGACTCAGGAAGTGCTCGCGGAGATCGACCGTCTGCTCGCCAAATGCGGCAGCAGCAAGGCGAAGCTCCTGCAGGCCACGATCTGGGTCACCGACATCCGCAACCGCGCGCTGATGAACGAAGTCTGGACCGCGTGGGTGGATCCGAAGAACCTGCCGGTGCGCGCCTGCGTGGAGGCGAAGCTCGCCGATCCGGCCTGCCTCGTCGAGATCATGGTCGTCGCGGCGAAGTAGGCCCGGTCCGGCGTCCTGCTGCCTACATCGGCGGGACCTGGCCTTTCAGTCCCACGTTGACGCGCGCCGCGGTCAGGCTGCCGTCCGGCTGCTTTGCCGAGACCAGAAACACCGCTGCGCCCGGCTTGAGCTCGCTTCGCTCCACGGGCTGGTAGGACACGACTACGGTGCCGTCGTTGACGAGGATCTTTTTCTCGCCGCCCTTGTACTGCACTGTCATGACCTTGTCCTTGCCCATGGCGACCATGTTGGCGACGCTGGCGTTGGTCATCTTGCTGTTCGGCCGCAGGTCCCAGTCGCGATGCCCTTCGCCGGTGCCGCGCATGCTTTCCGGAAAGATGTGCACTTCCAGCGCGATCAGCGCTCCGTCGCGCTCGCCCACGGTCGTGGTACCGATGAATTTGCCGCTCTCGATGTCGGCTACGCCCGCCTTGGCGATGCCCATGACGGCGTAGTTGTCGGCAAGCTTGACGTGCATGCTGCCGCCGTCGCGCGCCTTCACGGTGAGCATCTGCCCGTCGAGCTTATCCACGGTGCCGCGGATCCTGACAGTGTTGTCAACCGGCGCCTGCGCGATCGCGGCGAACGAAACCGCGGCGGCGAAAATTGCGATCAGTCTGCGAGCCATGATTGCCCTCCCCGGGGAATGTCGGCTACACGCTAACGCATTCCCTGGCGCGATATTCCCCCGCCGGCCAACCCTAGGGCCGGCACCTGACGGGCAGCAGGACGTTCGGAATATCGGTCCTGTTCTGACCCTTGACCGTCATCTTGTCCGGCACGGTGGCGTTGCCGCAGACCCAGGCGACCGGCACGATGGGTGCATCCGCGACGACCGCCGGCCGCAGGCTGAGCAGCTTACCCTTCAGCGCCTGGTTGGCGCGATTGCCGAAGGTGATCTGGATCGCGCCGCCCTCGATCCTGGTGGAACTGACGTAGTTGCCTACGATCTTGTCCGCTGCCGGCAGGCCCGCGGCGTCGTTGTCGGCAGGCACGGTCTGCGTCAGCGCCCACGACAAGGCGACCGGGGCCTTGGCGACGTCGGCGATCGGCAGCGCCTCGAGCACCTGGTCGCGGATCAGCTTTTCCTGCAGGCTCGGGATCGCCATGATCGCAAGTATCCCGATGACCGCGAGGACCGCCAGCATCTCGATCATGGTGAACCCGGGGCGCAAGCCGAGCGCCCGATCAGTCGGCATGGTGCAGGTTTTCCCGCGCGTCAGTTTCGTGCACCATGATATGCGATGTGCGGCCTGACCAAACGGATACTGGCGGTGGCATGCGCGCTCCTCCTGGCAGCGGCCGAAGCGGGCGCGCAATCCGCGCCACCGGCGTTCGACCACGCTCATCGCGCATGGTCGGCCCTGCTGGCGAGGCACGTGGCGCTGCAGGAGGGAGGGCATGCGTCGCGCGTCCGATATGCGGACTTCGCGAAAGACCGCGCCGCGCTGAAGGCGTATCTCGCCACCCTGTCGCAAGTCGGCGAAGTCGAATTCCGGGGATGGACCAGGGCGCAGCGCCTGGCATTCCTCGCCAACGCCTACAACGCTTTCGCCGTAGAGAAGGTCCTCTCCCGCTATCCGGACCTGCGCTCGATCTGGGATTTCGGCCGCGTGTTCGGCAATCCCTTCAAGGACCGGTTCTTTTCGCTGCTCGGCCGGCGCGCGTCGCTCGACGACATCGAACACGAAATGCTGAGGAAGCCCGGCGCCTACGACGACGTGCGCGTGCACGTCGCGCTGAACTGCGCCTCCATCGGCTGCCCGATGCTGCGCGCCGAGGCCTACATGGCGGATCGGCTCGATGCGCAGCTGGAGGACCAGATGCGGCGCTTCCTGTCCGACCGCACGCGCAACCGCCTTTCGCCGCAGGGCGGGCGCCTCGAGGTCTCGAAGATCTTCGACTGGTTCAAGGAGGACTGGGAGCGCGGCACCCGGAATTTCGACGACCGCGCAGCGCCGATCCGCTCGCCGAGCCAGTATCTCGCCCGCTACGCCGATCTGCTCTCGGAGGATCCGGCCGGACGCGCCCGCATCGCCGCCGGTGAGGCGCCGATCGATTTCCTGGATTACGACTGGACGCTGAACGACGCCGGCCGGTAGCGCCCCTGCGGCCGCCGGTCAGTCGAACAGATTGAGGACTCCGTCCAGGCCGGCGTAATTGAGGGCGCAGCTCGCCTGGGCGCGCACGACGGGCTTCGCACGGTAGGCGATCGAGGTGCCGGCCTCCGCCATCATCTTCAGGTCGTTGGCGCCGTCGCCGATGGCCAAGGTCTGATCGCGCGCGGCGCCGAGGCGCTGCGCCACCTGCCTGAACTTCGCCGCCTTGGCATCGGCGTCCACGATGGTGCCGAGGACCCGGCCCGTGAGCCTGCCGGATTCGATTTCGAGAACGTTCGAAATGGTGTCGTCGAACCCCAGGCGGTCCTTGAGCCGCCCGGTGAAGAAGGTGAAGCCGCCCGAGACGAGCAGTAGCCTGACGCCCTTGGCCTTGCACGCGGCGACGAGGGTTTGCGCGCCGGGAGACAGGCGCAGCTTGTCGTCGTAGACCTCCTGCAGCACCTCTTCGTCCAGCCCGGCGAGCAGCGCGACGCGCCGGCGCAGGCTTTCCGGGTAGTCGATCTCGCCGCGCATGGCCTGCGCCGTGATCGCCGCCACTTCCTGCTTCCTCCCGGCGTAGCCGCCCAGCTCGTCGATGCATTCGATGGTGATCAGCGTCGAATCCATGTCCATGGCGAGCAGCTTCAGTCCGCCGAAGCGGCGGCCCGCCGGCACCCAGGCGTAGTCGAGCCGATGCGCCTCGCACCAGGCGGCGACGCCCGCGCGCCTTTGCACGCCGCGCAGCCTCCACGCGCGCTCGGCCGCCGCCTCGGTCTGCTCCGCGCCGCACATCTCGGCGAGCGCCGCGGCCCGCAGGGCGGTGGCCTCAGGGCCTTGGACGACCAGGATCGACGCGTCGGTTTCCGCCGCCGGCATCCTTGTTCTTCTCCGCATCCGGTTCCGCCTTCTTCTGCGCCTGCTCCCGCCAGGCCTTCGCCTGCACCGGGTCCGCCGGAATGCCGAGGCCGAGCTCATAGGCTTTCGCGAGCTCGAGCATCGCGAGCCGGTTGCCGTGGTTGGCGGCGCGCCGGAACCAGGCGCTCGCGGCTTCCAGGTCGCGCGCCGTGCCGATGCCCCGCTGCAGCAGGATGGCGAGAAAGAACTGGGCGCCTTCGTTGTCCTGCGCCGCGGCGTCGCGGAACAGCCTCACCGCCTCGCCCGCGTTCTGCGCGACGCCATCGCCGTCGAGGTACATGCGGCCGAGCTGCGCCTGCGCGCGCGGCTCGCCGCCGGCCGCCGCCGCCTTGAGCAGGCTCACCATCTCGGCCTGGTCGAGCTGCACGCCGACGCCCATGCCGTACAGCAGCGCGAGATTGGTCTGTGCGATCGCATTCCCCTGGTCGGCGGCGAGCTTGTACCACTTGGCGGCTTCGAGCGGATTGCGCAGGACGCCGCGGCCGTCGTAGTACATCGCGCCAAGGTTGTTTTGCGCCGCCGCGTGGCCTCCCTCGGCGGCGCGCTGGTACCAGGCGACCGCGGCATGCAGGTCGCGAGTCGGCGGCGGTGCGCTCTCGAGGATGCCCGCAAGCACGAACTGCGCCTCGAGCGTGCCGTCCGCGGCGAGCGGCCGCAGCGAATCGATGGCCTGCTTGTAGTCGCCCCGGTCGAGCGCGCCGAGCGCAGGCATCAGGTCCTGGTACTTGTTGTCCTTTTCCCGGTCCTGCTGGGCGCCCGCGGCGAGCGCCCAGAGAACGCACAGGCCGGCGAGCAGCGCCTTCATGCGGCCAGGGCCCCGAGCAGGTCCTTCGCCGCCTGCACGCGCAGCGGCCACTCGGCCATCTTCGCCTCCAGGCGCAGGCGGTCGGCGCCGGCCAGGCGCAGGTTCTTGCGCTTTTGCACGAGCGCGATGACCCTGCCGCGGTCGACCGGCGCGTCCTTCTCGAACTGCAGCTGGAGGGCCTCGTGCGTCGCGTCCACGCGCGCGACGCCGAGCGGCGTGGCGAGCAGGCGCAGGCGGTGCGATTCGAGCAGCGCCCTGGCAGGCTCCGGCAGCAGGCCGAACCGGTCGACCAGCTCCTCGTGCATGGCGTCCAGATCCTCCTGCGTGCGGCAGTTCGCCAGGCGCTTGTAGAGCGTGAGGCGCTCATGCACGTCGTCGCAATACGCTTCGGGCAGCAGCGCGGGCGTGTGCAGCTTCACCTCGGTGGCGGCCTGCACGGCCTGGTCGAGGTCGATCGCCTTGCCGTCCTTCAGCGCGCGCACGGCGCGCTCGAGCATGCGCGTGTACAGGTCGAAGCCGACTTCCTGGATCTGCCCCGACTGCGATTCGCCGAGCACCTCGCCGGCGCCGCGGATCTCCAGGTCGTGCATGGCCAGGTAGAAGCCCGAGCCCAGCTCCTCCATCATCTGGATGGCCTCGAGGCGCTTCTTCGCCTGCTTGCCGAGGGCGTCGTCGCCGGGAACCAGCAGGTAAGCATAGGCCTGGTGGTGCGAGCGGCCGACGCGGCCGCGCAGCTGGTGCAGCTGCGCGAGGCCGAAGCGGTCCGCCCGGTGGATGACGATGGTGTTCGCGGTCGGGATGTCGATGCCCGTCTCGATGATCGTGGAGCAAAGCAGCAGGTTGTGGCGCTGCTGCGTGAACTCGCGCATGACGCGCTCCAGCTCGCGCTCGCGCATCTGGCCATGCGCCACGGCGATGCGCGCCTCGGGCAGCAGCCGGGCGAGCCTGTCGTGCGCGTGCTCGATGGTCTCGACCTCGTTGTGCAGGAAATAGACCTGTCCGCCGCGGCGCAGCTCGCGCAGCACCGCCTCGCGGATGAGGCCGTCGGAGTGCGCCGCGACGAAGGTCTTGATGGCGAGGCGCCGCTCGGGCGCGGTGGCGATGACGGAGAAGTCGCGCAGGCCCTCCAGCGACAGCGCGAGCGTGCGCGGGATCGGCGTCGCGGTCAGCGTCAGCACGTCCACCTCGGCGCGCAGGCGCTTGAGGGCCTCCTTCTGGTGGACGCCGAAGCGGTGCTCCTCGTCGATGATCACCAGGCCCAGGCTATGGAACTTCACCTCGCGCGACAGCAGCTTGTGCGTGCCGACGACGATGTCGAGCTCGCCGGAGGCGATCTTCCTCAGGGCCTCGGCGCTCTCCTTTCCGGTGCGAAAGCGGGAAAGCTCTCCGATGCGCACCGGCCAGTCGGCGAAGCGGTCCCTGAAGGTCTGCGTGTGCTGCTCGACGAGCAGCGTGGTCGGGCAGAGGAGCGCGACCTGCCTGCGATCGGCCACTGCCACGAAGGCGGCGCGCAGCGCGACTTCGGTCTTGCCGAAGCCCACGTCGCCGCAGATCAGGCGGTCCATCGGCTTGCCCGAGGTCATGTCGCCGACCACCGCACCGATCGCCGCCGCCTGGTCCGGCGTCTCCTCGAAGCCGAAGCCGTCGGCGAAGGCTTCCAGGTCGTGCTGCTTCACGCCGAAGGCGTGGCCCTCGCGCGCGGCCCGCTTGGCGTAGAGCTCGAGCAGCTCGGCGGCGGTGTCGCGCACCTGTTTCGCGGCGCGCGCGCGCGCCTTGTCCCATTGGCCGCTGCCCAGCTTGTGCAGGGGCGCATCCTCCGGCTGCGCGCCGGAATAGCGCGAGATCACCTCGAGCTGCGACACCGGCACGTAGAGCTTGTCGCCGCCGTCGTATTCCAGCAGCAGGAATTCCGTCATGCCCTCGCCGAGGTCCAGGTTGGCGAGACCGCCGTAGCGGCCGATGCCGTGCTGCACGTGCACGACCGGGTCTCCCACCTTCAGCTCCGAGAGGTCGCGCAGCATCCCCTCGACGCTGCTTTGCGGCCTGGCGCCGCGCGCCCTGCGCCGTGCCGTGCCGGCGTACAGTTCGGCCTCCGTGACGACGGCCCAGGCCTCGGCCGGGACCGTGAACCCGTTGGCGAGCGGCGAGACCGCGATCGAGAGCTTTTCGCTGCCCGCCCGGAATTCCTCGAACGTCCCGCAGGGGGAAGGCGCAAGGCCGTACTCGGAGAGATACGCCAGCATCGTTTCCCGTCGCCCCGGCGACTCGGCGCAGAGCAGCGTGCGCATCCCGGTGCCCGAAAGAAACGCCTTCAGCGCCGCGAGCGGATCGTGCGCGCGGCGGTCGACGGCCAGCGCCGGCAGCGGCGCGGCGACGAAATCCTGGTCGGGCTCCACTTCGTGCGCGTCGAGCAGGTCGACGCGCGGAAAGCGCTTGGCACGTGCATAGAATTCCTCGGCCGGCACGAACAGCTGCGGCGGCGGCAGCAGCGGGCGGTCCGGGTCGCCGCCGAGCATCCTGAACCGCGATTGCGCGTCCTGCCAGAACGCCTGCACCGCGCCCGAGACGTCGCGATGGAAGGCGAGCGTGGCGCCCTCGGGCAGGTAGTCGAAGAACGTGGCGAGCGCATCGAAGAACAGCGGCAGGTAGTACTCGACGCCCGCCGCCGGCACGCCGCTGGAAATGTCCTTGTATAGGCGGCGCCTGGACGGATCGCCCTCGAAGAGCTCGCGCCAGCGGCCGCGGAACTTGGTGCGCCCGGCCTCGTCCATCGGAAACTCGCGCGCAGGCAGCAGGCGCACGTCCTTGACCGAGTACAACGTGCGCTGCGAGTCGACGTCGAAGCTGCGGATGGTCTCGACCAGTTCGTCGTCGAGGTCGAGGCGGTAGGGCACCGCGCTGCCCATCGGGAACAGATCGATGATGCCGCCGCGAAAGCAGAACTCGCCGGGCGTCATCACCTGTGTGACGGCGCTGTAGCCGGCGAGCGCGAGCTGGCGGCGCAGCGCATCGGCGTCGAGCCGCTCGCCCTGGTGCAGGAAGAACGAATAGGCCGCGAGGTAGGCGGGCGGGCAGACGCGCACCAGCGCCGTCGGCGCGGGTACGATCACGATGTCGAAGTCGCCGCGCTGCACGCGATAAAGCGTCGCGAGCCGCTCCGACACGAGGTCGTGGTGGGGCGAGAAGCTGTCGTAGGGCAGCGTTTCCCAGTCCGGCAGCAGGCAGGCGCGCAGCTGCGGCGCGAGCCAGCCGATTTCCTCCAGCAGGCGGCTGGCGTCGGCGGCGCCGGCGCTGAAGACGGCGATCGGCCTCGCCACGGCCGCCATGCGTGCGAGCGCAAGGGCGTCGGAGGATCCGGTCAGGCCGCAATAGCGTTTCTTGCCGGGAAGGGGGTCGCGATGCATGACAAGAAAGAGGCGCCATGCAATTATACGGCGTTGAAAACACGAAAGAATTCGATTTGGCCTTCTATGCGCTGATTCCGGCCGCGGGCGCCGGCACGCGCCTGCGCGGCGAGCAGCCGAAGCAGTACCTGGCGCTCGCGGGCAAGCCGATGCTCTGGCATGCCGTGCGATCCGTCTGCGTGCCGCCGGTGGAGAACGTCTTCGTCGTGCTCGCGCCGGAGGACCGGGAGTTCGCGAAGCACGACTGGAGCGCGTTCTCCGGGCGCCTGGAGCCGCTGTATTGCGGCGGCGAGCTGCGGCGCGATTCGGTCTACAACGGCCTGGTCGCCGCGATGGCGGCGGTGGACGCGGACGACTGGGTGCTGGTGCACGATGCGGCGCGCCCCTGCCTGCCGGCGCGCGACCTCGCCGCGCTCATTGCCGAGACGCGCGAAGACGCCATCGGCGGCATCCTCGCGCTGCCGGTGGCCGACACCGTCAAGAAAGCGGCCAAGGACGAGGCCGGCGCGCTGCGCGTCTCGGGCAGCGAGGACCGCAGCCAGCTCTGGCTCGCGCAGACTCCGCAAATGTTCCGCAGCGGCTTGCTCACGCAAGCGCTGAAGATCGCGCGCGGCCCGGTGACCGACGAGGCGGGCGCGGTGGAACAGATGGGCCTGTGGCCGCGCCTGGTGGCCGGCAGCCGTGAGAACATCAAGGTCACCTTTCCCGAGGACCTGAAGATCGCGGAAGCGATCCTGGCGAAGCGATGAGAGTGGGGCAGGGCTACGACGCGCATGCGCTGGTGGCGGGGCGCCGGCTGGTGATCGGCGGCGTGGAGATCCCGCACGCGAAGGGGTTGGCGGGTCACTCGGACGCGGACGTCCTGCTGCACGCCATCTGCGACGCGCTGCTCGGCGCGGCGGCGCTCGGCGACATCGGCTGGCATTACCCGGACACGAACCCGCAGTACAGCGGGGCAGACAGCCGAGAGCTGCTGCGCGCGACCGCGAAGAAGGTCGCCGCCGCCGGCTACCGGATCGTCAACGTGGACGCGACCATCGTCGCGCAGGAGCCGCGCATGGCGCCGCACGTGGCGACGATGATCGGCAATATCGCCGCTGACCTCGGACTGAAGCCCGCCGCGGTCAGCGTCAAGGCGACCACGACCGAGAAGCTGGGCTGGATCGGCCGCGGCGAGGGCATCGCAGCCCAGGCCATCGCCCTCATCGAATAGGGGTTCCGCATGTACTCCCCCGCGTACAACCAGCTCGAAGACCGGATCGAGCTGCTCGCGTTCATCCGCGCGAACAACTTCCCCATACTCGTCACGGGCACCGGCGGCGTGCTGCATGCGTCGCACCTGCCGATCACGGCTCACGAGCACGGCGCACAGATCGTCATCGACATGCACATGGCGAAGAACAATCCGCAGTGGCAGGAGTTCCTCGGTGACGAAGTGCTGGTGATTTTCTCCGGGCCGCATGCCTACGTTTCGCCGCGGTGGTACGAGGACAAGGAGCGCGTGCCCACCTGGAACTACGCGGCGGTGCACGCCTACGGCATTCCAAGGCTCATCGAGGACAGGAAGGAAAAACAGGCATCGCAGCGGCGATTGATCGAGAGCCTGGATCCGGACTGGCTGCCGGATTTCGACGGCCTGCGCGGCGCGTACGTCGACCAGATGCTCGACGGCATCGTCAATTTCACGATCCCGGTCGCGCGCATCGAGACGCGCTGGAAGCTGTCGCAGAACCGCGGCCGGCGGGAGATGGAGCGGATCGCGACGGCGCTGGAAAACTCCCAGGACCCGGGCGAGCGCGCGCTCGCGGCGCTCACGCGCCGGCACCTGGTCGAGAAGTGAAATAGGCGCGGCGCGGCGGCTTTTTTTCGCCCTGTGGCCGCCGCGCGAGGCGGCCGTGGCGCTGCATCGCTGGGCGGGCGAGGCGCAGCGCTCGAGCGGCGGACGCGTCACGCGGCTCGAAGCGATCCATCTGACCCTCGCATTCCTCGGCGAGGTCGAGGAGGGTCGCCTGCCCGAGCTGAAAGCCCTGCAATTGACGGGCTCGCGCCATCTCCTGCCGATCGAGCAGGCGCGCTACTGGACGCGCAACCGCATCGTCTGGGTCGGGCCCGGGGAAACGCCCGGTCCATTGCTCGCGCTCGCGAACGATCTCAACCGGGAATTGCAGGCAAGGCAGTTCCGCAGCGAAGCGCGCGAATTCGCCGCGCACATCACGCTCATCCGCAACGCGCATGCGCCCGGCGCGCTGCCGGACCTGCCTCCGGTGCGCTGGCCGGTAGAGGAATGCGTGCTGGTGGAATCGCGCGCGGCGGGCGCGGGTCGAACCTATGAGGTCCTGGCGCGCTACGCGCTGGCCTGAACCGGCGCCTCGCTCCTGGCGGATTCCAGTCCGGGGAAGGCGAGCCAGAGGTACTGCTGCTTCAGCAGGTCGTCTACGAGCGCGAACTGGTCGGCCATGACCTCGCGCAGAGTGCCGCCGTGCTTCACGCGGTCGAGCTTCAGGCGGGCGTCCACCTCGCCGTGCTCGATGACCACCGTGAGGCCGGCCTTCTTCGCGAGGTGCCGCATGATGCCGTTCTCGGCCAGGCAGTACATGAACAGCACGCGGTAGCCGAGGTTGGCGGCGTGCAGCACCGCGCGCTGCAGCAGTGCAAAGCCGTAGCCCTTGCCGCGCGAGGTCGGATCGACGCTCACGCCGAGCTCGGCGATGCGCTTGGCGGGGTCCAGCGCGACGTGCGCCACGCCGATCAGTTCCAGCGCGTCGCCGTGGATGCCGAACACGCTGTCGCGGACGAAATCGATCCCCTCGACGTAGCGGCTGACCGCGGCGTCGGAAATCGCCTGGCCGAAGCGAAGCCTCCGGTCTTCTTCCGGCAGCTGCAGCAGATGCTGTGCGATATCGTCGCGATACCTCGAGTTCAACCTAAGCACCGCGACGCCGGCGGGATGGCTCATAAGCGGTCCGCTCAGCCGGCGGACGGGGCAGTGCCCCGGCCGGGCCTTGCGGTCATCGGCTTGAACAGGCGGGCGATGCCATTGGCCACGGCGACGATGGCGCCGGCAAGCGCCTCGGCCTGCGCAAGCCTCGCCCTCGCGCGCAAACGCTCCGAACCGGTCATCTGGATCTCATCCAGGCGGCGGTTCAGGAACTCCAGGTCAGGATTAGTTTTGCTAATCTTCATATCCATTGGTATTCTCCTGAAGGCATGGTCAACAGGCTAGCCTTCTGTGCGGTGCACTATTACAGTGATATGACATGAGTTACTCTTAAGTGCATGTCTTCACATATGGTATGTAGACAACCTTATAGTCCTTTGGTTGCAGCGCAGCAATATATGATTTCTCTCCGTAATGAATAGAAAAAATAACCAAATTTCAAACGCACCGACACGCTTGCCGCCGCTCAACGGGTTGCGGGCCTTCGAGGTGGCCGCGCGCCACCTCAGCTTCGCCATGGCGGCCAAGGAACTGAATGTCACGCCGGCGGCGATCAGCCACCAGGTGAAGGG
>Ga0335084_10006586_pt1 | contig 11552 bp, 9 predicted proteins | sample Lox_Sample_44_FD_206721 | JGI IMG/M metagenome (GOLD analysis project Ga0335084, IMG submission 206721) | Soil microbial communities from Loxahatchee National Wildlife Refuge, Florida, United States - Lox_Sample_4.4 | ecosystem: Environmental > Terrestrial > Soil > Wetlands | place: USA: Florida...
CACGCCGTTCGCCGCCGACCCGAAAACCGCAGCCTGGCGGAATGATCAGCGGCAGGTGCACGGTGAGGCGCGTGTTGTGGACGCCATTGTGCGCCGGTATGCGGGTCTTTGCGTCGACGATTGAGAACACCGCGGTGGGGCCGTAGCCGGGGACGTCCCAGCGTGGCCACGACCGCAGCGCGGCGACGGTGCGCGGGCAGCGCGCAATGTGCTCGTCGATCGCCGTGCCTTCCCGCCACAGGAAGTAGACGCCCCACCGGCGCGAGTGGTTGAGCTCCTTCCATTTGGTCATGCGCGCCGCCTCCCCGAGCGCGACGTACGGCTCCAGTATCTCCGGTCCGTCGGCGAGCAGGTTGATGAGCTCGCCGCGGATGTCATCGGTGGCCGCTTCGATCGACGCGAGCCAGGGAAAGTCTCCGCGTTCGTGGAACTCGATTGCGGGCAGTTCCGGGAAGTGCATGAAGCTCGGCTGCTGGCGATAGATGCGCTCCTTCTGAAGCAGAGCTCCGAGGCAGCGGTCGAAGCGGCGGAACCGCGCGCCTGCGTGCGAGGCGCGAATGTCCTTGAGCCGCTCCTCGAGGAACGCCTCCAGTGCCCGGTTGTTCGCGTCGACGACTTCCTTCGCATGACGCAGGACCTGCTGCATGGTGGCGGGCGGCTCGACGCCGGGAGGAATCGAGTGAAGCGCGATTCGGTAAGCCGCAGCGGCGTCGCGTGTCTTTCCCCGCGACTCGAGCAGCGAGCCCTTCTGCAGCAAGGCGCGGAGATTGCGCGGCTCGAGCGCAAGCGCCTTCTCCAGCGCGGTCATTTCTGCCTCGTCGCGCTCAAGGGCGCGCAGCGCCACGGCCAGATTGACCCAGAGCGAAGCGTTGGAGGGCGATTCCTTGACGGCATGCTCGAGCGCCTCTAGGGCGCCGGCGGGATTGCCCGCTGCGAGCATACGTCGCGCGCGCTCGTTGAGCACCAGCGGATGTCGCGGAGCTACCGTCTGCGCCTGCTGAAAGAGGCGCTCCGCGTCCTGCATCTGTCCGCGTTCGAGCGCCTGCGCGGCGAGTTCCACCAGTTGCACCACGCTCCGGGCGTCAGCTTCCGGAACGCTCATCCGAGTACCATCCGAGGCGAGTGCAACAAAGGATCTGCGCGCAGAGGATCAAACGGCTGCCGAGACCTCGCATTGTAGCGATTTGTATGGCCCCGGATCAAAACGAGGACAACACAGCCCGGAGAGCCTTTCCGTGCTTATCGGGAAGTGTTGCTTATCTGGGCGCGTCGCCGACGCACTCGCCGCAGCCGGTCCCGCCGCTAGCTGTTCGGGGACGGGTGGGCCGGCACGCGGCCGTGAGTGGCGGGGTCGCAGCCCGCCGGTCCGCGCCAGGAAGGACTCCGAGCAGGGACCCGCAGCCCTAGTCGAGGTAGCTGACGATCAATCGCGGAGTGCGAATGACCGGTTATAGGTTCTCGTAGACGAACAGAGCGCTGTCTCCGGACCAGTAATTCCAGGTGTTGTCTACGCCGTCGCTACGGAGCGTCGGGATTGTGCGGAATGGCAGGCCCTGGAAGTTCCTCTGGATGTAGGCCAGCTCTGCGCCATTGGCACCACACTCCATCACGTTGGGGTCGATATTTAGGTCACCCCAGTTGGCAGGCAGCTTGTGGCCCACTGTCCATGTGACTTCGTTGATGCCATCGGTGCAGTACATTTCTGCATAGGCGTTCGCGGTCAGGGCAAGCAGTATTGCGGCGATCAGCGTTCTCATGGCCACCTCCTTTTGCTCGTTATGCGCAGAGTCTTGGCCTCCCGTCCGACGCGCGCAGAGTTCGTCGCACACGTACCACTTCCGACAGCTCGTGGACCGGGGACTCCGGCCACGATCTGCATTGCGCCTATAGGATGGGTGAGTCGAAGCAGCGTCGCCATCGGTGCGACGCCGATAGTGAGGTAAGCGGCAGGAGACCTGCCCTCGGACACGTTCCTACACCGGTCCGGGTCGCTTTTCTTGCGCGCCCCGGGGCGCGGGCTACATCAAGCGTTGCAACTCGTTGATGAAGCGGTCGTATTCCGACGACTTGTCGAAGAACGCGTCGGCCCCGGCGAGCGAGCAATGCGCCTTGTACTCGGGGTACGCGTAGTTGGTAAGGATGTAGATCTTGGGGCGGGGCATGGCGTCGGCCGCGCGGATCTGACGTACGACCTCGATGCCGTTGCCCTGTCGCAGACGAATGTCCGCGACCACGACGTCCGGCCGCAGACGTTCGATCGCCGCGACGGCCTCCTCCTCGGACTCCGCGAAGCCCACCACGTCAAACCCGCCCAGCGAAGCGACATTCTCGATGATCCTGTTGCGCAGCAGGGCGGAGTCCTCGACGACGAAGACGCGCAGCGGCATCGCCGTCGCGTTGCCCATGTCAGTTCATCAGGTTGTGGCGCAGCGCGTAGGCGGTGAGCTCGGCGTTGCGCGAGAACGACATCTTCTCGAAGATGCGCGAGCGATAGGTGCTGATCGTTTTCACGCTCAGGCACAACTCGCGGGCGATGTCGGTCACCGTCTTTCCGGCCGCGAGGTGCACGAAGATCTGGAACTCGCGCTTCGAGAGCTTTCGGTGCGGCGGCTCGGCGGCATCTCCGGCCGCTTCCAGCGCCAGCGCCTCGGCGAGGGCTGCGCTGATGTACTTCTTCCCTGCTGCCACCGTGCGCAGCGCGGTGAGCATGTCCTTTGCCTCGCCCGCCTTCGGAAAGAAGCCGCTGATCCCGGCGCGCAGCAGGTTGACCGCGTACTGCTCCTCCGGGTACATGCTCACGATGAGTATCGCCAGATCCGGGTGCTTGCGCCGAATGCTGCTGACGGTCTCGAGAACTCCGGCGTCGGGCAGCGCGATGTCCAGCAGCACGACATCGATGCCGTTGCCTTCGATCATCCTGAGGGCGGCGGCCGCCGTGCCTGCCTCACCGGCGGTTTCGAATTCGTCGGTGGTCGCGAGCAGCTGCCTGAAGCCGGCGCGAACGAGCGCATGATCGTCGACAATCAGGACGCGCGTCTTGCGCATTGACACGGCTCCATTTGCCCCTCGCGACGCGGACTGCCGCGCGGGCTGCGCTGGCGTATCGATTATAGAGCGGGGTTCGGTGTGGTCCAAGGGATGTGCTCCTTGCCGATCAGGCCTGTGCCGCACATTCGAGCCGCGCATGCCGGCGCTCCGCAATCAAGTCGGTGTCGCCGTATGCATGCAGTCGATTGTAGATCGTCTTCAGGCTCACGCCGAGCAAGCGGGCCGCTTCAGTCTTCCTGCCACCGACAGCGCGCAAGGTCGCCGTGATGAGCGCGCGCTCGGCGTCGCCGAGCGACGTGCCAACGGCGACCCTGATCGACCCTCGGTCGTCTCTCGCGATGTCCTGTGGCGAGCCGACGGCAGCTTCGCCCGCACCCTCCTCGCTCGCCATGCTGACGGCCTCGACGTCGACGTGGACTTCGTGGTCCGAAAGCACGAACGCACGATGGATGACGTTCTTCAGCTCGCGAACGTTGCCCGGCCATGAATGGTTCGCAATGCGGTGCCGCGCCTCCAGGCTCAAGCTCTTTATCTCTCCGAATTCCGCATTCAGCTCCGCGAGGAACTTCTCCGCCAGCAGGACGGCATCCCCTCCGCGCGCTCGCAGCGGCGGCACGACCACAGGGATCACGCAAAGACGGTACATCAGGTCCTCGCGCAGCCGGCCGGAGGCGACCGCCTCCTGCATGTTACGGTTGCTGGTTGCGAGAACGCGCACGTCAGTGGCGATTTCCTGGTCCCCGCCGACGCGGCTGAAACTGCCCGTCTCGAGCACTCGAAGCAGGCGCACCTGCATCTCGATCGGCATCTCCGTGACCTCATCGAGGAGCAGGGTCCCGCTGTCCGCGCGTTCGAAGCAGCCGCGGTGCGTGCGCGCCGCGCCGGTGAAGCTCCCGCGCTCGTGCCCGAACAGTTCGCTCTCGATCAGGTTCTCCGGCAACGCACCGCAGTTGATCGCGACGAACGGTCGTTGACTGCGGGGCGAAAGCTCGTGCAAGGTTCTCGCCACGAGCTCCTTGCCCGCTCCGCTCTCCCCGAGAATCATCACCGGGGCGTCGGATGGGCCGAGGCGGTCAAGAACCCGGAAGAGCTCGCGCATCTGCGGGCACGCCCCGCAGAGCTGCCCAAAATGCTCGAGCAAAGCCTTCTGCGCACGATCGATCGGCTCAACGTCCATGCGCCGCGGTTCGAGCGTTCCAGCCTGGGGAGAAGAATCCTTGCTAAGCGCCGCACAACCTTCGGTCTCTACGAACATATGCCCTCGCCATCACGTGTCGTTAGCGACACGCAAATGGTCGTCGACGGGCTGTTGCGCGGGTATCGGCCGTTCGCTGTAAATGCTGTAGGTGCAATCACCTTGGCTGTAGGACCCCGTCCTACAGCCGTGCTCTATGGCGTGGGAAGTGCAGGAGTCTCGGGCGCGGAGGATTCGTATCACGGGAGGGGATGACCGCCTTCCACCGTCCCGACCTCCTGCAGCCGTAGCTTCGCAAACTGCATGCCAGCCGGCAGGATGGGCGCACGCCTTGATATCAAGCCGATTTCGTGGCGCTAGTTGCTGCGTTTCGTGAAAGTCTTGACACATACCTTGTAAGTTCGCGCACGCGACGAGAAGCACTCGACTGCGTCGTTTGGCTCCCGCCCGACCCTGATTCCCTCATGGGAACCATTTGGCACCTGCCTGTTCTACACTTCCCATTCACGGCTTGGCTCGGGTAGATCGCTAGGGCGGACCGGCAAGCTCCCTCATATGCAGCATGCAATGACCATGCAGCGCGTCTCCCGCAGCGACGTCTGGGTGTGTGCGGTGCTCGCGGCGATCGGGACCTCTATCGCCGCGATCGCGGGCACCATGATATGGAGCTGGCACACGGGCGAGCCCATATCGATAGCCGGGTCGACCGTCGAGCGCGTGCAGTACGACACCGCCTGGGTCTTCGTATTCTGCGGCATGGCGCTGGCGCTGCAGGCGGTGGGCCAACACCGGGCGGCCCGCCTCTGCGCCGCCGTCCCGATGCTGCTTGGCGTACTGCGCTTCACAGCGGTACTCCTGCCGATGTTGTCGGTTCGCCCCATGCTGGGGAACCCGTGGCTGCCGCTGGCCCCGGGGGACTACGACGACATGAGCCTACTCATCTCGCTGGTATCGATCGTGACCGGCGGGGCTCTCGCATCGTTCGGGCCGCGGACGGGTCGCCGCCGCTGGCATGCGATAACGGTGGCGCTGCTCGCGTCGGTCGCGCTGGCGCTGTCGCTTCTCATGGTGGTCGGCACCTGGGGTGGCGGCACGGGCGCCTCGGAGCTGCTGCAGCTCACGAGCAGCGAGCGGACCAGCGCGCTGCTGTTCATCGTGCTCGCCGCCACGATGCTTGCCTACGCATTGCTCGGCGACGAGGAGGAGCGGAGCGCAGTGCGGCGAACGGCGCCGCTGATCGTCTGGCTCGCAGCATTCGTTTGTGCTCTCGTGCTCTGGCGTGCCCTGGGAGCGCAGGAGGCGCGCTACATCGAGCGCGGCACGATTCTGATCGCCGCGGATGCACGCGGGCAGATTCTGCGCGAGCTCAATAGCCGCATCGAGATGATCGAGCGACTCGGCCGGCGCGAACTGATCTATCCCGCCAGTTCGGACATGATGCAGCGCGACGCGGAGCTCCTGCTGCAGGACGTCGAGGAGCTCCGATCGGTTGCGTGGGCCGGTCCGGACTACATCACGCGCTGGGTCACTCCGGGGGGCAACGGCAGCGCGCAGATCGGATACGACCTGCGCCGCGACCCGCAGCGCCCGGGCGCTGCCGAAGCGGCGGTTGCCGCGCGCAAGACCGCCCTGAGCAAATTCGCCAAGCTTCCCGCGGGCGGCGAGGGGGTCATGATCTACACGCCGGTGTACGAGGGCGACGAGTTGAGAGGCATCCTCGCCACCACGCTCGGCAAGGGCAACTGGCTGAAGTCGCTGCTGGTGGACCGCTTCCCGGACCACCATCTCGAGTTGATCGAGGACGGGAAGGTCGAGCTCGAGGCGGGCTCGACGGAGCCCGTTGCAACGCGCGAATGGGGACTGGAGCTGCCGCTGCCAATCCAGTCGACAACCTGGACGCTGCGCGTAACGCCAAGCGCGGAGTATCTGCGCACGAGCACGTCGCGCCTGCCCGACATGGCGCTCGCGCTTGGCACGCTGATGGCAACGCTTCTCGCGCTGTCGACCTACCTGTTCCTTGCGGCCCGCTCACGTGCTCGCGCGCTCGATCGCGTCAACGCCCGGCTTACCCAGGACATCGCAAGACGCTACCACGCGGAGCAGGAATTGCGCGAAAGCGAATCGCGCACGCGCTTGATCATCAACGCCGTCAAGGATTGCGCGATCTTCATGCTGAGCCTCGACGGCACCATCGCGACATGGAACAACGGAGCTCAGGCGCTCAACGGATACGCCGCCGAGGAGGTCGTCGGCCGCCATTTCTCGATGCTCTACGCGCCCGACCGCGAACAACCCCAGGAGAAGGAGCTCGTCGTCGCCGTGCGCCGCGGGTGGTACGAGGAGGAGTGCTGGCATCTGCGCAAGGACGGAACTCGCTTTCGCGGCGACGACATCATCTCCGCCATTCGCGACGAGAAGGGCAGCCTGCGCGGATTCTCGATGATCACGCGCGATGTCACACCGCGCCTCGAGCTGCGGCAGCAGACGGAGCGGGCGCGTGATTTCTACATGGCGCTGTTCGCCGGCTTTCCGAACCTGGTCTGGCGGTCCGACGCAGGTGGTACCTGCGACTACCTCAACCAAGCCTGGCTCGACTACACGGGGCGCAGGCGCGAGGCGGAGCTCGGCGTCGGATGGCTCGACGGAGTGCATGTCGACGATCGGCCGCGCTGGCAGCAGGTCTTCGATCTCACCTTCCCCGCGCGCGAGCCTTTCGAGCTCGAATTCAGATTGCGCCGCGCCGACGGCCATTATGGCTGGATCATCTGCGTCGGGCGCCCGTACCACGACATGCAGGGCAACTTCGCGGGCTATCTGTGCTCGTGCTACGACAACACCGCGCGCCGCGCAATGGAAGACGCGCTCAAGGAGAGCGAGGAGCGCTACGAGCGCATCACCGCCAATGTCCCGGGGATGGTGTTCAAACTGAACCGCGACATTGCGGGCGGGCATCAGTTCGCCTACGTGAGCCAGGGTTGCAGGGCGGTGACCGGACTCGAGGAAGCGGAAATCGCCGGCGATGCCGAGGCTTTCTTCGGCCTCATCGGAAGCTCGGATCGGACCCACCTGCTCGCCACGCTCGACGAGTCGGCGGCCCGGTTGACGACCTGGAGCTGGGCGGGACGGCTTCACCCCAGGCACGAGACGGCCGAGCGCTGGATCACCATCCGCGCCATGCCCCGGAGGGCGAGCGACGGCACGACGTTCTGGGACGGCGTGGTGCTGGACGACACGCAGAGCCGGCTCGCCCAGCTCGAGATCGAGCGATCGCGAGAAGAGCTGCGCGAGCTATCGCGGCACCTGCAAACCGTCCGCGAGGAGGAAAAGGCGCGCATCGCCCGGGAGGTCCACGACGAGCTAGGGGCGATGCTCAGCGTGCTCAAGATGGATCTCGAGTGGCTGGGCGAACACGGGTCACGCCTTCCCGAAACCGTGGAGAAGAAACGGCTGGCCATGATCCAGGTCGTCGACGGGGCCGTGGCCGCGACGCGCCGCATCGTGACGGATCTGCGTCCGTCGGTGCTCGACGACCTCGGGCTCGCAGCCGCCCTGCGCTGGCAGGCCGATGTCTATCAGCGGCACGGCAAGGTGCGGTTCCACCTCAAGATGCCGGAGACGGAGATCGCCGTCGACCGCGAGGGCGCGCTCGCGCTGTTCCGGATCTTTCAGGAGACCGCGACCAACGTCTCGCGGCACGCCAAGGCATCCAACGTGTGGGTGCAGCTGAATGACGCCAACGGCGCCTATGTGCTGACGGTGCGCGACGACGGAGTCGGAATTTCCGATGCCGACGTGCGCAAGCCGACTTCACACGGGTTGCGCGGCGTGCGCGAGCGAGCACAGCAACTCGGCGGCGACGTTTCCATCTCCGGCAGCGCCAGCGCCGGAACAACGTTGGTCGTCTCCATCCCGCGGCGCCGAGCCGAGGCCTGAAGACGCGGAGGCTAACGCCCCCGCGTCTGCGGGGCGGGGCAACGACATCCGCCCCGCCCCGCTGCTTTCTACCTGCCGGAGCCGCCGGTCAGCCGCCCCTGCGGTGTGCGCGTGCGACCGCCGGCGTTCACTGCGGGCTGCGCCGCGTGGTTGGAGGCCTGCAGCACCTGCGCGAGGTGTCGGTCCCGCTCGCCGCGAGCGCGTAGCGTCTCGTCGCCCGTCAAGCGGCCCCATGCCCTCTCCAGGGCTCCCGTCGCCTGCAGGAGGCGGCACTGAATGTCCTCGCGTTTCATTTGTGCACGTATCCCTTTCTCTGGTCAGGAGGTCGCAGTCGAATTGACCGACAGGTTGTCGACGACGCTCTTGACGCCTTCCGTCGTGGATGCGAGCTGCTTCGCCTTCTCGCGCAAATCCAGCGAGGCCACGGTACCCGAGAGGGTCACGGTCGCATCCTTGGTATCGACATTGATATCGGAGGACCTGAGCCCGGGCTCGGCCAGGATGGCCGCCTTCACCTTTGCGGTGATCATCGTGTCATCGGTTGCCGTCGCTACCTGATTGGCGACCTGTGCGCCCTTGTCGGCAAGCTTTGCCGCTCCCGCGTTCAGTCGCTGCGCGGTTGGCGAGTCGGAAGGTCGATCGCATGCGGCCACGGCCAACGAGGCAGCGGCCATAGTGGTCAGCAGAAGCATCGAGGTCTTGTGTCGCATAGTAAGCCTCCTTCAAGGGGTCCTACGCCTCCCGATTCGAACAGACGCAGTATGCGGCGCGCCTCAGGTCACCGCTATCGGCGCGAGGCGCTTCCTCTTGTCGGAGCGAAGCGAGTTGCTGTCGGACAATCTCCTACGTTCGCGCCACGTTCCTCGCATCTCGCGTCGCCTAGGACTGGCTCCCACGCTCAAGGGCGAACAGCCTACAGCGGTTTCAGCTTCCAACCGATTGCCGCGGCGTCGCGCGCGGCGGACGATGAATGGCGCAATCGGCAGCACTCTACAAACATGATGTCGCGCGTGTTGCTACGCAGGTGTAGGAGTGCACCGACACAGGAGCCGAACAACGTGGGTAATTCTTGCGATCCCCTGTAACGCGCGGTGCCGACCGGAAAGAGTTACAAGCCGCAGAACGAGAGAACACGTGGCTCCTGCTCGGAGATACAGCCGCCACGCCGCGGCATGCAACTTGCATAGCGATGAGAGGCTCTGATCAAGGCGAAAGGAACCATCATGCTTCACTATGCGCTCGTATTCTTCGTCATCGCGATCGTCGCTGCGATCTTCGGCTTTGGAGGCATCGCCGCCGGGGCAGTCGAGATAGCGAAGATCCTGTTCTTCATTTTCCTGATCCTCTTCGTCGTCTCTCTCGTCGTGGGGTTGGTCCGACGCGGCGGCTAGTTCGGCGCGCCGGCGGTCTTACGGCGCAGGATTTCCGCCCTCAACTCCTGGAACTGCTTGCGAGTCTCGGCCTCGATCAGCGGCGGGCCGATGACCGGCGGCACCCAGATGTTGGGAATGAACTCACCGTGATTGACGATCTGCGTCGAGTCGCCGTGATCCACGACTCGGGTGGTGAACTCCGACGCCGTGAAGGTACCGCTCAAGAGCCGCGAACGGATCTCGGTCATCGGTGCGAGCACGATCTCCCGGACGTTCTCGAAGGAGAGGCTGAGGGGACCGCGCGAAGCGTTCCCCTTCTGGAGGACCACGAGCGTATCGCCCTCGCGGTTGATGATCCGGCTCGCCTGAAGGCCCGATACGAACCCCGCCATGTTGTCGTAGTCGGTCAGCACGGCCCAGGTTTCGACCGCTGTCGCGGCGACGGAGAAATCCACGTCGATCAGCACGCGCTCGCCGTCCGTGCGTGCGCGCACGCTGATGTCGGCCTCGTCGGCGGGCGGCGCAGCCTGCGCGGCCCAGGCCAGCAGCGCAAGCGCAACGACGACGGTGGTTCTGCTCAACGACCCTCCACGATTCATCCTCGATCGGACCTCGGGGCTTGGCGGCAGGGTTCGCGCATTATGCACGTAGTCGCGCGCACCATCGCTTTGGCTCTCGCCTCCCTCGCAGCCTCCTGCGCAAGCATTCCGGGAGCGAACTATCCCAGGGAGCCATCCACCGCACTCGATAGCCCCGAGGTCACGGCGCTCGGCCGAGAGGTCTCTGGCGACGAGCAACTGCGCGGAGGGGTTTCCAAATTCCGCCTGCTCACCGACGGGAACGATGGTTTCGTCGCCAGGGCCGAGATGGCCGATGCGGCGCAGCGCACGTTGGACATCCAGTATTTCCTCTTCCAGGACGACGAAACCGGCAAGCTTCTGGTCGACTCCCTCCTGCACGGCGCTGCCAGAGGCGTGCGCGTGCGTTTGCTGATCGACGACACGGAAGACGTCACCAAGAATCCCCAGATCGCAGCACTCGCTGCCCATGAGAACATCGAAGTGCGCGTCTTTAATCCGTTCAATTTGCACGGACCGCTCGCCGCGCTGCGTTATGCCGAATTCTTCCTGACAGCGACGAGAGTCAACTATCGCATGCACAACAAGCTGTTCATCGCTGACAACAGCCTGGCGGTCGTCGGCGGGCGCAACGTCGGCGACGAGTACTTCGAGACAAGCCGCGCTACCGGCTTCGCCGACTTCGATGTTCTCGCCGCGGGACCGGTCGTGCAGCAACTGTCGAGCAGCTTCGACGCCTACTGGAACAGCGAGGTGGTAATCCCGCTCGAGGGACTCGCTTCCGGCCACGCCAGCACCAGTGCGCTCAAGCGCGATAGCGCCGACCGCGCCGCCACCCGCGAGACGGCCGACGGAACCAGACTCGCGGAGAGGATAGCAACCAGGAATCCTCTCGATGAGTTCCTTCGCGGCGGCGAAGGCACCATATACGCTCACGCCGACGTCCTCTACGACGCGCCGGAGAAGCGCGAGGTGGAGGAAGGAGCGAAGGACGGACCGCTGATGCGGCACCATCTCGTCGCCGCGATCGACGAGGTCCGGTCCGAGCTCCTCATCGCCTCCCCTTACGTCGTGCCGGGCGAGGGCGGAATGAGGCTCATCGAAAAGGTTCGTTCGCGCGGCGCCAGGGTGATGATCGTAACGAATTCGCTGGCTGCGACCGAGATGCCGATCGCGCACGCGGGGTACGAGCACTACCGCAAGCGCATGCTCGAAGACGGCGTGGGATTGTGCGAAATGCGACCCACGCCGGGCGACCAGGCCGAGAGAGATGGCGCGAGCTCCGATTCACCCGCCCCGAGTCGCGCAGCGCTGCACGGCAAGGCGTTCGTACTGGATCGGCAGCGGGTGTTCATCGGATCGATGAACTTCGACCGACGCTCTCTGCGCGTCAACACGGAGATGGGGCTGCTTATCGACAGTCGG